>Ga0182030_10012739_pt1 | contig 16809 bp, 12 predicted proteins | sample 812S3MmetaG_FD_121299 | JGI IMG/M metagenome (GOLD analysis project Ga0182030, IMG submission 121299) | Permafrost microbial communities from Stordalen Mire, Sweden - 812S3M metaG (Illumina Assembly) | ecosystem: Environmental > Terrestrial > Soil > Wetlands > Permafrost | place: Sweden...
TCAGGCTTTACTGCTGAGGGAACAAGGCGGGGTTCGAAATGACGGCATCCTGAGTGGCTGCTGTTGTCAATTCCAGAGAACCTGGCCTGTCCCAATTTTTTTATAAAATTCATTCGGTCTTTTGCTGTTTGTATTTTGATCACTATTCTTTTTACCACATCATAACCATCCGCTTTAATGGTTGGGCGATGCGCATCATAGGGAACGAGGCGGGGTTCGAAATGACGGCATTCTGAGTGGCTTCCCTTGTCAATTCCAGAGAACCCGGTCTGTCCCAATTTTTTTATAAAATTCATTCGGTCTTTGCTGTTTGTATTTTGATCACTATTCTTTTTACCACATCATAACCATCTGCTTTAATGGTTGGGCGATGGGCATCATTTGGAAAAAATAAAAAAAACTTATCCGGCTCAGTGATATAATATTTGCCATCCGCAGTGTAATTAATTGCATCAGCAGAGTACGGTTTGGTAATGGTTGCTTTTGAAGTATCTGCAATACCGATCATTTCTTTTCCCCTGATAATGAACTGCAGGTCTACGTAATTTTTATGCGATTCCCATTTTACATCTTCTTTGTTATGAGAAGGAGCTTCCGTCACGGAGGCAAAAACCTGTTCGCCTATGATCGGGTATTTGCCAGGCCTCAATTCCACCAGGTTCACATTTTTCAAAAATGCAAAAGCTGCATCCCATGCATTTGGGTTTCTGTGATAGGCAACATAAAAAGAATCTTTGTTTACGGACGGGTGCAGGTTGAGCGACAAACCATTTGCCCATTCTTTTTTATTTACCCATGCTGTTATCTGTTTCTCTGAAATCTTTTTTTGCTGCTGCCCATAAACGGAAGCATTGATAATCATTAAAACAAATGCGCATGCAATGGCTGAATATTTCATTTCAATTGTAGATTATTTTATAAATATTATTCATCATGTTTATTGATATTCTTTGGGTCTCATTGTAGTCTTTGCGGCGTTGTGTGAAATTCTTCCTGTCAATTAATCGATTTCGGATCAATTTCTGTGTATTTGATACTCTCCGCGCCTTTCTCCAGCGAATAAGAGTAGGTTATATGCAATAACCCGTCATTGGTTTGAATGAGGCAGGGATAAGAAAAACGCCCGCTTCCTTTCTGATTGTTCTCCAGCGTTCTTTTCCATTTCCATGTTTTCCCCTCATCATCTGAAAGATATAAGCTGATGCGATACCTGCCATCATCTTCATCATTGCCAACAAAGGCCCAGCGTCCATCTTTCAGCACAATCAATTCAACACTTGCCTCGTTGGGGATGTTTGATTTTTGCGCAGCGGACCAGCTTTGCCCATTATCTGTTGATTCACTGAATTGCACCCTTGATGGCTCGTCACCATTGTCGCGCATGAAAGCGAAAATATTTCCGTTCTTTTTTTGCACCAATGCCGGCTGCACATTTCCTCTGCCAACAATGGGCAGGCTGGCGTGCCAGGTATCACCGTCATCATCTGAAATCGCCACAAGCGACATATTGAAGCCATCGGAATAAAGCGGAAGCAAAATTCTTCCATTGCTCAGCTTCAGGGCTTTTATTCTTGTCATCCAGCCCATGCTTCTTTTAGCCAGATCCTTGCTCGCTTCAATGATCATCTCATCGTATCTCGGCGCATACGATCCCGAGCCGCTTGTATTTTTAGTGAGCTGTTTGAATTTGGTTGCTGTTTCTGTTGCGAAGCTGTCATTTGGTGCGAGCAGAATATTATCTTGCCAGTTCCATGCAGGAGCAGTACTCTTTTCATAATCTACGGATGTGCGGTACCGTAAGACAGAGCATTCCCATTTATGTGCCTGCACGGCGATCCATACCAGAAAAAGTTTATTATGGTTATTGAGAAACAGCACGGGATTGCAATCGGGCAAACCATAGGTATCTGCCATCAGAAAAGGATCAGACCAGACACGTGATCCCTTTTTCAAACGTGCGCCCATGATTTTTACATCATCCGCGGTTCTTTCGCCATTACCCTGAAACCATGCTGCCAGCACATCTCCATTAGGAAGGCTTACGATACTGCTGCCATGCGTGTGCTGCGGTTGCATGGGGAAGATGAGCGTTTCAAAAACCTTTGGCGCTTTTTCTTCCGCAGGTTGTGCTATCAGGTAGCCAGAAAGGAAAGTGCAAATGACAAAAAGCAAAGGCGTTGTTCTCATACAAATCGGCGATTTATTTTTCTATAAAAATTTTAGCTGGCTTTCTTTTATTTATCCAAGTGAAAAAAATACCTGTCAGGAAAATACTCAGGGTGCCTATTACGATTACCATGTTCGAATTGAAGGCACTCCGGAGATAAGCAAATTTCTCAGGTATCATTGAAGGGAATGTCATCCATGCAATGACTAAAACACCAATGATAACAGCAATCATTGCCTCTGCATTTTTCGTTTGGCGGCTGGCAATGCCCAACAGGAAAAGCCCGAGCATACCGGCAGCAAAAATGCCGGAGAGCTGCCACCATAGATCCAGTATGCTTTTGACGCCAATCATCGCTATGCCTGTGATAATCGCCAATACACCGATGATGAAAGTAGCTATCAGCAAGAGCCTTAAGGTTTGTCTGCTGGTCATATCCTTACTGATGTATCGCTTATAAATATCAAAAGTGAAGACTGTGGCAGATGCATTCATCCCTGAACTGATCGTGCTCATGGCGGCAGAGAGAATGGCAGAAACGATGATCCCGACGATCCCAACGGGCAATACATTGACCATAAAATCCGGCAGCACTTTATCGCCGTAATCTGAAGGCTTTAATGTTTTCGCCAGTGCAGCAATTTCCGAAGCGCTAACGTTGATAGGCAACCGGTCGGAAGCTGCCCTTAGCCTGACGGCATCCAGCATTTCCGGATGAACCTGGTACCATGCATACAGAGAAGATCCAATTATAAAAAACAGCAGTGAAACAGGCAGGTACAGTTTAACGCAGAGCCATAATGATTTTGCCGCTTCTTTTGCAGAGCCTGTTGCCTGATAGCGTTGGACATAATTCTGGTCCATGCCAAAATTATTCAGGTTGATAAAAATGCCGTAGAAGAAAATCACCCAGAACGTAGAGACTGTAAAATCGGGCCTGAAGCTGCCAAGGCTGAATTTGTCATCTGCTTTACCAATGGAAATGATATGATTGATGCCACCCGGCATTTTAGTGATGATAAAGTATAGGATAATAAACGCACCCAATGTTTTTATCACAGCCTGTACCACTTCTGTCCAGATAACTGCCTCCATGCCACCGAGCACGGTATAAATAATAATGATGATGCCCATTACAATCATGATCAACTGCATAGAGTAACCTGTCATTGCCTGCAGGCTGAGGGCAATGCCAAAAAATACAGAACCCATTCTTGCAAGCTGTGTGAGCAGAAAGCATATCACTGCATAGGTGCGGGCCCAGGGGCCAAAACGTTTTTCGAGATGCGTGTAAGCAGAAACTTCTCCGCTGTTCCTGTAAAATGGGATGAAATATTTTGCAGCGATCCAAGCAGAAAAAGGCATTGATAAACTGAACACAAATGAATTCCAGTTGCTGCCGAATGCCTTTCCGGGAACTCCCAAAAAAGTATTGCTGCTTAAAAAAGTGGCGTAAATAGAAATGCCGACAGCCCATTGTGGGATCTTTCCTGAGGCTTTGGTGAACTGATCAGGATTTTTATTTTTACCAGAAAACCAAACTCCTGTCAATATCATTGCAAGCATGTAACATGCAATGATCGCAAGGTCGGTAATTGGCAAATGTTTCATATTCTAGTTACAACCGTTTAATGACTATCAGCAATTTTGAATAGTACTGTTTCATAAGATTTTGTATGATTGTTCTTTTTTGCTTCCCGCCAAGTCGGTACAAGTAGTGCAAAAAAGTACCCAGCCTACGGCGGGCACGCCAAAACCACACCCTAAAACCCAGCCTGCGTCTGCCAGGGATGTACAGCCCGTTTTCGGGGGAGGAGGCTTGATTAAGCTTTTGTGCTACTGTAGCTTCAGCTTTGTCAAGCCTATTGTGCGCCTCATAATCGGACAGTGATTGATACCGCTGAAACAAACTGTGAATAGTAATTGAATTTCTAACTACATAGAGTAGCATTAATCAATTTCAATATTCTTTATTCCAAACTTCATTATCAGATAGCCTTTTTAATTTCAAGTCTGTCGCACCAACCAAGAAAATCTGAATAAATCCCATCGAGTGTTTTTTTCTGTTCCGGAGTCAGTTCGAGTGCAAAAGTCCTGCTGATGGTACGCACCGGCAACCCCCTTTTTTGAAGAAAATATTTTGCGCTCATAGGATAAGCCTGATGGATCAGCGGATCCACCCTTGTGATTTCTGACTGCAGCCATTTTACGTCTTCCTGTTTGTCCGGGTTATTTGCATTGTTGCACATCCAAACCAGTATTTCAGGATAAAAATTCCCTGAAATAGATGACATTCCTTTAGCGCCATTCTGCAATGAAAACATGGCATTGGGCGAATGCGCATCATAAAACTCAAGGCTGTTATTCCCCAGGCTTTTTAACACATCCAGCTTTGCCTTTACCAGGTCGTGCAGAATGGAAGTATCCTTGTGATAAACCAGGCGGTCAGCTTCCAGCAAGCGCTTAAACAAACCTGCGGAAATAATTCTTTTGTATGGCGCCGGGCACTCGTACATGCCCAGTGGTATGTTCCCGGTAAGGCTGAACATTTTTTCAAAATTGCGCAGCAGCAGTTCATCGCCATCATCCACATTGGCAAAATGCCCGGTGATCATGATCGCAGCATCAATACCTGTATCGAATATTTGTTTTGTGAAACTTGCTTTGTCCTCAATGGTTAGCCCGAAGGAACCAGTTGCCACTACCGGCACACGCCCTTTCACATTGTCTACAATGTGCTTTGTGATCTCCAACCTTTCATCTTCACTGATGCTGAACATTTCACTGCTCAGGCAATTGGCGAAAAAACCTTTTACGCCTGCTGCAAGATAAAATTCAATCAAGCTGTTCAATGCATCCAGGTCAACCTTTGCTTTCAGGTTGAAAGGCGTTATCATCACCGGGACAAATTTTTTTTCATTTGCATTCATACATGACTGTTCTTACTGAATAAGAGAAGAAGATGTTTCATTACTATGTGTTAATCAAATTTTATTCTAATAAAAAATATCAATTTTAATGATTCTCCGCAATTTGGAATAATAGCATTCGTAACATTTATCTATTAATGTTCTTTTTTACTTCCCGCCAAGTCGGGACAAGTAGTGCAAAAAAGAACCAAAAAAGCACACCTGAAAACCCAGCCTGCGTCTGGCAGGGATGTACAGCCCGTTTTCGGGATAGGAGGTTTGATTAAGCTTTTGTGCTACTGTGACTTCAGCCTTTGGAATATTATTGTACCCCTCATACCAATATGTTCGTTCCAAATAGACCATATTCATTTAATTTTTATTTAAATCCGAGTTTGTGCCCTGCTTTTGCATAATACCAGATGCACATATAGCAGGGAACCACTACCCAATAAGCATTATGCGGGGAAAACACATCAGCCAGCCAGCCATATAAAAGCGGGAGCAATGCCCCACCTCCGATTGCTATGATCAAAAAAGAAGAACCGATTTTCGTGAACTTTCCCAATCCGTTAATTGCAAGTGGCCAGATAGCAGGCCAGACAAGAGAGTTTGCAAGACCCAGCAATGCAATAAAACCAACTGAGACAAATCCTTTTGTAATAAGAGCGATAAAAACAAAGAGCAAGCCGAGTACAGGGGATATTTCCAGCATCTTTACCTGCGAAGCATATTTAGGTATAACTATAATCCCGACGAAATAACCTACCAGCATGCAGACTTGTGTAGCGCTCGCAAAAAATTTAGCCTGCGAAAGCGGCATGCCCAATGATGCGCCATAGCTTACAATCGTATCACCTGCGATCACCTCAACGCCTACATAAAGAAACAGTGTAAACACACCCAGCAATAAATGAGGAAATTGAAATATGCTTGTTTTATTATGATTCGTTGAATCAACAGCATCTTCTTCTTTATAATCATCCATTTCCGGGAGTTTTGAAAATAGTATGAGTACGGCTAAAAAAGCTAACACAACAATCATTATGGAATAAGGTAGTATAACACGATGTGAGAGGTTATTCAGAATTTCTATCTTTTGCAGTGCGCCTGCATTATCTGCTTTTGCTTTTATCGCATCCACATTTTCCAAAATAGTAGCCCCCAGCAAAAGTGGCCCTATGATGCTTGCTGTTGCATTGCAGACGCCCATAATGCTCATGCGTTTTGCGGCGCTCTCGCTGGAGCCTAGTATAGTTATATAAGGATTGGCGGCTGTTTGAAGAATGGCCATTCCAGTACCTAAAACAAAAAGCCCTGTAAGAAATAGAGCGTACGACCTTGCGAGTGCGGCCGGAATAAAAATGGCAGCACCGATAGCCATGATAATCAGACCCACCGACATGCCTTTTTTATACCCCGTGAATTTTAATATAGAAGCTGAGGGTATTGCCATTACCACATAAGAAATGTAAAATGCAAAAGCGACGAGATAAGATTCCCGGTTGTTTAGTTGACAAGCTATTTTCAAATAAGGTATTAAAATGGAGCTCAGCCAGGTCACAAACCCAAATACAAAGAATAAGGTACCAATAATAAAGATGGGTCTTTTTGATTGCATAAATAGAAGCCTGTTACCCGAAGGAATAATAAATCTTATTTCAAATAGTCAATTGCATTTTTCACGCTGCCATGCTCTAACAGCAGCTTATTAGCCACTTCATAAGATGTGATACCCGTCCTGCCCATCAGCATTTTTACAGCACGGTCGGTTATTTTTTTATTTATAAGCATCACGTTTACCATCTGGTTATCCTCTACCCTGCCAAGTTGTATCATAACGGTGGTGCTAATCATATCAAAGATCATTTTTTGCGCGGTGCCGCATTTCATCCTGGTGCTGCCGGTGATAAATTCAGGGCCAGTGATCACTTCCACAGGATAATCTGCATGGGCTGCAATAGGAGAACCCGGATTGCTCACAATGCAACCGGTAGCAATCTCATTTTTCCTGCAGGCTTCGAGTGCACCAAGCACGAAAGGCGTAGTGCCACTCGCGGAAATACCAATCACAATATCTTTTACCGATATATTTTCGTTAACCAGCCTTTCCCAACCTTCATTATAATTATCCTCCATCTCTTCTCTGGCTTCCACAAGATGCTCAATCCCGCCTGCCAGGATTGTGTTGACGATGCCTTTTTCTATACCAAAAGTGGTTGGTAACTCTATTACATCAAGCACAGAAAGGCGTCCTCCGCTTCCGGCGCCCAGATAGAACATCCTTCCGCCTTTGCTCAATTTATCTACAATGGCGTGAATAAGGCTATTGAGCTGAGGCAAAGCTTTGTCAATAGCAGGTGCCACTGCTGCATTTTCTGCATTGATCAATAAAGTGAGCTCTTCAATTTTTTTTGTTTCCAGGTGCCTGTGAACGGAAGGTTGTTCCGTAATGGATGTCATAAAAATGGGTTTATATTATTTTTGCGTTTTTTTTCTGATTTTTTTTATAAAAATAGGTAAATTCATGCAAAATATCACTACTTTCAATTTTAATAAAAAATTAGCATTCGGATGTTGAAGGAGGAAAGACATAAAACCATTCTCAAGGAAATCAACCTTCACAACAAGGTCCTTTCTGCTGATTTAAAGGATCAACTAGCTGCTTCTGAAGATACTATACGTAGAGATTTAAATGAATTGGCTGAGCAGGGATTGATTTTGAAAGTGCATGGAGGTGCGATGAGCAAGACTTTTCATTATCCCTTCAACGGTCAGAATGAGGTTTATGCGCTGGAAGCAAAGCAGGTTATTGCGGACAAAGCAATCTCTCTTTTCAGAAGAGATATGATGATCTTAATGGAAGGCGGGACCACAGTTATGGAAATTGTAAAGCGGATACCCGATGATTTGCAGGCAACTATTCTTACCGTCAGCCCGCATGCAGCCATTGCACTTGCTGAGCATGAAAACTTAGATGTAATAACTATTGGCGGAAGGCTTGCCAAGAACGCGAACATACATACCGGAGCAAACGTGATCAATGAACTGTCAAATATTAAAACTGATTTGTGCATTATAGGCACCAACGGCATTTCGGTACAGGATGGGCTTACGGATTCGGACTGGGAGGTAGTCCATGTGATGAAAGCGATGATACGTGCGGCAAAAAAGACTGCGGTAGTGACCATTGCTGAAAAGTTTGACAGCGTGCAGAAAATTAAGATAAGCGATCTTACAGCCATAGACTATATAATAACTGAATTGCCACCTGACAGTAGTGTTTTATCTTCTTATAGTGGAATTGATAAGCCAATGCTGTTATAAAGGGATTCGAAATATTTCATGGCCGGGAAAAACTGAAGTCGAATTAGGTCTGGCTATTGAATTTTTAATTTATAAGTGAACCATCCTGTTGAAAAGAACTTAAAATTTTGTAACCAAAAATCAAGGGCCGAATTCTCGATTTTATAACTGCTAATAACACTAAAATGATCAGAAAATTTTCGCTTGCTCCATTTCTGCAATGGATGATGCTATGCTTAGGCATTGCGCTTTTTGTACCCTCTTTTGCATTGGCGCAGGATAATGCACGCCAGGGGAAATTTATAGTAAAAGGAAAAGTATCCGATGCCAGCGGCCCCCTTGCCGGGGCAAATGTGTCGGAGAAAGGCAGCAAAAAAGGCGTTATTACCAATGCCTCCGGAGATTTTGAATTGGCTGTGTCCGGCCCAACTGCTGTGCTGGTATTTTCTTATGTTGGCTATAATAGTTTTGAAACTCCGGTTGGGGGCAAAGCTGTTATAAATGCTATTTTACAAGCCGGTGCAGGCAATACACTTTCGGGTGTTGTTGTAACAGCGCTTGGTATCACAAGAAATAAAAGATCACTTGGCTATGATGTGGGCCAGATTGCCGGTGATGACATGAACAAGGTGGCTCAAACCAATGCCATGACCTCGATGGCCGGAAAGGTATCTGGCGTGGTGGTCAGCCAAACAGGAGCAAACCCTACCTCGTCTGTTAGTGTTGTCATCCGGGGGATAAGGTCTCTGAACAGTGACAACCAACCTTTATTTGTGATTGATGGGGTGCCATTGCAAAACTCTATGAACAATATCGGTGTCAACAACGGCAATGGCAACGATGTGGATTATGGGAATGTGATTTCCGATATAAACCCAAATGATATTGAAAACATATCAATATTGAAAGGCCCAAGCGCAGCAGCTCTTTATGGTTCTCGTGCAGGTAATGGCGTTGTCCTGATCACTACAAAATCAGGCAGAAAATCGAAAGGGTTGGGCATCACTTTTAGCTCAACTGATGAAGCTGCCCTGCCTTACCATTATTTTCAAAATAACCAGGCTTATTCCATGGGTATCAATCCTTATACGGTTGCTACCGGTTCCAATAGTTTGAACGGGGTGATTGTGGATGTGCCCCCAGGTTGGGCCAATTATTATTTTGGCACACCGCTGAATCAGGGCATACAGGCGATACAATGGAATAGCCCCCTTGAGTCCAACGGTTCTTATCAGCCTTATGCACTGACTTCTCATAATAACCTGAAATTGTTTGTTCAGCCTGGATTTACTACCACCAATAGCCTATCAGTGGAAAATTCATCGGAAAAAGACAATTACCGCTTTTCCTATACCAATTTGGTCAATACAGGCATCGTGAAGACCAGTGGCCTTGGAAGGCATAGCCTTTCCCTCAATGTGGAACATAAAATAACCAAGGATGTAAAGCTATCCTCTTCCATCAATTATACCCGTTCGGCCACGGATAATATTGTTGCCGGCAATGGCAATGGGGTGTTACAGGATGTGATTAATTATCCTGCGAGCGTTGACATCAAGCAGGTAGGTCAACACAGTATCTGGACAACGCCCGGAGTTCAGCAATTTAAGCCATTGGCTCTGGTAGGCGTAGATGCAAGCACGGCTCCTGAAAGCGAGCTTGGGAATGACGTTCCTGACAACCCCTGGTTTGTGCTTGACCAGACTAAAAATGGTTATGTGCGCAACCATATTTATGGAAACTTAAAGGCCAGTTTTAATTTCGACTCCCATTTCAGTGCATTTGTCCGTTATTCCCAGGATTTGTTTTATGAAAATCGCGAAACTAAAATATCCAAAAGCTATACGGGTGAGTTAAACGGTTACTATGGGCTGACCAATTTGTACAATAACGAAAGCAATACGGATTTTCTGGTCACCTATAGAAATAGTGTTTGGAAAAAATTCGATATCTCAGCTTCGGCCGGGGGCAACCTGCTTTATCAATACAATTCTTCCAATCAACTTTATTCTGTTCAGGGGGGAGGCATCATTGCTCCCGAGCTTTTCAATGTTTCCAATATTTCCCAGGCAAATATCCGGTATAATTCAGGTTATAACCAGAAAGCTGTTTACAGTGCTTATGCAACCGCTTCTCTCGGATATGCAGATTTAGCCTATCTGGATTTGACAGGCAGGAATGACTGGTCCAGCACCCTTCCACCCGGGAATAACTCTTATTTTTATCCATCTGCCTCCCTGAGCTTATTGCTTAGTAAGCTGATTGATTTTGGTCGTTTGTTGAATTTGGTGAAAGTGCGTGGTGGATGGGCCAGTGTGGGTAAGGATACCAACCCATATAACTTGTACGGCACTGTGGGGATCGGCAGTTACGGTGGTATTACAACCGAATCACTTTCCGGAACATTGCTTAACCCTAACCTCAAGCCCGAGCAAGCAATTTCGACAGAGGGCGGGCTGGATGTGTCCATGTTAGAAAACCGTCTCAGGTTTAGTGGAACTATTTACCAATCGGATAATAAGAACCAGATCCTGGGCATTAGTACCCCTGCATCTTCCGGCTACACCGCCAGACAGATCAATGCAGGCTTGGTACGTAGCGATGGTATTGAATTGCAATTGGGTGGCACTATTATTAAAAACCGGGATTGGACATGGGATGTTTCCATAAATTATACAAAGAATAATACTTATGTTATGTCTTTGAATAACGGTGTGCCCTATTTTTCTTTCTGGCAGGATGGGCCAACAGGTTCATGGACATATGCTAAAGGCCAGGCAATACCTAATCAGGTAGATTCCAAAGGCAATGCCATAACCGTGATCAGTGATGGAAAGATTGGTCAGTTATGGGACAATGAACTTGCTACGGTCACAGATAAAAGCTCTCCTTATTATGGATATCCATTACTGGATGGCGGTGGCTATTATCAAAAAGTGAATGGAGGTGATTTTCAGCACAAGCAGGTGGTTGGGAACTTTAACCCAAAATTGCTGATGGGAATGCAAACTTCTGTTACTTACAAAAGGGTAACCCTGAGCGCCAATCTGGATATGCGGCTGGGCGGTCTTTTCTATTCCAAAACCTATCGTTATCAGGGATCTAATGCAAATTTAAAATACCAGGAAAATATGGGTATTAAGATTCCTGCAGCATATGCAAACAATATCCCTGCGTATCTGAAATCAAACCCTGCAGCATATATCGAAGTTAGCGGGCTTCAGGCTGCAAAAGTCGTAGGTTGTCCCTGCACTTTGTCAAACCAGGGAGGCATATTGGATGACCCTGCAATCGTTCAAAATACGGGAGCAGTACCAGGCTTCCCAATCTATGACGCTGCATTTTATCCCGGTGTTTACAGTGACGGGAATGGCGGTTATATTGAAAATCTGGGAGACCCAAACACGACCCAATATGATGTTTACGAGGATGCTACGACCAACGGGTTTTGGAGTTTTGCGAAAGAGGACATGTTTAGTGCTTCTTTTATAAAACTGAGAGAGTTGAACATATCGGTGGAGCTATCGCAAAAACTGGCTAATTCTCTTAAGATTCAGGGCATATCAGTAGGTGTTTATGCAAGAAATGTGATTTTATGGACGAAGGCTAAAATAGGGGTTGATCCAGAACAGGCATTCAACTTTCAACCTGGCCCCCAGGCAAATGGTTCTCAGTTCAAGCAAGGTATTGAGTACTATAATATCACACCCTGGACCATTCCGATTGGCTTTAAACTAAATGTTCGTTTCTAAGATTTAATATTAGTAATAAATAAAAATATAACAAGATGAAAAGCGCAAAAAGAGTTTTAATGATTAGCTGCGTTTTCCTGGTAATTATTTTGGCGGGGGACTCGTGTAAAAAATTCTCCGTGTTAAATACCAATCCCAATAGCATAGCTGCTTCAGGTGCGGCCCCTGATTACCTGATGGCTGGAGTACTCACCAGCACCGCCACCTGGTACGGCAACCTTGGTTCAGGGAATATATCCGGAGCTATGCAGGAAACCGCACAGGACGCATTTCAGGGCACATTCAGCCAATACCAATGGGACCCGGGCAATTTTGACTGGAGCGGCAATTATGCTGTATTGAATAATAATAAGGCCCTGCTTGCAGGGGCCATAGCAAATAATTGGGATTTTCACCAAGGCGTTGCATTGGTGATGCGGGCATTCCAGTTTGGTAATATTGCCGATTTTTGGGGCGATGCACCTGATTCCACGGCGATCAGCGGAGATCAGGGAGGCGCTTATGAGTTCCCTACGTTTGACAGCCAGCAAAGCATTTATGCCAGGGTCATTTCGGACCTTCAAGCTGCTGTCACCCATTTTCAAGGCACTATGGCAACCCATCCTGAGATAACAAGCGTTACCCAAACATCCGATGTATTTTATGGCGGTGACCCTGTGCAATGGAAAAAATTTGCCTATACATTGATGTTGCGGTATTATATGCGTCTTTCTTCCAAATTGAACGAGCAAGCCAATGTGCAAGCTGTTGCCGACAGCGTTTTCCAAAGTACAGCCGATGATTGCCTGATGATGTTGCCTGGAAAGGATCAACCATCGTCCTATCAGTTTTGTACCTTATATAACGGCTCATCCGGTTATGACAGAAACAAAATGAGTGGTACGATGACTATGACTTTGAAAGCATTAAAGGACCCAAGGATTGTTATCATGGCTGAACCTATTATTACTCCTACTCAAGTGGATTCAACAAATGCTATATTTCCGGTTGGTTACCCCTCTATTGACTCAACGATCAATAATATCCGTTATATCAATCTTCCGGTAGCCTTAGCGAATAATTATAAGCAATTCAATTTGGCTACTTATACGACGGACAGGCCCTGGGAAGGATTGAACCTGCCGGTAAAAAATTTATATGATACATCTTCAGTTTATGTGGGTATCCCCATTAGTTATTCGAACTATCCTGACTTTCAATACAACCTCAATTCAACAGGGCAACAAGCTACTTCAGTAAACAATTATGTATCTTACCTGCGCAGGGATATTTACGATAACCCCAGTGGCCCTTTACTAGCAGAGCGGATAGCGTCCTACGCAGAAGTCTGTTTTGACCTTGCTGAAGCAGCACAAAAAGGATGGAATGTTGGTGGTTCTGCCGCTACATGGTACTATAATGGGATTCAAGCCTCATTTAATACCTGGCAGGTATTCTCCACTTATCAGAATGATGTAAATAATTATTACGGATGTGTGAACAGCTATGCTGCTTATATAGCTCAGCCTGCTGTTGCCTACAATGGCACACTACAGCAGATCATCACCCAGAAATGGATCGCAGCATGGCAGGCATGCAATGAGGCTTATATGGATTGGAGAAGAACCGGCTATCCCACTTTGACCATTGGGTTTGGATCCTATCGGGGTCAAATACCCGTTCGGTTTACCTATGGCAATTCAGAGCTTCAAAATAATTCAGCTAATGCGCAGGTAGCAATCAGCGCGCTACAGACCTCGCCGTATAATGGCACAGATGGAAATAACAGTTCGTGGTCTAAATTCTGGTTATTACAGGGAACAAATGAGCCTTGGTAGTAATTCGCAAAAATATCACCCTTATGATAAAAGCAGCACCATTCCTGGTAGCTGCTTTTATGTGTTTATCATCAATTGCCCAGGTTAATAATACTTTTAATTTAATGCCGGCACCTGCTGAATTAAAAGTCAATAATAACAGAACCCCTATTGACCAACGTTTTCGTGTATCCGTAAACGGGAATCCAGATAAACGCATATATGCAGAAGCGAGCAGGTTCATCAGAAGATTGAGTAACCAGACGGGGATTTTTCTGGACAAACAAGGTTTCGTAACGCCACAAGATTCAGGCAATACGTCTGCTGCATTGGTAATACATGTTCATCGTCCGGGAAAATTGAGATTGGGTGAAGACGAAAACTACTCGATTGAAACAAATACAAATCAGGTTTTAGTTACCGCAGCAACAGACCTTGGCGCAATACATGCGCTTGAAACCATATTGCAATTGATAAGCACCGATGCAACTGGTTATTACATTCCTGGTGTATCCATCCGTGATGAACCAAGATTTGCATGGCGGGGTCTTTTGCTCGATGTTGCCCTCCACTTTATGCCAGTTGACGTAGTAAAAAGAACTTTGGATGGGATGGCTGCGGTGAAGATGAATGTCCTGCACCTGCACCTTTGCAATGATCAGGGCTTTCGGGTTGAGTCAAAGATTTTTCCAAGACTGCAGCAAGTGGCATCCGATGGTATTTTTTATACCCAGGAAGAAATCCGGGGCTTGGTGAAATATGCCGGACAGCGAGGAATCCGGATAGTGCCGGAGTTTGTTGTTCCTGCACATACAACCGCTATTCTTACGGCATACCCCGAGTTTGCAAGCGTAAAAAGAGATTATAAGCTACAAAGATATTTCGGCGTGTTTGACCCGGTAATGGACCCGACAAATGAAAAGCTTTATCCGTTTTTGGAAAAACTTTATCTGGAGATGTCCTCACTTTTTCCCGACCAATACCTGCATATTGGCGGCGACGAGAACACAGGGAAAGACTGGGAAAACACCCCGCATATAAAAGCTTTTATGAAAGCCAGGGGAATGAAATCCACCGGCGAGTTGCAGACTTATTTCAATCAGCGCCTGCTCCCCATTATCCGTAAATGCGGCAAGACCATGATGGGATGGGACGAAATATTTCAACCAGGGCTTCCTAAGGAAATTGTGATCGAATCATGGCGCGGGAATGAAAGTTTTTATGGCTCCATAAAAGAAGGCCATCCTTCTATTCTCTCCTATGGTTATTATATTGACCTGATACAACCCGCTTCCTATCACTATCAGAATGATCCCATTCCTGATAGCGTGAAGCTCACAGCGGATGAAAGCAAACTGGTGTTGGGTGGTGAGGCTACGATGTGGAGCGAGATGGTGACACCAGTTACGGTTGATTCCAGGATATGGCCCCGCACCGCAGCGATTGCGGAACGGTTATGGTCACCCAAAACAGTCAATGATATTGATGATATGTACAGGAGACTTGATATCACAAGCCTGCACCTGGAAGCGCTGGGCCTGCAACATATTTCCTATAAGAAGCCTTTGATGCGGCAACTGGCAAATGGTTATGATACAAAAGCGCTGGAAGTATTGGTGAGTGTGATTGAGCCGCTTAAGATATATGAGCGAAATGAGGGAGACACGATGTACACTGTTTTTTCGCCATTCACAAAATTAGCAGACGTTGCAAGCCCCGATCAAAAAGAACCAAGAGTATTCAACAAACAAGTGGAAGTTTTTTTGCTGAACCCTTCTGCTGAGCTTGAAAAAAATATTAATGAAAAACTAACCCTCTGGAAGGAAAATGATACCCGATTCAAACTTTTATTACGCAACTCACCGGTACTTGAAGAAGCAGCCACCTTATCAGCAAACCTTTCCTTATTGGCTGACGCCGGGCTTGAAGCAACTCAATATTTACGTGAGCATAAGAAAGCAGGTGCAGATTGGTTAAAAGAAAAACTGGCTATTGCAACCAATGCAAGAAAACAGGGAGGAAGATGTGAGATACAGGTAGCAGATGCCATTCAAAAATTAATTCAACGAGCTGCTGAATGATAGTTCCACTTGTCAGGGGCTGATTAATATATCAGCCAAGAGAATATCGTTGCATGCTTTATTCGCCATACCATCCTATTAAATAACTGTCACCCATTTTCTCTAACGAACTGCCAGCAGAACATTACCATGAGAAAAGCGACTGTTATCATTATTCTTTTTTTCTTCATCAACGAAGTTTATAGCCAGCATGTTGCTGAGGGTAGTGCTGCGCAAAACAAATTCAAAGAAGACAAGGGATTTTGGCAGGAATACCACGAACCCTATCCTGTTGGCAGCAGCTCAAAAGAAAATAACATCCGGAGCATCGCAGTTGATAAAAAAATGACAGTCTGGATTGCAACAGAAGCCGGGATATTTTATAAAAGGGATGGAGAAAACAAATGGCACCCGGTTGTTTTCCAGGATTCAGATAAAGGACCTGCATTTGCAGTAGCCATTGACGAGCATGATGCAGTATGGATGGGCAGATGGAACGGAGCCTTTGAATATGAAAATGATTTGGTTAAAAAAGTTGCAGGCACACAAGGCCCGGTTTCTGTGATATGTGTTGCCAAAGAGGGTATTTATGCGCTCGGGCCTGAAGGCGTTTGGCTATGCAATAACAATTATTTTACAAAAAAAGATTATCCCGTTGCCCGTTCAGTTCGAGGTGCTGTTTCGGACGATAAAGAAGGCTTATGGATAGCCAGCGATGTCGGTCTTTATCATGCGGGCAAAGAAGGAACAACGCATTTTTACAAAACAGATGTGTTGCTGAGTGCAGGTCTTAAAGGCCTTGCGCTTGATAACAAAAAA
>Ga0182030_10012741_pt1 | contig 16808 bp, 11 predicted proteins | sample 812S3MmetaG_FD_121299 | JGI IMG/M metagenome (GOLD analysis project Ga0182030, IMG submission 121299) | Permafrost microbial communities from Stordalen Mire, Sweden - 812S3M metaG (Illumina Assembly) | ecosystem: Environmental > Terrestrial > Soil > Wetlands > Permafrost | place: Sweden...
ACGCCCCAATGCAGCTCTAAGGCTCCTCCTATCCCGTGACTTTACTGCCTAATAACGGCCCAAACCAGAAAGCCCTAGCACCCCGTGCCCCGCGTCGATGTGGGCCACCGAGATGCGGCCGCCGTCGAGGGCGTACCCCCCCTCGAATGGATTCCGTGCCAGGAACAGGGGCGTGTCCAGGTCGGCATAGCCAAAGCCCCCGAGGCCGGCAGCGAAGCATGCCGACATGGTCATCGCGAGGATCGATTCGACGTTACCCCCAATCATCAAGCCGATCCCCTCCTCGCGGGCTATCGACGCCACCGCCAGGGCCTCGGCAACGCCGGCCTTCATGAGCTTTATGTTGAAGACCTGGGCGGCGCGGGCGCGGGCCACAAGGAGCGCATCGGCCGAGTTCGAAACGCTCTCGTCGGCGGCCACCGGCCACCCGGACTCCGCGCCGAGCGCCCGCATCCCCTCGAGGTCGCCCTTGGGAAGCCACTGCTCCAGGAGCGCCGGGACGATCGCCCGCGACTTGAGGCCCCTGACCAGCAGGGCGGCCTCGGCGCGCCCGAGCCCGGCGTTGCCGTCCAGGATAAGCGGGGAGTCGGGCGCCGCCTCGAGGATGGCGGAGATCCTTGCAAGATCCGCACCGGGCCCGCCCGGACCGCCCACCTTCGCCTTGATGAAGCGGATGCCGCGGCGCCGGATAAGGCGCGCCGCCTGCGCCGCCTCCGACGGAGTGCCCGTCGTCACCGTCATGTCCGTCTCGAGCTCGGTGCCCGCCCCTCCAAAGAAACGCCACATGGGAACGCGGCCGCGCCGGTTCACGGCGTCTAGGAGCGCGGTCTCGAGGGCGCACAGGGCGGAACCGCATGCGGCGCCCTCACGCGCCAGAAATTCCGCCGAGATCGCCCTCCAGTCCGCCGCGTCGCGCCCGGGCAGCCAGTTCGCCGCCCGCTCAAGGTGCGCGATGGCGGCGGACTGCGTCTCGCCATTGTAGGCCGGAAAGGGCGCAGCCTCCCCGTAGCCGAGGGTGCCGTCGGACAGCTCCACGGTCACGAGCGCGTTGGCCGCGGTCTCGAGCGCGCCCCTAGAGATCCCGAAAGGCGCCAGGAGCTCGATGTCAAGCGGGGCGACCCGCACCGAACTGACCGTGGTCGGAAGGAGCTCGAAGGCCATGCGGCGATGTTCCCCCGCCGGGGATGATTTGCAAACCGCCATGGCGCTGGTCAAGCAATGGGCCGGCATGCGCATCCTGGCCGCCTTCGACAAATTCAAGGGCTCGATCTCAGCCCCAAGGGCATGCGAGATCGCGGCCGCGGCGGCCGCCGGAGGGAAATGGGATGTCGACGAGTGCCCACTGTCGGACGGCGGCGACGGCTTCATGGAGATCCTGACCCGGGCGGCGGGCGGCATTGAATCCCGGATGGCGGCAAGGGGTCCGAGGGGCAAGGAGGTCCAGGCCGGCTTCGGCGTTGTGTCCTTGAAAAGGATACCCTCCGGCGCGCGGGCCATGCTTGCTCCGGAGGTCGCCGGGACCAGCGGGGCGATCGCGGTCGTCGAGATGGCTTCGGCGAGCGGGCTCGCACTCCTGGACGGCGAGATGCGCGATCCGCTGCGCACCTCCTCCGTGGGAACCGGCCAGCTGATCGGGGCCGCGGCAGCAACCCGCGTGCGCGCGATCATCCTGGGCGTGGGGGGGAGCGCGACCAACGACCTCGGACTGGGGGCAATCGGCGCGCTGGGAATAGGATTTGCGGCGGAGCCGGGGGCGAATCTCGAACTCCCAGTCCCCGCCGACTGGCCCCGGATCCGGGGAATGACCGGGCAGCTCCCTAAAATGATCCCGCCGATCCTGATTGCCTGCGACGTCGACAATCCCCTGTTCGGACCCCGCGGGGCGACCGCGGTGTACGGACCGCAGAAGGGCCTCAGGCCGGACGACGCCGCGTTTTTCGAGGACCAAGGCAGGCGGATCGCGGCGATGCTCTGCAGCCATTTCGGGCGGCCCGAGAGCCTCGCAGCCGAGCCGGGCGCCGGAGCGGCCGGGGGGATCGCCTTCGGGTTCATGGCCGCCGCGGGAGCGAGGCTTCTGCCCGGATTCGAGCTTGTCGCATCGTGGATTGACCTCGATGCGCGGCTCGCGGCCGCGGACATCGTCATGACCGGGGAGGGCCGCTTTGACGAGACGTCGCTCAGCGGAAAGGGCCCGGGCACGGTCGCCAGGCGCGCCCTCGCGCTCGGAAAGCCGGTCCATGTGTTCGCCGGCCAGATCGGCCCCGTGAAGAGCCTGCCCGGCTTCTTCGCCCACGCCATCACGCCTCCCGGGATGCCGCTCGGGGAAGCCATGGCCGAGGCGCCTGCGCTCCTCTCCAAGTCTGTGCGCCAGGTGCTAGCCGACCGATGAAACGACTCGACCAGGACTGACCGGTGGCCGATATGTTTTCGATGCCAAGCGCCTTAGTCCGATCGTTCAGGCGAGCACTATCGTTCGCCGCCCCTCTGGCGGGACTGATCGGCTGCAGCGCGACCCCGCCGCCGGCGCCCAAGCCTGACGCGCCGCCGGCCGCGGCCTCGCCGATGGCTCCCTCGCAGGCCGCCGCCCCCAGGTTCGCCTACGATCCCGCCCATCCGGTCATGCTGGGAATAGATGTCCTTGAGGCGGACGGCTTCGCGGCCGTGCGGGGCAAATCGATAGGACTCCTCACACATCCGGCCGGCGTGAACATGCGCGGGGTGAGCACAATCGAGGTCCTCCGCCATGCGCCGGGCGTCCGTCTGGTGGCGCTTTTCGGGCCGGAGCACGGCCTCCGCGGCGAATTGCCCCACGGGACGGCCTACCCCGACCACATCGACCCTCGGACGGGACTAACGATCCATTCGCTCTACACCAACGGCCCGAGCAGGAACAAGCCCACCCGGGCCCAGCTCAAGGGAATCGACGCAATGGTCATCGACCTCCAGGACATCGGAACCAGGAGCTACACCTTTGTGAGCGCGATGAAGCAGTGCATGGAGGGGTGCTTCGAGAACGGCGTTGAGGTGATCGTGCTCGACAGGCCCAATCCGCTCGGCGGGCTGAAGGTGGACGGGCCGCCCCTCGACCCGCAGCTGGTCAGCTACGTCGGCGAGTTCCGCGTTCCCTACGTCCACGGACTCACGATCGGCGAGCTCGCCCGGATGGCGAAGGAGGCCCCGGACGTCCTGGCCATCCCCGAGGCGGCGCGTGAGGCCGGAAGGCTCGTCGTCGTGCCGATGCGCGGCTGGCGCAGGAGCATGCACTGGCCCGACACGCGGCTGCCTTGGGTGCCGACGTCCCAGCAGATTCCCGACTTCTCGGCGGTAGAGGGCTACCCCATGACGGGTCTCGGAACCCAGGTGGGCGGATTCAAGAGCGGAATCGGCGGGGCGTTTCCCTTCCGGGGCATCTCATGCCACGGGGTCCGGTTTGAGACGATGGAACGGGACCTGAGGGCGCTCAACATCCCGGGAGTGGAATTCCGGCGCGTGAGCGAGCCCGACCCGAAGACCGGAAAGCCCGACACCGGCCTTTACACGGACATCACCGACTGGGACCGCTGGAGACCGACCGAACTCGGCCTTCAGATGATAAGGCTGGCGTGCAAGTATGACCCGCGCATGTTCGCGACGGCGACGAAGAGCGACCTCCGCCTCTTCGAGATTTGCCTGGGATCGGCGGCGTTTTACAATGACGTCGTCGCGCACGGGGACAGGATCGACGTGGAGGCGTACGTGCGCGACTGGCAGGCCAGGAACGCGGTCTACCAGCGGCTGAGCAGGCGGTACTGGATCTACAACTGACTCAGGCGATAAGCGCTTTCTTTCTTCTTACGCTTTCCGCCGGTTCGTTCATTTTGGTTTTCTAAATGGCTTATTCGGGGTCTTTCGACACTCCGCGAAATCCTGACCAAGGCTCGCGGAGCCGGATAGGATTTCCTCTTCCCGCTCCCGAAAATAACTTGCGGTCTGTCGAACCATCCGGTCGAGCAGGGGTCCGTCCGGCTTGCCGTGCATGGCCGGATACGGGTCCCCGCCGGGCCCTAGAGGCTCAGGGGTTACGTAGCGCCCGTCGGCATTGAAGCCGATCAGGTACAGGGCCATGATGATCGTATCCAGATCCAGGGAGCCCTCGCCTAGGGCGCAGCGGTTGCTGTCGGCCATGTGCAGGTTTATGAGCCGGTCGCCGGCTTCCAAAATCGCTTCACCGATATGCGACTCCTCGGATTGCATGTGATAGACGTCGCCGTTGATGCCGGCGACGCCAGGGTGACCGACAGCCTCGATATACTTCTTCGCATCCGCGACCGTGTGCACGAAGCTCACCTCGGCGGACCGGATCGGCTCGATCGCGGCCTTGACGCCGTTTTTTAGAAAAAGGTCAGCGATGAGCCGCAGCGTCCCGATGCTGCGTTCAAACTCGCTCCCGTCGTAGGCGGCGGGCCGTCCCACGGCCCCCGGCACGACCAGGATATATCCGCCGCCGATCTGCTTCGTGAATTCGATTTCGCGCTTCAGGTAGTCCACAGCCGCCTGGCGTTGGATCGCCCGGTTGCTGGATAGGTCGTTGTCGGGCGAAAACATGCCGCAGATGCCGGCGACCCGGATTCCGTGGTCTGAAAGGAGCTTCCCTGTTTCGGCCGCCTTGTAGCCCAGATCGGGGCCGTAATGATTGCCATGCAATTCGATGAATCGGATGCCATTCTTCTGCAGACGCGCGGCGGAGGAGGCCAGCGGCTCGATGCCAAAGCCCCAGTTGCTCCAGGAAAGGTTGAGCCGGGCCTTCAGCCTCTCGGGGGTTTTTGCTTTCATTTCCAAGAATGCCTGCCGGATCTTGTCGGTCTTGATTTCAACGTTTTGCCTTTTCATGTTGGGAATATCAATGGAGGGCCTGCGGAATTGCAGGCGGCTCATGCCGCCCTGGGCATTTCTGGATGGTTGGGCCCAAAGTGCTTCAGAATCACCATGGGGTGAAACCGGCTGAGGTTGGAGATGACGACGCCAGCCTTGGCCGCGGCCTCGCTGACGAAATACTCGTCATTGCTCGCCTGGCCGTACCTCAGCATCATGGAGGCCTCGGCGTCGTACACGCCAAACTTGCCATTCCCTTGGAGGAGGATGCACCCGTACGCGGCGCCGTCTTTGATCGTGACCGTCTGATTCGGTAAAATCGTGAGCTCCTTGGCCGCGAAGTAGTCGTTCGCATAGACGACCCATTTTTCCACGTGTCTCTCGTCCGAGGCGGGGCAAACCACGGGCGGCCTGAAATAGTGCTTCCTGTAGTGCGGATCGACGTTCTTCTCCCAATCCATCAGGCTCAGCACATAATCGATGTCGCGCTTCTTGTCCGGTGGGCAATTCTCAACCAGAAACTCGTACGGAAAGACCTCGTTCGAGGTGATATTCTCGTAGACCGAATTGACATCGCTGTTCCACTGCGGCTCATACGTGAGGCACGAGCCGGGTGCGTGCACGACCCCCGGAGGGGTGTACCAGCCGGTGCCGAGTTCGATGCGATAGGCACGCGAAAGCTCCGTAATGCGGTTGTCGCCCGCCTCGTAGCGCAGCAGGCGTTCACGCACCATCTCCCTGGTCACGTCCGGATCGAAGCCGAAGTAGGTCACCGGAAACTCGCCCGGATGATTGTTCATCTGCGGCGGGAAGTAATAGGCCTCGGGTTTTCCGAGGCGGCCGACTGCTGCGGCTGCGTCGAATCCCAAGTGCAGATGATGGAATAACGGAGCGAGGTAATCGAAGAATTTCGAGTACATCGGCCAGCCGCCGTACTTGGTCATCAAGTCGTTGCCGACGATCGTCCCCTTGAGTTCGTCGACGGCCGCCTTGAACAGGAACTTCTCGGATAGCTTTCCGCTAAAGGGCAAGACATAGCTCATGCCCTCGTCGGCAGGAGCGAGTTCGCCGTTCATCGCCGGGATCACCGAGGAGAACCAGCGTTCCTTGATGGAACCTCGCTTGGTGCCCAGCGCGTAGTAGTCGTCCGGGTGCAGGCGCAGGCGCCGTCCAGCCTTGCTGAAACGGCGCGGCACAAAGACGGGAACCAGGCGCAGGATGCCGTTTCCCCTATCGAAGGTTTCGTTAATTTTTCCCGTTGATCCCGTTGTCGTCTTCATTTTGAGCCCCCAAATGTGTTCTAATGCCGGCGCTGTTCTTATGCTTGCGTTGCCGCGACTAGAATCGGCGGGGCAGCCTACTCCTCCATCACTATCGCCGCGGAGCGCGGCGGGATTTGCACCGTGCCGTCGGTCGGCAGGGCTTCCGGCTGTTCCGGAGTGACTGTTACCAATCTAGCCTGCCTCAGGTCCGAAATCTCGACCTTGGCTGTGATCGCCTTTGAGAAGTCCTGGTTGACCACCACGACCGCCCGCTTGCCATCGGCGGCACGGAAGACGGAATAGCGGCTGTCCCCGCCGGCACTGACCGTTGCCCCCAGCGTATCGCGGTATTCGGCGTCCCACAGCCGGTCCTGGTACCGCCGCCGCAGGGCGTCGATCTTCTTGCCGTATTCCAATGTCAGCGGGAAGTCGCCAAGGTGTCCTTTGAAGCAATACGGCTCATAGCTGATGATGTAGCGGTACATCAGGATTCGGTTGAGCATTTCGCGGTCGTCGAACCCGGTGACCGCGACCATTAATGGCGCATGGGAGTCGATGTAGCGGCAGACCGCGGTGTGGTCGTTGCCAATACGGAAGTAACCGAGGGGATAATGCTGCACCATCACGTCCTCGGGAGATTCACCGGCAAAGAGGAAGTCGGGATTCACCTTGTCGGCGGCTCGATGAAAGGAGGTGGCCAGGGGAGCGTCGCCGGCATAGAGGTACCCGGGAGAGGCGTGGCCGTGCTGCGAGTCAAAACAGTAGAGGGCGTAATCGTGGTGAAAGACCTCATCATAGAGAAAGCCGGAGGCGCCGAGAGCCGGCAGCTTCTCGAACTCCCGGGTGGCGATGTCGCGCCAGACTTGGCTGAGCGGACACATCACAGCCAAACGACGGTTGTTGATGCCGGCCAGCTGCGTGGGCGTATGGTAGCTATAGCCGCCAAAATTGTAGGGGTCGCCGTAGGGGTCGCGAGCTGCATACTTGTAAAGTTCCTTGCGATACCAGTCTGTCGAAATGTCAGACCAGACGAATTTTCCAAAGAGAACGACCTTCACGCCCTTGGCTTGGATTTGGGCAATGGCGTCATGCAGCTCCTGCCAGGTTCCCAGCCCCGGGTCGACATCCTGCGAGGGGTTTCCTCGATCCTGACCGCCACGGTTCCAGCCGACCAATTGGATGGCGGTGACACCGTTGGCGGCGCATTCGTCGCCGACCTTCGCCAGCTCCCGATAGGGGATGCGGAACTCCTCCTCGGGAGAGTTGATCTGCACTTGCTGCCAGGAATGTACGTTCTTGGCCCACCCGGGGACATGCGGCTGTTTGAACCATGTGGCCCGCCATTGCTTGTACAAGTCCACGCCGGCCTGCCAATCCCCGCTGTAGCAGCGAAGGACGACCGGGGCCAACACCACGGTCGATTTGGGCTGCGCAAAGATGAAATGGGTCGTGCGGAATTCCAGATGGACCGGCGTGCCGGCGATCGCATCTTGCGGGGGAACCCGATTGCCGATCGATTCCAGGGTTCCCGGCCGTTGCTCGAAAGTATACTGGAGAAGGTAGGGTGAGTTGGGGTCGTGCATTTCGACGTAGACGCCCTGATTGGCCGACTGGATCAGGCAGAACAGGCTGCCCTGGGATCCGGCGGTCAGCATGGGGTAGTCGACGCCCCAATAGCCCTTTTGGTTTTCAAATGTCGGATAAAGGGGGTGGGAGTCGAGGTTGGAGTAACCCACGTGGCGCTCCCACAGGGGCGCGTCCGGCGCGGGGGCGCAGAGGTCGCCCAAGTAAGGATATTCGATTGTCTCGACCATCAGCGTCGAATCGTTGACCAGGGAACTCGCGAAGCTCAGGGCTCCATTTTCAAGGGTCACCGTGGTCATGAACGTCATCGGCAGTACACCGCCGTGTTCGCTGACCAAGTTCTTCCATACCATGCGGACCTGATGGTCTGAAACCTTCTCAACCTTGGACGCGCTTTGTTTTTGACCGAGGATGAAATTGTCGCGTCGGTTGGGCAAAGGCGCATGAAGCCGAAACGAGACCGCCATGTCGGGCCGGCGCTCGACGACCCAGCCCGTCGACTTGCTTTCCAATCGGGTCAGAGCACCCGAACTAGCGTCAAACGCCGCCAGGACGGCACTGTCTTCCAGGACGATTTCATTCGCTGAGAGAAGGCGTGGCCACGACAGCGCGGCCATCGCGAGCAGGAGTGCAAGCGTCCGGCCGAGATTTCGGCGAGACAGGAGGGGCAGCGGGTTGGTACGAAATTTCCGTGTGTGGATTGTCATAGGATGGTCAAAAAAGTCAGGAATTGCCTGGAGGCTGCCGCAAGGCCGCGTCGCGTGAACGGAGTCTTCAGGCGTAACTTGCCGTCTCGCGGGTCGCGTGTTTCGGCGGTCCCTTCCGTGGATTGCGATGGTTTTGTCATTTTGGACTCCAAAACTTCGCAAGATTTTCCCTGGTCACGAGCTGGAAGGGAATGTCGTTGTCGTGCTTGACCTTCTGGCCTTCGGCAAGTCGCTTGGCCAGTTCCACCGCCAGAGCGCCTTGCCCGCTGGCGTCCTGAAACACGGTGCCCACCAGCTTGCCTTCGGAAATCGCCCTTAGTGCATCCGGGATGGCGTCGATGCCGATTACAATGATTTCCTTCTGCCTCCCCGCCGCCTCGATCGCCTTGTAAGCGCCAAGCGCCATTTCGTCGTTTTGCGCGATTACGGCGTCGATCCTCCGCCCGGATGAAAGCCAGTTCTCCATCAGAGTTAGGGCCTGCGCCCGGTCCCAGTTGGCGGTTTGTTCCACGACGATCGTCGCGCCGGGAAACCTCGCCAGCACCTGGCGGATTCCATCGGAGCGTTGCACCTCAGCAGAATGGCCGTTCGGACCGTGAATGACGGCGATGGCTCCCCTCCCCTTCAGGAGCTCCATGATGCGCGTGGCCGCAATGCGCCCGGCCGCCGCGTCCTCGGAACCAACATAGGCATCCGCCTTCTGCAGGTTCGAGACGATGGCGTTGACGACCACGATCGGCTTGTGGGCCTGGACGGCCAAGTCCACCGCATGCGCCGATCCCTCCCGGTCGTACGGATTCAGGATGATGGCGTCCACGCCGCGCGCGATGAAGTTCTCGGTCTGCGAGATCTGGGCCTCGGCGTCGCCCTGGCCGTCGGCCTCGATCAACTCGACGCCGAGATCCCTCGCCTTCGCGCGCATGGCGTCCTGGATATTAATGATAAATTCATTTTGGAGGTTTTGGTACGAGACCCCGATCGTGATCCGGCGCCCACTCCCCTCCCTTTGCCGGCACGCGACGAAGGCGGCGGCGAGCAGCGTCGCCGCTGTCGCGAACCCGGCCATTCTCAGGATGTTCGTGATGCGCACCGGTCAATTCTTTGATTTTCGATCCAGGAGAACCGCAAGGATGATGATAAGACCCTTGGCGATCTGCTGCCAGTACGATGACACGTTGAGCAGATCCAAGCCGTTGTTCATGACCCCGATGATAAACACGCCGGCGATCGTCCCCCCGATCGAACCCACGCCGCCGCTCAGGCTCGTGCCGCCGATCACCACGGCGGCGATCGCGTCCAGTTCGTAGCCTTGCCCCGTCGCCGGCGAGCCCGACATCACGCGGGACGACAGCACGATTCCCGCGAGTCCGGACAGCGCCCCCGCGAGCGCGTAGACCCCGACTAGGACGCGTTCGGTGTTGATCCCCGAGACCTTGGCCGCCAGTTCGTTTCCACCCACAGCAAAGACGTGGCGGCCAAATCGTGTGTAGTGCAGAATGAACGCACCGACCAGAACGACGCCAAGGAACACAAGTGCGGCGAACGGAATATCGCCCGCGGATCCGCCGCCGATTCGGTTGTAGGAGTCGCTCAGGTTGATCACCGGTCGCCCGTTCGTGTAGACGAGCGCCAGCCCGCGTGCCGCCGTCATCATTCCAAGGGTCACGATGAAGGGCGCCAACCTTCTCTTGGCGATCAGGAGGCCGTTCAGCGTACCGCTTGTGACGCCGACCAGCACTCCAAGCGAGACTGGCACGACCAGAAGATGGGCGCCGGGATGAGCAAACGAGGCCGCCATGACCGCGGACAAGGCCAGGACGGAGCCCGCGGACAGGTCGATGCCCCCGGAAATGATCACCAAGGTCATCCCGACGGCGATGATGCCGTTGACCGAGGTCTGCTGCAGGATGTTCTCGACATTTGAAAGCGTCGAAAACGGCGGCGAGAAGACGGAAAGAAGCCCCGCGAGGAGTAAAAACGCGCAGTAGATGCCATAGCGCGACAGGAATGCGGCCAATCCGCGCCACCCCTCCGCAGCCTGCTCCGCGGAACGGCGCCCTTCAATTTTCGCCGGTTCGCGCGCCATTGCCGCCTCCCATCGCAGCCTTGATGATGTCCTCCTGGTCGAAGGAGCCCCGTTCGAATTCCCCGGCAATCCTGCCGTGATACAATACGATCACTCGGTTGCAGAGGCCAATAATTTCCTCCATCTCGGAGGAAATCATGATGATCGTCCTGCCCTGTGCGGCCAGTTGGGCGATGATGCTGTAAATCTCGGCCTTGGCGCCGATGTCTATCCCGCGAGTGGGCTCGTCCAGGATGATGATCTGCGGATCGTTCAGGAGCCACTTTGCCAGGACCACCTTTTGCTGATTGCCTCCGCTCAAGGTTCCGACGAGCTGGCTGCGGCCGCGGCACCTTATCCTGAGTTTCTCGATCTCCGCGTCAGCCGCTCGGTTTTCCTTCTTCAACTTCAGGATCTGGCCGAATATGCAAAAGCGCCTCAGACTCACCAGGGTGATGTTGTCCCGGATGGAAGCCTTCAGGTTCAACCCCTTCAATTGGCGGTCCTCCGTAATCAGGGCGATCCCGCACCGTATTGCATCGGCGGGCGACAGGATTCGAACTTGCCTGCCATCTATCCTGACGACGCCTGCGTCCGCCCGCCGAATTCCGAAGAGGGTTTCCATGGTTTCGGTCCTGCCAGCACCCATCAGCCCCGCAAGGCCCAGCACCTCGCCCTTCCTCGCCTTGAACCGGATATCCCGGAACAATCCCCGCTTCGCCAATCCATCCACCTCGACCGAAACGGGGCCTTTGCTCAAATTCACCCGGGAAAACAGTTCGCTGATTTTCCGCCCCACCATCAGTCTCACCAGCCCATCGCGGTCCAGTTCCGCCACCGGGCGGGTATCGATGTAGCGTCCGTCGCGCAGCACGGTGATTGAATCGGAAATCTGGAATATTTCGTCTATCTTGTGCGAGATGTAGATGATCGCGATGCCCTTGGCCTTGAGGCCATTGATCAGCTGGAACAACCGGGAGACCTCCCTGCCGGTAATGGCCGACGTCGGCTCATCCATGATGATGATCTCCGCGTCGTAGGAGACCGCCTTGACGATCTCCACCATCTGCATCTCGGCCACGGACAGTTCGCGCATCTTTGCGTCCGGATCGACGGCAATGTCCATTTCGCGAAGGAGGGACACTGTCAGCTCCCGCTGCTTCCTTGGATTCACGATCCCCGTGAGGCGGTAACAGGGCTCCTTCCCGAGAAAGATGTTCTCGGACACAGTCATCTCCCGCACCGGACTCAACTCCTGATGAATCATCGAGATTCCCAAGCGAAGCGCTTCTTCCGGACTCTCGATATCCACAACCGCTCCCCTAAGCCGGAGGGTACCCTCGTCCTTTTGACAGATGCCGGCGAGAATCCTCATGAGGGTCGACTTCCCTGCGCCATTCTCACCCATCAGGGCGTGAACTTCGCCTCGCCCCACCGTAAGTCGAACGTCGGTCAATGCAGGCACGCCAGCAAAGGACTTTGAGATCCCCTCCATCTGCAGCAAGGATCCATCGAATGGCTCCACGGCCGTTCTCATCGAGATTTTTTCCCCGTCAATTTTGTATCAGCACCGCCGCCGATCGTGCCCCGATCGTCAGTGAGCCGGTTGATGGCTTTGCTTCAGGTGATTCAGGAGTTGCCTCGACATAGTCCTGCGCTCCATCCGCTGCCACGGTGACGGTCACAGGATGCCGCTCATCATTGACAACCACCACCGCGTGTTTTCCCCGGGATGTGCGAAATACACTGTAATCGCCGAATGGCTTCCCATCCATTGCGACCGATGCCTCGACGGTGTCGCGAAATTCGGCGTCCCATAGGTATTCCCTGTATCTCTTTCGCAACGCATCCACCTTCTTGCCGTATTCGACCGTCAGGCCAAAGTCTTCCAGATCGCCCTTGAATCGAAATGGCTCATAGCTGATGATATAACGATACAGGAGCGCCCGGTTTACGCTCTCGCGGTCGTCGAACCCTGACACCGCAATCATGATTGGCCGAAAGGGGGCGGCATAGCGCTCTGCCGGTATGTGGCCAGGGAAAATGCGGAAATAGGACAGGGAATAGGCCTGTTCCTCCAGGTCATAGGGATCTTCACCGGCAAAGAGGAAACTGTCCTCGGTGCCGGCCTTTCGAACGATGTCGCGCAAGGCGAAACCCAAGCGCAAGTCCCCTGACCACAGACACGCCGGAGAATGGTGCCCATGCGTCGAGGAGAAGCAGTAGAAAGCTCCGCCGTGGTGGAAGACCTCGTCGTAAAGCATTCCGGAGGCTCCCAAGGCCAGGCTTTGCTGAAACTCCTTCGCCGCGATCCCAAGCCATTTTTCGTCATTTGTGCAGGCGGGTGCAAACCGTCGGACATTGATCCCATTCAGCTGCTCCGGGGTCTGATATTGATAGCCAGGATGCTGATAGGGGACGCCATAGGGGTCGATGGCAACGTCGTTGCACAGTTCGTCCTTATACCGACCGGTCGTTATATCGGCCCAGGTGTATTTCTGGAAAAGAATCACGTGGACGCCCGTCTTCTGAATTGCGGCGATCACATTCCTCAGATCATTAACCGATCCCAAGCGCGGATCCGTGTCCGTCGTTGGATTATCCCGATCCTGGCCGCCCATGTTCCATCCGACCAGCTGGATTGCTGAGATATTGTTCTTCGCCGCCCCTTCGACACGCCGTGACAGATCCCTGTATTGGGTGCGCAAATCATCCTCGGAAGAGTTTATCTGGAGTTGCTGCCATGAGTGTATGTCCGTGACCCACGCCGGAGTCACGGGGAGCTTGAACCAAGAGGCTTTCCACTTCCTGTAGATATCGACTCCGTCGTGCCAATCACCGGAATAGGGATTGAGCACAACCCGTGAAAGGGATTCCGACTCCCCTGGGTTAACAAACGGGAAATGAACGGCACCGAGCACCAGGCGAACCGGATGTCCGTCGACCATCGGACCGCCAGGCACCGTCTTCAGATAGCTTGTCTCATACCCTGGTTTTAGCTCGATAGTGTAGCTGACAAGCTCACGGCCTGAAGTTTCATGAGTTCCAAGATATAGGCCCTGCCCCTCGGTGGAAATGAGGTTATAACGCACGAGTCCGTAGTTGATTGCGACCTGCATGGGATAGTTCGTCCCGTAGTCGCCACGCTCGTCCGACATTACGGGATAGATAGGGGTGCGCATCATGTTGCCGTAAGCGGAATACTCTCTCGTGAGGGAGCCGGAGCGTGAAGGCGGCTGGATGTCCCCCAGGATCGGCCATTCGACCGAGGCGACGGTATAGCGTGAGTTATTGACGAGCCTCCCGTCAAAACTTGCCTGCGATCCGGTCAGCGTCACGGTCGCTTCAAATCGGATATCGAGAGCCCCGGCATATTCGCTCAGAAGATGATCCCAGACTAAGTTCAGCGTCCTGGCGTCCGGTGACAGTGATGCCGAAACGGGCCGATTCCGCGCCCCCAATACCGGGTTATAGGAGCGACCGACCAGGGGCACGAACATCTCGAACGATTCGGCGAGCTCCGGCCTTGGGCAGAACGACCAATGAGTGCGCTTGTTTTCAAACCTTGTCAAAGCGCCGGTGTCCCGATCGAACTCCAGGAGAAGCGCCTCATTCTCAATCGTGAGCCGTTCGCGACCCAAAGGATAAAGGCGGTCCGAATCATGGGCGGGGGAATCCTGCCCGGACTTCAAGTCCTGTGCGGCCGCAGGAGCCATTCCCATGATTGCTCCGAACAGCAAGCACACAGCTTGCAAGGAGCAGATGCGAACTTTTCGAAACACCGGACGAACAATTGCAAATGAGCTGGCGCGGGGCAGTCTATCCATGGGTCGCTTCCTTCTAGTGTAACGTTCCGTTAACGGATGGCTAAAGCATGAATTTTCCACAAGCAGGTTCGGACTGACTGGGGCGAGGACGGCCGATAACATACATTCGATGCGATGGTGGCGCTCGGAGAGCGTCACCGAGACGGGTCGCAAGCATGAGCAGTGGTTCGTTGGGGTATTCTTGCCGTTGAATCCAGATGCAGGACGGCGTTCAACGCCTTCATCTTGTTGCCATCGCCGGCCCATACAACGCCGCAAACTTGCTTTTCCTTATCCATTCTTGCTGTATGGCTGCCTGCGTGAACTATCGGCTTTCGCTCGTTTCCATCGGGCAGGTCAGGCCCAATCCATGCTGGGGAATGCCGCCGCATGAGCACGCCTTTCACGAGCTGATCGCGGTCGTCGGCGGGCACATGACGGTGCACATGCCGGGGCAGCGTTTCGATGCGGGGCCAGGCACCGTGCTGTTTTATCCTGCTGGGGTATGGCACGAGGAAAAGTCGGATCGGCGGCGTCCAGTGCACACGTACTTCATAAGTTTCCGCTGCCCAATCAGCGATGCGAAGGTGGAGTGGATGGCGCGGGATCCCGAAGGAAAAACCGGCGATCTGCTTGGATGGTTGTTCCGCGAGCGGCATGGCGCCCTGATCGACGACTGGCGGGCGGTGGTAGCCGAGGCGGCGCTACTTCACTACCTGCGGCTGGTCTCGTACCAGGAGCCGGACCTCGTGGCGCGCACGCACGCGTTCATGCGCAGCCATCTCGGCGAGCCCATCGGTCTGGACTCCTTGGCGAAGGCAGCCAATCTGAGCCGCTTCCATTTTGCGCACGAATTTCGAAGAATGGCCGGTTGCCCGCCTATGGATGATTTTCGCCGCATGAGGGCCGAGGCCGCCCGCGATCTGCTGCTTGATTCCAATCTCCATCCGAAGGAAATTGCCCTTGAGGTGGGATTCGCAAATCACCCTCACCTGACGCGTATGATGCGGCGCTATCTGAGCACGACACCCTCCGCCTGCAAGCGGAGGGTGCGCCGGAACCGCCTCGTCCAAATCGAAGATCACGGGTGAACTAGCGAATCTGTTCACTCGACGCCAGGCATACCCGAAGAGATTCCTCCAATTGCCAAAGCCACAGAATCTATGGGGCAGATATCAAATGGCTGCGCCCATACGAGGGCGGCATTGGGTCGGGCAATCCAATGTGCCCAAGAGAGCCTGATCGCGCTTGCCGTGCACTACGACGTCAACCCCTGAACGGTCCACAAGTGGGGAAAGCTCCTCTTCGGGGAAGGTGCTCCAATGTCGCCGCAACCCAGGCCGGCCAGGGCGGATGCCATAAACATCGTTGGCCGAATCGACCGAGGCACTCTTTTTGGGAAGAATTGAAATCGCACTTAGGCCTATTGATGCCGGTCGGTCACATCCGGCAGATGAGGAGTTCGCGCTCGTAGATCATCTCCTTCGGGAGGCGGTCGTGGAGGTCCAGGAAAAGCTCCTCATGACTCATCACCTCGGCCCTCCAGGCCATGCGGTCAAAGGACTGTAGCTTGTCGAAGGATTCCTTGGAAAACTCGAGTCCGTCCCAGTCGATGTCCTCGTGCCTGGGCATCCACCCTATCGGGGTCTCCTTCCCCAGTGACTTTCCCCTCGCACGGTCCACGATCCACTTGAGGATCCGCATGTTCTCGCTGTAGCCCGGCCACAGGAACTTTCCGTCCGCATCCTTGCGGAACCAGTTCACGTGGAAAATCCGCGGCGTCTCGCTCAGGCTCCTCTGCATGACGATCCAATGCCCGAAGAAGTCGCCCATGTGGTAGCCGCAGAACGGGAGCATTGCCATCGGGTCGCGCCGCACCTTCCCGACGGCGCCCCCCGCAGCGGCGGTCATCTCCGAGCCCATCGTCGCGCCTATGTAGACCCCCGAGCTCCAATTGAAAGCCTGGTAGACGAGCGGGACCGTTCCGGCCCGCCGGCCCCCGAACACGATTGCGCTTATCGGGACGCCTTCGGGCTTCTCCCAGTCGGGATCAATCGTCGGGCACTGGGAGGCCGGCGCGGTGAATCGGGCGTTGGGGTGCGACGCAGGCCGTCCGCAGCCCGGGACCCAGGCCTTCCCCTGCCAGTCGGTTAGCCGCGGCGGTGGCTCGTCGGTCATGCCTTCCCACCACACTCCGCCCTCAGGGGTCAGCGCAACGTTTGTGAAGATGGTGTTCTTCGACAGCGCGACCATCGCGCTCGGGTTCGTCCTGACCGACGTTCCGGGCGCGACGCCAAAGAATCCGGCTTCCGGGTTGATGGCGCGCAGCCGCCCCTCAGCGTCCGGCTTGAGCCAGGCGATGTCGTCACCCACGGTCCAGAGCTTCCACCCCTTCTTGGTGAAGGTCTTCGGGGGCACCATCATGGCGAAATTCGTCTTCCCGCACGCGCTCGGAAACGCGGCGGTCACATAGGTCTTCTCGCCCTGGGGACTCTCGACACCAAGGACCAGCATGTGCTCCGCCATCCACCCC
>Ga0182030_10012742_pt1 | contig 16808 bp, 14 predicted proteins | sample 812S3MmetaG_FD_121299 | JGI IMG/M metagenome (GOLD analysis project Ga0182030, IMG submission 121299) | Permafrost microbial communities from Stordalen Mire, Sweden - 812S3M metaG (Illumina Assembly) | ecosystem: Environmental > Terrestrial > Soil > Wetlands > Permafrost | place: Sweden...
CTTGAATTTCAGAATTCGTTCCAAATGAGTCAAATTTTCTCGAAACCCGCGAAGCGGCACGAACCACTTTTTACTTTTTACTTTTCACTTCTTACTTGGTCTGAGGCGAAGCCTCGCTAGAATCTCAGGGAAGCATCAAATGTGACTCCGTGGGGCTCTGCTCAAAAGTATGGATTGCGGCAGAATGCCTTCGAAGCAATTCCTGAATCAACTGAACCGGGCAGTTGCCGACACGCAACCAAATGAATTTCGGTGGGTGGCCGAGTAATAAACTTCGTTGCTGAAAATCGGAGTCTTTGGAGACGATCACCAGCCCATTTTGCTTCGCATGAATCCAAATGACGGTGTCAGTGGCATCCCGGAGCCCAACCTCCCTCACATGAGCACTATCGGGGTAAAGATCGGAAAGCAGGCGGGGAAGTCTTGGCGAGAGATTTTGATCGAACAGCAGTTTCATGCCCTCCGCTCGCGATCGGCGGCAAACGCCAGACAAGCCCGAATATCCTCCTCGGTGAGGTCGGGAAACTCGGCCAGCAATTCCTGATACGTCATACCGCCCGCCAGGTATTCAAGCACGTCGGTAACTGTCATGCGTGTTCCGCGAATGCATGGCTTCCCGCTACGCTTGTCGGGCTCGATGGTGATGATCTCGCGGTAGTCCATGGGCTGAAGCCTAACGTCTTTCTTCCGCCCGTGCAACACGCTCCCCCCTCAGTCCTCCGGCTCCAGCTCCGCAATCCCTTCATCGCTCTGCGTCACCCGCACCACTTCCTCCACGGTCGTCTGCCCCAGCCCCACCCGCCGCCACCCGTCCTGCCGCAGCGTTTCCATCCCGTCCAGCGTCGCCCGCTGCTTCAGGTCCCCGCCCGTCGCCTTCGATATAATCAGCCGCCGCATCCCCTCCGTCAGAACGCAAATCTCATAAATCGCCGTCCGCCCCCGATACCCCGTTTGCCTGCAGCTCTCGCACCCCGTCCCCTTGTAATACTTGAAGTTCGGCGACACCAGCGCCCCGATATCCTTGAGATAATCCACCGGGTATCCCGTTATTTGTTTGCAGTCCGGACAGATCGTCCGCACCAGCCGCTGGGCGATGAATGCCCGCACCACCGACGCCAGCAGGAACGGCTCCACCCCCATATCCGTCAGCCGCGTTATCCCTCCCACCGCGTCATTCGTGTGCAAGGTCGAAAACACAAGGTGTCCCGTCATCGCCGCACGGATCGCGATTTCCGCCGTCTCAAAATCGCGGATTTCTCCCACCATGATCACATTCGGGTCCTGCCGCAATATGTGCCGCAACCCCTGCGCGAACGTCAGCCCGATTTCCGGCTTCACGTCAATCTGCGACACCCCCGCCAGCCGGTACTCGACCGGCTCCTCGATGGTAATAATCCGCCGTTGCACCGAATTGATGCTCGATAGAAATGAATACAGCGACGTCGATTTCCCCGACCCCGTTGGCCCCGTCACCAGCACAATCCCGTTCGGCTGCCCCAGCAGGTTCCGCACGATGGATGTCTGCCGGCTGCTCAGGTCCAGCCGGTCAAACCCGAACTGTTGATCCACCCGCGTCAGCAGGCGCAGCGAGATGCTCTCCCCGTTCACCGTCGGGATCGTGGAAACGCGCACGTCGATGCTCGCCTCATGCCCGCGCGACAGATTGATGCGCCCATCCTGCGGCAGCCGCTTCTCGGCGATATCCATGTGCGCCATGACCTTTAGGCGCGAGATGATCGCGCTTTGCAGTAGCCGCAATTGCGGCGGCACCGCCACCTCGTGCAGGATGCCGTCGATCCGATACCGGATTCGCAGGTCGTTTTCCAGCGGCTCCACATGGATGTCCGTCGCCCGCTCGGCGATTGCTTCCCGGATGATCTGGTTGACGAATTTCACCACCGACGCCTCAGGATCATCCGCGTCCAGGTCCATCGCCTCGAACCGTTCCTCCCCAGAGTCCAGATTCCGGTTCGTCGCCTGCAATATCTCCTCAAACGTCTCCGCCCCCACCCCATACAGCGCCTTGATGGATCGCAGCAATTGCGCCCGCGGCACCAGCACCCACTCGATTTTCTTCCCCGGCAGCAATTGCGCCGCCAGCCGCCGCGCCGCGCTGTTAAACACGTCATACGTTGCCAGCCGCATCCCCTTTTCCCCTGGCCCGATGGGGAGGATCTGGTGCTTGAATACAAACCGGCTCGGCAGGCTCCCAAGGCTCGACCGGTCCACTTTTGCCATGTCAATCGTCTCGACCGGCGTATTAAAAATCCGCCCCAGCTCCGTCGTCAGCCGGTGTTCATCCACCTTCCCGGAGTTCAGCACATGCACCGTCCACGTCAGCCCGTTGGCCGGCATCGCCGCCAGCTTCTCCGCTTCCTCTTGGTCCTCACACCCGCTGGCCACGATTGCGTCGACCAGGCTCTTTCTCAACGGGGAGGTCATTGCACCTGCTTCTCGTCCTGATACCGAAAGTTTACGCCCTTCCCCGGCTGCGGCGTCGGCGCCGCGATCGTGGAATCGATGTCCGGTTCCATCAGCAGCCGCTTCCGCTCGACATGCGATTCATCCGCCATTTCCTCCGGCGTCGTGGTCACCACTGGCCGGATGAGGATGATCAATTCCGACCGGTCGCTCTGCTTGGTCCTGTTCCCAAAGAAGTAGCCCAGCACCGGGATGCGTCCCAGCAGCGGGATCGCCGAAGTATTGCCTCCCACCGTTTTGGTAATCAGTCCGCCCAGCACGATGGTCGCCTTGTTCGGCACGGACACATTCGTCCGGATGTACCGCGTGCTGATGGTCGGCACGTTGCTCCCACCCACGTTCGTCGTCACCCCGGATGGACTGTCGAGCTTCTGGAGAATATCCAGGTTCACCTCCCTATCCGAGTTGATCAGCGGCACCACCTCCAGTTGCAGCGCCACCTGCATGTAATCAATGCTCGACTGCACCGCCGCCGTCGATCCCACCACCCCGCTGCTCGTAAGGTTGGACAGCGTGCTCGTCGGCACCGGGATTTGCTGCCCGGACACGATGATCGCCTTCTTATTATTCGACGTATAAACCATTGGCCGGTTGGTAATGTGAAACCGCCCCGTCGACTCGAGCGCGTTGACGATCACATCCAGCGAATTCGCAGCCCCTATCGCCGCCGTAAACCCGTTCCCCGCCCCGACCGCCGATGCCAGCGTCGACCCGATCGGCGTCGCCGTGAAGTTCGTGATCGCCGCTCCCGCCTGCCCGTTCAGGAACCCCGTGCTCCCGAGCGCCCCCGTGCTGCTCCCGCTCGATAGCAGATTCGCCAGCGGCCCGCTCGGGTAGTGCAGCAGGTAATCCACCCCAAAGTTCGCGTCGTTATTCAGCGTAAACTCCCCGATCACCGTATTCAGCATCACCTGCGGCGCCCGCACATCCAGTTGATCCAGCAGCGTCGCTATCTTCTGCTTCACCTCGTCATTGCCCAGCACGATGATGGTGTTCTCACGCGGATCAGCGATGATCTTGGTGTTGCCGAGGATCACCGCCTTTGGCGTCGTGTCTCTTTCCGGCGTTTCCAATCCCTCGGTAATATTCATCCCCCCGCCGGAGCCGCCGTTGGCGCCCCCGCCCATCCCCGCGGCGTTGGTGGTGTTATTCGTCGGCTGCGTGTTGGTCTTCGACGTGGTGCCGCCGTTTTCCCCGGTATCCCCCTCCGGCTTCTCTCCCGGTTCGGTGATCGCCTTAACGATCACCCCCAGCACATCCGCCGCGTCCACGTATTTGAGCGGACGTTTCACCGGCTCGCCAAACTGGATGTCGGAGTCGAATTCACTGATCAGGTCCTCGATGAACCGCAGATTCACCGGCCGCGTCACCACGTGGATGCGGTTGGTCCGTTCGTCATAGTCCACCTTGATCTTCCCCACGATGATGGTGTCTTCCGATAACCCGCTTACTGTCGCCGGTATCTCCACGCTCCCGGGAGGCGCGGGCTGTCCATTGGGCTGCACGATCGGCCGTCCTATCGGCGCCGTGGACGGGCCCCCTCCGGCGCTTGCCTGGCTGCTCTTTTCAAACAGCTTCGTCAGCTTATCCACCACATCCTTCGCATTCGCACGCTGCAGCGGGTAAAACCGGCTCACCACCTCCGCCGGCGGCACATCCGCCGCCGCGATTATTTTCGCGATATTCCGCAGTTCAATCGTGCTTTCCGTAACAATGATCGCCCCAGGCAGCGGCACGGCACTCGTATACGGCGACGTGGGAACATAAAGGTCGAGCACAGCCTTAATGTCCTTCGAGTCCGCGTACTGCAGTTGGAACAGCACGCTCACCACCCCCACGCTGTCCGGGATCTGCGTCACGTCCGAGTAAATATCGATCCCGAAGCTCCTCGGGTTCTTCCCGGCCCCCACCAGCTTCACCATATTCCCCTCCGTCGGCGCCAGCGCAAACCCGTTGATGTAAAAGCTCGTCTCGATTATCCGGATCGCTTCATCCCGGCTCACAGGCTTCGTGATATCGATGCTGATCGTCCCCACCACGGTATTGTCCGACACAATCCGCTTCCCTGTCAGTTCCGCATACAGCTTCAGGATCACCTGTATGTCTGTATTCGGAAACTGCAGATGCACTTGCTCCCCATCCCCCCCACTCCCCCCGGCCACCGTGGGGATTTGCGCATTATTTCCCGGCGGCAGCATCTGTCCCGGCGCCTGCCCCAATGGTTGCCGTATGCCTTGCAACGGCGGCGGCGTAGCGTGCTGCCCCCATGCGGAGGTGCAGACCATGGATAAAAACAATAGGGGACCCAGCCAGCGATTCACGGCTGTTATTTAGACGCGCGCCGGGGTCAGGTCAACTGCGCGTCTAGGCAGAATAAGTGCCCAGGACCCCTTTCGATGATTTTTTTTTTCGAACCCGCGGCCCCGTCCAACCCCGTCCATGTCGTCCATGTCGTCCATCCCCGTCCTGTCCTCATCCCCTGGGAAACCGCTCCCCCTCGCGATTCCATTGGACGCCGGCGACCCGCCTCGCTAATGAGAGCGGCATGCGAGCTTTTCCACGCATTGCGGCCTTGGCCGCCCTCCTTCTGTCATTTGTCCTGTCATTTGCCGGATGCGCCGGCAAGCCGGACCGGGCGCTCATCCTCAACGAGCTCAGCCCCGCCCCCATGTCCGAACAGGCTTGGGCCCAGGTCCGGGGCGCCTACTCCGGCCCCATCCGCTCCTCCACCCAGCGCGGCGGCTTCGAGGGCTATAGCTCCATGGAAACCCGCCTCGACCTCGCCGGCTGGCCCGATACCCCCGGCGTCATCCTCCGCATCGACAATGGTTTCTCCACCGCCTGGGCACTCTACGGAGAGCGCAAGGGCCTCTACACCAACATCCCCTCCAAGCGCTACGGTTCCCAAGGCACCGTATTCGCCACCACCCACGCCCCCAACCAGCTCCTCCTCAAGCTGCATCGTTTCGGCTTCTCCGCCGGCACCGGTTCCTGGATGATCCTCACCTTTCGCCCCAACGGCGTCATCGACGTCGATCTCATCGGCTACTCCGGCTGGCGCGGCGACGGCGAACTTTGGCGCGTCCCCGCCATCCTCAGCCACCAATGACGCGCCGGTAACGGCGTGATATCTTCCCCGGTGTCTCCGTCCGTACAAAATCTCTCCGCAAGACGCAGGATCTTCACGCCTTGCGGGCCATCCACCCCCCGCGCCGCCTTCACCCTCTTCGAAGTATGCATCGCCGTCTTCATCGGCGTCATGATCATGCTCGCCGCCGTCCCCAGCATTAGCGGCCTCCTCGAAGAGCAGCGCGCAAAAAAACTCTTCACCCGCTTCGACGATCTCGCCCGCCAGGCCTCCGTCCGCGCCGTCACCGAGCGCCGTCCCTACGTCCTCGAGTGGGACGACTCCGGCGTCACCATGCACCCCCTCTCCCTCAATGACGACGACAGGCCCGAAGACATGCCCCGTGTCGATTTTGGCGAAAAACTCGCCCCCGACCTCCTCCTCCCCAGCACCCTCATGAAGGACCCTGCCCGCATCTGGACCTTCTGGCCCACCGGCACCTGCGAGCCCGCAAAAATCACCTGCCGCGTTCCCGCCTCCCCCTGGACCGCCACCTACGACCCTCTCACCGAGCAAGCCATCTTCACCACCCCCTGACAGGTGGGGTCAACGCTTGACACTTGACACCGCCCCTCTCCACCCCCCTGAAAAATGTCAAACGGCCACACCCCTTGGATGTGACCGTTTGACTGAACCCCACACACGCGGGAATGATTGCCTTTTCCTGATCAGGCTGTCGCCGGCGACTCCATGAACATCGGCTTCTCCTTCTTCTTGCTGTGCGTCACGAAGTGGATCGCGCCATAGATGCCCCATACAAGCGCTACTCCCAGGGCGATGAACGGTTCCTTCCAACTCATGCCCGCCACTGAGAACGGACCGATGATATAGAACAGCATGCAGCCCAGGTTCGCCACCAGGCCGAACACCGGCACCACGAAGTGCTTGAACCCATTGAAGGTGTGATGCTCCTTGAATGCGATGATCGCAACGAGGCAACTCATCATGTACAGCAGGAAGGTCCCGAAGTTACTGATCAGCGTAACGATCAGCAGCGTGTTCGGCGCCGTGGCATACACCGAGGGATCGAAGAGCCCGAAGCTGTACCAGAAGTTATGATACTTCGGATCCAGCGCGGATTGCGTCGTCCCACCCAGGTACATCGCCACCGTTGCGATGCCAATGATGATGGAGATAAAGGAGAGAATCCAGATTCCCTTGGTCGGCGCTCCGGACTTGACATGCAGATCGCCGAATAACTCTCCCACTTCTTTGTCCCGGCCCATGGCATAAGTCACGCGCGCTCCGGTATTGATACAGGCCAGCGTGGTGCCGATCAGCGCCAGGAAGACTGTGATACCCTGGATCCACATATACCAGAGCCCGGCAGTCGGGCTGCCAAACAGCCACGTCCCGGTAAGCACCATCATATCACCAATCGGCGCCGCGGAAGCCCCCGCATTGGCGATCGTGTAACCATTGTTCATGAAGTAATTCGCCGCGAAGTACTCCAGCAGGTAACAGAACGCCCCCTGGATGATCAGCGAGAGCAGCACCGCTTTCGGCACGTCCTTGGTGGGATTCTTCGCCTCCGCGCCCATCGCCGTCACCGACTCGAAACCTACCAGGATCAGAATCGCGACGCACGCCTGGATGATCAGGAAGTTGATCTTGTGCGGAGCCACCACGGACGCCGCCGTCGGGTGGAAGTTGAACGTCAGCGGGTCCTTATCCGGGCCCATGGGTCCGCCGCCGCTATACGCATCCGCAGGCAGGTAACTGATCGTGAACGGCGCCTCGACTGGCTTGCCATCCTTGTCCAGCGCCAGCTTGCCCGCCGCATCCTTCTGGAGAACGGGGTAGGGATCTCCCACATTCAGGCCGAGTGAAGCGAACGTCTTGTCCTTCAGATCATCGGCCGTCACCTGACGATCCTGGGTCAGGTAGATCGGCTTGCCCTTGTCATCGACCTGCGGTGTTTTTGCCGCATCCGACCACGTCGCCTGGATCGGCTTGTTATTCGCGTCCACCTGGTTGACCTGATCCACCTGGTAATTGACCGGCGTCCCGTTGGAGAGATGCCACGCAACGTCACCTTGCTTGTGCTGAAACCGATAAGCCAGCGCGATGACCGTGAAGATCAGCAGCGCCGTGATCTGAATCACGTTGATCGCCACGCTTACCGCAGTACTGCCATTGACTCCTTTGGATGCGATCCAGCCCACGCCCAGGGAGAATACGATGCAGACCAGCGCCATCAACACCGGCGGATTGACCGCCGAGCTGAACGTGTTCGGGAAAAACTGGTTCGCCATGTATCCCACAAAGATCGCCGTGACACCCACCATGCATCCCGGGTACACCCAGTAGTAAAGGTGGCTGGCCCAGCCGACCACGAATTTCGCGATCCGCGCGTATTTGAATGCCTTGGTCTTCGAGAGGAACGCTTGTTCCGCGTAAAGATAAGACGAGCCCGCGCCAGGATAGAGTTTCGAAAGTTCCGCGTAACTGATGGCCGTGGCAAAGCACAGCATCAGCGCCGCCAGAATTCCGAACCACATGGCGCAACCCGCCAGCGGTGCTCCATAGAGCGATTGTTCTTCAAAGGTCAACCAGAGAAACGCTCCGGGCGCAATCAGCGCCATCGCGTTCACGGTCAACCCGGTGAGACCCAGGGTGCCTGTTGGATTTTGTTGTGGATTATCGGACATACAGCGTGTTTTTCAGTTGATAGGTTGGTTCCGGCATGACCGGCGCCCCATAGCACCACCTATGCCACGACCTTGAAAAACCCCGCCAATGCAACATAAGACAATGTATTATGCAGCTAAAACAAAGTATTAGCACCGAAGTTGCCTGTCCCGGCAGTTTCCCCTTCTCTGTTCACAAAGAGACACCCGTGCGCAAATTCCTCCAATCCCCGCTCTGCGCGCAAGCGTTGTAGCCGTGGCTCGGTGAGCCACGCGGGGGGCGCGCCTCCTGGTCCCCCGCTTTGCATTCGCCTTTTCACCCCTCCCGCATACAATAAAGAACGCCACCACCCATCGTCACCACCATGCCCCCAATTTCCCAACTGACTCATGGTGAACAAGAGCCCCCAATGATCCCGCCCCCGTCCCCTTTTCGAATTTCGAATTTTGAGCCGAGCGAAGCGAGACAGACCGCCCATCTTCCTTTCCTTTTAAACGGTCAATTTCGAATTTTCCCGCGAAGCGGGCGCGCCTTCGTCCTCATCGAGGTCATGCTAGGCGTCGCCATCTTCGCCATGGGCGTCATCAGCCTCGGCGCCTGCGTCAGCAACTGCATCACCGCTGAGTCCGCCCGCCAGGAAACCGAGCACGCCCGCCTCGCCCTCGAAAACCGCATGGCCGAGGTCGAGGCCGGCGAGATCCCCACCGACAAAGACCGCACCGACGATCTCGGCGACGCCTTCCCCGGCATGACCCTCAAGCAATCCCGCCGCCCCGTCTCCGCAAAAAACGAGAAAGGCGACAAAATCCTCGGCCTCTACCAGGTCGACATCGAGGTCGACTGGACCACCGAGCACGAACCCCAATCCAGGGCCATTTCCTTCTATGTTCTCCGCTCAAAGTAGCAGGCCCCTCCCTCGCCGTGCCGCCTTCACCCTCCTCGAGGTCATGCTCGCCGTCATGATCATGGCCCTCATCGCCTTCTCCATCTACCGCTTCGTCGAGACAGACCTCCAAGCCATCAAAATCTCCACCGAAGACACCACCCAAAAAGGCGCCGTCCAGGCCCTCGTCTCCGTCCTCCAGAGCGAGTTCTGCAATCTCCCCCCTGGCGAACCAAGCGCCCTCATGGGCGAAGCTCATAAATTCAACGGAAAAGCCAGTGACCAGGTCGAATGGCTCACCCAGGCCGGCAACGGCCTCTTTACCCAGTCCGCCGAAGGCCTATGGAAAGCGACCCTCATCCTGCGTCCCGAAGACAAAACCAACACCTACACCCTTGGCCTCCTCCGCCAGGTGCCCGATAACAGAAAAAAGGAAGACAATTGGCTCCCGCTCCTTCCCAACGTCGACGCCATCGAAATCCGCTACTTCGATCCCCGCCTCAACGTCTGGCTAGAAAAATGGAGCGACGCCCAGTCCCGTCCCGCCCTGGTCCGTCTCCGCATCTGGCGCAAAGACCAGACCGTCCCCTACGAGGCCGTCATCGAACTCCCCCCCAGCAAGCTCCCCTCATAAATATTCGAAATTCTAACTCGAAAAAGGGCTGAAAACCCGACATATTACAGCCCAGAATCGAGCCCCTGGCCCGTCGACGGGCGAGCAGCGGGCGCCGTTCCATGAGCCGTGCTTAGCTCAGGAGTAAAACCAGGATTTAATGCGCGATTTTAAACAGCCCCAATATATCCAATCCGTTGCTGAGTTTGTGGAGGTAGTCAATCCTCTCATATCCGAGAACTGGGGTACACAGTGGATATTTCGCGGGCAAATCCGGCGGCGCGGGAAATGGCCGCTACGTCCCAAAGCTGGGCGAGATGATTCATTTGGTCCGATTGTGAAAGGAAAGCCGGGTTGGGAGGATGCGGAAACCAGCACGGTAATGGACGGTGTTAAGACGGTGCTTTCTGTTCAGAAGGATTTTATTGAGCCGTATGATATGCGCGCATTCCACGAATGGTGCGATCAAGCTATTGCATATGTAAACGACTTACCTAAAGATGAATGGGAACGACTTGCCCTTGCCCAACATTATGGGTTAGCAACGCGTCTCCTCGACTGGACCACGAACCCGCTTGTTGCACTTTACTTCGCAGTTATTGGTGGCATGGAAGAGGGTTGGGAGGGAGGATTTTATGCGTTTGTGGAGCCCTATTCACGGCAAGTAAATGACACACTTTCGGATATTGGACGATCGTTCTCGCCAAATTGGATGGTGTCGCAAACAGCAACGGGTTTAGGTCCCAGCATGTGCCATAAAGTTGTTTCATATAGACCTCGACCATTTGATCGCCGAGTTCTTCAACAATCCGCGATTTTCACTTATCACGCAGATCCGACAATCGCTCTGTCCCCCCGGGTGTGTGGACCGAACGCTGAATTACCGTACATTACGGGGAGCTCCCAAGCGGATCAAATTGGACTAGACTTGCTGGAATTTATCATTCCCACCGAAAGAAAATTGCACATTCGGAAGCAGCTTTCTACCCTTGGAATCAGCCACGATAGACTCTTTCCTGATTTCGAAGGACTTTCCGCTGAACTTAATCATCGGTATAGGCCAAACTTCAATATCCGAGCGACTGGTGTGCCGATGTCACCCGAAGCGGCAAGAGCTTTCATCGAGGCTCAAAAAAATCAGAAGGCATAGTTATTTGAATTATTTTTCCGATAAAGTCTTCCGCATGATTTGTGCGAATCTCCGTGGCCGCACCCGCCTGTCAAAAACCGCGCCCAGCTTCATCTTTTTGACCGCGCTTCGCGGATTGCGGCTATGAGCCGATCTACATCAGTGGAGGGATTATAGGGGAAATCTGTGCCTCCATCCTCATGATACTTCCGAACCCATGCTGAATGAGCTTCAGCGGTAGCATGTTTTTCTGCGAGCGGGCGAACAATATCCTTGGATGTCTCGGAATCCTTTTCGTAGCGAACCTTTTTTTCGAACTCTCTGGATAATGCTTCCGACAACCTTGGCTTCACGTCGTCATATGTGGCCATCGGTGCCGTCGTCCGTTCCAAGTGGAGAAGCAGCCAATACTCAAAGCAAGGCGTGCTGTGGGCGCAATGGACTTCTCTCGATTTGGCATACTTGAGGCCAGGGTGAAGCTTTCCTTGCTGGAGGGGAATATCGGTGTCAAAGACGATCCAAATTTCATCGAAGTCTGCCACTTGGGCATAGCCAAGCGCCCCATTTCTGGCTGCCTTTCGGCGAATCTTCTGCTGTCGGAGTGCTTCGTCTACCAAAGTTGCTGGGTCGCCGATGCCCGCTCCCGCGATGTGGAGTTCGACGGTGGGCAGAGCCAGGCGTTTCTTGATCTCCTCAAAATAGACAGGTTCCGTCACTTGCCCCTCGGTGGCAATCAGGATGCCTTTGGCCGGAGGCTTGATGCCGCGTTCCCGCTGAAAGGATGATGGTTTAGTTGGGATGACCTTGCGGTACTTGTTACTCCCCATGGACGACGGTTTCCTTTCCAAGCAATCCTGACGGAATGAAAGGTACGGCGCCGTAGCGGCCTGAGAGATAGCCCCGAGCTAGCGATTCCCCCTTCCTTGGCTTGAATTCTGTGAGCGGGTAGAGGTGGGTACTACCCTCGTCGTCCTTGTCGGCGAACCAAACTTGATCACGACGGATCAAGGTTGGATCGAGCAATAGCGGATTATGTGTGGTGAAGAGAAGTTGCGCCCCTTTTGTGTTATATTCGTTGCTAAACACTAGCCTCAATAAAGCCGTGACCATCGATGTGTGCATGCTGGAATCGATCTCGTCCAGCTCGGCGATGTAGCCGTTGGCGAGGATATCCAACCAAGGGCCTGAGAGAGCGAAGAACTTCTTCGTGCCGGATGACTGCTCCTCCCACTCAATCTGGAACTCCTTACCACCCGTTCCCCGGTGTCCGAGATGGATCTCCAGATTTTTCCCTTTGAGTATCTGCTCCACCAGCTCCTGCGGTATGTCGGCGGGGAGTTCCTCGCGTTTGATTTCGCGCTCGCTGGATTTTGCTGAGAGGATGCCGAAATCCGCCTGTTTCAGGAGCTTCGTGACGAGTGCCCGCGTGTTGGCGCTTCGGTTCATAAAACCGACGGTGAAGCCGGGCGAGAGCGGAGGAAAATCCTCATTCAGACGGAGAAATTGGAGCCGGTTCTTGAACCAGAGAAAGACCGGTTCAAGATCCTTATTATTCCATTTGACAGCGGTTGAAAGGAACAAGGCATTGTCGCGGGTGTAGCTGACGATCTTGGAATCCCGCTTGAATTCCGTTGGGCGCTCCGGCCTCCACTCGTATGTCATCGAAACATCATTCCACTCGCGCTCATACCAGACCTGCTCGCGTCCTTTTGGGAAGGCGGAGAGGGACTCGTAAAGCACCCGGGCCTCATTCAAAACCAACACGAAATGGTAACGTACGTCACTGGCGACAAATCGCAGAGCGAATTCGGTTGGTTGGCCTGGCGTTTTCTCGTCGAGAATGAATGGCTCGACACCGGTAGGATCGCCGGAGTCCAGTTGGGTCGCTGAGTTCTCGACCATGTGGGAGAGAAACCTCAGCGCCAGCAATGCATTAGTCTTTCCGGCGGCATTGGCACCGTAAATGGCCAGCCCCTTGAGCAACTTTACGTCTTCCAAGCCCGGCAACTTGGGTTCGATCAAGTTCTCCAGAAGAGACTTGTCATAGTTGCTTGCGACAAAGCTCAACCGTTGCTCATCCTTGAAGGAGCGAAAATTTTTCACTGAAAAATCAATGATCATGCGTGAAACTTGTCACAAAAAATCAACCCGGCAATGTTTTTTGCGCTTTTTCAGCAGAAAACACTGTTTGTTAGCACTTCTGCCAAAGGCTAGATTTTCACCCCGGCCAACATTGGCGCGAATACTGGCAGTTCGATAAATCTCCCCGTAATTATATGGGTACGGCTTGGGTCGTTTCTGTCCTTTCCGCCGTTTTTCCCGCGTCGTGCATCCGCTTTGCATTCGCCTTTTTTCCGCCCGAGGCATACGTTGCCGGATGCTAAAGCCCCTCCTCAACCCCATCCCTCTCAAGCATAAGTAATTCATGGTTAAGGAGAAAACAATAATTGCGAATCCGCGCCCTTCTGATTCCAATTCTGACCCGGGCAAAGCGGACCACCTCCCCCGTCTTCCATTGCCTTCAACCGCTCAATTTCGAATTTCGAATTTCGATTTTCGAATTTCCCGGCGCAGCCGGGCCAGCGTCCTCATCCTCGCCCTTTGGGCTCTCCTCCTCCTTTCCGCCGCCATTTTCGCCTGGATAAAATTCATCGACCAGAGCATCGCCATCACCGGCGACAGGAACAACGGCCTCGAGGCAAAAGCCCTCGCCCACTCCGGCGTCATGGTCGCCCTCAATCCCCAGGCCACACGCCTCACCCCCCTCCTCTCCCAGCAGATAAACGCCTCCCGTGGCTACAAGGTCCAGATGACAGGGGAGGGGGGCAGGCTCAACCTCAACTGGCTCCTCACCCCCGCCCAAAACCCGGACGCCGGCAAGCTCGCCATCTTCCAGCGCTATCTCCAGCGCCGCGGCCTCACCATCCAGCAACAACTCCGCCTCATCGATTGCGCCCTCGACTGGCTCACCCCCGGCAATGTCTCCCGCCTCAACGGCGCCAAGGCCGACGCCGACTACCACCCCCCCGGTCGCGGCGTTTTCCTCAGCATCGACGAACTCGCCCAGGTCAAGGGCACCCAGCCCCTCGTCTCCCAGGCTGGCTGGCAGGAAGACTTCACCATCTATACCAACCCCGGCCTCATCGACCTCCAGGCCGCCACCAGCCGCGTCCTGGAAGCCCTCCCCGGCATCGGCGATGCAAACGTCATGCGCTTCCTCCAGGTCCGCCAGGGGCCGGACGGCATCGACGGCACCAGGGACGATCACATTTTCAAGAGCGTCGACGAAGCCGTCTCCTATCTGGGCGTCAGCAGCCTCCAGGCCCAGCTACTCTCCCAATACGTCTTCCTTGACGATCCCGCCCAGCCCACCGTTCATATCCGCAGCAACGGCCAATGCGGAAATGTGTATCGCCACGTGGAAGTGGTTGCCAAGAAGCAGGGGTTGCAACCAATAATACTATCTTGGAAAGAGCTGTAACCCGCCCGCGTTCCCGCCAGGGACCCCGCCTCATCACGATCACGCCAGCCCCCGACGGCTGGCGTGTCGGTGGCGTCGTGTCCGGACAGGACGCTCACCCCGCCCAAGCCGCCCGCACCATGGAGGACATCGCCGCCGATCTCCCGGAGGGCGCCACGGTCCGCCTTTGCCTCCCGGTCAGCGCCGTCCTCATGGAGCGCATGCGCCTCCCCTCCACCGACCGCGACGAGCTCGGCGGCATGGTAATCCTCCAACTGGAGAAAACCCTGCCTTACGGCGGAGACGAGCTGACCAGCGGCTTCGACATCATCCACCAGGAGGAAAACGAGTGCGACCTCCTCGCCATCGCCGTCAGCAATGAGCAGCTCGACCTGCTCTGTCAGCCATTGCGCGGACGCCACAAGCTGCCGGATCAGGTGACGATATTCGCCATCCAGCTCGTCGCAAAATTCCCCGGCGAGGAAGTCCTCGCTCTCATCTTTCGCGAAGCCGATGCCACCATTCTCGCCATCGCCCAAAAGGGAAAGCTCGTCGCCGCCCACGCCTGCCCGACCACCGTCCGCGAGGACTTCCTCGCCGAATTGCCCCGCATGCTCCTGGCCGCCGAACTCGAGGGCGCCCCGGTCAATTTTACAAAGCTCACTCTCGAGCGCGAACTCGCCGGCTGGATGGACGGCCTCAAGGACCAATTCCCCGGCGTCCCGGCCCTCCTGGTCCCCTTGGACGCGTCCCCGGAGCCGGGACCCGTCAACCTGGTCCCCGCCGGGTGGACCCAGGAGCAGCAAAAGCAGGCCCGCCGCGCAAAGATTCGCGACTGGCTCGCTCTCGCCGGCTTGATCTACCTCTTTTTTCTCCTCGCCGCCGCCGCCTACATCATCTGGCTTCAGCACCGCGTCGGCGCCATCGACGCCCAGGTGGTCGCCGCCACCCCCGCCGTCGATTCGATCGCCAGCCAAAAAGCCCGCTGGACCGCCCTCCAGCCCGCCACCGATCCCACCCGCTACACCGTCGAGCTTTTGCAGCAGGCCAACACCACCGTCCCCTCGCCGGACCTCCACGTCACCATCTTCGACCAGACTCCCTTGCAATTCATGGTTGAGGGCGAGGCTCCCACCGCCGCCATGGCCATCCAATACATGGAGGCCCTCAAGGACGACTCCGCCCTCAGCATCTTCCGCTTCGACGCTGGTCCCCCGGAAATCCTCCCCAACGAGCACGCCCACTTCCGCATCTTCGGCAAGCTATGAAACTCTCATCTCGCGAAAAAATCCTCGCAACAGTGGTGGGTGGCGCCGTGATCTTCTTGTTGAATGTTGGTTTATTGAACGCATTTGCGCGTCGAAACATCGTATTGCGCTCTCAACTGGCCGACCGTCAGGTCGAGCTAACCCAGATCAACGACCTCCTCGCCGCCAAAGGCCTCTGGTCCGCCCGCGACGCCGCCCTCACCGCCAAACAGCCCAGGCTCACCAACGAGAATGCCGCCGGCGTGGAACTCCTGGACCTCATCCGTGCCATGGCCAAAAAGCACAATGTTACCCTGGAAAACGAGGTATTCGGCGGCGTGGCAAAGAGCACCTGGTATCGCTCCGTCCCCCTTTCCCTCGACACCCATTCCTCATGGCCTGACCTGATCGGCTTCCTATACGCCGTGCAACGGCCCGACCAGTTCATCGTCTGCGAGTCGGCCAACATTCAGGTCGATCCCTCGGACCAGACAAAGATGCTCGGCCATTTCAAAATCGCCCGCTGGTACGCCCCGTGATTGAAAGCCCCGGGAAAATGGCTAAGGTCATGATCATGAACCGCAAGCTCCCGCCGTTGCTGGTGCTGGTTTCCGGCCTGATAGGCCTGGCCTCCTGGGCGGAATCCACTCCGCCCTCGCAGCCGCTGCCCACGCCCTTCCCGGAGGTCCGCTATCAGCAGATGAGCGCGAAGTCCCCCTTCGCCGTGGCGACCGCCTCATCCGCAGCCACTGCGGCGCCCACTCCCGGTTTCGCCGCCCAACTCTACGTCGACGGCGTCGCGCATGTCGGGAAAACTGATTTTGTCGCAATCAAGTCTCGCGACCCGGACCAGCCGGCCGTGATTTTCCTGGAGGTCGGCAAGAGCGCGCCTGACGGGATGAAAGCCGAGCGCGTGCAATGGTCCGATGAAATGGGAAAGAGCACCGTCGACGTAAGCAAGAATGGCGAGAAGGCGACTTTGATTTTTGACGAGGCCCAGTTGGCAAAGAACGCAAGCGCCGTCCCCGCCGTGATGCCTGGCCAGCCAGGAATCCGGCTGCCGACGATGCCGGGGCAGGGGAGGCCGGTAGGTTTTCCCCTCCAAAATCGGGGTTTGATGCAGCCGGGCGGACCATTTGCCGGCCCGCGCGCCTTTCCCCAGCCCGGGGCGCCCCCCGGACCAGACGGGATGAACAATGGCAATTCGATGCGTCGCCGTATCAGGACGATCCAAAGC
>Ga0182030_10012743_pt1 | contig 16807 bp, 14 predicted proteins | sample 812S3MmetaG_FD_121299 | JGI IMG/M metagenome (GOLD analysis project Ga0182030, IMG submission 121299) | Permafrost microbial communities from Stordalen Mire, Sweden - 812S3M metaG (Illumina Assembly) | ecosystem: Environmental > Terrestrial > Soil > Wetlands > Permafrost | place: Sweden...
GTTGAAGATAATCATTATCAAAATTAATATTTTTAATTATCCATCGAATTGAATTATTTAAAATATATAATCTAATATTTTTACAAGTAATTGAAAATATAATAAAAGTTTTAAAATCGCAAAAATCTATAATAATATATAAAATTTCAGGTGGCATAATACAACTTTTCATAGACATTTCAAAATTAATTTTCCAAGACAATTTAATATTGAAAACTATCTTCAATAAACTCACACAGAACCACGAAAAATTTAATAAATGATTTAATATCTTTGAAATTATATTGTTTTGCAATAATTTCAAAGATATTAAATCATTTATTTTTAAATGAAAATAATTATATAGATAAATTTGTCAAAAATCAATTTTGAAAATATCAAGAATTATTTTTTAGAAAATATTTAATTTTATAAATGATTTATTAAATTAATTGCAAAACAATAAATCTCAAAGAGATTAAATGATTTAATATATTTATTTAATAAATTTATTTAATAAATTTGTAAAAACAATTTTGAAAATATCGAAAATTATTTTTAATAAATATTCTTTAAATGATTTAATAAATTAATTGAAAAAATAATATCTCAAAAAGATTAAATCATTTAATATTTGTTTTTGAAAGAAGTTTTTGTAAATAAAATATCGATTTGAGATTTATAATAAATAAATTTTATTCATTTCATTTAGATTTTTATAAATCATTTATAAAAATCTAAATGATTTAAATATAAATGTCTATTTAAAATAATAAAAGAATTTGAATATATTTATTATTAATTTAATATAAATTTCCATTTTCAAAATGAATTATTGATAAAGTTTTAGTATTTAAATAATTTCTTAACCAATATAACATTGGTAAACTTATTTTTTCATTTCCATATTCAATACTTTCACGATAAAAAGTAAATTTTTTATCATTTTCTTTCAATTTTTCATCAAGTTTCGGAAATAAACTTTTCAATTCTTCAATAGAAAACCATTTTGCCTCTTTCACTTCATCTCCATCAAGTTTGAATGAATGATCTTTAGATCTAGCAATAAAACAAGTTAATATATCATTTACAGGATGTTTTGAGTAAACTCCTTGAAAATTCTTAGTATTTGTAATATCTGATCTATTCCATCCTCCAATTACTTTCAATTCAAAATTTTGATCTAATATAATTCCAACTTCTTCTTGAACTTCTCTTATTGCTGTATTTACGCAAAGTTCTTTTAAATCTACAGCTCCAGTAATTGCTTTTTTCTTTCCATATTCTTGAATTAAAAGTACATGTTTTTCATCAGGTGAAAGAATAATTACAGATATACCATTTATAGCTGAATATGCTGGAGGTATTTTACTTTTTGAATTACCACACCATTTTACATAACAAAACATTAATCTTTCTCCATCTTGAAAAAATGAATACATTTGAAATTCATTTTGTTTCAAAAATTTGATTAAATCATGAAGTGCATAATCAGGAAATTGAAGAGAACAACAAACATCATTTAAAGGTTTTAATACTGATAAAATTTCATCTTTATCCACATATGATGTAGTAAATGAAATTGTTTTTGATCCAAAATCTGTATTTTTAACAGAAATTGTTTTAAAATTTGGAATTGGTTCCATAATAAGAATGTAATAAAATATCAAAAAGCGAGTTGTTTTAAAATTAAATCATTTATAATTTTTTTAAATGATTTAATTTGATTTGATATTTTTTCAATGAAATTATTTAAATGACAAATTTAATAAATAAATATGGATAATGAATCGAAAACAAATGGATTACTTCCAATGGAATCTATTACGATGCAAGTATATATTTTTTTGGAAGAAAGAATTATTTTTTTGAATAGAAAATATCAAATTAATCCAAAAAAGATTTTTATATTGATTATGAATAAATTTAATGGATTAGTATATTTAAAAATTAAACAATATAGTACAAATGATATTTATTTTTATTATAAAGATTTAGATGAAAATTTATATATCATCAATTATTCAAAAGATGAAAATGAAATTGATAAAATCGAAAAATATTCAAAAATAAATGAAATTGAAGATAATTCAAATTATAAAAGAATTAATATTTATTTTTTTGATTAATAAAATTTCCATATATTTTATTTTTTATAATTCAGATTTTTTCTCTTCTGGTTTTTAAACTCCAATATATTGGATATATGGATTTGTTAATGGCCAACACAATATACCAGCTGCACTTATTCTTCCAACATATCCATCCAAAGAATTATCACCCTCATTTCCGTTACCCACTAAACTCCATGGATCCCATGCATTGATAAATAATGCATCTTTTGGAATATCTTCACGAAAAACGAGATCTTGTATTCCTCCAATATAATCATCAGTATTTAAAGAATTTTTCGTTTTAAAATCTTTCCATTTTGTATAAAAACCATCAGTAAAACCAAAATAGTGAATATTTATATTTTTATATTCATTTAATCCATATATATTTTCCAATGCATTAAAATATTGTGGTATTGTTTCATTACTAAATGTTCCAGCAAAGTTACCTTGACCGAATGCTGATAACAATATATCATTAAAATTATTAGTTTTGGCACATTTAAATATTTTGATAAATACAGCTTCCATTGCTCCCAAATATTTTTCTGTTATTAAACTTCCATCTTTTATATAAATAGAATAGTCTGGCTGAGTTTTACTATCCAAAGCTGGTGCAATAACATTAATAACATTCATATATGTATTTTTTTCTTTATATAATATTGGTGTGTAACAATAAATAGCAATATTTATTTGTTTCTTAGAATAATAACCAACTTCCCAACCAAAAGTTTCTTTCATTTTTTGTTTATCATAGAATCTACTCATTGCAATATTTACTGGTTCTCTTTCAGTAACTAATTTCTTTACATCATTGATGTCATCATTATTATCATAAAAAACTTTAGTTTTTTCAGCATATTTTTTATAATCTCCAAGTATGTTAAATCCCTTATTTATGAAATCAACCGACCATCTAGGAAATGCAAATCCATGATTGTATATATCAAATAATAAAATTGCATTTGAATGACAATTATTTAATGTTGTTATTAAACATTCTTGTTTAGCTATCAAAATTTCGCCTTTAGGATTTTGTGGTATAATTACTGGGTTTGAAGCTTCTTTCTTTTCTTTACTATTAATTATATCGATTTTTAATAATATAAATTTTTGCAATCCTATTGGATCCAAGATTTCTCCTTTTTGACTAACATCAATGTTAATATAAAGATTTCTATAAGTTAAATCAGGTAAAGTGATTTCTCCAAATTTTTCATTCAAATATATTGGAATAATATATTCTAAAAAAATTAATATAAAATAATCATTTCTTACTATATTTTCCTTGAGCCTCAGATAATCTCTTATTTATAGAATCTTGATAATCGAATGGAATTAATTCAGCATAAAGATTTTCAGTTGGTTTGTAAGGTCTTGCATTTAAAAAATAGTTGTCAACAAAATCTCTAAAATTTTTGCGCAATACTTCATTTGATATTAATTCAATGTTATAATATAATTTAATTGATGTCTGGATCTTTTCTATCTTTTCTGGAATTTCCGTTATAGTTTTTGAAGATTGCTGAATATTAGGAATAGATTGATGTTCCATTCCTAACTGAGGTAGTTGGCGAAATGATGTATTTGTAGTTTCTGGAATTGGTGATAATCTTGGCGATAAATTTATAGATTCATTTTTTTTCCTTGCCAAGTTTATTTGTCTTTGAATCGATGAAACTTTTAAACGGATATCATCACCAAGTTTCTTGGCATCTAATTTTCCCTTAATAAAAGAAGCTTCAATTTGATTTTCTTGACCAACTATTGGATTTTCTTTTGGAAAAAAATCAAAATATATGGGAATGACATTTTCTAAAAACATTTAAATTTAAATAAAAGTTACGATAATTCGATTCTAATCCATATAAACCCTCTGAACCTTTACGATTATATGGAATCAATATAACAGTTCCACTTTCTTGAGATATTTTTGTAATAGCATAAACATTATAAAAATTATCATTTATGAATTTTATAAATGAATTAATCAAAAGCATATTATCATTTAATAAAATTGTTGTATAAAAAGTTGATAAAGGTAAAATTTCTTTAGATGAAATTTCTTTATATACTTTTTGACGTTCTGTGAGTGGTTGTTCAATTGATTGATCTTTGAATTCAATTATGTATATTGCTTGTATATCTGACATTTGTAAAATATTTTATCAATTATTTTTCTCTATTATAGGACAAATTGATTTTTTTCAATATTTATAAAACCAAAATTTTTTTTAAAAATGCAATTAATAAAATAGATATAATTATATTAATAACAAATAAAATATGGATCAAAGAGTAATGTTTTTCATATTTTCCGCTATAATCTTAGGATTAACAATGTATCCTCTTTCAATTTGTTGTTTAATCATTGGATATCAAGATCCTGGTAATTGTGATTATTTGGATAAATTAACTGGATTGAATGGTGGACAGTATTTAATTGGACTCGGTATTTCTGGAATAATATCCACGACTATTACTATTTTATCAATAATATTGATGTTTATCAATGAATCTTGCAGTGTTTTTTCTAGTTTTGTAATATTATTGATAAGCATAATTAGTGCATTATTTAGCATTGCTTGGATTATAGTTGGTGGAATGATAATATTTGGGGATAATATTGAGTGTATTAGAGAAGGATCAGGAACACTAATTTTTTCTTTAATAATGTGGATATTCAGTACAATTCATGTTCTTTTTAGTTGTTGTATGTCAAAAAAATCTAGAGATGAAACAAATAATTGAAAAATAACATATTTTTGAAATAATTTAATAAATTTTATTGTTTTAAGAAAATTACATTATTTTCTTGAGGTTTGTATTTTATTTTGAAAATTTTTCTTATATTTTTTAGTAATGAAAATAATTTTTTGCAATAAAAATCATCTAATAAATGAAAATTAAAAAAATAATATTTAAAATGTTGAAAAAATCAAATTTCAGTTTTTTTGAAAATGAAAAATATTGTACCATATCTTAGTTTTTTTATTATTGGAGGATTATTTACAATTTTGGATGAGATACATATTTATTTTGGAATTATTGATCATTCGAATAATATAGTACATTCGTATTTTCAATATTTTTCACCAAGTTTTGCTATAGCAAGTGTAATGTTATATATTTTTCATGAAATTTTTGTTGAAAATATAAAAAATCCAATATCATATTTTGGTGGAAGAAAAATAACATTTCATCATTTTATAAAACAAACAATTTTATCTGCATTTTGTTATTTATTAACTGGCATATTTGGAAAGCCAGAATATTCTAATACAATTGTACCTATATTATTGGGTATAACCTTATTATGTATTTCTTATGTAAATACTCCTGAATTATATACATCAAAGGGATATAAAACAAAAAATTATAGATTCTTAATAATTGGTACAATAATGGGAATTTTATTTGAATCATTGATGCATTATAATCCAGCTGGTTTTAAATATCATGTTTGTCCAAATACTTTCTTGTCATGCCTTACTACTCCAATACCTATTGTTTGGTTAGCTCCATTATATGTTTCAGTATGTTCCTGTTTACATTCAATTATACATGTTCCTACCATTTAAAATGAAAATTTTGATGAAATAACTATTAAAATGAATAAAAAAAGTAAAATGATGAAATGAAATGAATTTATTTTCTGGAACATAATAAAAATTTATCTATTAAATAGATAATTTATTTCTTGTGGTGGTGCATTTTTCGTCCAGTTGATTTTTTGTGATGAGATCGGTGTTTCTTGTGAGTTGATTTTCGGAGCTTATGGAGTGCTTTCAAGGGTGATCTTTTAACTAATCTGGCACAGATTTGTGATTTTGTTCCTTTTCTTGATACTCCCTTTCGTTTTGCAAGAGCTCGGACTGATTTGCTAGTTTTCATTCTGCAAACTTCTCGTTTTAAGGGTGAGCTTTTGAAGCTTTTTCTTGGACGACCAACATGTTTAGCAGATTTTCTCATGGATTTTTTTGCCATTTTTTATTTTTTAATTTTTTTTAAAAACTTTCTTTTCTTCGAAAACTTTTTCTATTCATAGCGATCGACTTTTTTTAGAACCGTTTTTCAAAATATATTTTTGATTTATTTCCAATAATTTATAAATATAAATTAATTTTATATTGATTTTATGATATTTTCCATACTATTTAATTCATTTTTATCATTAATTTTTGGAAAATTTTTATTAATATTTAAAATAAATTTTAGCTAGAAAACAATTTTATTAATAAATTATTGTAAAATATCATACAATTATACTCATTTTTTAACACAAAAATACATGAAATTTTATTTCTAATATAATAAATTTATTTATATCAACTTTAGAATTTTCTAAAAAAATGAAATTTCCATATTAAATAAATTCTACTTTTTTTGTACATTCTTGTCAATTATATCCATTTTATAACATATTATATAAATCAAAAATCAAAAATTTCCATATATTCACAAAATATACCAAATAAAAAAAATAAAAATAATTCTTTTTGGAACAAGATAACTTTACTTTATTTAACAAATAAATATCACCATAATTAATAATCTATTCTTATTTAATTGTCTAATAAATTAAACTATTTATATGCTTATTTTTCATATTCTCTTCTTCTCCTTTCAATTTCTTCAGCTGTTAAAGGAGCTGATTTTTTTTGCTTTTCTCTTGCTTCCTTTGCGGATAATTTTGGTTGAACCATTTGTAATGGTTGCTTTTTTATTTTGTTTGAAATGGATTCTTCATTTGATGATGAATCTATATTATTATTTTTATTTTTTGGCCTTGATTTCAGTATTTTTGGTTCAGGTGACTCTTTTTCCTTTTTTTTCTTCTTCTTTTCTTTTTCTTTTTGATTTATGTTTAGATCCATTTCAACATTTTGTAAGCTTGCTCTATGTCTATTTAAATCTTCTATTTCCTCCAATCTTTTCTTTTGTAAATCTTGATTATTTGATTTTTTTCTTGATCTTTCTTTCATTTCTTTTGCACTTATTGTTCTTCTAAAATTGCCTTTTTGCATAATATTTGAATTTATATCTTCTTCAGATTCCGATTCATTATTTGAATTATTGTTTGAATCATCCAAAGATGCAATATAATCATGATCACCATATGTTATTTCAGGTTCCATTGCTCTTGCTCTAACATTATTTTTTGTTAATGATGCTGATCTTAGAAGATTTCTTTTTGATTCTATAGAAGGTGTTAAATTTTCATTTGATTTTTCTGGAAGTTTTTTTTGTATATTTGTTTCATATTTTGAATATAATTCGCTTATTTCATTTGGTTTAATAAATTCAATTTTATCTAAATGAGCTTTTATAAACTGTCTACTTTTTTCTATAACTTCACTATCATAAGCTTTTTTAAATTCATTTGATTGTGAATAAAACCATAGCCAATAAAAACAATCTGTTCCACATCTAGCAATATCTCTTTCATTATCCCAAATCATAGGTAATTGATCTGATGGTAATTGAATATTTAATTCTTTTGATTTAAACAATCCATATCCAATATGATTTGCAAAATAAACTTCAACTTCATTTATACTAAATTTATTTAACCAATTTATAATGAAATTAGTATTATCATCATTTTTAAATCCCATTAATTTAATAATCATCTTTATATTTATATAAAATAAATTGTTATTTTATTACAGCTTTTAAAAAATGTAATAAACGTTAAAAATTGTGCAGATTGAAAATTTTATCTTTTAATAAACAAACATTTTAACCATTTGTTTTACAACAGTTCACAGAATGAACAATTGCAAATAAATAAAATGGTTATTTTTTATAATTATATATAAATTAAAATATATTTTTATTTTTTAGTTGGATTATATTGTTTTTATTAGGAATAATATATTTGAATTTTTTTTATTGAAAATATACATCAAGTATATTTTTTCATATTTTTAATTTATTAAAAAGTTATTTTAAAAATTTCAAAATATTTATTTAAGAATTGAAAAGATAGGCTTATTATAAATATCATTTTATAATATTACAATTTTTCCTTAAAACATATACATATGGAAAAACAATATCAAAAATCAAAGAAAAGCAAAATTTCCAAAAATGAAAAATCTAATAAAAATAATTCTTCATCAACAGATTCCATAAAAATTAATTCTAATGAATATAATTTAAATGAAAAAAAGAAACATAAATCAAATTCTAGAAATATTAATAATATTTCTCCAGTTCTTATTACGAAATCAATTAAATCATCTAAGCAAGAAATTGATAACTATGAATCAAATGAAATAATTAAATTAAATGAAAAAATTTTAAATGAAAAGAAATCAAATGAAAATGATTGTAAAGATGAAATTGAATTTTGTTTTAAATTGATTCATTTAAATTGTTTTGATATTGATTTTTGGATAAAAGATAGAGAAAGTAAAAATAATAATGTTTGGCCATTTAGTAATTATCCACGTACATTAAAAAGTAATATAAATGATATTGTAATTTCTACATTTCATTTATATCCTCCTAGAACTTCACCACCAATTCATAATTTTATTATTGATAAGAAATTTTATGGACAAACAAGTCAAGGATTAGTATTTTATTTAAAAAATGATTTGATGAAAGATAATCAATATATTGTAATGAAAATTACACCTATAAATGATATAAATACAGAACCATGGATATTTAATAAAAACAAATCTAAAATTATACCAATATCTTATTCACCAACTGTAATTAGAGATAAAAAAGTTGAATATGTTTCTCCAAGTTTTTTAGAAGCATATTGTTATGGAACATTTTCAACATTAGTTGAAATGAATATTTTACCTCATTTTCCAATTATATACAAAACACAATTATCAAAAGTACAAAAATATGATGTTTTATTGATACCAACAATGCAAAAAATTAATCAATTTCGTATTTTGAAAGAAGAAACAAAAAATCCAAGAATAGAAAAAAGATCTTTCAATCCAAAATATTTTCAAAATTCAAATGATAATAATAATAAGAGAAAATTAAATGAACAAATTGAAAAAAATGAAGAAATAAAGATGGAGAGAAGTTTTCAAAAAAAGGAAGGTGATTGTAAATTTCATCAAATTATATTTATGGAAAATTTACCAAAAAGTTTATTTGAAACATTAAATAGAGAAAAGAACCATGAAATTTGGTGGAGTTGTTTATCACAAATAGTATTTACATTATGTTATTTACAAAATAAATTTGGATTTATACATAATGATCTTCATTCAGAAAATATTAGAATTAGAAATGTATCAAAAAATACTTTTTTATATTATAAATTAGATAATGAAAGATATTGTAAAGTACCTACATTTGGAAATATTATAACTATAATTGATTTTGGTAGATGTATTATAAATTATGATGATAAGGTTCTTGTAAGTTCTGAATTTTCAAAATATGGTCAATGTCAGGGATCTGTTTTTTATAATTTATCGATTGATTTAATTAGATTAATAATTACACTAGAAAATTATTTAAAAGTAATAGAAAATAAAAAAGAATCAAAAGAATTATCTGATTGGTTTTTATTACTTGTAAAAAATGATCAAAATGTAAATATATTATCAAAAGATTTTGCATATAGTAAACTTCCAACAGTAATGCAACAATTTTCAGATACATTTCCAAGAGATCATTGTTCAGATGCATTACCAAAAGATCATTTAAATTTATTCTACAATAAATTTAAAATAAATAAAAAAGATATACCAGAAAATCAAATTATATACAATATTTTTAAATAAAAAAATTTATTATTATTATTATAATTTTATTGTCTAAACAAATTATTTAAATGAAATTGGTGTTTTCGAAAATACAGATCTAAATTTTGATTCTTCATTATTATTTTCATTATTATTTTGAATATTTCCAGGTTTATATTTTAAAATGGAAGGTTGTTTGGTTTTTCTTTTTCCAAATGGATTAAATGAAATTGGTGTTTGATCAAAAGCAGATTGAAAATCTGTCTTAACTCCATAACTTTTTACCCCTTCATATGGCAATTTATTTGGATAAGTTATAGTTTCACTTTCAATATATTCTAATATTCTTTCTTGTTTTTCTATTTTTGGTTTGACTTCTTCTTCTTCTCCTTCACCTTTGTCTTCATTTTCTTCAGGTTTTTTAGGTTCTTCAGATATTTTTGGTTCTTTGGGTTCCTCAACTATTTTTGATTCTGATGGGTTTATTGGTGGAATTATTGGCTCTAAAATTGGATTTTTTTCCTCAACTACTTGTTTTGGTTGGATGGAAAATTCTTTTTCATTTGGATTTTTATATTTTAAAAATTCTCCCATAAATTCCTCAACATATCCAAATTGTAATACATCTGTTTTATTACTAATTCGCACGCCAGCTTTTCCTCTATAATCCCCGTTTTTTAGAGATAAATAATTTGGAAATTCCAATTGATCAGCAAATGAAAATAATTTTGTATCAATCTTTTCATCTATATTTTCATTGGAATCTAAAATACTATTTTTATATGAGTCTGTTATTATCATTTTCTTTGAAATAATATTTTGCAAATAAAAAGATCTATCTTTATTTCTTTGATATAAAGTTCCAATAGGTATATTCTGATATTCATATTGTATTTCTTTTTCATAATTATTTTTTATAATCTTTTCCATTGTATAATTATTTTCAAGATCGGAACTATATTTGAAATTTAATGGTTGTATAATATTTGTCCATTGTGAAACATCAATATCATCTTTTGTGTTTAAAATATAAAATATGAATTCATCATATTTATATCTATCATAATTCTCAAAAGTATTATCATCAATCTTTCTATATAATGGCCTTTTCGCAAATTTATTTGAATAAATTGTATTAAAATTTAATTGAAGCTTTAATAATTCCGGTTCAGGAATACTTTTTGGGAACAAAAATTGTGTATTAAACACACCTTGCAATAGACTTTCTAAATCCGCAATATTTGATTTATCTGAGATTCTATAAACATAATTTATAGAATCATCTATTCCATAAATAATTTGTCCATTTTTTATTTCACATATCAATTCCCAATCTTCACCATCAAAATTCAATCGAAAATTATCTATAGAATATTCAAATTTTTTAGATATTATCTCTTTAGCTAATTTTATAATATTTTCTTCTGTATTTAATGGCAGCCAAGAAGAATTAGCTTCTTGATATAAAAACAAAATTTCAGATAATTTATATCTATATCCATCATTTAATATATTAATAGGTATTCTATAATCAAAAACAGAATTATATTTTATAAAATAATTTTGAACAAATGGCAGCAATGCACAATTTCCATTTATATCTGATGAAGCTATTGCATTATTATCCGCAATCGAAACTAATGAAATAATAGTATCTCGATTTATGTTTGGAGGTAATGATAGTAAATATAATCGATATGTGATATTGAAGTTTGTATTACATGCTTTTAAAGCCAATATTAAATTTTCAATTGTGCTAGTTTTGATTTGTCTACTAGAATTCCACGATATTACTTTATTATTTTCAAATTCATTACTGAGTTGTACAATTTCAACTTTATCACCATTACGAAAATTTAATGCATAAGCTTTTGAATAATTTATATTATCATTACCACCATAAAAAGAATATAAAAATTTTAAATAAACTTTTTTGTTTGTGTCATGTATATAAGTTTTTTGATCAAAAACAGTCGTTGCAATTCCGCTTGTATCTTGAAAATCATTGTTTTCATCAATATTATAAATTTCAATATAAATTCCATTTATCATTGATTTTCCAATAAATGTAAATCCATCACTATTATCAATTTTTACTGGATTTATTAAATAATTTTTATTATTTATTTTATAAGTATATATTTTTTTAAAGTAGGAAATTTTATTTGGACCTAAATAAAAAATTTCTATTTGTTTCCCATCATCCAAGTTGAAATTTAATTTATATTCATTAAACTTTATTTCTGACATTTATTTAAAAAATGAAATTTTTAATTCTTTTCTATAATGTTAATATATTTCAATTTAAAAAATTTAACACCTTTAACATTCAAAATCCTTTTTATTTTTTTTAAAATGAAGAATAAAATCTTTGTTTTTTATTGACATGCTTGAAATATTGTTCCAGGTCTTTCAGATTTACCACATTCTTCTCTCGATCTAAATACATTTATAAATATTTCTAATTCTTCAAAATTCCAAAAACTAAATCCCATTTGTCCAAATGATTTTAAATATTCATTATCTTTTTCATTTATTTCTAATTCTTTTCTAAATTTTGAAAACCATCTGCAAAAATTAATTCTATGTAATAATTGCAATTTTGTCAATGGATTTTCGAATAAAAATTTATCATAAATATCACTTAAACCAGCTTTTGATAATACTAAAGGTACAATAGAAGTAAAATAAAATTTATAATAGAATAAAACTTGATTTCTATCATAAAGATATTTAGAAGAATATTCACCATCTGTTCTAGAAGATTTTTTCCAATCTTCTGAAGATGGGAAATTCCATGCAAATATTGTTAATAACTTTAAAAAACTTTCTATCCAATCTGGTCTGTTTTTTACACTTGATTTCCAATCAGTAGAAAATACTTTTTTCTTTAATTTTTCATTTACCATTGTATGTAGATTAAAAACTAATTCAGCTAAACAAGATCTAGTAACAATAATTTTTTCATCACTTTCATCATTTTCATTATTTAAATTATTTTCATTATTTTCATTATTTTTATTAGCTGTTTTTCCGATTCTTAAACCTAAATTTTTTACAATATTTAGTTTTTTTAATAGATTTTGAGAATCTTGACAACATGTTTTACATGGTAATAATTTCAAAGTAAAAAATAATATATTAAAAAATTCACTTAAATCATTTTCATTTAATATTTCATTATTAAATATCCATGGTAATTGATGAAAAAAATTCCATGCTTCTCTTCCAAATAAAATAGGATTCATTTTTCTCTAATCTATCTGAATTTAAAATAATATATTTAAAATATATTATTTTAAATATATATTTGATAATTGAAAATAATTTAGAAATTTTCTTTTTTAAAATAATAAATAATAATTATTATTATGAATAAGAAATAATAAATACGATCAATAATTATTAAAAACTATTTATATTACTATTTTAGTGATATTTTTATTAAAAAAATAATGCAACAAGTTCAAATTGCAGAAGAAATATTAAAATCAGAATTACTCTGTAATCATAATCAAAGATGTCTTTATGATGAACAAAAAAGAATAAATCAATTAATAATCGATCAAACAAAAATACCCAAACCAGAACCATTAATAAATGAAGCACTTATAATTCAAACAACTATTCAACCAATGGAAAATTCAATTGTACAAAAAATTGAAGAAGAAGCAATAAATGAAATAGAAGAAGAAATAATTGAAGACATGGAAGAAGAAATAATGGAAAAAGTTGTTAATAGACAAGATTTAAGAGATGATATTATCAAAAATGAAAATGAAATTTTAGGAATTAAAATTTTAGAGAAAGGATTAAAAGATAAAGAAAAACAACTTAAAAAAAAAGTAAGAGAAGAAATTAAACAAATTGCAAAAGAAGAAGCTATTATAGAAGATACAATTGAATCAAATTTAGTAGTTGAGTGGAAAGTAAATTATAATTGTTTATATGCAGCAATTCATGCATCTTTATCATATTTTCATCAAATATTTAAAAATAAATTGGATTATGATGATGTAAATTGTGATACATATGGAAATGATAATTATTTTGATACTATGTTAAAAATTTTATCAAAAAATAAGATTTGTGAAGAAAATAAAATAATTATAGTTACTGGAAATGAAAAGCAATTAGAAATAGATTTTTCAGATATTCCATTAATAAAATTAAATCCATTAGAACATACATTCACAACAATAAATAATGAAAAAATTAAAGCAATTAAAGGAAATATATTATTCGTTTATGTTCCTGGTGAAAGTTTTGGAGATTTAATTAATATTCCTGTAAAATTAAATGATTATGATCGTAATATTCCATTTCAAAATTTTATATTAAGATCTATTATGATAAAAACAAATGATGGAAAAAGAGCTGGATTTTATAATAGAAATAAAACGGATGTTGATTTTACATGTTGTTTATTTGGATCTGGTGTTATAGACGCTGGAGAATCTTGTGATATTGATCTTGATCAATTTGATATTGGATCAGGAATGTTACTTTTTTATAAAGTTCATATGAATAAATAAATAAATAAATTGATTATATATTTTGTTTTTTTTATTAATATTATTGAATTAAGTTTTACAAAAATATATTTATAGATATTATAATTTTTAAAAAAGTTTATATTTTTATTGATTGATTTTCAAAAGAAACAATAGCAAAGTTAAAGAAAAATTTTTTAAAAAAGATTCTAAAATGAATAATACCGAACAAATTCAAATGAATAATGCTATGGAAGCCAAAACTTTTGCTGCTGCAATGCATATTTGTAAAGGAATTATCGATAATAGAATGCAAGAATGTGTTGATCAAGTTGCAAACCAATTAAGAAAAGCTGATTTGGAAAAAGTTATGTTAGTTGAAGAATTAAAAGAAAAAGCTATAAAAATATGTGCACCATTTCAAGATGCAGCATTAGAAGAATGTAAAAAATTTTTAATGGAAAAATATTCAATGGGAATTACATCTGGAACAGCAACTGATTTAACACCAATGAATTTAACTACAAATACCTTTGCTAGTTCAATATCAAAAGATGAAATGAATTCAAAACAAATGAGAATAAATACATCTGAAACTTCTGCATATGTTACTGGTGAAGAAGCTTATTCTCAAGGAATGAATCCATATTCTAGTGTTATGACAAAGTCAACTGATCCATTATCAAAAACTTCAACAATTAATGAAAACAAAATAGATATTTTAGGTCCAAGTTCTTCTATTGAGACTATAACTGAAGGTCAAACTGGACTAAATATTCATAAAACTGCATTTCATGAAGATGGATCAACAGAAACATATATGTATACTCCACCAACTCTAAACCTAGATTCAAAAGCAAAATTAGTTAATATAAATGTTCCTCTACCAGAAATCGTATCATTTCCAATAGTTCCAGCTATTCTTCCAGTTCCAATAAATCTTCCAACTGCCGATGTTTCCACCGTATTTGGAGCAAAATTGCAAGAAGAAGAACCTAAAAGATCAATTGTGATTGAAACTGAAACTGCAACAGTTACAAATTCTGAAGGAACTACATCAAAATCAGAATCATCTGATTTGGTAGTACCAACTCAAGAATTAATGGTTGAATCAACAATTACAAGAACAAATACAGGACCAATAAATCCACCAATTACAATTATTAATTCTATTGAACCAGAACCAACTATGATTCCACAAAGCGAAATGTTAGATAATCTTGATAATGGTGTAAAAATTGTTGGAACAACATCAAGACCATTAACTGTTGAAGAATTATTAAATATATTTACTCCGGAAAATATAATTACTAAAGAAAATATAAGTGATGTTAGATGTTTTAAAACTACTAATACAATATTTTCTGATGAACCAAAACCAGTTACCGAAACCAAGGAGATTTGTTTACCAAAAAGAAATGATGATGATGGAAAAATAATAGAAATGAAAGAAGAAAAGCAAATAAAAGATTCTCCAAGTGGAATCAAGTCGATAATAAATACAATAATGTCAAAAATTGAATCAAAGAAACAGAAAAAAAAGCAGAAGGCATTGGAACCAAAAAAAAACAAATCAATAGAACAAATTGAAATGATAAATTGGTTAGATCAAGATTGTGCATTTTCTGGAATTTATGCAATGTTATCAAAATCAATGGATATTTTTGTTGATAAAACGCCAAAAAATATGAATTGTGATCATTATAATAATGATAATTATTTGGAATTATTAAATCAACTATTTAGAGAAAATCCTTTATCTGATAATTATATGGCAAAAGTTATTAGATCAAATCAAGACGATCCCCTTGCAAAAAGAAATCCTATTATAAAGATGAAAATCTCTGATGATGGAACATATTCTTATGAAACAGAAGATTCAAATGATACAGGATTAAAATATTTTATATCAGATATAGCATTTGTTTATATTGATCCCAAAAGTGTACAAATTTTACCAGAAAAATCTTTGCCATCAAATTTAGGAGCATTGCCTGATAGCGATATATCATTTAGGAGATTACAATTATATGCATTAATATCAAGAGTGGATGATACAACAGTACTTTATTTAAGAAATAAGCCAAGCAATGGAAATTATATTGGTGATGTCAATCTTTCATGTTATAGATATAATGAAAACATATCAATTGGTCAAGGAAATTGTTCTGCAATAAATATAAAACAATTCCAAAATTCAGGATTATTATTACTTTATAAATAAAAATAATTTATCAAATTTAAATAAAAATTTATTCCTTATTATTATTTCATTTACTTTAAATCATTTAAAATGTAATAATTTCTATAAATGATTTATTATATTATAAATAATTCATCGAAAATAGTTTTACAAATTTATTTATTTTATGATTGAAAACAAATTTATTATAAATTACTAAATAATAGATTTTTGAAATAATAAATGATTTAGATTTCTATTTAAATGATTTAATCTCCAAGATTAAATGATTTAATCTCCAAGAGA
>Ga0182030_10012744_pt1 | contig 16807 bp, 16 predicted proteins | sample 812S3MmetaG_FD_121299 | JGI IMG/M metagenome (GOLD analysis project Ga0182030, IMG submission 121299) | Permafrost microbial communities from Stordalen Mire, Sweden - 812S3M metaG (Illumina Assembly) | ecosystem: Environmental > Terrestrial > Soil > Wetlands > Permafrost | place: Sweden...
CCGGCCTGCGCCCTCCCTCCTACTTCGGCTCCGAGGTGGTCGCGCGCTTCCTGGAACTCGGCTACGAGCACCCCGTCGGTAGTCAGCGGTTCGACCTCTTCCCAACCGAAGCGATCACGCGCGCCCAGGCCGCGTGGTCGCTGTCCGCCGCGACGAAGCTGAGCTCCTGGCAGATCTCCTCGGCGCGCGAATCGCTGTCGGCCTTCGCGCTTCCGTCGATGAGCGCCGCGCAGCGCCAGGCCCTGCAGATCGCGGTCTCCAGGATCGGCTACCCGTACGTGTGGGGCGGAACGACAGACAACACCGCCGACGGGCTCGAACACGGCGGCTTTGACTGCTCCGGCTTCGCCTGGCGCGTCTACAAGGTCTCCGGGCTGCCCTGGGGAGTGCAGATCAAGGGGCGCACCGCCGCCGAACAGGGCGGCGAAATACCGAAGGCGCGGCGTCTGCGGGCCAGCGAACTCCAGCCCGGCGATCTGCTGTTCTTCGGCACCGCCCACTTCAACAGCAGGGCCACCAACAGCAACGTCATCCACGAGGGCATCTACCTGGGCGACAACTGGGTCATCCACTCATCCGGCCAGGGCGTCTACGTGCTGCCACTCACCGGCAGCTGGCTTGGGAGCTCCTTCGCCTGGGGCCGGCGCGTGATCGGGTAGAACCCGCCGACCGGCTCAGCCCGCGCCCAGCATCTCCCGTGCCTCCTCGCTGGACTGCGTAGCCTTCACCAGGATCGACAGCGTCGCGCCCAGCAGACCGGGCGAGACAGAGCCGGGATCCAGCAGCGCCACCAGCGGCAGCCCCAGCGACAGCCCCACCGCCACCGTCGCGTACTGTTCTGAGACCGGCAGCAGGGGATCCATGCCCGCGTCCACCGCGCTCTCCTGAGCGAAGCGGGCGATCGTGCCCCGCATCGCGTTCATGCCCATCGCCAGACGCTCGCGCAGACGCTCGTCGCGCTGCGCATAGGCCCACAGCTCGATCAGCAGGCGGAAGCGATCCGGTTCCTGCTCCAGGCTCGCCACCCAGCTGGCGCTGCCCGCAATCGGGCGCTCCCATGTGGCGCGCTCGCGGTCAAACAGCTCCACCTGCTCTTCCAGCTGGCTGCGCATGTGCTCCTCCAGCAGCGCAAACAGCAGGTTCTCCTTGCTGCCGAAGTGCGCATACACGGCACCCTTCGTGAAGCCCGCCTCCGCCGCCACCTGGTCGAGCGTGGCGCCGTTGAAGCCGCTGCGCGCATACACGCTCGCAGCCGCCTCCAGCAGACGCGCGCGCGTCTCCGCCTTGCGCGTGCTGCGGTCGAATTCACCGCGCGGCATTCGCCGCTCCCACGCGGACAGGCACGCCCGACAGCCCTCGCAACGCGTGCGCCGGCTTCCAAGACCTTGACAAATACCATTGAGTAGATATACTCATTAGTACATCCTATCTGTGCACTTCGAGATCGAGGGAGGGCCGCAACATGTCGCAGAATCTACCTCGCGGGCCGCGAATGCCGGCGGCGCTGCAGACGCTCGCCGTGTGGAAGCGCCCCACCACCTTCGCCCGGCGCTGCCAGGTCCGCTACGGAACACCGTTCACCGTGCGCCTACTCGGGCAGCCGCCGCTGGTGTTGATCACAGATCCCGACGCCATCCGCGAGGTGTTCCTCGCGCCGCCCGACGTGCTGCACCCAGGTGAGGGCACGCGCATCCTGGAACCGCTCGTGGGACGCCACTCCGTGCTGCTGCTAGACGAGGACAGCCACATGGAGCAGCGCAAGCTGCTGCTGCCCGCCTTCCACGGCGAGCGCATGCAGCGCCTCGCCGGGCTGATGGGCGAGCTGACCGAGCGCGAGGTCTCAAGCTGGCCGCGCGGGGAGGAGATCGAGCTGCACCCGCGGCTGCAGCAGCTCACCCTGGAGATCATCCTGCGCGCCGTCTTCGGGCTGGAGCGCGGCGCGCAGCTGGACAGCCTGCGCGATCTGCTGACGAGGATCCTCGCCTTCAGCGAGAGTCCCCTGTCGCTGCTGCCCCCGCCCCACCCCAAGCTCGCGCGCTTCACGCCGATGGCGAAGTTCGAAGCGATCAGCGAGCAGGTGGATCGCCTGATCTTCGAGCTCATCGACGAGCGCAGGCGCGAGGGTACAGACGGCGATGACGTGCTGGCGCTGCTGCTCGGCGCCACTCACGACGACGGCTCCCCCATGAGTCCGAGGGAGCTGCGCGACGAGTTGATGACGGCGCTCGTCGCCGGCCACGAGACCACTGCCTCGCAGCTGGCGTGGGCCCTGCAGGAGCTGGCGCGCGAGCCACAGGTGAGCGAGCGCCTGGTGGCGGAGCTGGACACGGGCGAGAGCGAGGACTACCTCACGGCCACCGTCAACGAGATCCTCCGCCGCCGCCCCGTGCTGCCCAACGCGGAGCCGCGCCTGGTCATCAAGCCGATCGAAGTCGGCGGCGTCAGCTACCAGCCGGGCGTGATGCTGATGCCCTCCTCCGACCTCCTGCACCACGACCCCAACATCTACCCCAACCCCTTCGCCTTCCAGCCCGAGCGCTTCCTCAAGGAGGCGCCGGGCACGTACACGTGGATCCCCTTCGGCGGTGGACGGCGGCGCTGCATCGGCGCGTCCTTCGCCGTGCTGGAGATGAAGATCGTGCTGCGCGCCGTGCTCAGCCGCTACGTCCTCACGCCGCCCGCCGCTGCCCACGAGCGCGCGCGCAGGCGCAGCATCACCGTCAGTCCCGAGCAGGGATGCACGCTCACGCTCACCGACAGGACCCCGCGCCCTGAGCCGCTGCAGCCGTCGCAGCAGCTGTCCGCCGCCGCCTGAGCAACGGCCACGCGCTGCCGCGCCCGAGCGGATTTCACACCGGCGGGAGGCTTTGCGCAATCATCTCTCGGTGACTCTGCTGGCCATCAAGGTGCTGCTCGCACCAGGTTTCGTCGTGGGGGCGTCGCTGATCGCGCGGCGCTTCGGGCCGCGCGTGGGCGGGCTGATCGCCGGCCTGCCCGTCGTCGCCGGCCCGATCCTGCTCGCCTACGCGCTCGCACACGGGCGCTCCTTCGCCGCGGGCGCAGCCTCCGGCACGCTGCTGGGTCTCGTCTCGCTGATCTCCTTCGTGATCGTCTACGCCTGCGTGGCCGGGCGCGTGTTCTGGGGGGCAAGTCTGCTCGCGGGTCTGCTCGCCTTCTGCCTCAGCACAGCCATCTTCTACGCGCTGCCCGCGCCCACCGGCGTGGCGCTCGCGCTCACCGCCGTGGCGATGCTGCTGGGCCTTGCGATCGTGCCGCGGCCCGACATCGCCCAGCGCGAGATCGCCCCCCCGCCGCAGTGGGACCTGCCGCTGCGCGCCTGCTGCGCGCTCGCGCTCGTGCTCACCCTCACCGCCGTCTCCGGCTGGCTCGGCCCGCAGCTCAGCGGCCTGCTCGCGCCTTTCCCCATCATCACCACCGTGCTCGCCACCTTCACCCACGCCCAGCGCGGCGCCAACGAGCTGCTGCGGCTGCTGCGCGCCATGCTCGGCGGCTTCGCCGCCTTCGCGCTGTTCTGTTTCACGCTCGCCGTCTCCCTGCGCACGCTCACCATCGCCGAGGGGTTCCTGCTGGCGACCGCGCTCGCGCTGCTCACCCAGGCCACCGCGCTCCTGCTGCTGCGCGGCGAGCCCGCTCCGGAAGTGCTGCCGGAGTATTAGGGCTGCCAGCTGCAGTGCCGTGTACTGAATACGACTGTCTCTTGCGGCTGGACGATACCACGCGTGCTACCATGACATCATGCGTCAGATGACACTGCGAGTCCCCGAAGATCTTGCCGAACGACTCAAGAGTGCGGCCCGCGATCGCGAGGAGAGCGTCAACGGCTATGCCGTCAAGGTTCTCTCAGCCGCAGTGGACCCGGATCTCGCGGGCGATGAGGTCACCGGCCTGCGAGAGCGCCTCGCCCGGGCCGGGCTGCTGCTAACGCCCAAGCGTCTCTCCACTAAGCCTCCCTCCGCGCGAGCGCTCAGCCGCGCGCGTGCCGCCGCCGGGCGCGGCAAGCCGCTGTCGGACTTCGTCGCAGAAGGCCGCAACTGAGCACGTTCGCCGATTCCTCAGCGCTCGTAAAGCTCTACGCGGACGAGCCCGGGCACCGGCAGATCCGCGCGCTCGACACGTTCGTCGTCTCAGCACTCGCGCGGGTGGAGGTGCCCGCAGCGCTGTGGCGCAAGACCCGGATCGGCGAACTCGAGGACGGGGCGGCGAGCACCTTGGTCAGCGCATTCGAGTTCGACTTCCACGGCGATTCCGATTCAGGCTCACGCTTCACGGTCCTCTCGTTGACGGAGTCGGTGCTCGTCGCGGCCGCGCGCGAGGCGGCGCATCACGCGTTGCGCGCGTATGACGCGGTACAGCTCGCAAGCGCACTCGCGGTTCGCGATCTCGATCCACGCTGCAGCGAATTCGCCTGCTTCGACTCCGAGCTACGACGCGCTGCCAGCCGAGCGGGTTTCCTCCTGCTACCAGAGGCCGATTGACTAACCGGGGGCGATGCCGCCGCCTTTCGGCAAGCTGCGGATGCGCTGGCGCAGCTCCGGGAAGCGCAGCGCCTCGTAGAGAATCACTCCGCTCAGCACCGCCGCCAGCGTCGCGAGCGTCACCAGCGGCAGCGGGCGCAGCTCCACAGCGGCCCACGCCAGCAGGCCCAGCAGCACCGCTGCCACCGCGCGCTGGCGACTGAGTTTATGCACGTTGCGCCAGCGGAAGGCCACGTGCGCGAGCAGGTACACCGCGCCGCCGCCCAGCAGAGCTACCGCAGGCACTGCCGCCAGCGGTTCGCCCACGTGGCCGAGCGTCTTTTTCACGCCCACCGCCACGAGCGCGATGCCCGCCACCATCGGCATGTGCAGGTAGGAGTAGGAGTCGCGCGCGATCTCGTTGCGTTCCCGGCCCTCCTGCGCTTTCATCAGCCGCCGCTCCGCCACGATCGCCACCACGTCGAAGTACAGCCACCACAGCGCCCCCGCCACCGCCGTCCCCAGGATCGCCCCCAACACCACGCCCGTGCCCACCGTCGAGTCCGCTCCCACCCCGATCGCCGCGATCGACTCGCCCAACGCGATGATCACGATCGCGCCGTGGCGCTCGGCGAAGTGGCTCGGCACCAGTTTCCAGCCGTCCGCGCCGAACAGGAACGGACCGGCCCCGTCCAGGGCGAGCGCCAGCGCCCAGATCGCGATCTGCAGCGTGCCGCCCGCGAGGGCTGCCACCACCAGCAGCCCCACCCCCACCGCCGTGCTGCCCGCCAGGCCCCGCACGGAGTGCCTGAGCGCGTCGTCGTCGCGGCTCGCCAGCCAGAACAGCCCGATATGCGCCACCCGCACGGCGCCGTAGGCGAGCGCGAACAGCAGCGCATTGGCGCCGAAGGCGCGCGGCACGCACAGCGCCGCCACCAGGAAGGCCGCCATCGCGGCGAACATCACCAGGCGCACCGAGCCCTCCTCCGGGTCCACCACGCTTGTCAGCCAGGCGTAGCCCACCCACGACCACCACAGCACCCCCAGCACCAACAGGCCCTTCAGCACGTTCAGCCAGCTCGCCGGTTCCGCCATCAGCGACGTGCAGTGCGTGAGCGCCAGCACGAACACCAGATCGAAGAACAGCTCCAGCGCCGTCACCTGCTCGCCTTCGCGCAACACCGCGCTCAGGCGCGGGGTGCGGCTGGAGGAGTCGGGCTCGTTCACAGCCCAATCTTCCCCCAGCCGGCCCCCTGCTGCTGTCTAGATCAATGCAGCGACATGTTCGGCTCGCCAGCCGAATTCACTCCCGACCCGGACGTCGTGCACGTGCCGCCCTTGGGCGTGCCCGCGTTGTATGCCTGTGTGAGGCAGTTGCGCAGGCCCAGCTGTGCCCAGTAGTTCGGGTGGATGTCTTCCTGGAGTTCATACGTACCGAACAGCGTTTCGATCGTGCGGATCTGGTTGAACCACTCGCTCTTGTTCACCGCTTCGGTCGCTTTCCAGTTGGCAAGGCCCTCTTCCTCCAGCAGCCCCACGCCTTTGTCGCAGAGGCGGTGGCTGTTGAACGCGGAGCTCAGTTCCATCGTCTTCACGTTGGAGAGGCCCACGCCCGCCGCCGCGTTCAGAACCGTGCTGTCGATCGTCGGCAGCATCGTGGCGTTGGCGTAGTTGGCGTCCGTGTTCCAGAAACCGCAGCCACCCGTGAACTGCCGGCTGTAGCCGCTCTGCGTGTAGCGGAATTCCGACCCGTTGGGGATCGGCGAGGGGTAGTTCTGCACCAACAGCGTGTACTGCGAGCTGCTGTAGCCCGCGTTCGTCATCGCCGTCGCCACGTTTTTGATCGCGGTTTCGATTTCACCCTTGACTTTGTTGACGTTGCTGGTGGTGAAGTTGTTCGTCACCGAGCTTTCTTTGCTGCAGTAGAAGTCATCGAAGATCGTCGACTCCAGGAAGTCCTCAACGCACGTCGTCACGATGCTCGCGAAGTTGAAGTTGTTGCCGCCGATCGAGAGCGCCACCAGCTTCACGTTGTGGGCGGCGGCGAAGTGCTGCAGCATCAGCGCCTGGCCTTCGTTGCCACCGGAGTTGTAGAAGTCGATGCCCGGCTTGAACAGGCCTTCCTCGGTGAAGCTGCTCGTCTTGGCGCCCGAGCAGGCGAGGTTCTCGCCGTTGACGCCGCCGCCGATGTAGACCTCAGCCGATTTGGAGCGGTGACAGCCTTTGATCAATTCTGCCGTGCCGCCCGCGTTGTCGTAGTAGGCGTTCGACCCAGTGTCGGTCTTGGACGAGCTTTCGTCCGTGTTACCCGCCCAGCGACCCGCCTCCCCCGAGATGAACGAGTCGCCGAGGCTGACCGTGGTCGGAGTGCCCGACCCAGGGCCTTCTGCGTGTGCTGTGGACACCAGGGCCGTGAGGCCGTAGGCGAGTGATGCCGCGATCATGGCAGCGCATACGAGCGCGAGCCTCCCGCGATCTGCGATCGAGTAGTGCATGTTTCCCCTTGTCTAGTCGCGCCGCTCCCTCGACGGCGCTGTGCAGCCGACACTAACCACTGCACCCGACGACGGTCAACCCATTTTTTCAGCAGTTCACATGCCAGAATCGCCTGCGGCCCCGCCCCGCCTCATAAACACGGCACATCCGCGACGTCGAATTTCAGGAGTGCGACGTCTCCGACTTCTCAGCTACCGACGGTCAAGCATCCCCGCTACCCGCCGCGTGTGCCGGCGCCTCGCCCCACAGCCGCTCCAGGCGGTAGAACTCGCGCGTCTCCGGCGTGAAGATGTGCACCACCACGTCGTAGTAGTCCATCAGGATCCAGCCCGCGTCGCCCGTACCCTCGACTTTGCGCGGCACCGTGTTGTGGTCCTGCTTGAGCCCCACCTGGATGCCGTCCATGATCGCTTTCGCCTGCCTGCCCGTGTTGCCCGAGCAGACCACGAACCAGTCCGTGTAGCCGAGCACGCCGCGCAGGTCCAGCTCCACCACGTCGATCGCCTTCTTGTCCTCCGCATAGACGAGGATCGCCTCCAGCAGCTCGCGGCCCTGCAGCCCCACGCTCGGGGGCGCCGACGCGTTTGGCGGCTGCTCGCTCAGCATCTGCTCGCTCAGGAGCTGCTCGTCCGTGGTCTTGCTCATGCGCTCACCGCCCGTGCGCCCGCGTTCGCATACAGGCCCTGCTGCTCGATGTAGCCGGCCACCGCCACCCCCACCAGGTCCTCCAGCGGCGCGTGCTCGGCGGCGCGGGTGCGCACCAGCGAGGAGGAGACCTCCACGGGGCCCATCTCCAGATAGTCCAGACGCCCGTCCGCAGCGCGCTCGCCGAGGATCGAGGCCACCGTCGCGCGCACCGCCTCGCGGTCGGTGCCCGTGCGCGTCGCCACCGCGAGGCGCGCGAGGTCGAGCAGGCGCGCGGGTTCGCGCCAGGAGGCGAGCGTGGAGGCTGTGTCGGCGCCCACCACGAAGGTCAGCTGCGCCTGAGGATGGCTTTCGTGGATCGACTGCAAGGTGTCCACGGTATACGACATGCCGCCGCGGTCCAGCTCCAGGCCGCACGCCTCCACTCCGGCCACGTCCGCCACCGCCAGCTCGCACATGCGCAGGCGGTGCTCTGCACCGGGGTCCTGGCCCGGCCCCTTGTGCGGCGGGATGGCAGCCGGCATCAGCAGGACGCGCTCCAGGCCAAGCTGCTCGCGGGCGTACACAGCGACCGCCACGTGACCGACGTGCGGCGGGTTGAACGTGCCCCCCAGGATGCCGATGGAAGCCACCGGCTGCTCAGACGCGGACGTGTCCGTCGCCTTCGATCAGGTACTTGAACGTGCACAGCTCCCGCAGCCCGATCGGCCCGCGCGCGTGCAGCTTCTGCGTGGAGTTGCCGATCTCCGCGCCCATCCCGAACTCGCCCCCGTCGGTGAAGCGGGTGGAGGCGTTCACGTACACGCAGGCCGCGTCCACGCCCAGCTGGAACGCGCGCGCGGCGGCGGTGTCGCGGGTGACGATCGCCTCCGAGTGCCCGCTGCCGTAGCGCGCCACATGCGCGATCGCCTCCTCCACCGAGCCCACCACGCCCACGGCCAGGATCGGCGCCAGGTACTCCTGCTCCCAGTCCTCCGCCGTGGCCGGCTCCACCACCACGAGCGACGCCGTCTGCTCGTCCAGCTGCTCAGCGAAGCCCTGCGTGGCCTCGTCCGCGCGCACCAGCACACCGGAGTCGCCGAGCGCCACCAGCAGCCGCGTCATCAAGAGCGGCGCGATCCGCTCGTGCACGAGCAGCGTCTCCGCCGCGTTGCACACGCCGGGGCGCTGTGTCTTCGCGTTCAGCACAATCGCAAGCGCCTGCTCCACGTCGGCGGAGGCGTCCACGTAGACGTGGCAGTTGCCGGAGGCTGCGTAGATGACGGGCACGGTCGCCACCGCCTGCAGCGCGTGCTTGAGGCCCTCCCCGCCGCGGGGGATGATGAGGTCGACGGTGCCCTGCTGGGTGGCCAGCTCCGCCAGCTCCTCGCGGCCGCCGCCCGCCACGAGGCTCACGCAGCCGTCCGGCAGCCCCGCCGACACGGCCGCCTCGCAGGCGATCTGCGCGAGCGCGGCGTTGGAGTGCATCGCCGAGGAGGAGCCGCGCAGCACGATCGCGTTGCCCGACTTCAGGCACAGCGCCGCCGCGTCGATCGTCACATTCGGCCGCGCCTCATACACCACCGCCACCACGCCCAGCGGCACGCGCACCTTGCGCACGTCCAGCCCGTTCGGCAGCCGCTGCCCGTCGATCACCTCGCCCACGGGGTCCTGCAGCGCGGCGACCTGGCGCACCGCGCGCGCGATCGCCGCCACCCGCGCCTCGTCCAGTCGCAGCCGGTCCAGGAGCGCGGCACCGATGTCGGCCTCGCGCGCTGTGAGCATGTCGCGCTCGTTGGCAGCGAGAATCTCATCAATACGGTCGTTCAACGCGGTGGCGATCGCCTCCAGCGCCGCGTCCTTGACGGCGGTGTCCGTCTGGGCGAGCACCCGCGCCGCGCGCTTCGCGTTCGCGCAGATCTCCGCCACCGATGTCACCGTGCTCGCCATAGCCACAGGGTACGACGACCTTCAGTCCACCACCAGGTAGTCGCGGTGGATCGCCTCGTCGGTGGCCCGCGGCAGGATCTGACGGACGGCGTCCGACTTCATGCCCATCACCTGCCGTAGCTCCTGCGCGCTGTAGCTGCAGATGCCCTTCGCCAGGTTGCGCGCGCCCGCGGAGCCGTCCGGGTGCATCTCCACGATGTCCACCGCGTCGCCCGCGTCGAAGTCGCCCTGCACGTCCACCACGCCCACCGGCAGCAGGCTGGCCGTGCCCTCCCGCACCGCCCTGACCGCGCCCGCGTCGATCGCCAGCGTGCCGCGCGAGGGCTTGGCGTACTTCAGCCACAGCTTGAAGCTTGAGTAGCGCGCCTCCCCCGCCGCGAAGCGCGTGCCCTCGCGCTCCCCCGCCAGCACCGCCTGGAGCGCCTCCGCGCGCAGGCCGCTGCAGATCGTCGTGGGAATGCCCGCCGCTGTCGCCATCTCCGCGGCCACCACCTTCGAGCGCATCCCCCCCGAGCCCAGCGGCGAGGTGGTGTGGCCTATCTCCAACTCGTCCAGCGCGGAGAAGTCCGTCACCTCGCTCACCACGCGCGCGTCTGGGTAAAGGCGCGGGTCGGCCGTGAAGAGGCCGTCGATGTCCGTCATCAGGATCAGCTCGTCCGCGCCGATCAGCACCGCCACCTGCGCCGCCAGGAAGTCGTTGTCGCCGAAGGAGATCTCGTCGGTGGCCGTCGTGTCGTTCTCGTTGATCACCGGCATCACGCGCCACTCCAAGAGCGTGGAGAGCGTCTGGCGGGCGTTCAGGTAGTGGGTGCGCGCGCTCATGTCGAAGAACGTCAGCAGCACCTGCGCGCTCGTCACCTCGCGGGCCCGCAGCAGCTCGTCATAGACGCGGTAGAGCTTGCCCTGCCCCACCGCGCTCGCCGCCTGCAGCGCGCCGATCGTCGTGGGGCGCTGCGGCAGGCCCATCACGAGCATGCCGTGCGCGATCGCGCCGCTGCTCACCACGATCACCTCGCGGCCCTCGCCGTGCGCCCGCGCGAGCTGGTCGCACACGCGCGCCAGGACGTCCATGCGCGGCGCGCCGTCGCTGTCTGCGACCACGCTGGAGCCCAGCTTCACGACGATCCGTTTCATGTCCTTGAGCTTATTCTCAGCTCGGGTCGAGCTCGAAGGTGACGCCCGCGATGTCGATTTCGTCGCCCGACTCGAAGCCCTCCGCCTCAAGCGCGCGCAGCACGCCGATGCGGCGCAGCCTGCCCTCCAGGTAGCCCATCGCCTCTTCGTTGTCCACGTCGAAGCGCGCCATCAGCCGCTCGATGCCGCGTCCCCGCACCACGAAGGCGTGCTCCCCCACGCGCTCCACCTGAAAGCCCGAGCCACCCGTGGGGCGGAAGACCATATGCTCCGCCAGCTCCTCCTCATCCTGCGCCCTCACCGTCGGCGCGCCCAGCGTGCGGGGAACGTTGCCCCGCTCCTGCGAGCCCACCGACACGCGGCGGAGCAGCTCGCCGGACAGCTCCGCCAGGCCCTCGCCCGTGGCGCTGGAGGTGACGATCACGGGCACCTCCGCGCCCAGGCGCTGCTGCCATTCGTGTTGGGCCTGCTTGGCCCGCTCGGGCGTGACGAGGTCGGACTTCGACAGGGCCAGGATGCGGGGCAGCTTTGACAGGCGCTCGTCGTGGGCCTGCAGCTCGTGCTCGATCGTGGCGTGGTTGTGCACCGCGTCCGCGTCCTCTTCGCCGGTCAGATCGGGGGCGATGTCGAGCACGTGCACGAGCAGGCTCGTGCGCTCCACGTGGGCGAGGAAGTCGTGTCCCAGGCCCGCGCCTTCGCTTGCGCCCTCGATCAGGCCGGGGATGTCGGCCACGATCAGCTGGCGGTCCTCGCCTTCCAGCACGCCCAGGACCGGGGAGAGCGTCGTGAAGGGGTAGCTCGCCACCTTCGGGGCGGCGCGCGTGAGGCGGGAGAGCAGCGAGGACTTGCCCGCGTTCGGCAGGCCCACGAGGCCCACGTCGGCGAGCAGCTTCAGCTGCAGCTCCAGCCAGCCTTCCTCCCCGCCTAGGCCCCGCTCGGCGAAACGGGGCGCCTGGCGGGTGGGCGTGGCGAAGCGCTTGTTGCCCTTGCCGCCGCTGCCGCCCCGCGCCACGGAGGCGCGCTGGCCGTGCGCCAGCAGTTCCCAGCGCCGCCCGATCAGGTCGCCGCCCTCGCCGTCCGGGCCCACGATCAGCGTGCCCGGCGGCACCCTGATCGTCAGCGTCTCCCCGTCCGCGCCGTGGCGCAGGGCGCCCTCGCCGTGACCGCCCCGGCCCGCGCGGTAGTGCGCCTTGCGCCGGAAGCTCTGCAGGTCGCGCAGCGAGTCGTCGCACACGACGATCACCTCTCCGCCGCGGCCGCCGTCGCCGCCGTCGGGGCCGCCCTTGGGCACGTGCGCTTCGCGGCGGAAGCTCATACAGCCGTCGCCGCCCGCGCCCGCCGATACGTGGATTCGTGCCTGGTCGTGGAGCATCACCGCTCATTGTCACAGCCTGCGGGGGTTCTGCGGGTGCTCAGGTGGTGCTCACAAGGTGCTCGCACTGGGCTCGTACGGGGTATGGCTATCGTGAATCGCCACTCCGGGATCGCCCCGGTCAACGCACTTACAAGCCATTGGAGGCGCCCATGAGCACCGATCCCACCCAGTCCAAAGTGCTGCTCATCACCGGAGCCTCCTCCGGCATCGGCGCGGCCACCGCGCGGCATGCGTCACAGCAGGGGTGGCGGCTCGTGCTGGCCGCCCGCTCGCAGGGGAAGCTCGACGCGCTTGCTGACGAGCTGGGCGGGCCGGAGCGGGCTGTGGCGGTGAAGTGCGATGTGACGGAGTGGGAGGAGCAGGAGCGGATGGTCGCCATTGCGCTCGATGCGTTTGGGCGGTTGGATGCGGCGTTTGCCAACGCGGGTTTTGGGGCTCCGCGGGGGTTTTTGAAGGACACGGTGGAGCATTGGCGGGAGATGGTGCTCACCAATGTGTATGGGGCGGCGCTCACCATTCGGGCTTGTCTGCCTGCGCTCATTGAGGCGCGGGGGCATTTGTTGCTTACTTCCAGCGTTGCAGGGCGGCGCGCTCTGGCGGGGTCGCTTTATTCGGCTACCAAGCACGCGGTGACGGCGATGGGCGAGGCGGCACGGCAGGAGTTGAATGGGACGGGGGTCAGGGTGACTTTGATCGAGCCGGGGATGACGGATACGCCGTTCTTCGACAACCGACCGCAGGCTGCGCTGGAGGACGAGGACATTGCTCGGGCGGTTATTTATGCGGTTTCCCAGCCGCCGCATGTGGATGTGAATGAGATTTTGATTCGGCCTACGGCTCAGGATGGATAGGGGTTCTTGCTCTTGGGATTGATGTCAAGGCGGTGGATCCTGCTGACGATGCTCGCGGTGATCGTCGCGGTTGGTATCGCGTTGGCGTCGACGCTCGGGGGCGCCGCGCCGAGGGCACCCGTCACGGAAGCCGGCAATCGACGCGCCGCGGCCAGCGATGACCGCCTGCTGCTTGGACAGCTCGTGCTCCCCGCCGGCGCCGTTCCCTCGCCGCGAGAGCCGCCGGGGAGTGGACTGGACGAACGCGCGAGCCACTCCACGGACCCGAACTTCGTCGACGAGCACGCGTGGTGGGTGGTTCCTCGCCCGGAAGTTGCCGCGGTGGCGTTCGTCAAAGCCCATGCTCCGCTCGGCTCGCACGTCTTCACATCGGGCTGGGGCAGTACACGCGGAATCAGAACCTCCTCGTTCGTGTGGTTTCAGTGGCCGGCAGTCGAATCTGTGCTCTACAACCGGGTGTTGACGGTGTCGTTCGTCGCGCTCTCCAGGGACTCCACCGCCGTGCGCGCCGATGCGCAGGACGTGTGGGACGTTCCGAGGCCGGCGAGCGAGCGGATACCTTCCTCGGCGCGAGTGCTCGAAGTGGGTCTCGTCAGCCGCCGCCACGGCCAGCGCAGGGATGCGTCGCTTTTGGTCACCGTCACGGACGCGGTGAACGTCTCAAAGATCGCAGCGGCGATCGACCGTCTGGCGCTGCGGCAGCCCTTCAGCAGCACATGCCGAGCCGAAGAAGGAGAAGGGCCCCTGGCGATCCTCGACTTCCGCGCGAGGCTACACGGGCCGGTGTTGGCACAGGCCAGCGAGGAAGCCTCCGGCGGAGGCCCCTGCGAACCGATGCACCTCTGGATCGACAGACACGCGCAGTCGGCGCTGGACGGCGGCTACTCGGTCGTCCAGGAGGCTGAACGGCTGCTTCGCATCACGTTGTCGCCGGCACCACCGAGGGGGTGACAACCTCGTTAGGCTGCGCTGGTGCCAATCGACGCGCAGGATCTTGAGGACTACCTGCTCTCGAAGGTCCCAGGCTTCGCAGAGGACATGGCTGCCGCGGATCGGGCTCATGCAGACGGCGAAGCCCGCTCAGCTGCTGATGTGTTCGCGGAACTGGACGCGCAGGACCCCAGGCAATAGAACCGTCGGTGAGGACCGCGTGCTCTACCGCGGTTCGCGCGCCCGATCCTCGAGCAGGCGGATCGCCATCCCCGTGTTCTCGAACCGGCCGCCGTGACGTACGGGTGATCGCCTGGCCACGAGCACTATTTCCTCGCCGCGCAACTCGAAGTCGACCTCATCGCCCGGCTGTAGATGGGCGCGGTCGCGCAGTTCCTTTGGGATCACCACCTCTCCCTTGGCGCCTATACGACGAGTCATGCTGACTGAGTTTGACGCTGCGGGGTACCCGCTGGCCGCACCATGTGCGTCACTGTAGCCCCATGGTATGCCTCTAACCGGCCAGCACCTCCGGAGGGGTGACGGTGGTCACGGGCAGGCCGGTGCCCGACACCTTGGGGACTTCAGTCACGCTCGAACATGCGCCGCGCAACGTCGAACCATAGAGCGGAGCCGACACTCGTTCGCACTTCCAGTACGTCGCCTTTGGAGGAAACTATCCTCAGTGGTTCCCTACCGCCGCGAGGAGGGGTGTATGCACCAACAAACACAGGCGGGCCACTACTTCCTACTGTGTAGAGCAAAAGTTCAGAGCGGACAGCGACACCGCGAGATGGAGCCACTCTTGCGCCGGCATATACCTGATACCTTCGGCCGCTCGCTTCTCCCGCCCATCGGTCGGTAGTGACAAACACCTGGCTTCGGTACGGCGGCGCTTCCCGGTCTTGCGTTATCCCCGTGGAACGATGAGTCGACCCGCTGCCGCTGGTCGAATGACCGAGCAACACGCTTGCAGTCACGCCTATCGCCACGACCAGCACGAGCAGCCCGGCCCACAGTCCACGCGTGCTACTCATTGCAGTCAGAGAGGCTGTCCAGCAACGCTCTACAGACGCTCAGAGCGCAGCTCGTCGAGCTCCTCATCCGTTGGCGGGCCGGAGATCGGCACTGGTAGCTGCTCAAGAACGTCAAGGAGGCTTCCCTGCCCACGACTGGCTCCACGCTCGGCGACAAGCCTGTCGATCGCAGTGGCGCGTCCCGGTGCGGGCGTGAGCTGCGCGATCTCTTGGCCACGGTCGGTGCTCAGAAACGACTCACCGTGCCGAGCCCGCTGCGCGTAACGGCTGAGGTTCTGACGCATCTCACGAATACCAATCAGCTCCATGTGCGTCACTGTAACGCTATGGCGAGGCCCACTCCGACGAAGAAGAACGCGCGCCGAGGATCCTTTCAAATTGTGGTCAATACCTCGACGTCATTTCCGTCGCTCATGGCGTGGATGCTCGAGTCGAAGGTGACTAGACGCACCCCGCGGCGACGGGCGAGTGTCAGTAGGTGCGCGTCGGTCACCTGCCGATAGCCAGCGATCCTCGGCACGTCACTGTCGCCCATCGATACGTCATCGGTGAGGAAGCGATGGTCGGGATGTGCGCGCAATGTCGAAAGGACCCCCCGGGCCGCGTCGACACCGATCGCGCTTGGCAATACGATCGGGTTCGACGACACCCGCACGAAGCCGCTCTCCGTGATCGGACAAGTCGCCCATCCAGCGGAGCTGCTCGCCTTGAACCACGCACGCATCGCCGCATGATGCACATGCGAATCCCAAGCCAGCGCGACAAGCGCGTTGACATCCAGCAGCGCCACCGGGAAGCTCAATCCTCGTCGAGCGCCCGCCGCACCATCTCTGGCGTGATCGGCGGCGTACCTGCCGGCACACGGATGACCGGCAGTCCATCGTCAGCCTCAACCCGAGCGGGGGTCAGCCCTCGGCGGGCAAGCTCAGAGATTACGGAGCCGAGCGAACGGCGCTCACCAACGGCAAGCTGCCGCGCAACCACGACGACATCCTCATCGATATTCAGCGTCGTCCGCACAGGATGATGCTAGCGCATCACCGCATCACCGTCCTGCCAGCACCTCCGAGGGGGTGACGGTGGTCACGGGCAGGCCGGTGCCCGAGACCTTGCTGGGAAGGTCGAGCTTCAACCTCGTGTGGGCAGCGTCGAGATGATCACCTCGTCAAAGCCGTAGATGTTGATCGCATCGTGAACCGCCACGACCGGGTCAGGGGCGCCGACCATGCCCTCGACCGGGGAGCCGGCGGCCTCGCTCAACAGGGGCACGGCTTGCTCGATCGCTTCGTTCGCCTCCCCAGCGTCCTGATCCTCGGGGTCGACGATCTTGTGCAGCCCGTGGGTTGGGTTTGGGACGAGCAGCGTGAACGTGCACGGGCCGCGCTGCGCTCGCTCGTGGACGGCGTCGAGCAGGGGTTGTGTCGCGGCGGTCTTATGGGCCACGACGAGTATTCGGGTGGGGGTCTCTGGGGACTCCATGGTTGGTGCCTCCCTCTTGGTGGTTTCTCCAGCTATCTACTACCCGTTTTGGTGGGGTTGATGTGCTGGAGGCCGGCGCTATCGGCGATCGAGTTGCTGCGTACGTTTCGCGACCACAACACAAGACTTGAATCTGATGCAGCATCGGATGATCATGGGTGTATGGCCGAGCGCAGAACGACCATCGTTGCCTGCGACGAGGATCTCGCGCTACTGCAACACGAGGCTCGCATCCGAGGGCTCTCCCTCGGGCGCATGCTCGGCGAGATCGTGGCGCGACACGCTGACGAGCTGAGGCAGGACCGTCGCCCGCGTCTTGGCACCTTCAGCTCCGAGCAGAGCATCGCTGACGCAACGGCACGAGACGATCCTGCAGCTCGCCCGTTCCGCACCGCGTGAGCCTGGTTCTCGATACCGGCCCGATCGTCGCTGCCCTCTACAAGGCCGACCACGAGC
>Ga0182030_10012745_pt1 | contig 16805 bp, 8 predicted proteins | sample 812S3MmetaG_FD_121299 | JGI IMG/M metagenome (GOLD analysis project Ga0182030, IMG submission 121299) | Permafrost microbial communities from Stordalen Mire, Sweden - 812S3M metaG (Illumina Assembly) | ecosystem: Environmental > Terrestrial > Soil > Wetlands > Permafrost | place: Sweden...
ATCGTCCTCGACGCCTGCGTCCATGACAGAATGTTCGACCAGGGCGCCAAGGGACCGGATTCCTCCCGCATGACCTTCGAGCGCTGGACCATCGATCCGAAGGCCGGCCGCGTATTACGCAGGGTGATCGACGAGGAGGCCCAGGAATTCCCGCGCATCGACGAACGAAAGACCGGCAAGCCCTATCGCTTCGCTTATACTTTGGCCGTCAAACCCGAAAGCGCCGAGTTCATTGGCGGCTCCCGACTCTTCAAGCATGATCTCGACATGGGCGCGCGTGAGGTTCACGATTTTGGCCGCGATCGCCTGCCGGGCGAATTCGTCTTTGCCCCGCGTTCCCCCGACTCCACCGAAGACGATGGATGGCTGATGGGATTCGTCCTCGACAAGGCGCGCGATACCACGGATTTCGTCATTCTCGACGCGCAAAATTTTTCGGGGGCGCCGCTTGCCGAAATTCACATCCCGCGCCGGGTCCCGCCGGGCTTCCATGGCAACTGGATCTAGAGTCCTTGATAACGCGGCGTTTTTGCGAACCGAAGGTCCGCGCCAGCGAATAACCGGCAGCCACTTTTTCGCACGCCGATCTAGCGCCTTTTCCGATCGGGGAGCGCTAAGGCTGGACGGCGTCGCCCTCGGCCAGCGAATCCGGCGGGTTGACGACGATGCGGTCGCTGGCGTCGACGCCTTTCGAAACTTCGAGAGTCGCGCCGAGATCATTGGCGATGGAAACGGGCCGCAAATGAACATGGTTGTCGCTGTCGAGAACCGCGACATTGGGTCCTTCGGCGCGGAACAGCAGGCTGTTCGAGGGGATCGACAAGGGCGCCTTGGGCTTGAGCGGCAGGGCCACCTGCACATAGGCGCCGGGCGTAAGCTTGCCGTCTGAATTGGGCAGCGTCAGCTCCACTTTTTGTGAGCGCGTCGCCACGTCGATGGCGCCGGCGATGCGCGCGATCTGGCCCGGAAATGTCTGGCCCGGCAATTCGCTCTGCGTGACCGTGACCTTGTCGCCGACCGCGACGCTTTGCGCATAGGCTTGCGGCAGGTCGATGAACACGCGCAGCGGATCGGTCTTGGCCATGGTGAACAAAGCAACGCCGCCGCTGCCGGCAGTGATCAGATTGCCGAGATCGACATTGCGCTGGGTGATGACCCCGTCGAAAGGCGCCAGAACATGCTTGAAGGCGGTCATGTCAAGCAATTGCTGGACATTGGCTTCGGCGGCGTTCTGCAGGGCGACAGACGTGTCATAGGCGTTCTGTTTCGTGTCGAGGTCCTGCCGGGCGACCGAATCCTGCTTGAAAAGCAATTTCCAGCGCTCCAGCGCCACTTTGGCCAGCACGACATTGGCCTTGGCGTTTTCCAGCTGCGCCTTGTTCTGCGCCAATTGCTGGTCCAGTTCGGGCGTGTCGAGTTCCGCGAGCACCTGTCCCCTGGTGACGCGCGAGCCGATGTCGACCACGAAGGTCCGGATATAGCCGCTGTCGCGGGCGTAGATCGTCGTCTCGTTATCGCCGCGCAGGGTGGCCGGCAGGGTCAGGGCGCCCGCGCTTTTCGTCGGCGACGGCGTGACCGTCTTGACGAAGATTTTCTGGCCCTCGGCCGAGCGCTCTTCGAGTTCAGCCCGCGCGGAGCCGCGCGTCAGGATCACACGGAGGGCGCCGATGGCCAGGACGACGCAAAACAGCAGCGCGGCGCGCTGGCCGGCCCGCCATATGGCGCCGCGCTTGGGAAGGTGCATCTTGCCGTCGTCGCTCTGCACTGTCAGTTTTTCGTGTTTCATCACGGGGCGGGGGTCCTGCGGCGGATGGAGTGCGCGCCAGCGAAGACCAGCGGCACAAAAATCAAGGTGGAAAAGGTGGCGAAGATCAAGCCGCCGATCACGGCGCGGCCGAGCGGCGCATTCTGCTCGGCCCCTTCGCCGAGCCCGAGCGCCATCGGGATCATGCCGACGATCATCGCGAAGGCGGTCATCAGGACCGGACGGATGCGGGTGGCGCCTGCTTCCAGCGCCGCCGCGAGCGGCGGCTCGCCGTGGCCCAGCCGCTCGCGGGCGAAGGAAACCAGCAGCACGGAATTGGCGGTGGCGACGCCGGTGGTCATGATCGCCCCGGTCAGCGCCGGCACGGAGAGCGGCGTGCCCGTAAGGAACAGCATCCAGACGATGCCGGCGAGCGCCGCCGGAAGCGCTGAGATAATGATCAAGGGATCGAGCAGCGACTGGAAATTGACGACGATCAGCAGGTAGACCAGCACGATCGCGACGAGCACGCCCATGCCGAGGCCGAAATAGGAGCCTTTCATCGTCGGCGCCTGGCCGCGCAGCGCGATGTCGTAACCCCTGGGCAATTTCGTGCGGGCCTCATCGACGATTTTCCCGACCTCCGCGGCGACGCCGCCGAGATCGCGTCCTTCGACGCTGACATAGAGATCGATCGCCGGCCGCAGATTGTAGCGCGACATGACCGCCGCCTCGGTTCCCGGCGCGACCGAGGCGAGATTGCCGAGCAATTGCGGCGCGGCCCCCGTTCCGGCCGAAATCGGCGTGGCGAGAAGGTCGTCGATACTGTTCATGCGATATTGCGGCGTCTGCGCCGTGACATTGTAGGAGATGGCGTTCTGCGGGCTGAGCCAGAAAGCTGGCGTCGTCTGGGTGCTGCCCGAAAGGGAGATCAGCACGTTTTGCGCAAGGCTGTTGGCGTTGAGATTGACCTGCTGCAGCCGCGTCCGATCCATCTCGAGTCTCAGGCTTGGCTGATCGAGGCGCTGCAGGATATGCACGTCCACCGCGCCAGGGATTTTACGGATCGCCTGCTCGATGCTCGCCGCCTGCGAAAAGCTCTGGCGCATGTCGGCGCCAAGGACCTGCACGTCGATCGCCGCGGGCTGACCAAAATTAAGGATTTGCGTGACGATGTCGGCGGGCTGGAAGAAGAATTCCACGCCGGGGAAATGCTGCGGCAGTTTTTTGCGCAAGTCCGTGACGTACTCCCGCGAAGGCCTGTGATCCTCCTTCAGCGCGATCATGATCTCGGCGTCGAGCGTGCCGATAGTCCCGGCGTTGGAGTAGGAGAGGTTGATGCCCGAATAGGGCAGGCCGATATTGTCGAGAATGGACACGAGTTCATCGGCCGGGATCTGCATGCGGATGAACTTGTCCACTTCATCGGCGAGCCGCGCGGTTTCCTCGATGCGCGTGCCGGTGGGCGCGCGCATGTGCAGGCGGATGCTCGGCGAATCCACGGAGGGGAAAAAGTCCTGGCCGAGAGAGAAGAACAATCCGAGCGAAGCCGCCCAGAACAGGAAGAACAGGCTGCCGACCACGCGGCGGCGCGGCAGCAGCATGCTGAGCAGGACGACATAGGCGCCGCGCATTTTCTCGAACAGCGCCTCGAACTTCTGCTGGGCGCGCGCGAGCGGATTCTTGCTCGGGCCGCCATGGTTGGCGGCGGGCACATGCAGCAACAGCAGCGCGAGCGTCGGCACCAGCGTCCGCGACAGCACGTAGGAGGCGAGCATGGCGAAGACGACCGCTTCGGCCAGCGGCACGAACAGGAATTTCGACACGCCCGCGAGGAAGAACATCGGCGTGAAGACGATGCAGATGCAGAGCGTCGAGACGAGGGCCGGAAGCGCGATTTCGCCGGCGCCTTCATAGATGGACTCGTAAAGGTCGGTCCCCATGTGGAGATGCCGCTCGATATTCTCGATGGTCACCGTGGCGTCGTCGACGAGAATGCCGACGGCCAGCGCCAGCCCGCCGAGCGTCATGATGTTGATGGTCTGTCCCAGGAAATCGAGGATCAGCAGCGAGGACAGGATCGACAGCGGAATGGACACCGCGATGATGAGGGTGGCGCGCCAGTTGCCGAGGAAGAGCAGGATCAGCGCCGCGGTCAATCCGGCGGCGATCAGCGCCTCGCGAAACACCCCGGAAATGGCGGCGCGCACGAAGACCGACTGATCGAACAGGCTGCGGATGGTGATTTCCTGCGGCAGCTGCTTGGCGGCCTTGGGCAGGAACGCCTTCAGATTTTCGACAATGTTCAGGGTGGAGGCCGAGCCGGTCTTCAGGATCGACATCAGCACGCCGCGCGCGCCATCGAGCCGCACGACGTTGGTCTGGGGGGAAAAGCCGTCGCGCACATGCGCCACTTCGCGCAGATAGGTCACAGCATTATTGACGGTGCGCACCGGGAGATTGTTCAGCCCCTCGAGCGTCGTGGGCGAGCCGTTGAGGGCGACGGTGAATTCGGTCGGCCCCATTTTCGCCGTGCCGGCCGGCAGGATCAGGTTTTGCGCGCCGACGGCGTTGACCACGTCGAGCGGCGAAAGTCCCTTGGCGAGGAGGGCGTCATTGTCGAGATCGACGGAGATGATGCGCTGCTTGCCGCCGAAGGGATAGGGAATGGCGACGCCGGGAATGGTGACGAGCTGCGGGCGCAAGGCGTTGACGGCGGCGTCAAACACCGATTGTTCGGCCAGCGTCGTGCTGGACAGGGCCAATTGCGTCACCGGGATGGCGGAGGCCGAATAGGTGATGATCAGCGGCGGCGTCGTGCCGACCGGCAGGCTGCGCAGCATGACCTGCTCGCTGGCGAGCGTCCCGGCGATCGCCGTTCCTATATTGGCGCCGGGCTGGAAGAAGATCTTGATGACGGCCACGCCATTGTAGGATTGCGACTCGAGATGTTCGATGTCGTTGACGGTGGTGGTCAGGATGCGTTCGGCCGGGCCGGTGATGCGATTGCCCATTTCCTGCGCCGACAGGCCGGAATAATTCCAGATGACGCTGATCACGGGAATGTTGATGTCCGGCAGAATGTCGGTCGGCATGGTCAGCAGCATATAGGGCGTGGCCAGCAGGATGGTGAAGGCCATGACCAGGAATGTATAGGGGCGCCGAAGCGCTATGCTGACGATCCACATTGCGGCGTGATTTTACCATTTAGAGCATTTTCAAGCGAAGTGGGTGCCGGGTCGCGTGAAGAAAATGCGTTAAAACAAGAATCTAGCGCTTTTGCACTTTTCTGTGAAACGTGAAAAAGCTCTAGCAGACAGGGCGCAGACGCGAACATGGCTGGGCCGCCCGCGCGACCAGTCTATAGCATCGAAACGAGTCGAGTGGCGATGTTAACGCTCGATGCGGCCTCGGCAAAGTCCGTCCGGCATTTTTGCAAGACGGGCGAGGCTTTTTGGGGGAATTTTGCGAATTTTACGGCCGTCGGGGAATTTTTATCTCCGCAGCAGGAATTTCAGCATCGTCTCGAAAACGCGGCCATAGGGCGGGGCCAAAAGGCTGCGCGAATTCAGGCGGCTTTGCAGGAAAATTCCCTTGCGGTGCGAGAAGGTCCGGAAACCGTCTTCCCCGTGATAAGCGCCCATGCCGGAGGCGCCAACGCCGCCGAATGGCAGGTTCTCGACGACGATATGCATGAGCGTGTCATTGACCGTGACGCCGCCCGAGGTCGTCCGGGCGAGCACGAGATCGCGGTTTTCAGCATTCCGCCCGAAATAGTAAAGCGCCAGCGGCCGCGGATGAGCGTTGACATAAGCGATCGCCTCCTCAATCGCGCCATAGGTCTTGACCGGCAAGACCGGCCCGAAAATCTCATCGCGCATCAGGGCAAGGTCGTCGTCAGGGTCGACGACCAGGGTTGGCGCGACTTTTCGCCCCGAGGCTGAGGGCGCCTGGCCCGCCGGCGCGATTTCCTCGACCCGGGCTCCGCGGCTCCGAGCCTCGTCGATCATCCGCATGAGGCGGTTGTAATGGGTCTCGCTGACAATCGAGGTGTAATCAGCATTGCCGTCGAGCGATGGGTAGAGTTTTTGCGCCGCCGACCGGTAGAGCGCCAAGAATTCCTCGCAGCGGTCTTTCGGCACGAACACATAGTCCGGTGCGATACAGGTCTGGCCGGCGTTGAGCAGCTTGCCGCCGGCGATGCTGGCGGAGGCTTTCGCCATGTCGGCGTCCCCCGCGACGATGCAGGGCGACTTGCCGCCAAGCTCCAACGTGACAGGCGTAAGGTTCGGCGCGGCGGCCTGCATGACGCGCCGGCCGACGGCGGTCGAGCCGGTAAAGAGCAGATGGTCGAAGGGCAGTCCGGCAAATCCCGAGCCGATTTCCGCGCCGCCGAGCACAACCGCTGCTTGCTCCTCGGGAAAAAGCCCCGAGAGGAATTGCGCAAGCAAAGCGGAGGTCTTCGGCGTCAGTTCCGACGGCTTGAGCATGATGCGGTTCCCAGCCGCCAGCGCGGCCAGCAGCGGCATGAGCGCCAGCTGGACCGGATAGTTCCACGGGCTGATGATCCCGACCACGCCGACCGGCTGGCATTGCACTCGGGCGCGGCCCGGCAGGAGTTCGAGCCCGACGCCGACGCTTTTCGGCCTCATCCAGCCGCCGAGATTGTTCAGGGTGTGGCGCGCGGCGGCGAGTATCGGCCAGATTTCGGCCAGAAGCGTCTCCTGGCGAGGGCGACAGCCAAAATCCGCGCAAATGGCTTCGGCGAAGGCCTCGGCGTCCGACCTGATCGCGTCGCGCAATTTCTCGATGTCGCGGCGGCGGTCGGCGAGCGAGGGCGGTCCCGCCAGGATGAAAGCCTTGCGCTGCCGCGTCAAAACCTCCTCGGCCTCGTTCATGCCGGTTATGCCCTTGGCGTCCTGGATGTTCATGGCCAGTCTCCGATCGAACGGTTGCGGCGGCGATCAGCCGGCGGGGCCGAAATGAAGATTAGTCCCGTCGCATCTGGCGACCAAGAAAAAACCGAAGTTTTTAACCTCCGATTCAGCCTTCCCGCGGAAATGCGCATTCGAATCAATTTGAGTTTTCCGATTAAGCCGGGCGTTAAGGCTCCCAAATGCAGAGTTCCGCCATCTAATTCGGCGTCCGGTTTGCGTGACGCGCCATGCATGAGGCGGAAAATGACCATCAGCTCAGGCAAATATTCTCTGTCTAGCCAAGAGTCCTCGACGGATACTTTTTCGCAGCAAGCGACGCCCGATCCCTTTCTGATGGCCGGTTTTGGAAGGGCCTCCTTCGGGGGCGTCGTCGCGCCGCTCGCTTCCGCCGCGACCGCCGCCTTCACGCCTTCGACGGCGCCGCAGACCATTGCGGGCGGTGGGACGACTTCCGCTCCCGCATGGGTTTCCGCGCTCGGCACGGCTTCGATCGCCGCCGATATGGCGGCGGCCGACGTCAACGGCGTGGTCAGCGAGGCCGGCCTGACCAAGCTGCTCACTGATCTCGATGCGACGCTCTCGTCCACGACGAAGCTGACGAGCCAGGAATTCGCCGATCTCAAGACCATCGCGGCCAATCTGAATGTGGGCATGTCGACATCGGCCTATCTGACCTATGCGTTCAACGCCCTGGTCAATGGCAATGCGGCCAATGCGACCTGGACAGGCGGCGCCGCGTCAAGCGTCGCCCTCGGCAATCTCGCCGTTGGAGCGACTGCGACGCAGCTTGCGGAATTGACAGGCAAATGGTTCCTGGGCTCGGATTTGCCGAGTTCGACGGTCAAGATGAGCGGCTATTCCACCTTTTCGGTGAGTTCCTCGACCGTTGGCAATGCGCTGTTCGCCGCCTCCGGGCCAAGCATGAGCGACATCAACCAGGGCTATCTCGGCGATTGCTACTTCCTGTCGAGCTGCGCCGAAGTCGCCAAGCAGGATGCGGGGGACATCACGTCGATGTTCACCAATAACGGCAATGGAACCTATGGCGTGCGCTTTTACGTCGATGGCGTCGCCGAATATGTCACGGTGAACACGTCGCTGGCCGACGGCGGATCGGTTTTCAACCATGCGACCGACATCTGGGCCAGCCTCGCCGAAAAAGCCTATGCGCAGCTGCAGGCGAGCGGCGTCGACACCGGAAATTCGATAAATTACGGCAATTCCTACAGCACGACAGGCAATGGCGGCGATCCCGCCTTTGCGCTCGAGGCGATCACCGGCGCCTCCGCCATCAACCAGTTTTTCGCCAACGGCTCCTCCTGGTCGGATTATGCGCTGAACAACGCGTTGAACGTCACGAATTACTCGGCTGGCGAAACGACCGCCAGCTTGCTGAAAACCGTGGTCGCCGATCTTTCCGCCGGCGACGACGTCATATTGTCTTCCTACACCAACGCCGTCGACTCCCGGGGCATGACCACGCTTGTCTCCGATCACTGCCTTTCGGTCTATGGCTACGACAGCTCGACGGGAGAGCTTGAAATTCGCAATCCCTGGGGCGCAGCGAGTGGCCAGACCTGGGATACGACGTTCGAGGTCAGCCTTTCGACCCTGCTCGCCGACGGTGACGTCATCACCGCCGATAACGCCGGCGTCGGCGTCGCCCCGACCGTTCCCTCGGCCCCCACGGTGACCAGCCAGACGACCACCCAGACCTGGAAGCTCGGCTCGTCCGTCAATTTCGTCCTGCCCTCGAACACATTCACCGATCCCCAGAACGAGACCCTGACCTATTCCGCCAAGCTTGCGAGCGGCGCTTCTTTGCCGTCATGGCTCAGCCTGAACGCCACGACGGGCGATTTCACCGGGACCGTCCCAAGCACAGCGACGGGCCTCGCCATTGTCGTGACGGCGACCGACACCAGCGGCCTGACCGCTTCCGAAACCTTCAGCGTCAGCACGCCGGCCTCCGCGCCGACCGTGATCAAGACGGCGACGCAGACGCTGATCGACGGCAAGACCGGCTCCTTCACCCTCGCCGCCAGCACTTTCAGCGACCCGCAAGGCGAGACGCTGTCGCTGACGGTCAAGCAATCCAACGGCGCCGCGTTGCCGTCCTGGCTCAGCTTCAATGCGGCGACGAGAACGTTTACGGGAACGCCGCCGGCCGGCGCCGGAAATATCCAGCTGGAAGTCACGGCGACCAACACCAGCGGGCTGCAGGCCAATGACATTTTCACGCTCGCCGACGTCGCCCCCGCCGCCCCGACCGTGACGGCGCTGACCGCCAAGCAGAGCCTGACCGAAGGCAAGACCTTCAGCTTCACCTTGGCGGCGAATACCTTCACCGATTCGAACGGCGAGGCCATGACCTATGCCGCGACATCGAGCGGTTCGGCTTTGCCGAGCTGGCTCAGCTTCAACGCGGCGACGCGGACCTTTTCGGGCGCGGCGCCGGCGACGGCTTCGACGCTGAGCCTGTCCGTCAAGGCGACCGACGCCGGCGGCGCCAGCGCGAGCGAAACCTTCTCGGTCGCCATCGCGGCTGCCGCCGCGAGCCTGGCCAGCGCGGCCGCGTCGATCGTCTCGAGCAGCGCGGTGACGGCGAGCCTGACCAAGCTTGCGTCGAGCATCCCGACGACCCTGGCCAGCCCTGCGCATTGACGCAGAGAAGCGTGGAAGCCAACGAATCGCGCCTGAAAACATTCGGGCGCGGTTAACCTTGCCCTAAAGCTATTGCTCTAAACTTCGCTTGGTCGCTTATGCCCTAAAACCGGGTCCGGTAATCGCTCACGCGGACCTTCGGTTCGGAATAGCAATGCGACCAAGGCAAGATTTTGATCGCATTGCCAAAATGCGGTCAAATCGCGAGGTTTGGTCTGTATGTCGCATGTGTGTTCCGATTCCGGGGCCTGGTCCCTGGCGCTCGCCCTGCATCTTCTGGGCATTGTCGCCGATCCCGCGCGCATCCAGCACGAGGCTGGAAAGCCTGGCGCATTGGATGAAACCGACCTTCTGCGCGCCGTCCGCAAATTTCCGATCAAGGCTAGGCGCCTCGCCCTCTCGCGGAAAAATATTTTGCGCGCGCCGCTGCCGGCGCTGGCGGCGCTCAAGTCGGGCGGCTTCGCGGTCATTGGCAAGGTCACCGAAGAGGGCGCGCTGATCCAGGGGCCGGAGGACAACGGTCCGCGTTTCCTGTCCTTCGCGGATTTCGAGGCGGAATCGTCAGGGCGATTCATTCTTCTCGCCAAGCGCGCGCCGGTTTCCGACCTTGCGACGCGCTTCAATCTCGGCTGGTTCTGGAGCGCCGCGCAGAAATATCGGCGCATTCTCAGCGAGGTGCTGTTCGCTTCCTTCGTCATCCAACTCTTCGCCCTGGCGACGCCGCTGATCTTCCAGACCGTGATCGACAAGGTGCTCGTCCACAGGGGCATATCGACGCTTGAAGTCATGGTGTCCGGCCTCGCCCTGATCGCGATTTTCGACGCGCTTCTGTCGGGCCTGCGCGCCTATCTTTTCGCCCATACCAGCAATCGCATCGACGTCGAGCTTGGCGCGCGGGTGTTTCGCCACCTGCTGCGGCTGCCGCTGGCCTATTTCGAGGCTCGGAGGGTCGGCGACAGCGTGGCGCGGGTCCGGGAGCTCGAGACGATCCGCCAGTTCATCACCTCCTCGGCCATGACGCTGGTGCTTGATCTCGTATTCTGCGTGGTCTTTGTTTCCGTGATGTTCGTCTATTCCGCGACGCTGGCCTGGATCGTCGTTGGCGCGCTGCCGCTTTACGCGCTTCTGTCGCTTGTCTCGACGCCGGCCTTCCGCCGCACGCTCGACGAGAAATTCCGTCGCGGCGCGGAAAACCAGGCCTTTCTGGTCGAGAGCGTCACCGGCATCGAAACCATCAAGGCCATGGCGGTCGAGCCGCAGATGCAGCATCGCTGGGAGGACCAGCTGGCGTCCTATGTCAACGCCTCCTTCGCCGCCTCGCAGCTCGGCAACTGGACCTCGCAGGCCGCCAATCTCCTCAACAAGGGATTGGGGGCGCTGACGCTGTTCATCGGCGCGGGCCTTGTCATCGCCAATCACATGACGGTCGGCGAACTCGTCGCCTTCAACATGCTGTCGGGCCAGGTCAGCGGTCCCGTGCTGCGGCTGGTGCAGGTCTGGCAGGATTTTCATCAGGTGCGCCTATCGGTCGAACGGCTTGGCGACATTCTCAACACCGCCGTCGAGCCGCATGTCGCCAGCGCCCAGTCCGGGGGCATGCCGCTGCGCGGCGACATCGAATTCGAGCGCGTCACCTTCCGCTACGGCGTCAACTCAAAGCCCGTGCTGCGTGAAGTGAGCGTCAAAATTCCGGCGGGGCAGGTGGTGGGCATTGTCGGCCCTTCGGGCTCGGGCAAGAGCACGATCGCCAAGCTGGCGCAGCGCCTTTACATGCCCGAGGCCGGACGCCTGCTCATCGACGGAACCGACGCCGCTTTGCTCGATCCCGCGACCTTGCGCCGGCAGATCGGCGTGGTCTTGCAGGAGAATATCCTGTTCAACCGCTCGGTGCGCGAAAACATCGCGCTGGCCGATCCCGTCATGTCGATGGAGCGGATCGTCGCCGCCGCCAAAATGGCCGGGGCGCATGAGTTCATCTCGAACATGGCGCAAGGCTACGACACGCCGATCGGCGAGCGCGGCGTGTCGCTTTCCGGCGGCCAGCGCCAGCGCATCGCCATCGCCCGCGCCCTGGTTGGCGACCCCCGCATCCTCATTTTCGACGAGGCGACCTCGGCGCTCGACTATGAATCGGAAAGCGTGATCCAGCAGAACATGCGCCATATCTGCCAGGGCCGCACCGTGCTGATCATCGCGCACAGGCTTTCCACCGTGCGCCATGCCGACCGCATCTTGACCATCGACATGGGCGAGATCGTCGAGGACGGCGGCCATGAACAGCTTGTTTCGAGCGGCGGCCGCTATGCGCAATTGCACAAGATCCAGTCGGGCGTGAGGTAAGGCGATGTCAATCATTTGGTCGATCATCGCTCCCCGCCTCGCTTTTTCCGCCGATGAGCGAGCCTTCCTCCCGGCCGCGCTCGAAGTCATGGAAACGCCGCCCAATCCGCTTGGCCGCACCCTGGCCCTGACGCTCTGCCTCGCGGCGCTCGGCGGCATCGGCTGGGCCTGTTTCGGCAAGGTTGACATCGTCGCCGTGGCTTCCGGCAAGTTCGTCTCTCACGGCCGCACGCAGGTCGTGCAGCCCTTCGAGACGGCGAGCGTCGCCGCGATTCTGGTCGAGCCGGGCCAGAGCGTGCGCGCCGGCGAAGCTTTGATCGAACTGGACAAGACCGCGGCCCGCGCCGAATTTTCTCGCGCGCGCAGCGATGGCGCTATCGCGCGGCTGGACGTCCTGCGCCTCCAGGCCTTTCTCGACGGCGCGACGACCGCGCCCTTCTTTGAGGTCAAAGACGCCGGCGATCTCGAGCGCCAGCGCGCCCAGTCGCAACTGACCGCGCAAATCGCCGAGCGCGCCGGCAAGATCGCCAGCCTCCGGCAGGAGGTCGCGCAAAAGCGCGCCGAGCGGCAGAGCCTGCAGCAGACCGCGGACAAGATCGAAAAGACCATTCCGATGGTGGCCGAGCGCTCCGACATTCGCACGCGGGCCGCGGCGATGGGCAATGTCTCGGTGCTCGCGAAACTCGAAAGCCAGCAATTGCTCGTCGAAACGCGTTCGGAATTCGAAATCACCCGCTCGAAGCTCGTCTCGCTCGACGCGGGCATAGCCAGCGTCGAACAGAAGATTTTGGGCGCGGAGGCCGAGATGAACGCCAGCGCCATGGGCGAGTTTTTCCGCGCCAGAGATCGCGTGTCGGCCGCGCGGGAATCGCTGGAAAAGGCGCAAAGACGCATTGATCTGCAGACTTTGCGCGCGCCGATCGACGGCACGGTGCAGCAGATGCATGTCGCGACGCTCGGCAGCGTCGTCACGCCCGCCCAGCAATTGCTGTCGATTGCGCCCGATGATGACCAGGTCGAGGTCGAGGCGGTGCTGGAAAACCGCGACATCGGCTTCGTCTCGAAGGGGCAGATCGTCGAGATCAAGGTCGACGCCTATCCCTTCACCCGCTACGGCCTCATGCGCGGAATCGTCAATTCGGTGGACCGCGACGCCGAGGCCGCGCCGACCGGCCAGAACGCCGTGCAAGGCAGCGAGCGCGCCGCCGACCGCACCGACAATATCGAGGCGAGCGAGCGCTTGCGCTATACCGTGCATGTCGGGTTGCAGCCGGGCGCGCTCGATATCGACGGCCGCCCGGCGCAATTGCTGCCGGGCATGTCGGTCAAGGCGGAGATTATCACCGGCAAGCGGCGCATCATCGATTTTTTGCTCGCGCCCTTGCGCGAGCATATGCACGACGGCTTGCGGGAGCGCTGACCCGCCGGTTCTGTCAAGCGGCGGCGAGGGCGCGGGCGGCGTCGTTCTTGATGCGTTCGACCATGGAGCGCAGGCCGTTCGAGCGCTGCGGCGTCAGGTGCTGCTCAAAACCGAGGCTCTTGAAAAGTTTTTGCGCGTCGGCGTCGATGATGTCCCTCGCGGGCCGGCCCGAGAAAAAGGCAACGGTCAGGGCGACGAGGCCGCGCACGATATGGGCGTCGCTGTCGCCGAGCAGTTTCAGCACGGGGGCGCCGTCGGGACCTTTTTCGACGCTGGTGAGCAGCCAGACCTGGCTGGCGCAGCCGCGCACCTTGTTGACGTCATTATGCGCGTCCTCGGGCAGGGGCTCCAGGCTGCGGCCAAGCTCGATCAGATAGCGGTAGCGATCGTCCCAATCGTCCAGGAATTCGAAATTCTCGATGATCTCGTCGATGTTCATTTCATTCCCTCTCGCAGGTTTTCGATCCTCCGATGCAAGAAACGCGCATCGCGCCGTTTTGTCGAGCCCCGAGCGGCGTGCGAAAAAGTGGACGCCGGTTATTCGCTGGCGCGGACCTTCGGTTCGCAAAAAACGCCGCGTTATCAAGGAATTTAGAGCATCGGGCGAGTCCAAAGGAACACCCGATGCTCTAGCGGCGGCGCAGGAAAAAGGCCGGAGAAAACTCCGGCCTTTCCAGAAGCTTCGCGCGAAAACTCAGCGCGGCAGGTCGGTCTTGCCCGTCAGGAACAGATCGACCGAGCGGGCGGCCTGGCGGCCCTCCCGGATCGCCCAGACGACGAGCGACTGGCCGCGGCGCATGTCGCCCGCGACAAAAACCTTGTCCACGCTCGTCTTGTAGCCTTCGGTGTCGGCCAGGACATTGCCGCGCTTGTCGAGCGCCACGCCCAGCTCCTGCAGCATGCCTTCATGAACAGGCGAGACGAAGCCCATGGCCAGCAGGACGAGGTCGGCGCGCAATTCGAAGTCGCTGCCGGGGATTTCCTGCATCTTGCTATCGATGCGCACGCAGCGGATCGCCTTGACCGTTCCATTGTCGCCGACGATCTCCTTGGTCATCACCGCGAAGTCGCGATCCGCGCCTTCCTGGTGCGAGGAGGAGGTGCGCATCTTGAGCGGCCAATAGGGCCAGGTCGTCAGCTTGTCTTCCAGTTCCGGCGGCTTGGGCATGATTTCGAGCTGCATGACCGACAGCGCGCCCTGGCGCACGGACGTGCCGATGCAGTCGGAGCCTGTGTCGCCGCCGCCGATCACCACGACATGCTTGCCGGCGGCCAGGACCGGCTCTTCCGGCCCGGCGTTTTCGCGGGAGACGCGGCGGTTCTGCTGCGGAAGGAAATCCATGGCGAAATGCACGCCGGACAATTCGCGACCGGGAACCGGCAGGTCGCGCGGCTTTTCCGAACCGCCCGTCAGGATCACCGCGTCATGGCCTGCGACAAGCTCCTGCGCCGTGACGTCGACGCCGACATTGACGCCATAATGGAAGGTCACGCCTTCCGCCTCCATCTGCGCGACGCGGCGGTCGATCAGCGCCTTTTCCATCTTGAAGTCGGGGATGCCGTAGCGCAGCAACCCGCCCGCCTTGCCGTTGCGCTCATAAAGATTGACGTCGTGACCGGCGCGCGCCAGTTGCTGCGCCGCCGCCATGCCGGCTGGACCGGAGCCGACCACGGCGACCTTCTTGCCCGATTTTTTCACCGGCGGCTCGGGAACAAGCCAGCCGTTCTCCCAGGCGCGGTCGACGATGGCGCATTCGATCGTCTTGATCGTCACCGGCGTGTTTTCGAGGTTCAGCGTGCAGGAGGCCTCGCAGGGCGCCGGGCAGACGCGCCCCGTGAATTCCGGGAAATTGTTGGTCGAGTGCAGATTGCGCGCCGCCTCTTCCCAATCGCCGTTGTAAACGAGATCGTTCCAGTCGGGGATCTGGTTGTTCACCGGACAGCCATTGTGGCAGAAGGGTATGCCGCAATTCATGCAGCGCGCGGCTTGGTCGCGCGTCGCCTCTTCGGACAACGGAATCAAGAATTCCGAATAGTGACGGATACGGTCGGCGGCCGGCTTGTACTTGCGGTCCTGCCGGTCGATCTCCAGAAACCCCGTAACCTTTCCCATCTTATTCCCCCGCGGCGGCGGTCGGCCGCTGTTCAGTCTGCGTCATCAGCTCGGCGAGGGCGCGGCGGTATTCGACCGGCATGACCTTGCGGAACTTCGGCTTGTAATCGTCCCAATTGTCCAAAATTTCCTTCGCCCGAGACGAGCCCGTATATTGCAGATGGTTCGAGATGAGCTGGCGCAGGCGCTCGGCGTCGAAGCGCGTCATGTCGCTCATGATGTCGACGCGGCCGTGGCCGGCGAGGTCGCCGCCCTGGTGGTTGAGGCGCTGGTTGAGAGTTTCCTCCTCCTCGACCGGCTCCAGGTCGACCATGGCCATGTTGCAGCGCGCCTGGAAATCGGCGCTCTCATCGAGCACATAGGCGATGCCGCCCGACATGCCCGCCGCGAAATTGCGCCCGGTGGAGCCGAGCACGACGACAACGCCGCCGGTCATATATTCGCAGCCATGGTCGCCCACGCCCTCGACCACCGCAATGGCGCCGGAGTTGCGCACCGCGAAGCGCTCGCCGGCGACGCCGCGGAAATAGACCTCGCCGGATATCGCGCCATAGAGCACGGTATTGCCGACGATCATCGATTTTTCCGGCACGATATGCTTCGCCTCGCGCGGCGGGTAGACGACGATGCGTCCGCCCGAAAGCCCCTTGCCGACATAATCGTTGGCCTCGCCTTCGAGCTCCAGCGTCACGCCATGCGCGAGCCAGGCGCCGAAGCTCTGGCCGGCCGTGCCCTTGGCGCGGATGTGGATGGTGTTGTCCGGCAGGCCGGCGTGCCCATAGATACGGGCGACCTGGCCCGACAGCATGGCCCCGACGGAGCGGTTGACGTTACGGATGGCGGTTTCCAGCCGAACCGGCGCGCCGCGCTCCAGCGCCGCGGCGGACCGCGCGATCAGCTCCTTGTCGAGGGTTGCGTCGAGATGATGGTCCTGCGCTTCGGAATGGTAGATCGTCTGGCCGTCGAGCGGCTGCGGCTTATGGAACAGCTTGGTGAAGTCGAGGCCATTGGCCTTCCAGTGCAGGATGGCCTTCTCGCGGTCGAGCATCTGCATCTGGCCGACCATCTCGTCGACGGTGCGGTAGCCGAGCCCAGCCATCAATTCACGCGCTTCCTCGGCGACGAAGAAGAAGAAATTGATGACATGCTCGGGCAGGCCGACGAAGCGCTTGCGCAGCACGGGGTCCTGCGTCGCCACGCCGACCGGGCAGGTGTTGAGGTGGCACTTGCGCATCATGATGCAGCCAGCCGCGATCAGCGGCGCGGTGGCGAAGCCGAATTCGTCGGCGCCGAGCAAGGCCCCGATCACCACGTCGCGTCCCGTGCGCAGGCCGCCATCGACCTGCACCGCGATGCGCGAGCGCAGGCGGTTGAGCACGAGGGTCTGGTGCGTTTCGGCAAGGCCGATTTCCCAGGGACTGCCGGCGTGCTTGATCGAGGTCAGCGGCGAAGCGCCCGTGCCGCCTTCGTAGCCGGAAATGGTGACGTGATCGGCGCGGCCCTCGGAGACGCCGGCCGCGACCGTGCCGACGCCGACTTCCGACACCAGCTTGACCGAAACGGCGGCCTGCGGATTGACGTTCTTCA
>Ga0182030_10012746_pt1 | contig 16805 bp, 13 predicted proteins | sample 812S3MmetaG_FD_121299 | JGI IMG/M metagenome (GOLD analysis project Ga0182030, IMG submission 121299) | Permafrost microbial communities from Stordalen Mire, Sweden - 812S3M metaG (Illumina Assembly) | ecosystem: Environmental > Terrestrial > Soil > Wetlands > Permafrost | place: Sweden...
CCGCCGCTGCCGGCATCGCCGCTCGAACGCTCGAATAGCCGAGGCCGATCCGTCCCTGCGAGATTTCCCCCGACAGGTAGTGCACCGCGATCTCGATTTCATCGGGCGTCAACTGCTTGAGCACTGCGGCGAGTTCACGCACCTTTGCGAGCCGCGCGGAGGTGGTGGCCACGCGCTGCGACGCATGGACCAGGCTTGCAAGTAATGTCATGACTGCAATTGTACAATGGGCAATTGCGGCGGCAGGCGTAAGGAGCGCGACCGGGTGTCAGAGGAAGTCTTCAAAAGCGGACCATTCAAAGGCGTCCCCGTGGACGACGCCTTTGCGCGCGCGGCCGAGCAGCAGTCTCCGGTGACCTTGCCTTTGCGCAGCATTCCCTGGCCGCAGGGGCTCGCCCCGGTTGCCGTGCCGCTCGGCGCCTATGCGCAAGGCGCGAAGATCACCGGGCCGGTGCAAGCGCCGGCGGATGTGCTCATCGTTCTCTACACCGACCAGGAGACGAGCGCGCTGCTCGACGTATTCACGGACGCACCCGGGTGGTCGCCGGCCCGCGCCAAGACCTGGTGCGGCTATGCGCACAACTTTGCGAAATTCAAGCCGACGATTCAGGGCATCAGCGGCGATACCGCACTCGAGCAGGGGCTCTTCGGGTACCTCTCCGCGGTTCAGATCGGCGCCAAAACCGTGGTGCTGTACAAGACGGAACTGCATCCGAAGCAAAACGGCAATCAGCTGCCCTTCATCCCGGTGCTGCAGCAACTGATCGGCGAGTTGACTCCCGCACTCGTGATCAGCACCGGCACGGCAGGGGCGATCGGCGGCACGTTGAATTGCGGCGATGTCGCCGTCACCACCGCGGCACGCTTTCACTGCCAAGTGCAATATCCGACCAACCCTGCAATCAACGTCATGAGCTCGCGGCAGACCGAACTCAGCAACAGCGTGTCGATCAATGCGCACTACTTGAGCTACGCGAGCGCCAACTTGACCGCGCTGTCGCTGCAAGGGTTGTCGCAGTGCTACAGCGAATTGCAGAATCTCAGCGGCTTCGGCTTCGTCAAGAAGAACCTCGAGGCGCCGACGATTTACGTGAGCGGTCAGAATCCGGTACCGGGTCCTGAGCCCATGGTGATCGTTTCGGCCGACTATCTTACGGTCGATGACAACAATGATTCCGAGGGGCTCGAGTCGCTTGGCGTGATGAACGACACCGACGACGCTTTCTTGTTCTACGCGATCAGCAAAATGACAGGCGCGACGCCTGGTTGGGTGTCGGTGCGCAACGCCTCGGAACCGCAGATCGTGGCCAAGCCGTTCCCGCCCGGCACATCGAGCGCCACCATCATCGACAGCCTAAAGGCAACCGCGGGCACGATCTACGGTATTTATCAGTACTGCACGACGCTCAACAGTGCGTTTGCCTGTTGGGCAATCATCGCCGGGATGTAGCCATGCTGTCGATCGATCACTTGCACAAGCGCTTCGGCGACCGGGTCGCCATCGACGATGTGTCGTTCGCAGTCCGGGATGGCGAAACCGTCGGCTTGCTGGGCCCGAACGGCGCCGGCAAGACCACGACGCTGTCGATGATGAGCGGCCTCGGACAGCCCGACTCAGGATCGGTGTCGTTCCAAGGACAGCTCGTGCGCCAGGATGCCAATGACCTCAAGCGCCGGGTCGGTCTGGTGCCGCAAGATTTGGCGCTGTACGATGAATTGTCCGCCTGGGCGAATCTTGAGCTTTTCGGCGGGCTGTATGGACTCGCGGGTGCCGAGCTCGAGAAACGCGGCGACGACGTGTTGGCACTGGTGGGCTTGGCAAATCGCCGCCACGATCTCGTCAAGCAGTTCAGCGGTGGCATGAAGCGGCGGCTGAATATCGCCGGCGCGTTGCTGCACGATCCCGAACTGATTCTGCTCGACGAACCGACGGTGGGCGTCGATCCTCAGTCGCGCAACGCGATTTTCGAGAATCTCGAGGAATTGAAGCGCCGCGGCAAGACGCTGGTCTACACCACGCACTACATGGAGGAGGCCGAGCGGCTGTGCGATCGGATCGTCATCATCGATCATGGCAAGGTGATCGCCAATGACACGGTGCGCGGCTTGTATCGGCATTTGCCCGCCTCGCGCGCGGTCAAATTGGAACTCGACGCTGCGCCGGCGCCGGGCGATCTGTTGTTCGAGCTCGCGCTGCTGCCGGGAATTTCCGAGGTCGGGCATACGGCCGGCGGACTTAAGTTCGAGACCGAGGATTTCGGCGCCGGCTTGGCTCGAGTGCTGGATCGTATCGCCGCGGCGCGGCTCAACGTCGTATCGGTCGAAACCGGCCGAGCCAGCCTGGAAGACGTTTTCATCGCCCTGACCGGTCACGCGTTGCGCGACGGGCCTGCGGTGGAGAGCCGATGAACGTTCGGGCGATCCGCGCGCTGATCAAAAACGATCTGCGGATTTTTCTGACCGACCGGCGTGCCATGATTGTCGGCATTCTGGTGCCGATCCTGATCGCGGCATTTTTCGGCTATGTATTCGGCGGCAACGGCAACGGCGACACGGGCAAGATTCCGATGGCGCTGGTCGACGAAGACCACGGCGCCGTGTCGAGCGCAATCGCCGCAGATTTCGCCGTGGAGCCCTTGGTTGCCCTGCGCAGGCTCGATCGCGCGCAGGCCGAGCAGCAAGTTCGCAGCGGCAAACTGCAAGTCGCCGCCTTGCTGCCGCAGAATTTCGGTGCCGATGCGACGCGCGCGCTCCAGGGCGACGCTGTGAAGCCGCGAGTCGAACTCTTGATCGATCCCAGCCAGGTGATGAGTGGGCGCGTCGTCGAGGGCCTGTTCGCGGAGCACGCCATTCACGAAATTTCCAAGGCGGCCTTCAGCGGGGACGCGGCGTCGGGCCTTGAGCGCGGCCTCACGATTCCTTACGCGATCGCGACCACCAAGGTCACTTCGCCCGCGAAAATTCCCTACAACGGCTATGCGCATTCATTCGCGGGCATGACCACGCAATTCATTTTGTTCGCGGGAATCGACGCCGGCATCCTGTTGCTGCTCACCCGTGAGCGCGGCATCTGGCAGCGATTGCGCTCGGCGCCGCTCGGCAAGACGGATTTTCTGCTGGCGCGAACCCTCGCCACCACGCTGATCAGCTTGTTCCAGTTCACGGTGATCTACTGCGCGGCCATCGGCATTTTCGGCGTGCGAATCGGCGGCAGTGCGCTGGGTTTTGCGGCGCTCGCCGTGGCGCTTTGCGTGTTAAACGCCGCCTTTGGCCTGATGTTGGCCTCGATCGGGCGCAGCGCCGGAGCGACCCGCGGCATTGCCATGGTGGTGACGTTGCTGTTGGTGATGATCGGCGGTGCGTGGGTGCCGTCATTCGTGTTCCCGAATTGGCTGCAGCGGGCGTCGCTCGCGGCGCCGACGCGCTGGGCGGTCGACGGCTTGGATGCCATGACCTGGCGAGGACTCGGATTCGACGCGGCCTTGGGGCCGCTGCTGGTGCTCGGCGGCTCCGCGGTCGTGTGCCTCGCCATCGCCATTTGGCAGTTTCGTTGGGAAGACTAAGTGAGCGCAGCGATTCGAACGGGCAAGCGTCTGGCGCTGTTCTTCGACGGTACGTGGAACGAGCCGCCGGATCATACCAACGTGCGCCGCCTGCGCCTGATGTTGGGCGAGCGCGGCGCCGACGGCTTGGAGCAGCGCGCCTTTTACGATCCCGGCCTCGGCACGCGCTGGTACGACCGTCTGAGCGGCGGCCTGATCGGCGCGGGACTCTCGCAGAACATCCGCAACGGCTATCGCTGGCTGGTCGAGAATTACGACGAAGGCGATGAGATCTATCTGTTCGGCTTCAGCCGCGGCGCGTTCGCGGCGAGAAGCCTTGCCGGCATCATGGCCCGCTACGGATTGCTGCGTGCCGATGCGCCCATTTCATTTTCGCAGCTGTACCAGCGCTATCAGCAAGGCGATGCCGCGCCGACGCTTTACGAATTGATCCGCGCCAAGCATCAGTCCGTCGCGCTCGGCTTCGAGGACCAAGCGCTGCTGCGCCACTCGTACTACCGCCGCAACATGATCAAGATGGTCGGAGTCTGGGATACGGTCGGCTCCATCGGCCTGCCGTTCGGCAAGTTTCCGGGCCTGAGTCGGCGCATGCTGAAATTCCACAACACCAATCTCAGCATCACCATCGAGCACTCCTATCAGGCGCTGGCGATGGACGAATATCGCGCCCCTTATTGGGCCGTGCTGTGGACGCACTTTCGGCCCCTCGCGCCCGAGGCGAACCCGGTCGCGCGCGACGATCGACGTTGGATCGAGCAACGTTGGTTTCCCGGCGCGCATGCCAACATCGGCGGCGGCTACCCGTGCGATGCGTTGCCGAATCGCCCGTTGCGCTGGCTGCAAGCCAAGGCCGCCGCGTGCGGGCTCGACTTTCGGCGCCTGGCGGATCCTGCCGACGACAGCGTTGCAGTGATGCCACGCGATTCGTACGGCGAGTTTCTGCACGGATTTTGGCGAATCGCGAGCTTCGGCCGACGCTATGTGCGCTGGGTGTTTTCCGATCCCGTGCGCAAACTGGCCGAACCCGAGGGCAGCCATCCGATTGCGGGCTGGGTGCAGACGGTCAACGAACGCATCGACGAATCCGTGTGGCAACTGTGCCGCGATCGCCCCACTTATCGCCCGCTCGGACTGCTCGAGTGGGCGCGACGCACCGGACAAGACCTGGAGGCCCTGATTGCGAACCCCAATCACTGGATGGCGTATAGCGCCGCCGTCGACCGACCCGGCATCGAAATCCGCGAGCCGCCGAAAGATCGATAGCCGGCGCAAATGGCATCGCGCCGGCGGCGCCGCGACGCGCCTGTGCCAGGCGCTGCTGCTCGGCGTATCGAGCGTGTGCATGGCCGCGTCGGCGCCGCAGGCGGCCTGGACGCAGAGCTTCGTCACGCGCGTCGAGGCGCTGGCGCTGCTGCAGACACTCAATGCCGATCTCTTGAGCCACGACAGCGCCACCGCGACGCTCGAGCGCTGGTGCGCGGCGCACAAACTCGCGACGCCGGCGCGCATGGTGGCCGTGCGAGTGCCGAATGTCGACAAGCCGCCGGAGCCTGAGCAGCGTGCGCTGCTCAAGGTCGCGCCGGACACCGCGGTGCGCTACCGGCGCGTGCAGCTGCGGTGCGGCACGCTGGTGCTGTCGGAGGCCGACAACTGGTACGTGCCGGAGCGCTTGGCGCCGCAGATGAATGCGCAGTTGGACACCGGCGACACCCCGTTCGGCGTCGTGGTGCGCGCCTTGCATTTCCAGCGCCACACGCTGTCCTCGACGCTGCTGTGGATGCCGCTCCCCGAAGCTTGGGAGATGGGCGCGGGCTATGCAGCTGTCGCGGCCGGCGCGCAACCCCTGCCGGCGCAGCTCTTGGAACATCGCGCCATCCTGGCGCTCCCGGACGGCACGCCGTTCAGCGAAGTCATCGAAACCTACACCAACAATGTGCTGGCCTTTGCGGTACCTGAACCTTGAACGCGGGACGAGGGCGTTGATGGCGGGGACGAACGCGAGGCGCAGCCGCAGACCCGCATTCGCGGCGAGCCGCATAGTCGAAGCATGCGACTACTCGACAAGATTGCCGGCAGCCGCGCGCCGTTGGTGTTGGCGCAGGGTCGCCTTGACGAGGATGCCCTGGAGGTCACGGCAGCGAGTTGCTATGCGGCGCAGGTCACCGGTTGTCCGTTGCGTTTCGTGCTCGGCGATGACCTGACGCGCGCCTGCGCCGAACTCGCGTTCGCCGACGGTGCGCGGCTGTCGGGATGTTTGGATTTGTTGCGCATCCCCGCGCGGCGCCTGTGGATCGAGTGGAGCGATGAAGTTCATCAGCGCGTGATCTACGAGACCCAGCCGGAGGTCCCCTACCCGAGCGCTTCCACCGGCCGCCGCGTGGGTGTGCTGCTCGAGGGATCGGAGGACGGTTGCCGCGCGGTGATGAGAACTTTCTGGGCCGACGCCGCCGACGAGGCGAGCGAGGCGACCCTGTCGCCGCTCGAAACGCATCTCGACTTGCGCGGCGGCTTTGACCTCGCCGGTGGCTTCGCCTGCGACAGCCGGCGCGCCGACGCGGCGACCCGCGCTCTGCTCGAGCATGCGCGATTTCGTTTTGACGATGCGTGGGCGGCGTACTACCGAGTGGCGGCGCACAGCGCCGCCCTGCAGCACGACGTGGTGCATCAGTCCGTGGCGGCAGTGGCGGGAGATGCGCCGCTGATACTCGCTTTCTTGTTGCTGCTCACCGCGCGAGGCGCGACCCGTTCCATCCCGGTGTCGCGCGCCGCAATCAACCGCAAGCGCGTGGCGCACGGCCGCGCGCCGCTGTTGGATCACATCGAAGTGCGCGCCTCGCTCGAGGCCGTTCCGACTGCCGAGCCACCCGGACTCGAGCCGCTCGGCCGACAATCGCCGCGTCTACATCACGTCCGCGGCCATTTGGTGCGGCGCGAGGATCGCGTTTTCTGGCGTGTGCCGCATCTGCGCGGCAGCGCCGCGCGCGGCATGATCCGATCGCGGACCGTGTGCCTGTCGTTCGCCCGGCATCAGTTGCACTAGCGGGAACCTCCACTGCGCTCGACTAGGTGCTCGGCGACCGCAAGATCCGCGAGCGCGACGCCGACCGACTTGAACACCGTGCGCGACCCGCGCGGCGCGCCGCAACGTGTCGACAGCAGCGCGTGCAGCGTGCAAATATCCTGAGCCTGCACCACGCCTCGGGCGATCGGCTCGGCAAGGTCGCCGCTCTCCTCGAGCGCGCGTTCGGTATCGACGGCGATGAAGGCTCGGTCAAGGCATGCATCGTCGGCTTCGCGCATGTCGGGTCTGAAACTGCCGACCAAATCCAAGTGCGCGGCGGAGTCGAGCCAGCGGCCCTCGATCAGCGGTTGCTGCGCAAGCGTGGCGCAGCTCACCACCGAGGCTAAGCGCACCGCGGTTTGCAGGTCATCGGCCACCGTGATCCGGCATCCCTTGGCGGCGAGGTCCCGGGCCACGGCCGCCGCCTTGGCCCGATCTCGGCCCCACACCTGCACCGATTCATAGGGCCGCACCGCCAGATGAGCTGCGATCAAGTGACGCGACAGGGCACCGGTGCCGACCATCAGCAGGCGTCGCGGATTGGCTGGCACGAGTAAATCGGCGGCGAGCGCGGATACGGCGGCGGTGCGAACCTGCGTCAGGGCGCATCCGTCGATCAGGGCGGAAGGTTGCCCGGTCTGCCCTGACATCAACAGGTAGACGGCGTTGACCGACGCCTGCCCGCGCGCGCCATTCTCGGGAAATACCGTGACGATCTTCACCCCGATCCCGCCGTCTCGCCGCCAAGACGGCATCAGCAGCAGGGTGCGTGGCAAGTTCGGTGACGGCAGATCGTAGTGCGAGCGTACCGGGCTCGACCCGGCAGAGCCGAATGCGCGGCGCAGCGGCTCGATGAGGCTGCCTGCGCTCGCGAGTTGGTGCACGGTATCGAAGTCGATTTGGAGCATACCGCTAGCCGATCACATTGGCTTCGAGGAGCGGCCGCCGCTCGGCAATCCGTGTGTACAAAAGGTCCGATAAATCGAGTGCTTCGAAGCGGCCGTGCAGAATCAGCTCGGCGATCCCGCGGCCGACGATCGGCGCCTGCTGCATGCCGTGGCCGGAGAAGCCGTTCAAATTGAGATAGTTCGCGAGCGTCGGGTGGGGACCCAAGATGCCATTCTGATCGAAGACATTCATTTCGAAATAGCCGGCCCACGCTCGCTCGAGCCTCGCCTGCTCGAACGAGCCGATCCGATGCGCGAGCGCCGGCCAGAGTCGAGTCTCGAAGCCGTCCAAGTCCGGTTGCAGCGGCGCATCGCTCCCGGCGTCGGTCGGCGGCAACCCGGCGATGAATTTCGTGCCCTCCGGACGAATCCAGAATCCGCTGGTATCGATCAGCAGCGGAAAGGGCGTCATCTTGGCCGGGCAGGAGATCACGTAGACCGTGCGCCGCTGCGCGAACACCGGCAACTCCAAACCTGCCAATGTCGCGATGTGTCTCGCCCACGGGCCCGCCGCATTCACCACGTGGCCGCAGCCTACGCGCGCGCCGTCGGTCATGGCCACGTGGGTGACGCGGCCGTTGGCGATGCTGAATCCGCAAACCTCGGCGTTGAGGTAACGCGCGCCCTGCGCGCGCGCTTTGCGTGCCAAAGCCATCAGGAGCGCATAGCCGTCGAACCAGCCTTCGCCGCTCAAACCCAACGCCGCGACGCATACATCGGCGGTGTTGAGCCAGCTGAAACGTGCCCCGAGCGCGGCGCGCTCGAGCAGCGCGATATCGGCGCCGCAGGCTCTCTGCAAGTCATGCGCGCGGCGCAGCGAGGCCGCGCCGGCCGCATCGGCGAGATACAAGTACCCGGACTCTTGCAAGGAAATGCTTGGCTTTTCATCGCCAAATCCGAGTTCCTCGGCGGCATTGCGCAGAAAGGCGATGCTCGCCTGAGAGATTCGGATGTTCACGGAACTGGAAAACTGCTGCCGAATCGAGGCTGCCGACAAGGCGGATGAGGCATGCTCATAGGAGGGATCGCGCTCGATTACCGTGACTTTAAGCGTCGGGTCGAGCCGGGTCAGCCAATAGGCGACGGCGCATCCCATTACCCCGCCGCCGATCACCGCCACGTCAGTCCTCATCGTGCACCGATCATAGCCACATGTGCGAATTGGTTCTCATCCCCTTAGCGAACGCTCGATGACCGCAGCCAAAATGTGATCCAAGCCGTCTCCTAAAATCCTCAATTACCTGAGGATCTTAACGTGAAAGCGCTGTGCCATCGCAGTGCAACAAATGTCGCGTGGGCGGAGGGTGTCTGTGCAGAGCGCAGTAGCGAAAAGTCAGTCCGCGCCAGCAGCAGCGGGGCGCAAGTCAGCGCGCACGCCGAAGAGCGCCAAACTGTCGGCTTACCTCGTTACCCGCGACGACACCCTGTGGCCGCAAATCGGCGCGCACATCGGCCAACAGCTGATTCTCAAGCAATCCGATTCGGTCGACGAGTTGCTCGCGGCGACGCCGCGCGAACACCCGGCGATCATCTTGTGGGACGCGCGCAATCAGCCCGATGCCGCCGCCACCCTCTCTCGCCTGCAACAGCATTCGGCATGCTTTGCCGTCGTCGCCTTGGACGATGCCCACGGCAGCAGCGGCTGGCAGGTGGTCGTCAACGTCGCGCTCCCGGTTTCGCCCGCTGAGTTGACGGCGGCACTGCAGATCGCGCACGACGAAGTGGGCGCCCGTCTCGCGCTGTTGGGCGAAGCTTCAGAAGCGCCGGCGCCTGCCCCCTCTATTTCCCCCGAGCCGGCGATGCAGGAAATCTCGGCGCCGAGCGAGCCCGAGCCGCAACACGCAAGCCACCGCAGGTCCTCCCGCAGCCGCCGATTTCCCTGGACTCCGGTGCTCATCGTCATCGGTTTGGCGATCGCCTGCGTCGGGATTTATGTTTTGCTGCTGCCGCCGGACGCAGTCAAACCCGCGCCGCCCCGGGCGCCGCCCGTCGCGCCCGCGCCGGCGCCGCCCACCGCGGCCTTGCCGGCGGCCGACGAGAGAGTCGATCTGTTGATCGAGAGCGCGCAGAAAGCGATGCTCGATCGGCATTTCATCGACCCGGCCGAGGGCAGCGCTCTGTCCCTGTACCGAAGTGTCCTGCAGCTCGATCCCGGCAACGGCGAAGCCAACCAAGGGCTGTTGCGCCTGGCGGAGGTTTTGTTTGCCCGCGTGCGCTCCGCGTTGGATGAGCGCAAGTTCGATGTGGCGCTGCAAGCGCTCGAGACTGCGCGCAGTATCTCGCCAAACGACAGCCGCCTCGCCGCGTTCGATCAGCGCATCGCCGCGCTACGTGCCGAGCTCGGTCCGGCGCAGATTCAAGCCGCGATCAACGCCGAGAATTTCGACCGCGCATCGCAGCTGATCGAGGAAGCCGCTCGCGCGAAATCGCTCAGCAGCGCGAAACTTGCGCAACTGCGCGACGATCTGCAGACCCGGCGTGCAGACTTTGATGTCGGGAATTTCATGAAATTGATCGACTTGCGCCTGCAGCAGGACAAAGTCATCGAGCCGCGCGAGGACAGCGCCGTCTTTTACTTGAGCCAGGCGCGCGAGGCGGGCGCGAGCGCCGCAGTGCTGCAGCCGCAAGCGCAAGAGATCGACAAGCGCCTGGCGCAGACGCTGCATGCCGCCATCGAGCAGCGGCGTTTTACAGAGGCCGACCGGATGTTGCTTGAGCTTCGCAGCGATGGCATCGCAGCCTCGACGCTCACACCGCTGCAGCGTGATCTTGCCGCCGCGCGCGTGCAAGCCACGGGACACGATCAGCCGCAGGCGATCGACCTCGCGGTGTCGCGGCTCGCACAAGGCAAAGTCACCGAGCCCGATAACGACAGCGCCCTGTTCTACGTCAACCAGCTGCGCGCCTCCGATCCGGACAATGCGGGCCTCGCGCGCATTTCGGTCGCGGTGCAGTCACAAATTCTCGAGCAGGCCCGCGCCGCACTCGATGCCACGCAAATCGGCAACGCCGATTCGCTGCTCAAGCTGGCGGCGGGCCTGGGACCCTCGAGCGTCTTGGATACGCTGAATCAGCGCCTGGCGCTGGCGAAGGCAACCGCCGCCGCCAGCCTGCCGGACGTGGCCGAATCCTCGCTGACCCGCATCAACGCCATCGAGACCAGTTACCCGACCGCCGCACGGCGCAAGAATATCGAGGGCTGGGTTGAACTTTCCTATCAGGTCACGCCGCAAGGCGGCGTCGCGCAAATCAAGGTATCGAACGCAAGCCCCGCCGGGATGTTCGACGACGCCGCGGCGAAGGCGCTGGCACGCGTGCGCTACCAACCGGTCCTGAAAGACGGCAAGCCGATTGCCGTCACCACCCGCATCCGAATTGCATTTCGACTGTCGAAGTAACCGAGCCCATGAACACGCCTGCCGTCACCACCGATCGATTCGATTCCACCGCAACGATCACCAGTCGCGCCTCCATCCGCTGCCTGGTGGTTCACGACGATCTTGAACTGCGCTTAAGATTGGCATCGCTGGTGCGCCGCGCGCTGCCGAAGACCGACGCGGACTGCATCACCTGCGCGAGTTTCGACGCATTGCCGCCCGAGCGTATCGCCGCATACGGCGCGCTGTTGCTGGTGGTCGAATTCAGTTTGCGCGACCATACCGTGGATCCCTTGGCGCGGCTGGAACGCACGCACCGCCTGACGCCGCGTCTGCCGATATTCGTTTTCGCACGCGGTGGCGACGAGCGCAACGCCGCGCGCACGATCAAAATGGGCGCCATCGACTACTGGCCGGTGCATGCCGTCAAACTCGGCGAGTTGACCGCGGCGATGCAGCCGCTGTTGATAGCTCCGCCGCCGGCCGAACCTGCCGCTCCCGCCGTGAGTGCGCCGCCGCCGGCGGCGGCGGACTCGCGCCATGAGCCGCAAATTGCCGGCTACCGGCTGGTCAAGACGATTGCCGAATCGGCCGCGGCGTCGGTGTACCTGGCGCGCAACGATGATTTGACTCAGCCCGTGGCGCTCAAGGTTCAGGCGCTGAAAGGGCGCCATGTGGTGTCCGACGACGACCGCCAGCGCTTCGTGCGCGAATGTCAAATTCTCTCCTCGCTCAATCATCGCTCGGTCGCGGACGTGCTCGACTACGGTGTCACCGAGGACTATTTGTATCTGGCCCTCGAATATTTTCCGTGCGGGAGTCTGCGCGATCGGCTGCGCAATCCGGTGAGCGAGGCCGACGCCGTCAATTACGGGCGCCAGATCGGCGAGGCGTTGCAGGTTTTGCACATCGCGCACGTCGTGCACCGCGATTTGAAGCCCTCGAATCTGATGTTGACCGACGACAATCGCGTCATCCTGATCGATTTTGGTTCGGCGTCCATGCACTTCGAGGCCAGCGATCTGTCGCGCTCGGATCTTTGCACCGGCACTCCTTATTATGTGTGCCCGGAACAAATCGACAATTGCGACCCGGACGCCCGCGGCGATCTCTACAGCCTCGGGATCGTGCTCTACGAAATGTTGGTGGGCACTCTGCCGTTCAGCGGCAACAGCCTGCAGGAGATTTTCACGGCGCATCGCTCGGCGCCCGTGCCGCGTCTGCCGCAACGCGTGCTGCGCTATCAGCCGATCATCGATCGCCTGTTGGCGAAAAACCCTGCCGAGCGCTACCCGTCGGCGGGACTATTTCTCGAGGACTTAAGCGCAGTGAGTGCGCCGATCCGCACGTCGGTCGCCGGAGTCAGTCATATGGGAGTGTCTAGTCCATGAATTCGCGGATAAGCAAATTACTGGCGGCGCTGCGCACGCCGGCGGGACTGCTGGTGCTGGTGGTGGTGCTCGGACTGTCGTTCGTCGCCCTGGTGCTGGTACCGGGCCTCGAACTCGCCAGCGTGGTTACCGAGCGCTCGACGGCGCTCAACATGCTCGGCGAGCAGCAGCGCCATCCGACGCTGGTCCGCGCCTCACTCGAGTCGGTGCGCGAGCGCTTGGCTGCGCGCGGCTACTTTCAAGATTCACTCGATCAGCTGAGAGCATCCCACAACAAACTCGACACGGCATTGCACGAGATGACTGTGGATCGACCGGGGGGCTGGTGGACTTGGTTAGTCGATTCCGGCGCCGCCGGACCGATCGCCGGCAAGCACGCCGCCGCGCTGCTCGAGGCGTGGGCCCGCGAGCGGGTGGTGCTGAATCCGGTGCTTGCGTTTCATGGCGTACCCTATCAGGACAACGAGACCACCGGCACGTATCTCACCGATAGCGGCCGTGATTTGGAGCGCGACGTGAACGCGGCGCTGCGCACCAGCCGCCACGCCTTGCCGGTGCTCGACGACCAATTCACGGCGATCGCCAATGAACTCGAATCCGCCAATGTGCGCTCGTCGAACCAGCTGCGGCTCATCATGTTGTCCGGCGTCGTCATCGCGCTCGCGCTGATGGCGCTGGTGTCGGTGTTGCTGAGCGCGCGGCAACGGCAGGAAAACACCTTGCGGCGCGCGCGCGAGCAGACCGAAAATATCCTGCGCACGGTGAAAGACGGGCTGTTCCTGATCGACAAGAATCTGCTCATCGGCTCGGCTTATTCCGGCGCCTTGGAGACGCTGTTCCAGCGCAAGGACTTCGAGGGTCTGGCCTTCGAGAGCCTGCTCAAGAACATCGTCTCGGCCCGCACCATGGCGACCGCTCTTAAGTACGTAAAAATTCTCTGGTCGGAGCGCACCAACGAAAAGCTGGTCAAGACCATCAATCCGCTCGGCGAAGTCGAAGTCAATCTCGAGGGCGGTCACGGCAAAGCGGAAACCCGCTATCTGCAGTTCGATTTCCATCGCGTGCGCCAAGACGGCGAAATGACCCACGTGCTGGTGTCCGTGTCGGACGTCACCGCGCGGGTCGACCTCACCATGGAATTGCAGGCCTCGAAAACCCAGGCGCAGGACCAGGTCGATACGCTGCTCGGCATTCTGCAGATCGATCCGCAGCAGCTGCAATCCTTCCTCAATGACTCCAATACCGCCATGAAGATGATCAATGCGGTGCTGCGCGAACCGTCGCGCGAGGAAGGCGTGTTCCGCAAGAAGCTCGACTCGCTGTTCCGCCAGGTCCATTCGGTCAAGGGCGAGGCTGCCGCGCTGCATTTATCCTCGATCGAAAGCCGCGCTCACGCCTTCGAAGAGGATTTGAAGTCCTTGCGCGACAAGCCGGCATTGTCCGGCAACGATTTCGTGCCGCTGGTCATCAAATTGGATGATCTCTTGACGCATCTGCAATCGGTGAGCGACATGGTATCGCGGTTGTCGCGCATGCAGATCGCGCAGCACGACGTGCCGCATACGATCACGGCCGTCATCGAGGAAGAAGAGAAGCAAGCACCGACGGGGGAGGCGGATTCCGGGCTGATGGCGACATTGCAGCAACTGGCGGCGCGGGTGGCACGCGAGAACAACCGCGAGGCCGATCTGCAGTGCGCCGGCTTGGACGCCGTGCCCGAGGACTATCGGCGCGCGGTCAAGGACATCGCGATTCAAGCGGTGCGCAACGCAGTCGTGCACGGCATCGAGTTGCCGGCCGATCGCCTGGCCGCCGGCAAGCCGAAGCAAGGCACGATACGCCTGACCTTCCAGGACGCCGGTGATGCCGGCTACAAGCTGATCGTCGAGGACGACGGGCAGGGCCTTAAGGTCGAACGCATCAAAGAGGTGGCGCTGAAGAAAGGCATGATCACCGCGGAACGGGCGCAGAGCATGGACACCAAGCAGGCGTTCGCGCTGTTGTTCAAGTCGGGATTCTCCACCGTCGAGACCGCCACCAAGGATGCGGGCCGCGGCGTCGGCATGAACTTGATCGCAGATGTCACCAACCAGATGGGCGGACGCGTTTCGCTCGCCACCAGCGGCGGGAAGTTCATGCGGCTCACCACGACTTTCCCGCGTGCGCTGAAGCGCGCGGCGGATGCGGAGGCGGCCTGATGCCCATGCAAGACGCCGAATTGCGGCCCTCGCTCAAGCTCATGATCGTCGATGATTCGAACATCATCCGCCGCCGCATCGAGCGTTCGCAGCAGATCGACCGCTTGGAAGTGGTCGGCGCCGCGAGCAATGGACGCGAGGCGGTGGAATTATTTCGCCGTACTCAACCCGACGTCGTGACCATGGACCTCACCATGCCCGAGATGGATGGCGTCGAATGCGTGCAAAAGCTGGTGGCGATCAATCCGGGAGTCTTGATCCTGGTGGTCTCGGCGCTGGCGGACAAGGCCACCGCGGTGGATGCCATCGAGAAGGGAGCGAACGGCTTTCTGTGCAAACCGTTCACCGACCGGCAGCTCAATGACGCCCTGGAAGAGCTGTTGTCGGAGGCGTGATGCTCAAAGAAGCAGAAATTCGCACCTTCATCGACGGCACGACCAACTATTTCGAAGTGGCGGCCGAACAGGCCGCGACGGTCGGATCTCCGTATCTTGTCACCGACGGAAATCCCGGCGTGTACGAATACACGGGCGTGATCAGCATCACCGGCGCGCGCACCGGCATCGTGTACTTCACCGCGCCGCGCGGCATGCTGACCGTGCTCCTGATGCGCATGCAGGAGACGGACACCAGCGAGGAGAACATCAAGGATCTCGTCGGCGAAGTGGCGAACACCATCTCCGGCAATGCACGCCGCGACTTCGGGAAGAACTTCCACATCTCCGTGCCCGAGGTTCATGACACGGAGAAAGTCGCGGCGCCGCATAGCCGGTCCTACGTGATTCCGATCAACTGGCGTACTCATTCGGCCAAACTGGTCGTATGCCTGGAATGATCGGCCCTACAGCGACCTCAAGAAGTTAAGCAGGTCTTGCTGATGCTGCGCGCTCAGATTGTTGAAGCGCTGAATCACGCCGTTGGCCTCGCTTCCCTGACTTGCATGCGCCTGGATGGCGGTCAACAAATCATGCGCCCGTCCATCGTGCAAGAAAAAGACCCGTTGACCCACGCCCCACAGCGGTGCCGTGCGAAACTCATCGGGTCCCGCCGCACCCTGCGTGATGCCGTCGGCCAAGCCCTGGCCCATATGGTGCACCAGCAGGTCGGAAAATAAATTGACCGGCTGATTCGACAAGGCCCCGCTCGGGTTGTTGTACGATCCGCTGGCGATGGCCTGTCCGGTGGTAAAAGACGGCGTATGGCACAGCGAACAACCGGCACTCGCAAACACGGCGCGTCCGCTGATGGTCGACGCGGTGCTCGCTGCCGGAACCGGGGGCGCCAACAAACGCATGAAGTTGGCGAACGCCTCGATATCCGACAGCACGGCCATGGAGTTCGAGATCACCGTCGGCGGCATGTTGCTCGTATCCTCAGGCGTCGACGGGTAGGTGCGGCAGGCGGCGGTTTCGTCGCGCTCCTGCGGAAACAGCTGATTCGAAATGCCCATCTCGACGTTGTAAGCCTCGCCGGCGAACATCAACAGCGATTTGTTTTGCGCCTTCCAGCCGAAACGGGTGATCGTGCCATCGTTGGCGCTCATGTTCACGGTGCCGCCCAGGATGGCGTTGGCATGACCCCTCACGCCGATCTGACTCTTGGCGGCCGCGTTTGCCTGTGCGTTGGCGAGAATGGCGGAGTCGGGGATGGCTTCGATGAGGCCGGCGCCGAACGTCGGCGTCGGAATGCGAAACACGACATTCTTGTTGCCGCCCTGGCCGGTCAACGGGTTACCCGCCGGCAAAAAATTCGGCTGCGTGATGTTGCATGCCCCGGCATCGGTGCGGCCGGTCACCACGAACAGATTGTGCACGCCGCCATCCGCGGCGCCGTTGGTCTGTACGAAGCGCGCCTCGCGTACCGGGCCTTGCGGCGCATTGAACCACGGCACCGTGTTGCTGGCGCCGTCGGTGCTCGCCACCGCGATCAACGGGTTTTCCGGCGGGCTCGAGCCGCCGACGTTGGGCTGCGAATGGCAGGAAGCGCACTGATTCGAATTGAAGCGTGGACCCAAGCCGTTGCCCGTGCCCTGCTGCGAATTTCCGCCGCTCACGACCTCGATGAAATTAAAACGCGCCATCCCGTCGAGGAAGAAATTCATCTCATCGGCGCCGACGCCGACGAGCGGTTGAGGCGTACTATTGTCGGTCGCGGCGTGGCGCACGCCAGGGTCCGTGGGCAGCGCGAGCGCCGCGGGCATTTGAATTAATGCAACGCAGAGAATGCCGACCAAGGCGGTGCAGCGGTTGAGATGGAACATAATTCTTC
>Ga0182030_10012747_pt1 | contig 16804 bp, 17 predicted proteins | sample 812S3MmetaG_FD_121299 | JGI IMG/M metagenome (GOLD analysis project Ga0182030, IMG submission 121299) | Permafrost microbial communities from Stordalen Mire, Sweden - 812S3M metaG (Illumina Assembly) | ecosystem: Environmental > Terrestrial > Soil > Wetlands > Permafrost | place: Sweden...
CCCGGAGCTGGTGAGAGCACGGATTCAGAACCAACAGATTTTGAACCATATTCATCTATACATCTCTCGAAACGAATAATACCTCATAAAGAACTCACACGTATCCTCACAGGCAAGAAGACGTTTGTTGTCCCAGACCTCTTAAGAACTGTCAAGGCACCAGATTTTTCAGGGCCAGACATAGAAGAAGATGTGGTATTATTCGCAATAATAGCCTCAAAATCTGACCCTAAATCCCACCAACCCAACTCCAAGAACGACAACCGCGGAAAATTCGTAATCATGACATTAACAGATCTTAAATGGGAGCTCGACCTCTTCCTCTTCGATTCCGCCTTCGACCAATTCTGGAAACTCACCCCAGGCACCATCATCGCAATCCTAAACCCCGGCTTCATGCCACCACCCCGAGGCAAAGAAGCAACTGGTAAATTCAGCCTAACATTAAATTCCAATGCCGACACCATCCTCGAAATCGGCTCAGCGCGTGATTTAGGCTTCTGCAAAAGCGTCAAAAAGGACGGCAAAACCTGCGATTCCTGGATCGACAAACGACACACCGAGTTCTGTAATTTCCACATCAATCTCCAATTAGAAAAAACGCATTCAAAGAGGATGGAAGTCAATTCCATGAATTTCGGCAAGGGGCGTGGGTACGGCGACCGTAGATATAATAGTAAAGATATGACCATGACTTACAATGCAAGAGAAGAGACGACTCGCTATGATCGAGGCAGCCATTCTCAAATCTATATCGGGAAACGAAGTACAGCGAACATGCTCGACGATGTAGATTTCGACCCCGATGCATTCCACCGGGGCTCCAGCAAAGAAGAACGAATAACACGGCGAATATTAGCACAGGAAAAAGAACGCGAGTTGGCGAAAAAATTGGGTGATACTGGTGGTGGATTAGGTGCTGATTATATGCGGAAGAAAAACTCAAACTCCTCGCATCCTGATCCTCGGGATAGCGGGTCTCAAGTAGCAGAACCGCCACCGGATGCAGCGGCGTTGGGGTTGCTGAGTAGTAAAGGGAAGGATATACAATTGAGTCCCATAAAACGGAAACGAGCAAATACAGCTTCGAGTAGTGCGGCAATGGGATGGGGCGGGAATCTCAGTAAAGAACTGGGAAGGATGAAGAATGGGGAGAGTTTACAGCCGGTTAAAAAAAGAACGAGGTTTGTAACTGAGAAAGGGATTAGAGAGGCGGGGAGAGAAAGTTTTGGGGGTGAGGCTGTAAAGGCTGCTGTTATTGAACTTGATGATGATGACGATCTTGATATTGTCAAAGAATGAGTACGGATGGTTGGCTCAGTATAGATAACTATCTGAATTTATACAAACAAAGAATATTCCGACGATCAGACTTTTTAACGCCATTTGAAGTGTGATTCTATATGTATAATCTTGGGCGTATTTGTTCTTCATTCTCCGAATTCGGTTGGAGCCAGCTGTTGAACAGAATCCGGCTCTTCGTAAAAGCGGATTGAGGGTCAAATTCGATAAAACTTGGATTCGATTTGAAGTTCCTCGAATTTTTCATCTTGAATCCGTGGTTGCATTGAATTTGTTCCAGAGGTGTTTCCTTCCTGCTAGAGATTAGCAAACTTGTTGCGATACCTACCGCTAAGCCCCTTTTCTCTTCTTGGATCCTCAGAGCTTGTGGTCCCCGTAAGGGCAGTCTATATGTCGTTGATGTCACAAGGATCCTCTTAATGGCCTTTCGTCCTATTTATCGAGCGGCGCATGATTAGCCATGCCATTCTTCATTTGTACCCTTCCTCTCATCTGCATTCTCGTCGTCCATAGCCGCCGTAAGGTTCGTCCCCAAATGACCAATGACCTCGAACTCTCCTACGGCCGCACCGAGATCATCTTCTTCATCATTACCATTATTCCTACCGCAATCATAACATCCTTCTATCTCCAACATTACATATCTCCCTGTCCATACTGGCGTGTCATCCGGAAGTACATATTCTGTCCTATTTCCAACGTACGGAATAACTTCGAGACGAAGGGCCTCGTTCTCGCTGTAGAGTTGATTGGGTGATGTATCGGGGATAGGAACCTTCCATACAATGGAACTGTCTATCGAGTCGACGTTACTGTGATTCGTGAAGCCTACGCGAGCTCTTCTGGGTGGACGGGCACCCCAATCTAGGTTGATTTGCTTAACTCGCTGGAAAGGAACAGAGCTTGTGTTGACGGTCAACTTAGAGAGTTCTCGGGTCATCGGTTGCCATCTCGTTCCAGTATTACCGTCTGTGGCAGCACCAGGATATTGTCCAGGCATACTTGTGCATTCCGAGTTGGTTGTTTGAGACTGGAGAATATTGTTTGGTGTTGTCGCCTTTTGCCAGTACATATCATTCTGAATGGTTATCATTTGATTTATAGAGATGTTGTAGAAGCGTTGCTCGATGCGGCCATTTGGTCTGCCAACGGTAAATGGCATTGATCTATTAGGGTATTTCTCAAAAAGTCCCCTAGAAGCTGGAGAAGGGATTCGAGTCAGGTTTGTGTGAGTTGAGTTCATAGATACTCGGATTGTGGCACCATTGAAGTGGAGATCCTGGAGCTGCAAATTGCTAAATGGATGAGGAAGACTTGGCTGAATAGTCAAGGTATCCTGTGTAAGATCCATACCCAGGTAGCCAAAGGGGTTCACCTGAAGAGCTCCTCCGTGTCCCGTAAGGAATGGAAAGGCTGGTGAGGTCCCACCATTCACATTCTTATCGTCATTGACCTGTTCCGACATTTGGTACCAAGGTGCGCGGTAATTTGGAAGCTTGGCTTGTAAGTCCATGATATATGCTGCAGTTCCACTTTCGGCTACCAAACTTTCTGCAATGGCCTCAACCGCGTGCGTCATAGCTGGGCCATCGGGTGTTTGCTTTTGGGAGTAATAGGCCACATCTTTCCTAGCAACGTCTAATGGGTAGTCTTCGTTGAAACCAAGTAGATGTGGAAGTAGGACGACATCTGCTTGCTTGACCGTGGCATTGTTCTTCATCCCACGGTACTCGGCGGTTATACCAGAAGAGGCTCGAGGTATATTCACATTGTTTGCCATGTCAATCCAAGTTTCATTGACGCTAAGACCATTTGTTTGTTGATATTCAATAATCTTGTGTAAAACATGACCGAAGGAAGCCAGAGTGAAGGCTCCGTTATCAACGTGATTCTGCAAATATTCATCAGTGGCTATACAAAATGAATGATGGGGACAACAATATTGCTGATTAGGATATGTAAGAGGCAAGGAGAAATTACTTACAGCATATTCGTCAGGATCTGTCATGTTTTCAATTGACCACCCATCTCCATCCCTGAATAAAACTGATGCAATTGAATGTCCTATGCTCTCAACAACAGGCCAACATTCTTGGTGAAAGAAAGACTTGTCTCCAGTAATTCGCAAATACTGGAATATAGACAATACAATATCTGAATTCAAGTGGTATTCGTAATTCAAAGCAGGTCCTGTGGCAGTTGCGTTCCCAAATCGACCACTCGTCCAAGGATAGAGTGCGGAGTTGTTGTCGAACGAGTGGTGCAAATTATCCTGCACGTAAGGCATTTGGGTATTGGATTTTGCTTGTTTGTATAGTTTCAGACGATATTTGATGATCTGGCGTGCATATTCCGGCCGAGTTACGGCTATGGCTGGGAATACCCAAGTTTCTTGATCCCAGAAGATCATCCCTCCATATGTGTCTGATGTCAAACCACCGACGCTGATTCCATTATCATTGTAGTTTTGGCCGTCTTCAGGAAGGAGATTTTGCATGATGAAATAGTAGTCGGCAGTAGCTCCGATCTGCAGCGCCTCCAAGGTTGTTTCATTTTCTGGTAGCTTTCCAGTTTCTGGGTTCCTGTAGCTAGTTATAAAGTTCCGCCCCATGAGTTTATTCCAGCTCTGAGTATGCTCTGAAAGAATATTATCGAAGCCGGTCTGATAGGCAACAAGGGAAGCCATACTCGCAGCGAATTCAGGGTTAGAAAATTTATCACTTGAGGCGACACCAACGAATTTCTGAAAGACGGCGGTCTTGCCGTCGAGTAGTCGAGTATCCCACTCCTGCCCGATAGTCATATTCCCGTCAAAAGCTGGATGCGTCACCATTCTTCTGGAGGATGAGTCGGTATATCCATTCGACACGTTGGTTCTAGATACTGTGAAGGCCTCGACATACGGAAGACCATCAGGATGGCTCGAGACGTAAATGGTATTCGCAAAATCGTACAAGCCTTTGCTTCCTAGAAAAGACCTAACAGCACTTCGACCGTCGAGAACGTCGACAATAGTTGCATTATAGTTTCCACCTCGAGGTGTAACTCGAAGTTCTGTGGCCGCAATATTCATTCTCTCTCTACTGGCTAGAGTTGTGTACTCAATATCGAAAGCTACATGCGTATTATTTGGAGACCAGGTGTATGTCCAACGTGTAATACCGTCCTTGAAGCTCAAGGTCTGCCTGAAATTTGTGATAGTCGAAGGATCTACCGTTGCGTTCAAGATAGTATCTCCGATGATGAGATGTAAGGCCAAGGGGTGTGGTAAACCAGATATCACACTTTCGCAACCGAGTCTTTGAAGCTCAGGGTAGTTGTATCCTGGCGTAGTGGGTTGGCAGTCCCAGAATCCGGAAACTGTCGAGAACGTTTGTCTATTGTTCCAGAGCGGCCATCCTTCATTAACGTCTGACTCTGGTCCAACATGATGATTGGTATGGTTGAAGTCTTTCTCAAAGAAAGGCCCAGCTGAAGCCACGGCCGCAGAGAGATATCCATTTGCAATGGGAACTCTCGCATGATAATCCCCCGGGATCATAAGAGTACTCGTCAAGGCCAAGTTATCATCGTCCCACGAGCTTAGGTTATTTTTTGCCGTCACACTGAAGTCTAACGATCCTGGCAAATCATCATCGGGGAAGGTTCGAAATTTTGGCCCTATAGGATTGATTTCGTCTCTCTGCCAAATTGCGGACTTTTCGCTTCCATGGAGAGCTCTGAGAGGGGGTGTGACGCCATAAATGGGCGCAGCTGCCGCGAAATTTAATAAGACAAGGAGGCCAGAGAGAAGTATTAATAAAGCATGAAGCAGCCTCGTAGAGAGGCCACTCTCATGCCGTGTCATGGTAAGGGAAATTAAGGGCTGCTGGTGACAACACCTGAAGGAAACTACGATCGTCAGAGTTGGAGCTAGAAAGAGTGCGCAAAACTCACCCGACCGTGTAATCGTCCTAAATCCGCATTCAATTCAAATGCTGCTATAAGGATAAGACTAAAGCTTTGATCAATTTCCAGGTATATAGTCGTTGTCCATAGGTATATGTTTTGGGTGGGAAGAAGATCACAGAACCTGGGTCTGGGGATTCGACTCAGCTTACAATGTTCGAAAGAACTGTAGAGAGGTATAGACTAGCTTGCAGTCATATGGTCTTTGAGTGACGGTGTAGCCGTCCAAGCATTATACTTTTCTGGTACACTTATGAGTTTAATCCAACAAGTGATGTAATGAGGAGCACCACACTCCCAATCACGAAAAAAGCATTTATTCGTTTCTTAAACTGTAACTACTCAGAAGGGAAGAATTTTCGTTCTGATATCTACTCTACAACATCTTCGGTGCTGGGTTTGAGGGTGGCTGTTGAACTTCTCAGGTCTTCCTCAGAAGGTGGTCCGGGAGCGAGTGAGCTCTGAGACTTGATTTGAAGCTGGTCACTTGGCTTGATTGGCTCTAGCTCATCACCGTGCACTCCAGTCGAAATTGCCTCTTTGCGAACGTCTTCTAATGGTTCTGCATTGGCGTCTTCTTTCGCCGAAGGTGGGGATGCGGAGATTTTGGCGCTAGGATCGACTTCTGAAGGGTGATGCAACGATTCCCCAGAAGCATTAGCCGCACGAGTTGGGGTATCGGATTGAGCCGCCTTAGTATCCAGCGTGGGGGTCACTTCGCTTCGAGGGGCACCTACGTGGAGCAGATCCTCTTCAGGATCAATCTGCCACAAAGTTGAGGGCATACAAATTCCACACGTATTGGAATTCCCAGTCGTTGCTTCACTGACTGGAGTTGGGCTCTTAGCAGGTGCTCGACGAGCTGGACCTCTAGCTCTTCCTTTCCTGGCATCAACCAGAGGGGCTTTCTCCTTCTCGACCTCAGGTTCCTCTGGTGCCGCCTCTTCTTTCTTGAGTGCTTGAGGACCTAATTGCAAGCGTTTGTTCAAATCCGACATAAAACCACCCTGTAATGCGGCAATTTTACTCCCAACGGGTCTTGATGGGACGGGTGGCTTCGGCTTAGCAGCTGCGGCTCCCTGTTCCGACCCTATAGACTTAGCCGATGAATTTGACGCTACGGTTGTGAGGGGGACATTTTCTGATGACTCGCGTGTAATTGGTTTGGAAGGACGGGCAGGGACAACGGGCTTCGATTTCAGAGGCAAGGGCGGCGAAGGACCATCAACTTGTCGCGATTTTTGAGATGGGCGCTCGGGCACTACAGGCTGTGACTTCTCCGGCGATTCTGAGAGCTTGGACTTGGCCGGACGAGCAGGAACTTGTGGCTTCATAATAGCCGCAATACCTGTAGTCGCACGACCTTCTTCACTGGAAAGAGGTAGCCCGGCCGCAGCTTTCTCCTGATGATATGCCACAGCACCAGTTGTTGGCCTTTCAGCTGGTGGACTCAAGACATCCCTTTCCTCACTCTGAGGCCCAGTAACAGTCGTTTCCAATTGAAGACTGTCTGGGGTATCTTCCCAAATATCTCGACTTGGGAATCGTTGCTTCATTCCGGGCCGCGTCTCTGACACAAGGTGCGCTTTATTCGCCCAAGGTTTCTTTTCTCTGTTCAAGAAGCTTTCTGAGTCCTTTGACTCGTTCTCTGCTAGCTCTTCTTGCCTTCTAGCAAAAGCTTGCTCTGCAGTCTCCCCCTCACGTGGTTTTGACTCCTTGCTTTCTTCTTCTGGCTCATCAGGTAATTGAGGTGTAGAGACTGTTGCTGTATATTGAAGACTGTTGGGGGTGTCTTCCCAAATATCCTGACTGGGGAATTTACGGTTCTTAAAAGTCAGTGCGTGATAATGGGACTAAATTTTATAAGTACATACCTTGAGCTCGGGTCTCTTCAATCTATCAGCAGCTGTTAATGGCTTATGCATAGTCGTTGTTTTCCCTGTCTTTTCTTCTTCTGGAAACAAAGGTTCGTACTCGTCCAAATCCTCCAATGGAGTGGAATCTGTCATTCGGAGACCTGGCACGTTACCATGAATACTTCCAGGTCGGCTTGTCGGTCTGCTGCCAGATAGACTTGAAACGCTTCCAGACCTAGGGTAGAAATTCCCCTCCTCGTAGGCGCTGTTACGGCGCTCATTTAAAGGCGATACAGCCGGTTGAAGCTCCCACCCGAAAGGTTCCTTAGCAACTTCGTCTGATGCTAAGATAGGAGCGCTATAACCATGCTCGTCACGAATTCCATCCTCTTCACCACCGTGGCCTGCGTATGGGCCAAGGTCCTCGGTCGAGTCTGCATGCCCGGCACCTCCATAGATCTTGCTGATGCGCTGAGCGGGAGCGTCCACATGAATGGTATCTTCATCTTCGGTTTCACTTTGAAGAGCTAGATCGGATGGGGCATTGAGGCTTCGGGACAATGTTCCTTCGAATTCGGCTTTAGCGGTGGCATCCGTTGCAGATAGGCTCTCCTTCCTCAATGGAGAGTCCACGTGGGTTTGGGAATGATTCGAATGCGCCCCGGGAAAGCCCGCTGACTGTGGGCGTGGCGAGGATATCCGAGATGCGTATTCCTCAGTTGCCTGAAATCCAATTTGTTCACTTGGGGTTCCCATGATCGCTGGTGACGTGCCTAGAATTTATTAGAATTCCTGCTGTTTGGAAGTGACAGAAGGGCGAGGAATGGGTTCTGATCTGGCCTAGAACATAGAATATGCAAAATTTAAGGAAGATTGTTCCACTCCAAATTTTACATTACCACAGAAGTGCGCCGGTTTCCCAACCGAAAATTATTGAAAATGCATAACTTACCAAGTCCACCACCACGACTAGCAGTATCTCTGACAATCTTGTTCAAATCTTCGCTGCTCATGGCCCACTCAGCCCTCCCCTCAGCAAATGGCCCATGATAGTGGCCAGTTTCCTTCTTGAAGAGCTCTGGATGCTTCTCGTAATATGCCTTTTCGAACCGATCATGGGGAATCTGCCCGTGGCCGTGCTTTCCGTATGCATCAAAAGGAATTTCAACTGCACGACCGCTTGTTTTCCGCCCGTGGTGTCTTTGTTTTGTACCATCGTTGTGAAATCCAATGCCAGGGGCAAAAGGAGCGGCAAAAAGTCCGGGCGAGGGAGCTTGAACATCTCCAGCATTAGGATACATGGGAACGCGTTGACCTATTTCCGGAATCCCATGCTCACTTTCGAGACTCGATGGAGGGCGCTCGGTACCGTTGGAGTTGGAGGTCTGGCTAGCAAAGCTAGCTTTCTCCTTTAAAGAACGGGACGAGGGATCCTTATCATCGTTACTAGCTTTGCCAATTCCAAATGCCGCAGCCTGTCCCGAGTCCGTTCGCGTAACTTGAGAAACTCTCTGCTTAGCACTTGAGGTTGGTAGAGAAGGTTTTGGTGCATGAAGCTTCAAGTCGTTGGCAACATTCCTTGTCTGCGGAGGCGACGTTCCCGCATCCTCGGAAGCTCCAAAGACCTCTGCATATTCGTTTCCTTCCTGTCCAATAGATGGCAGAGCGACGCTCGAGGGACGGCGGGGAAGATCGGAGCTTGAGACATTTGCACTTCCGCTGCTGTAGAGTGAAGATTTGCTTTGATTGCCATGATTTGACACGAATGGTGTCTCGTTCAGAGGCGATCGAGCGAAGCTTTCACGCTGGGGAGAGATCGAACGTTCAATACGACGATGGGCCGGGCGTGGAGGAATCTTTGGAACATCACTGCCCAAGGAACCTCCACCACCAGTTGTTTGTTCCTGAGTCCGGGAAGGACGAGGGGGTATTTGGGGCATTGCGGTCGACATCTTGCTGGATTTCGGGTCTGTGGAGATGGGAGGAGAGCTTGTGAAATATTTCTAATTTCTTATCAGCGACTTCGGGGTCTAATCAGTATCAGTGCCCAGATTGTATGCTGCAGACGCGAGTAATGACCAATCTGAAGCCTAGACACCAAAAGGATCTGAGTTGCGGTGTAGGAAAGGGGATTGCTTCTATTTAATGATTTTTGTAGATGATGCCGCGTCCTAAGTAGCATGTTGTTATATCAAAAATATTTGCCAATGGCAAATGAAAGTATAGATCTTACGCTGCAAGCAAAATGTGACACGAAGAGAGCTCGGCTCAAGACGTCGAATGTCTCGAATGCAATCTCCAACCAACAACAGCTGCAAGGAAGCGACGCAGCATAGGAGAATCAAAAAGGGAAACTCACATATTTAAACCGTTATAAGCGCAACTTCTCTCAAAGGCCAATCATTGAATCTGCGAGAAGTCTCACAGGATGTAGAAAGAGGGAGCGAAGGTGAAGGTGAAGGCAAAGGCAAAGGCAAAGGCAAAGGCATGTATGTATGTTTTTAAATTTCAGCAGGTCCTGTCTTCCCACCAAGCCTACTGGCTCCACTAATTGGCTCAACCAGTCGTCATTAGCAGACTGCCACAAAACAGGGACAAGAACCTTCTCCTTCTCCTTCACCTTCAACAAGTCATAGCTGATCATCACTTATTTACACGCAATGCACGAGGGCACTCCATTTTGACCACTAATACTAGAGACATTTGCGATGATTGGAGATGTGAAAGAATCGCTCTTGGTGATTCGCTTTTCGAAGGCATATACTTTACAGGGGTTTGACGAACCGCCCCTCGTTATGACCCCACTACGAAGATCGAGATTCCAGAACTCCACTTACTTACATGGCGCTGTACTATTGCGTTTCTTGAGCGATTTATTGTGAAGAAGGATCATCATTAAATGGAACGAACCGCTCAAGATTCATCCCAACCCCATCTCTTAGCATCTTCATTGGAAAAGGGGAGGACATGTTCTGCGCAAAGTCTCGGCGATGCCGTACTTTCAGGTGATCCGTCAAATTTGAATCTTCACGTGGTGCCAGAATTGGCAGCTTGACTTGCATGATAAGTGCCGCCCCAACGTCTTGGAGCATTCCCCGCAAATGGTCATGGGTTTTGAGGAACTACCAATCGCTGTTATGGAATTTGGAGTCGTGAGTAACGACATATGTGAGCAAGTCGGGTCAAGCTCGGGTCCATGACTTGCGTGCATTTGAAGAGAACTTCTGGTGTTCCATAGAATAAAATTCTCCTTCATAATTACTTTGCGAAGTCGAGATTCTCCTGCCGTAATTGAAAAGGTTGCCTGCTTCAAACACAGTACCTTGCTGGAAAGGCACTTTAAAGTACACCCACGAGCGCCATCCATAAGGTAGGTAGCTTCCTGATGCAAGAAACTCGTGATATTGCTGGTTCATCCAGCACAAAACCCGTTAACGCCAAACACATGCTATCACCATTTTCTAGTCCTCGATCAATTCGCTGCAGCTCATCTGTTCCATCTGCATATTCGCATATTCACCGACCTTCACATTTTCTCGCCCTCCTCCCGTCCTTGTCACAGCCCTAGATGATCATTTGCGCAACACCCTGTCCACCCAATGTTTTGCTTCCTACAAAGCCTTGTCCCTTGACTCCCGCCAAAGCGTAGAATGCAGCGGCAATTGTAAGGAGAGCCGCCGCTGCGATGAGACTCGACGCCTCTTTGATGATACTAAGCCACTGCACGATAGCCATAACAAGGTATATTCCAGCGCGCATGTAGTTTGTGGTGAACCGCCTCATGAAGGTGTCGAACTTTGCAGAGGTAGGACAAATGCGAAGTAGAAGAGGTATCTCGATGAAGATAATGAGAAACGAGCTCGCACTGCAAGATATCAGACCATGCCGAGGCTAAACAGATGATGACTTACACGCAAATAGCTCCGAAGAGAATCATGATCGAGACATGGAAAAGATTCGATATGCCTACTGCGAAGCAGAGGAATATGCAGATAACTCCGGTCCTGCCGTCCTATTGTCAGTTGATGTCCCATGGTAGGTTTCTTGTCCAGACATGGCCCACTCGAAACAACTGCACTCGCAGATTTCCATCTACATCTAAATCGTTTCCAGATAGGGTTTCCGGTCTGGAACCTATGATTCCAATGCGACGCTCTATGAATGTTTCTCTAGGGAAAATCGCAGAGTTGTGTGCTCACCATTGACCGTAGATACCTAAAACCATCAATTAGCAAATAGTCTGTAGCTAGTCTCATAGAGAGGTAGCTTACTGAAATTCCTCGTAGCAAATTCTTCTGCGAGAGTCATTCTTGCTTGGTTACAAGTACGTTGATGAGGAAATTAGGCTATTGCTGATTGAAAGCGTAGTGGACCTTTGTTTTATACTATTGGTATGTTCGCCGCTGAGGTGGATAGGAACAATGAATCGCTTCGGAATGATCAGAGATGTCTGCTAGGGTTCTAGAGATTTCGAAGTTCGTTTCCTGATGATCTGTCAAAAGTTACGTGTTTGAAGGTTTGAGAGTCGATACCGAGAGCTTTGGCCAAGCGCTAAGGTAGCACCAAGTTGAGGCTGAGCGAGTGGCGCGTTCCTCCTACAGGATGAGTACCTAGGTACTTTAAGATCATTTTTGAAGTCACTTCTTTAGGACATTGATTACGAGCTCAAGGGCGTCTCCATACATATCGACGGAGGCTTGGTGACTGAGTAACGTACTCGTACTCCCATGGTGGCGTGAACATTATCTTCCAAGTAATGTGTTCTGGAAGCCTAGAGGTAGAACAATAATTATGGCCAGCTGCTAACCCTGACATTGGTCTGTAAGGCGTAAGGTAGCATAGTTAGTTTATCAAAGGAAATTTTCTGTGAGTTGGTGTATTTGCAGTCTTGTTTAAGAGCACGGGGAAGACGTAAAACGTTTGGGAATTATAATCATTTCTGATGCAATGTCATATCATCGCCACGTCTTCTTTCTTTCGGAAGGTCGGTATATTGCTTGCAAAAAAGACCCATCCATCATCAGCCTGCCTCAAAGTTCTCTATTTACCCAACATACTTTCAACCAACTCATCCGAGGACAAGCTTGAAGATATCGTTGAAGATGAAGTAACTGCCTGCTCCATCAGGAAGAAGTTGGAATGTCTGACTGTAGTTCATGGGTCGCTCTTCCTCATCCACCTAGGTAAAGGAATACGTCAACCAGATATTCATAACGATTATCATCCAAGGATTCGGCTGCCAACCTACCAACAGTGCTCCGGTAACCAAGATCAAAATTCCACCATGTTCTCCCGAGGGTTGAGCATCAAGGGTCTGGACCTGGTGTTTGACTTTTTGGAAAGCAAGATCCTGTCACAGGGTTAGGTCAGCAAATCTCTGCTTCTGATAGATTTGTAAAGTCTCACCGAAAGCTTTTGAACAATATTGACAACCCCAGCGACAGAAGTGGATTCGAATGTCAACATGGAATTAGGTCGCTGCATTACTGTTAACAGGTGTATCAACAGGTTTCATACGACACCCACGTAGAGAGGAGCCAGTTGCTTTCTGTCATGGTCGAACTGATTGTAGTAGAACTCAGTAAACTGCTCTACTAGGCGTCAGCAAAAGTCCATGAGACTCCAAGATTCCTCTCCAATATGGCATATTATCTCCTCGGATATAATACCAAAGAACAGTCTTTTGGATTCTCAAATGCTGATAGCACTTACTTGCGATGCTGGTAAAGTCTGTGAAGTGTTAGCTTTCAAACATGTTCAATAACATTGTGAAATCAGACTATGTAGTTCCTAGGACTCGATTCACGTACCTGCCATTTTGTCTTGACGTATCTGTGGAGGAGAAAATATTTATGGTATTCCCTAAGCAAGGCTGTTGTTTTGATTGTGATTCAAGATTGTTTTCATGCTGGTTGCAAGCATGGCGGGGTGATTTTAGCGAAGTCCGAGTTATTAGTCTCTTCCATTTGCGCTTGAAATTTCGTCTCTACTCCTTCACATTCTTTTGACATCAACCCATTTGCTCAACACCGATGATTTGATGTTCAGATTCAGCTCGGCATTCGAGATTATTATTCGCAGACATGTGTTGTCAAACTATATGATACTAAACTAATATAGCTACATAGATGGCAGCTGTTCTCAACTTTGGTATGTTCTTTTCATTCTTCTCTCCTAGCCTTCCTTGCACCTTAAATGATGATACAACTTCCAAACTAGAACGGCCATCTTAGCAAAATCGTGCTGAATCAATCAATTATCAAGCTCAACAGTCTGATCAACGTGCTTTCTGAAAATTATTTTGTTAATATATTTACTGAATGCTGCTGACCCAAAGCAACAGATTATCGACCTGCTCCAAGGGGAAAGCGCATAGAGAATGGGGATACCGAGACACGAAATATGTTCATAGATGAGACCAGATCAAGGACAGAGCACGGGAGATGGTATGCCAGAGCGAGGGGGATCTGCTGTGCCAAAATGCAACATAGATGTATACTTCCAAAACTTGTCATTTGCCTCTTTGATACAGGTCTTCCTGTTTGTATGACAGATCAGTGTGATTGATTGTAATAATTGAATTCGCTCTAAGACCCTAATAACTCCATACGTGACCGTCCTGAATCACTGACCGGAATTGAACTCGTGATGTCGTGTCATGCCCAATTCTTGGGCTATTCAGCTCCTCATATTCACTACAAGAGCAACAACCTACTTGGTTCACAGTCCCCTCCCGATAAAAAAAAAATCTCGCTGTATTATTTCACAACAACCAAAGACGCAGCCTTGTTCGTCCAAAAATTTAGCTCGCTTGCTACAGCCTCCTCTTGACGTTCCTCTCGACAATCAACCTCATCAACGACAAACAAATACTCGACCTCAAATTATTGTCTAACGCCGTGCAGCTTCGGTTGCTCCTGTGCACCGAGGAAGTGAAATGCCTTGCTTTAAGGGCATCGCAGTCAGCGTTCATGCTGAGGGCGCTCCACTTCCAGAGTACTCTGTGCAAAAGCAATCTAGAGTTTCACGGGTCAATACATACATTCCAGTCCCAAAGCCTAAAGATGCAACTGCAATAAAGCCAGAGCCTTCCAAATTTGCTATCTCGATTACGCTCCTTACACCAGGCCTTCCAGTCCCTTACTCGACCCCAAAACCTTCCCCAGCGGATCCCCGCCCACAACCCCAGATTGTCGCGGGCCTCCCAGGTATATCATCCCAGCGCACAAACTATGCCGGTAGCATTGGCCCCTACATACCCATCACAAAGTCTGAGAACGAAACGATTGCAGCCTACATATACTTTGATGGTCGAGCTAAGGAAGAAGTTGCTACCTTGTTGAGGCCAGGCGAGGAGACATGGGTTAACTCGCGATGGGTTCAAGTGCCTGATTCCGAAGGCGGTGGGCTTGCAGAGCGAGAATTTTTATTCAGGGAGGTTGGGTTAGAGAGATGGTTAAATGGCCTTGATCTGGATGGACAAGATGCTGCGGCGAAGATTGAGAAGCGCAGACAGAAATTCGAAAAGCGGCGCAGACGCCGGAAGGCAGAGAACGGGAGTGATGATGAGCTTGCAGACTTAATGTCATCACGCAAGACATCTGGACCACGAGACGTACTTAGATACGGTGCAGATGAGAGATCCCCAGTCGAGAAGCTATCCGATGAAGAGGACTTTAGTTCTGATTCGGATGACGATGCTCCACCTGAGGCAGCTGGACAGATCAAGGTAGCAATGTTTCGGGTCTTGGCATCAGGAGAAATCAAGAGAGGGGAATACTCTCCGCAGTTTGATGCTCACGACGATGATGAAGAGGGATCGAAGGATAAGACAACGGAGGGCGATGGAGCTGATGTGGACCATACCACAAGTTTCGCCAAGCCAAAGACCCTTGATCCCAAATCGATCAGCACACAAACAGTCACGGGCATAGATGGACCGGATAAACCATTTGCGGTCTTTACTTTCTTCTACAGGGGTGAACGTAAGTTTACAACCCTTTTCTATTATATATCATGCTAATACCTTCTGAAGGTCAGCTACAAAAAATGGGCATCCTAGCTCCCAAGCAACAGAAAGCAGGGTCTAGTACCACTAAAAGACGATCAGCGCAACTCGATTTTTCTAATCTTGCTCCCTTGAAGCCGGGTGGCACAGTCGGCTTTTCCTCTTTCAGAGATCATGACCAATCCAACCGAAACAAGTCGAGAAAGAAGAGCAACGGCAGTGTCACTGGGGCGATGGATGAAGACAGCGACGAAGACGATGAGGATGTGGAGATCGTAGGAAAGATGGAGGACGTGGATGATAAGGATGTGAAGACATTGCTGAGCCCAGAAGATGCTAAATTCCAAGGAGAACTTGCAGATGGGGTTGGACGTATCAAGGTAAGCTTCGTGGTCTGTTTTTCATATATAGATTACTAACATGGCGATAGCTCAAGCGTCAACATTCCGCTGAACCACTCAATGCCAATTCCCGAAGATCACCAGGTTCCATTGGAACTACTTCTCTCGGAGCCACACCACCAGCTGACATCGATACCAAATCTGTTGCAAACCCGACCCTTTCTAGCAGTGTTTTCGGAGGTTTACCCGATGAATCCGCTGTTGGCAGTCCCCTCAAGAAGCACAGAGCTAGTTTATATGACATGGATAATGAGACGATGCAGAAACGCTTGGGCATGGGTTTTGCAGGTGGACTTGGAGACGTTGTCGCTGCAGCCGAAGCTGCTCACGCCCCCCTCCCCGATCCTGCTATGAAGGTTGAACCGGAGGAAGAAGAGCTATGAAAGAAATTACGGGTAGAAGCCATACAGTAATGAGTTCGCATCAGACTATTAGTTTTGCTGACCAAATAATTGGAAAACAAGCATACTGGGTGTTTGGGAGGGCAGATTTGTTAAGCACGTGCGCAGATGGCTTACCTTAGTCGTCTCATGCATGGAGTTTTGTAAGGAATAAAATACCCAGAACCATTACACCGGCTTATGTCGCACAACGTGAGGCAGAATAATCGAGTCTACGCGAATATAAGACTTTATTATACAATACTTGGACGCTATGCCTCTCCTATGCTTTTCGTGATGATTTGGTCAGTGCGGGGATTGTTGATGCGGGCCTGCTGCTAACGGTCAGCAGGGTGCCTAATCAACGTCAGCGCATCGTCCCGAAGTATCATTCAACAGGGCTCTATTGAGCTGCCACAATGAGTTGAAGATGAGAAAAAATCTATAAATTATTGAATTCTAGCAATCCATCACATTAACATGCTCTGCTATTTCACTGCTCAGCTTACTTTGCTGCAACTAGTTTCAATCGCTTTCGCAGCCCAAAAGGTTCTGAAAAATGGTCCAGTAGGGCCTCTTGATGCCAAATTCGCTCAGTTAGTCAATGAGACATTGCATCTATGGCATGTCCCAGGTCTTGCTATTGCTGTGATTGATGGAGATGATGTGCAGGCTGAGGTTTGATCATCTCGCTCTCTCATCAAAGCTTCATGACGAGATCGAAGACCTTCCACTATTAAAATGTGAATACAATCTATTAGCTCAATCTCACGCTTCATAGGGTTACGGAATTGCCTCATTCCCAGACACACCCGTGGCCCCTTAAACTCTCTTTTATGGAGCAAGTACAACGAAAGCTTTCACGGCAGCAGCTATGTCCCTGCTCGTCGATGACAACGACAAATATCC
>Ga0182030_10012748_pt1 | contig 16803 bp, 18 predicted proteins | sample 812S3MmetaG_FD_121299 | JGI IMG/M metagenome (GOLD analysis project Ga0182030, IMG submission 121299) | Permafrost microbial communities from Stordalen Mire, Sweden - 812S3M metaG (Illumina Assembly) | ecosystem: Environmental > Terrestrial > Soil > Wetlands > Permafrost | place: Sweden...
GCTCGGTCGACCGCTTGTCGACACCTTCATTACCGAGGTGTCGCAGGACACCTGGATCTATTTCCCGTGGGATATGGGGCTCGCCTTCCAACCGCCGATCGCCAAGGACGCCGTCGACTGAGCTGGCAGTTCAATTTCTTCGGCGAATATGAAACAACACGTCCGGCGCGGACGTGGCGGAACCGGTAGACGCAAAGGACTTAAAATCCTTCGGCCACTTGGCCGTGCGGGTTCGACCCCCGCCGTCCGCACCATCGCCGCCCCAGCTCCGGCCATTCGCGCGGCGCGAATCCGCTTGCGCGCCTCGCCTTGCGGATGCGTGTATAGATTGCGTGCTACACGTGAAAGTAGCGGCGAGTCGCAACTTTCAAGGCCGCCCAGCTCGACCTGGGCGATTGCTGGGGCCGGCGAGGCGCTGCGGCGGCTCGTCGAATCGGTTTCGCGCGAGGGCCTCGCGGGCAGGGGAGATCGAGCGCCTTGGCGCCCGTGCTTGTCCACCGCGGCCGCGCGCTCGCCGAAAGCGAGACGGCGCTGCGCGCGGTCTCGGCGCGCCGCGCCGCGCTGAGAGCCAATTTGCGGGGCAGGCGGCCCTGGCCCTCGCCGGCGTCTGCGACCTTGATCCTGCGAGCGAAACCAGTGCGCTGCGAGCGGCGGTCTGAAGCTAGGCGCCTGTTCGCGCCGCCGCTTTCCTTCCGCGGCGCGCGCGCCTAAACAGCCGCGATGAACGCGCGCCGGCCCCAACGCACTCTGAAGTCCGCCGAAGACCTCGTCGCCGCAGGGCTGCTCGCACCGGAGGGCGGCCGGGCGGCGGCCGCTGTCGCGGCGCGCTATGCGATCGCCGTGTCGCCCTCGGCGGCGGCGCTGATCGCTCCGGACGATCCAAGTGATCCGATCGGCCGCCAGTACCTGCCCGATCCGCGCGAACTCGTCCGCCACCCGGCCGAACTCGCCGATCCGATTGGCGACGCGCTGAAGAGCCCGCTCAACGGTCTCGTCCACCGGTATCGCGACCGCGTCCTGATCAAGCTCGTCGCGGTCTGCGCGGTCTATTGCCGCTTCTGCTTCCGACGCGAAATGATCGGCCCCGGCTCGCAGGGGCTGAGCGCCGAGGACTTCGCTGCGGCGCTCGATTATGTCCGGACACGGCCGCAGATTTGGGAGGCGGTGCTGACCGGCGGCGATCCGCTCGTTCTGTCGCCGCGCCGCCTTGCCGAGACGACTCAGGCGTTGGCGGCGATACCGCATCTCAAGGTGCTGCGCTGGCACACGCGCCTGCCGGTCGTAGCGCCGGAGCGCGCGACTGCAGCGCTGGCCCGTGCGCTCTGCCGTGGCCACGACAAGGCGGTCTATGTTGCGCTGCACGCCAATCATCCGCGGGAGCTGACCGCCGAGGCGCGCTCCGCCTGCCGGCGGCTGATCGACGCCGGCGCGACGCTGGTCAGCCAGAGCGTGCTGCTCAAGGGCGTCAACGACGACCCCGACACGCTGGAAGCGCTGATGCGCGCCTTTGTCGAGGCGCGGGTGAAGCCCTATTATCTGCACCACCCCGACCTCGCGCCGGGCACTGGACACTTTCGCATTTCGATCGCCCGCGGCCAGGCGCTGATGCGCGAACTGCGGCGGCGCCTGTCGGGGCTGGCGATTCCGACCTATGTGCTCGACCAGCCCGACGCGCACGGCAAGACGCCCATCGGCCCGAACTACGCGGACGAAGCGGAAGACGGGAGCTGGCGGATCATCGACGCCGAGGGCGAGGCGCGCCGCTACCGCGACGCGCTGCCCGCCTAGCGACTATCCCTGGAAATCCTTGGCGAGCGCGTCCTGAACTTCGGGCGGCGGCGCGCCATAGAAGGCGGGCGGGTCGTTGCGGCCGCCGAGCGCGCCATAGGCGTGGGTCGCATCGGCGTCGAACATGACCTCGAATTTGCGGTCGCCGCAGTCCTGCGGCTTGCAGACGAAGCCCTGGCGGTAGGACCTGCCGCCGACGTCGACCGATTTCAGCGCGCCGCTGACGCCGTCGAAATTGCGGTTGAATTGAATCAGCCAGTCGGGCGTCGGCTGCACTTCCTTCATCAGCTTGTCCCAGGCGATCCTGTAGGGGCGTTCGCGCAGAACATCGAACAGATAGCCGCCTTCGTCGGCCGCTGCGGCGACGGCGGCGACCGAGGCGAACAACAGGGCGAGGCAGACGGACAGGCGCAGGGCGCGGGCGGCGGGCATGGGCAACGCCGGTCAGAACGCTTTGAAGGTGATGATCGTTCGCGTGTCGACGATCCCCGGGATCATTTGCACGCGATGGCCGACGAAGTGGCCGACGTCGACGTCTTGCTCGACGTAGAACTTGGCGAGGATGTCGAAGTCGCCGGCGGTCGAGTAGATCTCCGAGGCGATTTCGGCCTCCGCGAGGGCGCTCGCCGCTTCGTAGGTCCGGCCCAACGCGCATTTGATCTGGACAAAGAACGTCTGCATCTCTCGTCAGTCCTGACTGGCGGCGTCGGGCTTGACGCCCTCGGGCTTCGCCTCCTCCGGCTTCGCCTCCTCCGGCTTGGCGCCCTCTTGTGCAACAACTTCCACGTCGCGGTCCACTCCTGATTGGACCTCGAAGGTCGCTTGGTATGTCTTCGACTCGTGTCTGGCGATGACGACATACTCGCCTTCGCCGAGCACCAGAGACGGGAAAGCGCCGACCAGGTCGCGAATCAGGTCGCCGCCCGGCGTCAGCACGGTGAAGTTGCTGTTGGCGAGCGCTTCGCCGCCTGGCGCGTTGACGAGTTTGATCGTCACGGTCGCGCAGCGGTGGCGGAGCGTCGCCTCGACCAGCTTGCCAGCAGTGATCTTGATGTCTGCGGCGACAATCGAGTTGGTGGGGGTCGCCGCGCCGGCGCCCGCCGCCTTGCCGACGCCGATCGACCCGACGCCGACCGTGTCGAGAAAGGTCGAAACGATGTGATAGGAGCCCTCGGGCAGGCCGATGATCTCGCCCGCGCGCGCCTTCGAATAGACGAGCTTCGCCTCAGGATTGTTGCGGTCGGGCACGTAGATGGCGATCGACAGCTTGGACGGATCGATCGGCGTTCCGCCATTTGCGCCGGGGCCGTTGAGGACGCCGTCGATGCGCAAGGCGCCGGCGTTGAGGATCAGGCGTTCGCTGCGAACCTCCGCGCCGAGGGCCAGACGCTTGGCCGAACTGGCGAGGCCGAGCGACACGTGGACGACATAGTCGCCCGGCGGGGCGTTCAGGGTCGGCTGCGCGTCGTTCGATTCGACGATCAGCGGCCGCGAGCCGTCGGGCTCGGCGCGGGCCGAAAACAGCCGCCAATGCAGCCCGCCGGTCAGCGGCGTCGTCGAGCCGGCAAGGCTCGCCGACAGACGCAGCGTGCCGAGCCCGGCGTCGAGATCGCCGACCGACTGGGCCGCCGCAGGCGCGCCGGCCGCCGCCGCGAGCGCCAGCGCGAGAAGAAACGCCAAGCGAAACATGACTGATTGCCTTGCCGCGATCCTCGTCGCCGGTCAATCCTCGGCGCGCCTCGCGCTGGTCGCCTGACAATAGGGCGGATCGAAGGCGGTTTACGCGTGGCGAAAACGGCGTCATGGATGGCCGCCCCCGCGCGGGGCGGCCAGTCCGGAGCAATCGCAGCGATGAACGAGACGATCAGGCTTCTTTCGCGCCGCCGCTCGCTTTCGCCCGCCAATCTGGCCGAGCCGGGCCCGACCGCGGCCGAACTCGAAACCCTGCTGACCATTGCCTCCCGCGTGCCCGACCACGGCAAGCTTGCGCCGTGGCGCTTCATAGTCTTCGAGGGCGCGGCGCGCGAGCGGGCCGGGCGGATTGCGCTCGACGTCAAACTCGCCGACGACCGCAACCTGACTGAGCCGGCGCGCTCGGCCGAACTTGCGCGTTTCGCTCAGGCGCCGTTGGTGGTTGCGGTCGTCTCCCGCGCCGCCCCGCACGTCAAGATTCCCGAATGGGAGCAGGTCCTGTCGGCCGGCGCGGTCTGCATGAGCCTGACGATCGCCGCCAACGCGCTCGGGTTCGCAACAGCCTGGGTGACCGAATGGTGCGCCTACGACCGGCGCTTCGCTACAGCGATCGGGCTTTCCGACCACGAACGCGTCGCCGGCTTTATCCACATCGGCAGGGCGAAGGTCGAGCCACAGGACAGGCCAAGGCCGCCGCTCACGGAAATCGTAACGGCGTTCGCGCTCTAGAAGGAGGCGCTGATGTTTTACGAGACCTCTGCGCGCGACAAGACCCTACTGCCGCGCGATCCCTTCAAGGCAATCGTCGCGCCGCGGCCGATCGGCTGGATTTCGACCCGCGCGCCCGACGGGCGGATCAATCTCGCCCCCTACAGTTTCTTCAACGCCTTCAATTCGGCCCCGCCGATCGTCGGCTTTTCGAGCGAAGGCTGCAAGGATTCGGCGACGTTTGCGCGCGACAGCGGTGAATTCGTCGCCAATCTGGCGAGCGGCGATCTCTTGCAGGCGGTCAATCTCACCTCGGCGCCGCTTCGGCGCGGCGAGAGCGAATTCGTTCATGCGGGTCTCGCCATGGCGCCGTGCCGGGTGGTCAGGGCGCCGCGCGTCGCCGAGGCGCACGCCGCGCTTGAGTGCAAGGTCGTCGGAATCACGCCGCTCAAGACCGCGCGCGGGGAGGCGATCGATTCCTATCTGGTGCTGGGCGAAGTCGTCGCCTTTCACATCGACGACGCGCTGATCCGCGGCGGCCTCTTCGACACCGCCGCGGCGCGGCCGCTCGCGCGCTGCGGCTACCAGGACTATGCGGTCGTCGAGTCGCTGATTGCGCTCGCGCGTCCGCCGGGCGGCGAGGGGCGCGCCGCCGGCTGAACGCGCGGGCGCGCAGCGGGCTACTGGACGGCGCAGATGTCCACGTGCGTCCAGCCGAGGAACTGATGGCGGCGATTGTAGGCCTTACGATAGACCCAGCAATCGTTCACGTCAGTCTCATCGTAATAATAATCGCCGTAGGTGTAGTAGTACGGGCCGTTCCAGACGTAGCCGCCTGGCCACGGGTGATGATGGCGCCGCCACGAGGCGCTGCCGTTTGGATGGCCGTAGACCCAGGCGCCCGTCTTTCCGGACGGCGCGAAGCCTGCTTTCGGCCTGGATGGCGTGAAGCCCGCTTTCGGCGCCGCCTGCCAATGGGGCGCGAAGCCGCTGCCGGAAACTTGGCTGCTGGGGCCCGAAAAGTGGCTGCCGGGGCCGGGACCTGGACCCGCGCCGCCCGCAGGCGGGCCGCCGCCCCCTCCGCCGCCCTGAGGAAGGATTGCGCCGCCGCCTCCGCCGCCTCCGCCGCCTCCGCCGCCCCAGCCGCCGCCCATCGGCCCCGCGTAGGCCGGCGCGGCGAGCGCCGCCGCGACGAGCGAAAAAATGAAAACCTTCGACAGTAATCGCATGGGATCCTCCTGTTCGGCGGGCGCCGGCGCGAACGCGGCGAAGAGGCGAACGATAGGCCGCCTCGCCGTGGCCGTTCCTCCGGCGTCCTGAATAGAACGTCTTCATTCATTTTGTTTCGCGATGGCGCTGGCGGAAGATGCAGTCGCGCAGGCGTGATCGCCACCAGCCGCCGACCGATCCTAGCGGCCTTTGCGGAAACCAGGTCGCGCCAGGCAATCCGCGCTCGCGCCGCGAGCGCCCAATTCGGCCGCCGCTCCGCGCGCCGGCGTCGCGCCGGGCCGCGGCGGCAGGGCGTCTGAAGGCGAGCCGACCGAAGTCGACAGCGATGCTGCGCCTGCAGGCCGGCGGTCAGAATGGCCGTGCGCGTTCGGAATGGGCCTGGCGCCCGCCCCTCGAATATTGATCCGGAGGCGCGCGATCGGGAGAGGATAATCGCGCAAGACGGATCGCGACGACGGGAAAGTGGAGCACTATTGGCCTTCGCAGAGGTCGATCTGGGCCCAGCCGAGAAAGCGACCGTCGCTCGAGAAGGCCTTGCGAAAGATCATGCAGCCGGTCGGGTCGCCGCCATCGTCGTAATCGACGTCGCCGTAGAAGAAGTCCCCGCCGGGCTCGGGGACGAAGATCGGGCCGCCGCCGAACCAGTAGCGGCGCGTTCGATGGCGTCCATCGATCGCCGGAACGTGGTCGCCGGCGCCGGGCGACGCCCCGCGAAACGATCGGCCGCCGCGAGGCGAGCGAGCGCCCGCTGTCGGCCCGCCAGGGCTTGGCGCCCGGAGGGCGCCGCCGAGGCCGCGGCTGGGCTCCGGCGAGACGCGCGGGCCGGTCGCGCCGTCGCCGCCAGGTCCTGACGCGTCGGCGACGCCGGGGACCCCGGCGGCTGATGCCGCAGTGGCGCAAGCGGCCGTGGACAGCGCGACAACGAAAAGAATGGAAAGTCCTCGCAATCGACGTCTCCCGTTCGCGCCCGCCCATCGGCCCCCGCGCGAGAAGGGCAGGCGTTGCGCTGCGCGATGAGTCCGATCCAAACGAGGTTCTAGGTGCGAGGAGTCGATATTTCGTGAAGGCTTGCAGACAGGGCGGTGGGGAGCGGCGCCCCGATTTCGCCGGAAATGTCATTTGACTTGATCCGCGCGAAGGGGCGGACTCGGTCCGCGAAGAGGCGCGCCGCCGCTCGGCTACCGTACGATGGAGGAGCGTCAGATGGGAATCCGCAGCCTGACGATCGCGATCGCCGCCGCCGTTCTTCCGGCTCTGGCGGCGCCGATTCCTGCCGAAGCCGCGGTGAAAATTGGCACGTTGCGATGCGACGTGTCGGGCGGGCTGGGCCTGATCATCACCTCGTCGAAGGAGATGAGTTGCTTCTTCAGATCGGCCCACGGCGATCGCGAACACTATTATGGCGTGATCCGCAAATTCGGCCTCGACCTCGGCGCGACGAGCCGCGGCGTGCTGGCTTGGGCGGTGTTCGCCCCGACCACCGGCCCCCGGCGCGGCGCGCTGGCCGGCGACTACGTCGGCGCGGACGCCTCCGTCACGGTGGGGGCGGGGGTCGGCGCCAACGCACTGGTCGCCGGCTTCAATCGCTCATTCACGTTCCAGCCGCTGTCGGTCGAAACGCAGTCGGGCGTCGCGCTCGCCGCTGGCGTCGCGTCGCTGAGGCTGGCGCCGTAAGACGCGGCCTGCCGACCGCCTCAGATCTCGACTTCGCCGCCGTTTGCGCGCCAGCCCGACATGCCGCCGGGGTAGTGGCGGACGTGCGCGACGCCAGCCGCATGCGCCTGAGCGAGCGCCCGGGCCGAACGCGCTCCCGCCTGACAGATCAGCACTGGCGGCTTGGCGGTCGGAATCTGCTCCGGCCGGAAGCGCGATAACGGCAAATTGATCGCGCCGGGTATGTGGCCGCTGGCGAATTCGTGCGGCTCGCGCACGTCGACGACGGCGACGCTGCCTTCGCTGAGCGCTTTTTGCAATTCGTCGTGGCCGATGTCGCGCGGCGACGCGTTCGGGTCGGGCTTGCCGAATAGATTGGAGAAGATCATCGCGGGTCATCCATGGTTGGCCGAAGCGGCTTTGACCGCCTCGAACTGGGTGAAGGCGCCGAGGGCATGGCTCGCGTACATGGCCGCAGGTCCGGCTCCCATGTAGATCGCCATGCCGAGGGTTTCGAGGATTTCGTCGCGGGTCGCGCCGTGTTCAACCGCGGCCTTGGTGTGGAAGGCGATGCAATCGTCGCAATGCGAGGTGACTCCGATCGCCAGCGCGATCAACTCCTTGGTCTTGGCGTCAAGCGCCTTGGGGGCGAGCGCGGCCTGGGCGATCGCCGAAAAGGCCTTCATCACGTCGCTCGCGCCGGCGCGCAAGTATCTCAACTCGCCGCTGAGCTCCTTCGCCGTCTCCGGCCAATCGGTCTTACCCATTTTGTTTCTCCTCTTCGTTCGTGTCACTTCGACGCGGGGGCGGGGCGCTCGTCGTCGCGCAACCAGACGTAGATCGCTGGGATGACTAGCAGCGTCAGCGCGGTGGACGAGGCGAGCCCGAACACCAACGAAATCGCCAGCCCCTGGAAGATCGGATCGGCGAGGATGAAGGCCGAGCCGATCATCGCCGCCGCGGCGGTGAGCACGATCGGCTTGACCCGCGCCGCGCCAGCGTCGATCAGCGCGGCGCGCAGGCCCGCGCCTTCGGCCTGACGGCGACGAATGAAATCGACCAGCAGGATCGAGTTGCGCACGATGATGCCGGCGAGCGCGATGAAGCCGATCATCGAAGTCGCGGTGAAAGCGGCGCCAAGCCACCAATGGCCGAGCATGATGCCGATCAGCGTCAGCGGCACCGGCGTCAGGATGACCAGCGGCAGCTTGAACGAGCCGAACTGAGCGACGACCAGCAGGTAGATGCCGAGCATCGCGACGATGAAGGCGGCGCCCATGTCGCGGAAGGTCACGTAAGTGACCTCCCATTCGCCGTCCCATAGCAGGGTCGGCGCGGCGTCGTTTTCCGGCTGGCCGTGATATCGGATTGCCGGCGGCCCGTCCTTGCCCCAGTCGAGCTTGGTCATCTCGTCTTGAATCGCCAGCATGGCGTAGATCGGCGCCTCGAAGCGGCCGGCGACGTCGGCGGTCACCATCTCGGCGAAGCGGCCGTTGTGGCGGAAGATCGGATAGGAGGCGGGCTCGCGCGTCAGCTTGACGACGTCGCCGAGTTCGACGTTGGCGCCCTGCCGAACCGTGCCGCCGGCCGGCAACGGCGTCGATAGGATACGCTCGTCGGGCGTGCGAGCCGAGAGGGGCAGGGCGACGGATATGTCGATCGGCTTGAGGCCGTCGCCGCGTTGCGAATAGCCGATCGGCGCGCCGCCGAGCAGGCCAGCGATCGTATCGTAGACCGCCTGTTCCTCGACGCCGTGGAATTCCAATGCCTGCTGGTCGATCGAGATGCGCAGGCGCTCGGCCGGCTTGGGGAAGCTGTCGTCGACGTCGACGACGAAATCGACCGCCTCGAAGGCTTTGCGGACTTTGGTCGCCAGCGCGCGCCGGCTCTCGGGGTCGGGGCCGTAGACTTCGGCGAGGACGGTGGAGAGCACCGGCGGCCCGGGGGGCACTTCGACCACCTTGAGCGCCGTCCCGGCCGGCAGCGGCAGATCGGCGAGCCTATGGCGGATGTCGAGGGCGATGGCGTGGCTCGCGCGCTTGCGCTCCGACTTGTCGACCAGATTGATGGCGAGATCGCCCTGCTGCGGCTCGTCGCGCAGGTAATAGTGGCGCACCAGGCCGTTGAAGTTGAACGGCGCCGCCGTCCCCGCGTAAGCCTGGATCGACGTCAGCTCGGGCAGGGTCTCGAGCCGCTCGGCGGCGGCCATCAGCGCTCGGTCGGTCGCCTCGAGCGCCGTTCCCTGCGGCATGTCGAGCACGACCTGGATTTCCGACTTGTTGTCGAACGGCAGTAGCTTGACCCGCACGTCCTTGGTGACGAACAGCGCACAGACGGCGAGGGTGGCGAGGCCGACCGCGACGAGGAAGATCTGCGAGCGCCGCCGCCCTTTCAGCAACGGTCCGGCGATCTTCACGTAGAGCCGGCCGAGCGCGCCGATGTCGTGCGAATGGCCTTCCGCGTGCTCGATCGACGCGGCGTGGCGGCCAGCGATATTGAGCAGCAGCCACGGCGTGACGGTGACCGCGACGCCGAACGAGAACAGCATCGCGATCGAGGCGTTGGCCGGGATCGGGCTCATGTAGGGGCCCATCATGCCGCTGACGAACATCATCGGCAGCAACGCGGCGACGATCGTCAGGGTCGCGATGACGGTCGGATTGCCGACCTCGGCGACCGCCTCGACTGCCGTCTCGACCAGGCCGCGCGAGCCGCGCATCGCCCAATGGCGCGCGATGTTCTCGACCACGACGATCGCGTCGTCGACGAGAATGCCGATCGAGAAGATTAGCGCGAACAGGCTGACTCGGTTGATGGTGTAGCCCATAAGCCACGAAGCGAACAGCGTCAGCAGGATCGTCGTCGGTATGACGATGAAGACGACCACGCCTTCGCGCCAGCCGATCGCCAGCGCGATGAGGACGACGATCGACAGCGTCGCCAGGCCGAGGTGGAAGAGGAGCTCGTTGGCCTTCTCGGTCGCCGTCGCGCCGTAGTTGCGCGTGACCGTGACTTCGAGGCCGGGCGGAACGATGCGGCCCTTGACGATTTCGAGGCGATGCAGCGCGTCGTCGGCCACCGCGACGGCGTTGGCGCCTTTGCGTTTGGCGATCGCCAGCGTGACGGCGGGTCGGCGCTGAAGCTCGCTGTTAGCGAGCTTGGTCATCGTCCAGGCGCGATGATCCGGCTGGGCGGCGCCGACGACGACATTGGCGACGTCCTTGACGTAGACCGGGCGGCCGTCGCGCGTGGTCAGCAGCATCAGGCCGATGTCGGGCACGCCCTGTAAGGTCTGGCCGACGACCACCGGCAGCGAGCGGCCGTCCTCGCGCAACGCGCCGACGACGAAGGAGCGGTTGGCGTTGGTGAGCTTGTCGACGAGCTGGTTGAGCGTGACGCCGTAGAGCGCCAGTCGCTCGGGGTCGGGCTCGACGCGGATCTGGCTGGGGCTGCCGCCGACGACGTAGATCCCGCCGACGTTGTTGACCTTGGAGAGTTCGTGTTGCAGTTCGTCAGCGACTTGGTAGAGGCCGTTGTCGTTCCACTGGCCGGCGTGGGCGGAGTCGGCCGCCAGCGTCAGGTCGATGATCGCGACGTCGTTGATGCCTCGGCCGACGATCAGCGGTTCGGGGATTCCCTTCGGCAGCGCGGCGATGTTGGCGCGGATCTTCTCGTGGATGCGCAACAGCGCGACGTCTTGGTCGGTCCCGACCAGAAAGCGCGCGGTGACGACGACCTTGTCGTCCTGTGTCTGCGAGTAGACGTGCTCGACGCCGTCGACGCCCTTGACGATGTCCTCGAGCGGCCGGGTGACGAGTTCGACCGCGTCCTGGGCCTTGTAGCCGTTGGTCGTCACCAGGATGTCGACCATCGGCACGCTGATCTGCGGCTCTTCCTCGCGCGGCAGCGAGAAGAGGGCGAGCGCGCCGGCGGCGAGCGCCGCCAGCAGCAGCAGCGGGGTGAGCGGCGAGCGGATAAACGCGCGCGTCAGCGCGCCGGAGAGACCGAGCTTCATGGCGCGACCAGCGCGTCGCCGTCGGCGAGGCCGGAGAGAATTTCGATTCCATCGCCATGGCGCTCGCCGGGCTGGACGACGATCTCGGCCCCATCGGCGGTCCTGACGTAGTTGACGCCGGCGCGGCGGAAGATGAAGGCGGCAGGCACGATGATGACGCGCCGCGCGCCGGCCGAAACCCAAGCCAGCGTTCGTTCGCCGACAAAATAGTCGCCGAGTCCATCGACCTTGACGTCGGCGATCACGCGGCCGCCTTGGATTTCGGGATAGACGGTCACGACGCGGCCTTGGCGGCGAGTTTCGTCGGCCGTTTCGGTGAGGCCGCGCGAGCCGATCTGCACCTTATCGCCGGCGCGGATGAACTGGGCGTGGCGCTCGGGCAGTTGCAGCCGCAGAATATAATTGTCCTCGGCGAGGGTCGCGATCGTCTCGCCGGGCAGCACGACGCCCCCCTCGGAGACTGGCACGGAAAGAATCCGGCCAGCGCCGGGCGCCAGCACGGCGCCTTCGCTCATCTGCTGGGCGATCACGCTGCGGTCGCCGCGCATTGCGTCGAGCGTGCGCTCGGCGACCTCGTAGGCGGTCTTCGCCGAATCGAGCTGGACCTGTGTCGCGGCGCCCTTGCGCAGCAGCTCGTCGGCGCGGTCGAGGTCGCTCTTGGCCTTGTCGAGCTGCGCCTGTTGCGATTCGATGCGGGCGTCGAGCGCCTGCGTCTGCAGCACGAGTTTGGGGTCGGCGACGGTCGCCAACTCCGCGCCGGCCTCGGCGCGCTCACCCTCCTTCGCCTTGAGTGAAACGATCGTGCCGCCGATTCGCGCGCGCGCGACGAGCCGATGGACGGGCTCGACGGTCGCCACGACCGCCTTCTGGTCCGCGACGTCCACCGCGTGGACGACAAGCGAATCGGCCGCAAATGCGGCCTGTGGCAGGGCGACAGCGGCGATCAGCAGCAGGCGGCGCATCGGACTTCCTTCCAGCGAGGCTTGACACGTATATTCTAAGGTTCTAATTTAGCAAGCATGAATTTAGAGGGATTGGAGCGACAAGCTGGCGCAGCCGAGCGCCTGCTGAAGACGGTCGCCAATCGACGGCGGCTGACGATCCTGTGCGAGCTGGCGAACGGCGAACGATCGGTCTCGGCGCTCGGCGAGGCGACCGGCCTTAGCCAGTCTGCCCTGTCGCAGCATCTCGCGCGTCTGCGCGCCGATCGCGTCGTCACAACCCGGCGCGAATCGCAGACGATCTACTATTCGTTGGAGAGCGACCGGGTGCGAAAGCTCATCGACCTGCTCTACCAGCTCTATTGCACCGCCGATTGCGGCGTCGACACGCAAGCTGAAGCAAGGGGAGAAGCGAAGTTATGACGATCGACAAGGCGGTGATGGCCTTCGCAGGAACGATGGTGCTGGTCAGCGTCGGGCTGTCGCTGTGGTTCAGCCTGTGGTGGCTGTTGCTGACGGCCTTCGTCGGCCTCAATCTGTTGCAGGCGTCGTTCACCGGGTTCTGCCCGTTGGCGATCGTCTTGCGGCGCATGGGCGTACGCGTCGGCTGCGCCTTCGGCTGACGCTCGCCCCGCGGGCTGCCGCCGGGCTGTTGACGGGGCGCGTTTGCGTGTAGTCAAGATCGTCGGCTCGATATAGGGGAGCGTCGATGGCAAGAGCGGTCGCCACCAAGGCGCGGGCGGGGCGGGTCGTCGCGATCGACCCGGCCGAGCTCGGCGCGCACGCCGAAACCGCCGCCGCCCTGCTGCGCGCGATGGGCGGCAAGTGGCGGCTGCTGGTTCTGTGCAACCTGGTCGAGGGCGAGAAGTCGGTCGGCGAGCTGCAGCGCATCGTCGGCCTCAGCCAGTCGGCGCTGTCGCAGCATCTGGCGGTGCTCAGGCGGATGAGGCTGGTCGAGACGCGGCGCGAGACCCAGACGATCTATTACCGCCTCGCCGGCGGCGCGGCTGTTTCGGTGCTGGAGACGCTTCACGGGATCTACTGCGCGCCGCCGAGCGGTCACAGCTAGGGTTAGTCCGAGCGCTCCGGCGCGTACCAGTTCAGCTTGTCGCGCAGCGAGACGACCGTGCCGACGATGACGATCGTCGGTCCGCGCAGGCTTGCTGCGCGCGCCCTGGCGGCGAGGTCGGCGAGCGTTCCGACGACGACCCGCTGGTTTGCCCGTGCGCCGTTGTCGATGATCGCCGCCGGCAGAGCGGGGTCGGCGCCGTGCGCGACCAATGCCTGCGTCAGCTCTGCGAGCCGATCGAGGCCCATGTAGATCGCGACGGTCTGGTTGGGTCTGACGAGGGCTCCCCAGTCGAGATCGAGCGCGCCTTCGCGGCCGTGGCCGGTGACGAAGACGCAAGCCTGCGCGTGATCGCGATGGGTCAGCGGAATGCCGGCGTAGGCGGCGCAAGCGGTCGCTGCGGTGACGCCCGGGCAAATCTGGAACGGTATGCCGTGTTCGGCGAGCTTCTCGATCTCTTCGCCGCCGCGACCGAAGATGAACGGGTCGCCGCCCTTGAGCCGCAGCACGCGCTTGCCCTGGCGCGCCAGCCGCACCAGCAGGTCGCTGATCTCCTCCTGCGGCAGCGCGTGGTCGGCGCGCCGCTTGCCGACATAGATGCGCTCGGCCTCGCGCCGCGCGAGGTCGACGATGCTGGGGTCGACCAGCCGGTCGTAGAGCACGACGTCGGCCTTTTGCATCAGCCGGAGCGCGCGGAAGGTCAGCAGGTCGGCGTCGCCCGGTCCGGCGCCGACGAGATAGACCTCGCCGAGCGGCGGCGCTCGGCCGTCTTCGGCGGCGCGCTCGAGCGCCGCGGCGAGCGCCTTCTCGGCCGCCGGCTCATTGCGCGCCAGCACCAGCTCGGCAATCGGCCCGTCGAGCGCGCGTTCCCAGAAACGCCGCCGCGCGACCGGCGATTCGAGCTTGTCGTTGACCTGGGCGCGGGTGCGGCCGGCGAAGGCGGCGAGGCGGCCGTAGGCGGCGGGGATCAGTGTTTCGAGCCGCGCGCGCAGCAGGCGGCCGAGCAGCGGCGACGCGCCACCGGTCGAAATCGCGACGACCAGCGGCGAGCGGTCGAGGATCGACGGCGAGATGAAGTCGCTGAGGTTGGGGCGGTCGGCGACGCTGATCGGAACGCCGGCGCCGGCGAGCGCGGAGTGAAGCCGCTCGTCGTCGGCGGGATCGCCGGTCGCGACATAGCAAACGAGCGCGCCAGCGAGATCGGCGCGCTGCGGCTCGCGCGCGACATGGGTGAAGGCGAAACTCGTCGCGAGCGGGGCGAACTCCTCGTGGTCGAGCCGCAGCGCGTAGACGAAGACCTGCGCGCCGGCGCGCGCCAGCGTCTCGACCCGACGCGCGGCGACGAGACCGCCGCCGACGACCGCCGCCTTGCGACCGGCCGCGCGCAGGAACAGCGGCAGGTAAGGCGTCGCCGCGGCGGCGGGGGGTTGGTCTTCGCTCATTCCGGTCTCTTGGCGCGCATGCGCTCAGGCCGCCGCGGCGAGGCGGGCGCGGTCGCGCGTGCGCCACAATGCCGCCGCGCGCGCCTCGGCGGCGGCGGGGTCGCGCTCGACGCCGAGCGTCGCGAGCGCGATCGCCAGCGTGCCGACGATCGCCGCGGTCGCATATTCGTCGTGGGTTTCGCCGCGCCAGAGCGCAGGGAGGCGGCTCAGATCGAGATTGTCGTCGGGCGTCGCGCGCGGGTCTTCAAGCAGGGCCGGCCAGCGCATCTCGCCCGCTGCGCCGTCCTCGACCGTCAGCGTCTCACACGGCTTGTTCGGCCGCCGCTCGGCTTCGCCGCTCTCGCCGCGAAACACCGCCATGCGCGGTTCGCCAAGCGCGAGCGCTGCGTCACGATGGATCTTCAGGTAGCCGGGATGGAACACCGACTGGATCGAGGCGCGAGCGGCGAACGGATTGACCTGCCGCGCCAGCGTATGGACCGGCGAGCGCAGGCCGAGGATCGCGCGCAGAGCGAACAGCTCGGCGAGCCGCGGGCTGAAGGCTTCGAGCGGCAGATAGACGAAATTGCGCGCTTCCAGCAGACGCGCGGCGTCGTCGAAGCGCGCCGCGATCGGCAGGCCGAGCCGGACGATCGCCTCGCGCGCGTAGAGCCGGCCGACGGTATGGCCTTCGAGGCCGTGCATCGCGACGCGCCAGCCGGCGTCGGCGAGGGTCAGCGCGGCGAGCAGGAACCATGGCGGCCGACGCCGCTTTCCCGCATAGCTCGGCCAGTCGAGATCGGCGCGGACCGCGGGCTCGGGCAAAGTCGCGCGCACGGCGCGGACAAAGCCGGCGATCTCTTCGCCCGTCTCCTCCTTGACCCTCAGCAGCATCAGGAAGGCGCCGATCTGCTCGGGCCGCGCCTGGCCCGCGAGGATCATCGCCATCGCCTCCTCGGCTTCGGCGAGCGTCAGCGCGCGGGTCAACGACTTGCCGCGGCCGAGAACGGCGATGAATCGCGCGAAGGGGTGCGGCTCGGGGTTCACGGCAGTCGTTTGGGTTTCGAGGAGCTTGCGTCGGCGGCGAAGCTAGCGGAATGCGCGGGAGCGGGGAAGGCCGCGCCTCCGCGCCGGACTGCGGTTGGTCGAAAGGCCAAGGGCAGGGGCGCTCGACAAATTAGAATAACATGATATTCTAATATACAGACGCGCCGAAAGCGGCTGCGCGAAGGGGAAACGCGGGAGGGAGACGGTGGCAGATATCGTCATCATGGGCGCTGGCTTGGGCGGCGCCGTCATGGCCTACGAGATGAAGGACAAGATGCGGCCGCAGGACAAGCTGACGGTCGTCACCAAGGATCCGATCTATCATTTCGTCCCTTCGAACCCGTGGGTCGCGGTCGGCTGGCGCTCTCGCCAGGCGGTCGAAGTCGATCTTGCGCCGACGCTGGCAAAACGCGGCATCGCATTCAAGCCGGTCCCGGTCGTCAAGGTGTTTCCCAACGAAAACCGTCTGGAGCTCGCCGATGGTTCGGCGATCCGCTACGATTATCTCGTCATCGCCACCGGTCCCGAACTCGCCTTCGACGAGATCGAGGGCCTTGGCCCCGACGCCAACACCTCGTCGATCTGCCACATCGACCACGCGCTGAAGGCCGGCGTCAGCTTCGAGGAGTTCTGCAAGAATCCCGGACCAATCGTCACCGGCGCGGTGCAGGGCGCCTCGTGTTTCGGCCCTGCTTACGAGTTCACCTTTATCCTCGAGACCGAACTGAGGCGCCGCCGCATCCGCGACCGCGTGCCGATGACCTTCGTCACCGCCGAACCCTACATCGGCCACCTCGGCCTCGACGGCGTCGGCGACACCAAGGGGTTGCTCGAAGGGGAAATGCGCGATCATCACATCAAGTGGATCACCAGCGCGCGGGTGAAGAAGGTCGAGCCGGGCAAAATGACGATCGAAGAAGTCGCTGACGACGGCTCGATCAAGGCGACGCGCGAGCTGCCCTTCGCCTATTCGATGATGCTGCCGGCTTTCCGCGGCGTCGCGCCGCTGCGCGGCGTCGACGGCCTGGTCAACCCGCGCGGCTTCGTCATCGTCGACAAGCACCAGCAGAACCCGAAATACCCGAATGTGTTCGGAATCGGCGTGTGCGTCGCGATCCCGCCGGTCGGGCCGACGCCGGTGCCCTGCGGCGTGCCGAAAACCGGCTTCATGATCGAATCGATGGTCACCGCCGCCGCGCTCAACATCGGCCAATTGCTGCGCGGCGAAAAGCCGACTTA
>Ga0182030_10012749_pt1 | contig 16802 bp, 13 predicted proteins | sample 812S3MmetaG_FD_121299 | JGI IMG/M metagenome (GOLD analysis project Ga0182030, IMG submission 121299) | Permafrost microbial communities from Stordalen Mire, Sweden - 812S3M metaG (Illumina Assembly) | ecosystem: Environmental > Terrestrial > Soil > Wetlands > Permafrost | place: Sweden...
ATCGATCGCTGCGCCTTGATGCGCCACGAGATTCCCGACATCCGCTCCTTCATGGAAAACGACATCCGATTCCTGTCGCAGTTTTGAGATAGTGCGAACCGACCGAGAAGGACAAGCGTGCGCGCCCCACTGAGTTGGCTCAAAGAATTCGCCCCGTTCCCCGATGACATCGGGGTCCTGGTCGCCGCGCTCGACGATCTCGGGCTGGTGGTCGAAGAAATCGAGCGGGTCGGTGAGGGCCTGGCCGACGTGGTGGTGAGCACGGTCACCGAGATCGACGCGATTGTCGGGGCGGACCGCATCCGCCGCGTTGTCGTCGACGCCGGTGCAGATCCCGTCGAGATCGTCTGCGGTGCCGCCAACTTCGAGGTCGGAGATCGGGTGCCGCTCGCGCCCGTCGGTGCCGTGTTGCCAGGCGACTTCACGATCGCCCGGCGCAAGATGCGCGGGGTCGTCTCCAACGGCATGCTGTGCTCGGGGGCCGAGCTCGGCTTGAGCGACGACGGTGCTGGATTGCTGGTGCTCGGCGATGATGTGGTGGCCGAACCCGGCACCCCCTTGGCCGAAGCACTCGGTCTCGAGCCCGACACGGTCTTTGACATCGCGGTCGAGGGCAACCGTCCCGACGCGTGGTGCATCAGCGGGATCGCTCGTGACCTGGCGGCCCGGCTTGGCCTGGTCTTTACTTTGCCCGAACCTCGGGCACCCGTGCCCTCGGGCCAAGCGGTCGAGACGTTGGTGCTCGCCCGGGTCGACGCACCCGAACTGTGCCCCCGCCTCCGCGTGGCGGTGGTGGGCAACCTCACCATTGGGCCATCGCCCGATTGGTTGGCCCGACGGCTCACCCTCGCCGGCATGCGCCCCATCAACAACGTGGTCGATGCCTCGAACTACGTGATGCTCGAGCGCGGGCAGCCAACGCACCCCTACGACCTCGATCAGCTTGGGGGTCGCGGGATCGTGGTGCGCGCGGCGCGCCCGGGCGAAAGCGTCACCACCCTCGACGGGGTGACCCGAAAAGTCGGCGAACCCGGCCGAAGCGTCGGCGACCCGGGGATCGATTGCCTGATTTGCGACGCCGACGATGCCCCGATCGGGCTGGCGGGGATCATGGGCGGGGCAACGTCAGAGATTGGCGCCGCGACCACCGAGGTGCTGCTCGAGGCCGCCTACTTCACCCCAATGGTGATTGCCCGCACCTCCAAGCGCCTCGGTGTGCGCACGGAGGCCTCGGCCCGTTTCGAGCGCGGTTGTGACCCCGGCGCCATTGAGGCGGCGGTAGAGCGCTTCTGCGAGTTGGTGGCCCTCACCGTGCCCGACCTTTTGGTCGCCGACGGTCGACTCGGGATCGACGGGGACGTCCCCGAGCCCTTCAGCATCGACCTGCCCATTGCCCGGGTCCAGCGCCAAATCGGCGTGGCGCTCACCAAAGAGGCCATCGCCGCGTTGATCGAACCGATTGGGTTCGGCTGCATTGATCAAGACGCCGACACCTTGTCGGTCGTGGTGCCGACCAATCGGCCCGATGTGCGTCGCGCCCCGTACGGGATCGACGACGTCATCGAAGAGATCGCCCGAACCTATGGCTATGCCAACGTCCCGCGCCGCACCCCGACCTGGCCGCAACCGGGCCGCCTCAATGCACTCCAGCGATCGCGTCGCCAGATCAAAGACGTCCTGGTCGGGCTCGGCGCGTCCGAAGGGTGGACCAACACCTTTGTCTCGGCGGCCGAGCACGAGCGGGTCGGACTGGTTGGTCCAGCGGTTCGGGTCGCCAACCCTTTGGTGGCCGAAGAACCGTATCTGCGTCGTTCACTCATGCCCGGACTGCTCGGGGCGCTGGCCTACAACGTGAGTCGGCGCCAAGGGGCGATCCGCCTCTTCGAGGTGGGCACCGTGTTCTCGCATCCAGATGCCGGGACGGCGCGCCTCGTCGAGCGCAGTGGAGCGGGAGGTGGGCACCCAGCCCGCTTGCCGGGCGAGCGTGAGCTCGCTTGCGTCATCTTCGCCCTCGACAATGACGACGCGCGCCACGCCGTGGTCGCCTGGCGGGTGCTCGCGCAAGCCGTCGGGGTCACAGACGTGCGCATGGTGGCCCCGGGGGACCAAGTGCCCTTGCCCGGCCTTCATCCGACCCGCTCGGCCCGCCTCGAGGCCACCTTCACCGCTAAAGGAGGCAGAGCGGTCACCCGCGCCATCGGTGCCGTCGGGGAGATCGACCCCCAAGTCGCCGCCGCGTTCGGGGTGAATGAGACGGCCACGCCGGGCAGCACCGCACGGCGAATCGGGTGGCTCGAAGTCGACCTCGGACTGCTCTTGGATACTTCGGTGGTGGCCCGGCGGGTCCCCGTCGGCGCTGCGGTCAGCCGCTTCCCCTCGTCGGACATCGACCTCGCACTGGTCGTCAACGACGCCGTGTCGGTCGACGACGTGGCCAGCACTCTGGCCGCGACGGCCGGTGAGCTCTTGGAGTCGGTCGCACTCTTCGACGTCTATCGGGGCCCGGGGATCGATACCGGCCACCGCAGTTTGGCCTTTCGGCTGCGGTTCTGCTCGAGTGACCACACCTTGACCGATGACGAAGTCGGGACGTTACGCGCCGAGTGCATTGGCGCGCTCGAGAAGCAATTCGGGGCGCGCTTGCGTTGAGCGGCGTCAGTGGTCCGAGCGCGAGGCCTCGCGCTCGAACTCACCCATGTCGAAGTAGTCACGCCAGCGAACCACCAGACCCGCGGTGTCAAGGTCGATGACCGAGCATGCGTGCAAGGTGACGAGCGGCCCGGTGCGAAGATGGCCGCGGCCGATCCACTCGATGACGCCGCCGCCATGATCGCCGCGGGCATGAGCGAGCGTCATCGCCCAATCAGGGAAGGTCGCTTCGGTGATGGCGTAAATTGCGGTGACATCGCTCGTCGCTTCGGTGAGGGGGTCGGCGTAGGTGCCCCCGGGGGCGAAGAGATCGACCCAGGCCTGGGCGCTCGCACCCGGGCGCATGGTCAGCGTCTCGACCGCGTCGCTGGCCCACGTCGCAAAATCCATGAGATCCAACCCTTTCGTGTCCAAACGGTCGACGGGTCACATTAGCGATCGCCGGCGTGGCAACGTGGGGAGATGCAGGTGCGCTTTATCGACCCAGCAAACGAACAGGACTGTCGCGCCTGGTTCAGCGTGCTGCACGCCACCGACGTCGAGCGATGGCCCAACAGCCCCGGATGGTCCTATCGGACCGCCAAGGCGATGCTCGAACAGCGCGACGCCTCGATGAGCTTCTTGGCGATGGCGGCAACCGAGCCGCCTTCAGCGGGAGCGAGGTCGCCGCGCTTGTCGGGCATCGCGATGATCCAGGTGCCGAACTGGGAAAACACCCATCGCGTGCAGTTCGACGTGCGGGTACTCCCGCCGCAGCGCCGCCACGGGGTCGGCCGGGCCCTGGTCGATGCGGTTGCCCAGTGGGCCGCCTCGGTCGGCCGTACGGTTCTTCACGCAGAAGACGAGATCCCGCACGCGCACCCGAACCGTGATGTGGTGGCCCATTTCGCTCGTGATCTCGGGTTCAGCGCAGTCCAAGCGGCGCACCGTCGACACCTTGAGCTGCCGCTCACCCCCGAACGCCTCGAAAAGCTCGCCAATGAGGTGCGCGTCGCCACGGTCGGGTATCGCCTCCACACGTTTCGCGCACCCTGGCCGAAGCGCCACACCGAGGACTACTGCTCGCTGCAGCGACGGATGTCGACCGATGCGCCCTCGGGTGATCGCGAACACCAAGAAGAGGTGTGGAGCGAGGCCCGGATCGACGAGATCGACCACCTGCTCGCGGCGCAGGGCCTGGTCAAGTTGGTGGCGGTCGCCGAACACGAAGCAACCGGGCAACTAGTTGCCTTCAGCGAAATAGCGGTCGTCGAGGCTGAGCCGACGGAGGCTTGGCAGTGGGCGACCTTGGTGCTGCCCGAACATCGGGGGCACCGCCTCGGTCTGGCCACCAAGCTGGCCAACCTCGAGAATCTGCACGACCGATTCCCGGCCGTGCGCCGCGTCATTACGGGAAATGCCGCGCAGAACACGACGATGATTGCGGTCAACGACATGATGGGCTTCGAGGTTGTGGCGGATCAGACCCTGTGGGAGCGGCGGGTGCAGCGGTGAGAGTCGTCGAGATCGATCCCGCCGACGAGGCCAGCTTCGATGCCTGGTTCGCAGTGATGGCCATAACCGATACCGAGCGTTGGCCCGGTCGACCGGGTTGGCAGCGCGCCGAGCGCTTGGCCTTCGCGCTCGATGATGACGCGCCCCAAATGCACCGCTGCATCAGCGCCCTCGACGACGAGGGCCACGTCGTCGGGATTGTCGACCTCGCGATGCACCGCTGGGAGAATCTGCATCTGGCCGAGGTCGACGTCCGGGTTCTGCCGGAGCATCGCCGTCGCGGGATCGGGCGCGCGTTGGTGCGCTTCGCCGAAGAAGCGGCACACGCGGCGGGGCGTCGCCAACTCGGTGGCCCTGACGAGGTGCCAACGCGGTCGGGCGCGGACACGTCGGTGGGGGAGTTCGCACGCCGCCTCGGCTTCGCGGGGGCGCAGTCGATGGTCCGCCGCGAGCTCGCACTGCCCCCGGTTGGCATGGACCTGGCGCAACGTCGCCGCGAAGCCACCGCGAGATCGGTCGGCTACACCATGTTGACTTTTGCTGACCGCTGGCCCGAGGAGTACCTCGCGGATCGCTGCGAACTGGGGAGGCGCATGTCGACCGACATCCCAATGGGTGACCTCCCCTTGGACGAGGAGATCTGGGACGAGGCCCGCGTGCGCAAGATGGAGGCGTCGCTGGCCGAGCAGGATCGGGCCAAGATCACCACAGCCGCTCGTTGCGACGCCACCGGGCACTTGGTCGCCTTCAGCGACATCGCCATCCCAAGAGGTGCACCCGAATCGGTGTGGCAGCACGACACCTTGGTGATGCGCGAGCACCGGGGTCACGGCCTTGGTCTGGCCACCAAGCTCGAAAATGTGATCGCCTTGATGGCGGCCTACCCGCAGGCCAAGACGATCAGCACGTGGAACGCCGTTGAGAATGAACACATGATCGCCATCAACGACGCCATGGGCTTTGTGGTCACCGCGCACTCGACGATCTGGCTCAAATCCCTCGGGAAGTGATGGAGGGCGACCGGGCCTGGGCTGTATGCATGAGTATGCGTTGGTGTGTATACTGATGCGATGAAGGCGGGCATCGTCGGAGCATCGGGCTACACCGGGGCCGAGCTCCTTCGGCTCTTGACGGCGCACCCCGACATGGAAGTGGCCGTAGTGACGGCACATTCGCATGTCGGCGAGGAGGTGGCTCGTCATACGCCGTCGTTAGCCGGTGCCTACCCGGGCCTCGTGTACGAGGCCAATGACCCGGCCCTGCTCGACGGCCTCGACCTGGTGTTTTGTGCGCTCCCGCACGGGGAGTCGCAGCGAATCATCCCAGAGCTGATCGGTCGGGTGGGCCCCATTGTCGACCTGGCGGCGGACTTCCGGCTGAAGGACCCAGCGCTCTATGGCATCTGGTACGGCCACGATCACGTGGCACACGAACTCTTGGCCACCGCCGTCTTCGGCCTGCCCGAACTCTTCCGCTCGGGCCTCTTGGGGGCGAATCTGATCGCTGCCGCGGGGTGTTATCCGACATCGGCGGCCCTGGCCTTAGCCCCATTGCTGCGGGCCGGGCTAATTGAGGACCGCGGCATCATCGTCGACGCGGCGTCTGGGGTGTCGGGTGCGGGTCGCGCACCCAAGGACAATCTGCACTTCGCGGGAGTGGACGAGGATTTCACCGCCTATGGCCTCCTCGACCATCGCCACACGCCCGAGATGGAGCAAGCGATCGGCGCCGAGGTGTTGTTCACGCCCCACCTCGCCCCCATGGTCCGAGGGATCCTCGCCACGTGTTACGCACGACCGAGCGCGGCGGCAGGAACGCTGCGCAGCGACGACGTCATGGCCGCGCTGCATGCGGCCTACGACGATGAGCCTTTCGTCGTCGTCACCGACCAACCGCCCTCGACCAAGGCCACCTCGGGTTCGAATTGCGCCCACGTCACGGCCCGGGTCGACCCTCGCACCGGATGGGTGATCACCTTGTGCGCACTCGACAATCTGGTGAAGGGCGCGTCCGGACAGGCCATTCAATGTGCGAACGCCGCCTTGGGTCTGCCCGAGACGGCCGGACTGCCCCTGGCGGGGATGTACCCATGAGTGTGACCGCGGTACCCGGATTCGTCGCGGCTGGAGGTTCGGCGGGCATCAAGGCGGGCGGCGTCCCAGACGTCGCGGTCGTCGTTACCGCCGATGGCCGGGCGGTGCCGAGCGCCGGCGTCTTTACCGCCAACCTGGCCGCCGCGGCACCGGTGCAGTTGAGTCGGTCGCATCTGCGCGCGACGAACGGGCGGGCGGCCGGGGTGATCCTCACCTCGGGCAACGCCAATGCCGCGACCGGTGCCCCGGGCCTCGAAGCCGCCGTCGAGCTTTGTACCCTCACCGCCCTTGGGGTCGGAGCGCATCCAGAGGAGATCTTGATCTGTCAGACCGGGTTGATCGGGGTTCCCTTCCCCATCGCCCAGGTCGGGACGGGTGTGCGCCGCATCGTCGAAGCACGGGCCGCCGGTGCGGCCGCCGGGGCCGACGCGGCCCGGGCCATCATGACCACCGACACCGTCGCGAAAGAGGCGGTCGTCGCCACAGAGGGTTTCACCGTCGGGGCCATGGCCAAGGGGGCCGCCATGCTCGCGCCCAATATGGCGACGATGTTGGCGATGTGCACGACCGACGCCGACGTCGACTCGGCCACCTTGCGCGCCGCCCTGCGCACTTCGGTGGCGCGCTCGTTCAATCTCATGACCGTCGACGGAGCGACGTCGACCAACGACACGGTGCTCGTCATGACCAGTGGGCTCGGGGCAACCCCAAGTGCCGCTTCCCTGACCGAGGCGCTCACCGAGGTCTGCACCTCGCTGGCCGAGCAGATGGTGGCCGACGCCGAGGGGGCGACCAAGGTGCTCCACCTGCGGGTCATCGGCGCGGAGAGTGACCACGCCGCACACCAAGCTGCCCGCAAGGTGGCCGACTCGGTCCTCGTCCAGTGTTCCCTCAACGGTGAGGATCCCTATTGGGGTCGCATTGTCAGCGAGCTCGGTTCGGCCGGGGTCGCTTTCGACATCGACCGGGTGTCGGTGGCCTATGGGGGAGTGGTGGTGTGTGCCGGTGGTACCGCAGCCCGCCACGACCCCGGAGCGGTCAGTGCCCACATGGCCGGTCGACATCTCGAGATCTTGTGTGATCTCGGGCTCGGAACCGGCGCCGCTGCGGTGCTTGGAACCGATCTTGGCTACGGCTACATCGACGAGAATCGGACCACGTCGTGACGTCCACGCAGCATACGACTCCGAAAAATTCCGCAGCGCAACGCGCCGCTGCCCGCAACACGGCATCGGTGCTGGTTGAGGCGCTGCCCTACATCCAGAGGTTCTCGGGCAAGATCGTGGTGGTCAAATACGGCGGCAACGCGCTCGACGGTACGGCGGGCGACGCCGACGACGCGTTGGCTTCCTTCGCCCAAGACGTGGTCCTCATGCGCGCGGTGGGCATCTTGCCGGTGGTGGTGCACGGGGGTGGACCCCAGATCGGCGAGCTCATGGCCCGGCTCGGCAAGGAGACCGAATTTCGAAACGGACTCCGGGTGACCGATGCCGAGACGCTCGACATCGCTCGCATGGTCCTCGTCGGCAAGGTCAACCGCGACATTGTCTCGGCCATCAATGTGCACGGACCGCTGGCGGTTGGGATGTCGGGCGAGGACGCCAACTTGATCACGGCCGCCCAGAGTCATGTCGACCTCGGCTTCGTGGGATCGATCGAAGAGGTCGACCCGACCATGCTCGAGCGTCTGGTGGCCGAAGGGATCATCCCGGTCGTGGCCACCATCGGGGCCGATGGGGCGGGACAGGCGTACAACATCAATGCCGACACCGTGGCCGGAGCGTTGGCCGAGGCACTCGGGGCCGAGAAGCTGATCTTCTTGACCGACGTCGAGGGGCTGCGGGTGGTGGCCGATGACCCCGCCACCTTGGTCCACAAGGCCAGCCTCTCGGTGGTCGACGAGATCTTGCGCAGCGGTTCGGCCAAGGGGGGAATGCACCCAAAGGTCGAGGCGTGTGCCCATGCGGTGCGCGGCGGCGTAGAGCGCGCTCACATCCTCGACGGGCGGGTGCCCCACGCACTCTTGCTCGAACTCTTCACCGATTCGGGTGTCGGGACGATGGTGTTGCCATGAGCGCAACCGCCATCGATCGCAGCGCCTTGATGCGCACGTACCCCGATCCGCCCGTCACGTTCGTGCGCGGTCAGGGCACGATGCTCTACGACGCGAACGACAAGGGCTACCTCGACTTCATCACCGGGCTCGCGGTGGTGTCCCTCGGTCACTCCCACCCGAGCGTCGCTCGTGCCGTCGCCGAACAGGCCGCCACGCTGACCCATGTGTCAAACCTCTATGGCAACGAGATCGGCCCCGAGGTGGCCCTGACCATCGATCGCCTCATCAACGGCGGCACCGGGCAGGCAGGCGGTCAGGTGTTCTTCTGCAATTCGGGCGCGGAGGCCAACGAATGTGCGTTGAAGTTGGCCCGCCGTTGGGCCGGCGGCGGTCGCCACGTCGTGGTCAGCGCCGAGGAGTCTTTTCACGGGCGCACCCTCGCCACGTTGACGGCGACGGGCCAGCCCCAAAAGCACGTCGCTTTCCAACCGTTGCCCGAAGGCTTCACCTACGTGCCCTACAACGACGCACCCGCGCTCGAGAAGGTCTTCGCGAGCCATGCCGGCGCCGAGGCGGTCGCCGCGGTACTCATCGAGCCGATCCAAGGCGAAGGCGGCGTCAACGTGCCGAGTTCGGACTACCTCGGTGCGGTGCGCTCGCTGTGCACCGAGCACAACGCGTTGTTGATGCTCGACGAAGTCCAAACCGGGTTCGGTCGCACCGGAGAGTGGTTCGGTTTCTTGGCCCAGGGCCTGCGACCTGACGTCGTGACCATGGCCAAGGCGCTCGGCAACGGCATGCCCGTCGGGGCGTGTTGGGCCCGGGCCGAGGTGGCCGCGGCCTTCTCGCCAGGGGACCACGGGTCGACGTTCGGGGGCCAGCCTCTCGCGATGGCGGCCGTGCGGGCCACCTTGGCCACCATGGAGCAAGAAAACGTCTGTGCCCGGGCGACCCGGGCCGGGGCGTTGCTCGCCGACGGCTTGGCCGCGCTGCAAGGCGTGGATTCGGTGCGCGGGTCGGGCCTGCTGCTCGCGGCACAACTCGATGCACCGGTGGCCGCCATGGTGTCCGCAGAGGCGCTCGAACGGGGGCTCTTGGTCAACGCCGTGCGTCCCGACGCCGTGCGGGTGGCCCCGCCCCTCTTGGTCGCAGACGACGAGATCGCCACCGCCCTGTCCATCCTCGCCGAGGTCATGGCACACATCGAAGAGAGCGGGGGATAGGGGCGTGGCCAATCTCTTTGACATCGACGACCTTTCGCCCGAGTCGTTCGACCGAGTGCTCGACCTCGCGCTCAGTGCGGACCTCGAGCCGGTGCTTTTGGGCAAAGGGGTCGCACTGTTGTTCGAGAAGCCCTCGGCCCGCACGCGCAACGCCACCGAGATGGCGGTCCACGGACTCGGTGGCCATCCGGTCTACATCCAAGGCACCGAGGTCGGGCTCGATAGCCGGGAATCCGCCGAGGACGTCGCACGAACCTTGGGGTGCTACCACTCCATCATCTGTGCCCGGGTCTTCGACCACTCCATCTTGGTCCGCATGGCAGCCGCACTGCGCTCGAGCGGATTTGCGGTGCCGATCATCAACTTGCTCTCGAACGACGCTCACCCCGGCCAGGCCATAGCGGACATCTTGACCTTGCGAGACAGCTTCGGTGCATTGCCGGGGCGATCATTGGCCTACCTCGGCGACGCCAACAACATGGCCCGATCGCTGGCCAAGGCCACGATGGCCCATGGCATGGAATTCCGCATCGCGTCACCGCCGGGCTATTGCTTTAGCGAGGCCGAGATCTCCGAGCTCGAGGAGTACGCGCACAAGATGGGACGCGGCGGAACCATTCGCGCCACCAATGACCCCAAAGAAGCCGCCGACGGCGTCGATGCCTTCTACACCGATGTGTGGACGAGCATGGGGCAAGAACACGAACGCGACGCCCGCCTGGCGGCTTTTGCCGGCTTCACGCTCGATGACGATCTGGTCGGGCGCGGTGCGAGCGATGCGATTGTCTTGCACTGCCTGCCCGCCCACCGCGGCGAGGAGATCACCCATTCGCTCATCGAAGGCAAACACAGCGTCGTGTGGCGTCAAGCCGCCCACCGTCGCACTGCGATGCGCGGCATCTTGGCCTGGTCGCTCGAGACGGCCTCGTGAGGAGTCGAACATGACGGAGCGCACGCGTACCACTCGCCTCACCAAGCACCAGCGCCAACACCGGATCACCAAATTGCTCGAAGCACAGCCGGTGACCAGCCAGGCCCAGTTGGTCGCCCTGCTCGCCGAGCAGGGCATCGAGGCCACCCAGACCACCGCGTCGCGCGATCTCGAGGACCTCGGGGCCGTCAAGGTGCGCCTCCCGGGCGGCGACACGGCCTACGCCCTCCCCGAACTGCCCGTCCATCAGATCGCTCCCGAAGATCACCTCCGAAGGGTGCTGGGTGAATGGGTGGTCGAGGTGGCATCTTCGGCCAATCTGGTGGTGTTGCGCACGCCGCCGGGGTCCGCCCATGTCGTAGGCTCCGCCCTCGATCGAAGCGGTCTCGACGCGGTGATCGGCACCGTGGCCGGCGACGACACCGTCTTGGTGATCGTCGACGAGGCGGTGGGTGGGGAAACAATGGCGGCACGCTTACGCGACGTCGCCGGTATCGCACATGAACAGTGGATCGCGTTGCAGGGGAAGGATTGAGAGTGACTGAGAGAGTGGTATTGGCGTACAGCGGTGGCCTCGACACATCAGTGGCCGTGCGTTGGCTGATCGAGAACGAAGGCGTAGAAGTGATCGCCGTCGCGGTCAATGTCGGCCAGTCCGCCGACAAGGGCGGAGAGGACTATGAGGCCATTCGCACCCGCGCCTTGGCCGCCGGTGCGGTCGAGGCCGTCGTGGTGGACGCCCGGGCCGAGATGGCCGAGGACTTTTGCGTGCCTGCCCTTCAGGCCAACGCACGCTACGAGGGCAAGTATCCCTTGGTCTCCGCGCTGTCGCGCCCGGTGATCGTGCGCCACCTGGTGGCCGAGGCCCGTCGACACGGCGCATCAGCGGTGGCCCATGGCTGTACGGGCAAGGGGAACGACCAGGTCCGCTTCGAGGTCGGCACGCGTTCACTGGCACCCGACCTGTCCATCTACGCCCCCGCCCGGGTGTGGGGGCTCAGCCGCGAGGATTGTGTCGACCTCGCCACCAAATGGGAAATCCCCATCACCGTTACCAAAGAGAAGCTCTATTCGATCGACGACAACCTGTGGGGCAAGGCCATCGAGTGCGGGGCCATCGAGGATCCATGGGCGCCCGCACCCGATGACGTCTACACCTTGACCCGGGTCACCGAGACCGATCCGGTCGAGGTGATCGTCGGCTTCGAGGCCGGTGTTCCAATCGCGCTCGACGGGGTCGCGCTGTCGCCACTTGAGTTGATTTCCCAGCTCGGTGCGATTGCCGGCAGCCGGGGATTCGGACGCCTCGATATGGTCGAGAACCGCCGGGTTGGGATCAAGAGTCGCGAGGTCTACGAGTGTCCGGCCGCGTTGGCGTTGATTGTCGCCCACACCGACCTCGAGGACCTCACGCTCGAGCGTGACCTCCATCACGAGAAGATCCGGCTCGAGCCACGTTGGTCCGAGCTGGTCTACGACGGTCTGTGGTTCTCACCGCTCAAGGGGGCGCTCGACGCCTTCGTGGCCGAGTCCCAACGCCATGTCACCGGCGAGGTTCGGCTGCGCTTCGCCGCACCGGGCACCTGCACGGTGGTCGGTCGGCGCAGCCCGGTCGCCCTCTATGACCACGGGCTCGCGACCTACGACGCATCGGACACCTTTCGCCACCAAGACGCTGAAGGATTCGTGCGCCTTTGGGGATTGGGCGTTGCAACCTGGTCGGCCCGCCAGGGTCCCGGCGCGCCGCAATGGATGCCCGGAGCCCGCGACTCATGACGCTGTGGCACGGTCGCATCTCGACCGGTATGGCCGATGCGGTGGCGGCGTTCACCATCAGCCTCCCCTTCGATCAAGTCCTCGCGCACGACGACTTGATCGGGTCGAAAGCCCACGTCAAGGGGCTCGGCAAGGCTGGGATCTTGGACGAGAACGAGGTGACGACACTGCTCGACACGCTCGATCAGGTCGAAGGTGAGTTCGTGGCGGGGACCTTTGTCTTTGCCGAAGGCGACGAAGATATTCACACCGCGGTGGAGCGTCGGGTCACCGAACTCGCCGGCGACGTGGGGGCCAAGTTGCACACCGGGAGGAGCCGCAACGACCAGGTGGCGACGGACCTGCGCCTTTGGTGTCGACGGACCCTGATCGAGGTGGCCGCAGAGATCATGAATCTCCAAGACACCCTGGCCCAGCGCGCGCTCGATGCCGCGGACGCGTACCTTCCGGGCTATACGCATCTCCAACGAGCGCAACCTGTTCTTTTGGCGCATCACCTCTTGGCCCACGGATGGGCCTTGGCCCGCGATGTCGACCGATTGGTGACCACGGTGGACCGTCTCAACGTGTCGCCGCTCGGAGCGGGGGCCTTGGCCGGATCCTCACTTGCGCTCGATCCCGATTTCGTGGCGGCCGAACTCGGCTTCCACAGTCGATTCGAAAACTCCCTCGATGCGGTCTCCGACCGCGATTTCGTGGCCGAAGCCCTCTTTGACCTCGCGTTGGTCGGGGTGCACTTGTCGCGCCTGGGCGAAGAACTGGTGTTGTGGTCGAGCGAGGAGTTCGGGTTCTGCACGCTCGACGACGCGTACGCCACCGGGAGCTCGATGTTGCCCCAGAAGAAGAATCCCGACGTCGCCGAGCTGTCGCGGGGCAAGACCGGTCGCTTGATCGGGCACCTCAACGCGGTGCTCATCACCCTCAAGGGTTTGCCGCTCGCGTACAACCGGGACCTTCAAGAGGACAAAGAGCCTCTCTTCGATGCGGTCATCCAGGTGGTTCGCGCCCTGGTGGCGCTGCGCGGGGTCTATGACACGGTGAGCTGGAATATCGACCGGATGCAGGCGGCAGCCGATGGACCGGCCGCCGCCGCCATTGACCTGGCGGAGCTGTTGGTTGAAGGTGGCATGCCCTTCCGCCAGGCACACGCGCTGGTCGGGGGACTGGTGCGCGAGTCGCTCGAGCGCCACGTGCCGCTGGCCGAACTCGTCGAGGCCCATCCCGACCTCGGTGAGAGCGCGGTCGAGCTTCTCGAACCCGGGGTCGCAGTGACCCGGCGTCGCACGCCCGGAAGCGCGGGTCCAGAAGCGGTGGCCGAACAGGCGCAGCGGTTCGAGCGTCGCCGCGAGGTGGATCGGACCCGCCTCGCGCAGTGGACCAACGGCACGGGCCCGACTGCTTGAAGCGCTCGGAGATGGCGGGTGACCCGGTTGCGGTCGCTCCCTGGCTGCTCAACAAGGTAGTGGTGCGAGGGGAACGGGCCGGGCGCATCGTCGAGGTCGAGGCTTACCGCGGCGCGCAGGATCCGGCGTCGCACGCGTACCGCGGCGTCACCCCGCGCACCGAGGTGATGTTCGGTCCCGCCGGCTTTTTGTACGTCTATTTCACTTACGGCATGCACTGGTGTGCCAACGTCGTCTGCGGCCTCAACGGCGAAGCTGGCGCCGTGTTGATCCGCTCGCTCGAACCCACGGCGGGAATCGACGCGATGCGCCTGGCGAGGCCCGCGGCACGACGCGAGGTCGATCTGTGTAACGGCCCGGCCAAGCTGTGTCAGGCACTCGGCATCACCGGTGCGGACAACGGGACCGACCTCTTGTCCCGGGCGTCACCCCGGGACTCTGCCCGCACCGAAGTGCCCATCGAACCGGTGCGTCTGGTTGACGACGGGACCCCACCACCGACGCGGCCGGGTCGCGGCACGCGCATCGGGATCAGCGTGGCTACCGAGCGGCGGTGGCGTTGGTGGGTGCGCGGGAATCTTTGGGTGTCGCGACCGGGCTGAAGGTCAGCTGTACCAGCCCAACACGTCGACGACGACGTTGACGCTTCCGGTGTTGTTGTAGACATCGATCGAGCCGTTGGCATTGAGGGTGGCCAATGTCAGGTTGGCCCGGACCTCGCCGGTCGCGGGATTGAGGTCCGATGCGAAAGATCGGGTTGGTCCGGGGTAGACCGTGAGATAGGTCGCTCCGCTCGGCGCCACTGCGGTGAGGTTGACGACGACCGCCGTGGCGTCACTTGGGACCCCGGCAATTCCGGCCACTTGGATCGTGAGTGCGCCGCCCGGACCGATGCTCTTTGCGTCACACTGGTTCGGCCCGGTGGCGAGCGTGGCCACGCCCGCACGGGTGTCGCAGATTCGCGCCGGTGCCGGCTCGGTGGTAAAGGTCGAACCCGACCCTCCCGCCGATGAGTAGTAGCCCGAGATGTCGACGACCACGTCGGTGTCGGTCGAGCTGAAGATCGAGATCTGACCGGGCGAGGTACCAGCTGAGAGCGGCACGATGACCCGGTTGGCCGTGACCTGGCCTGCCCCGAAGTTGAGATTCGAAGCGGTTGGCTGCGCGCCCCCTTCGGGGAACACGGTCAGGAACCCAGCGGCTGTTGGATTGACGTCGGTGACGTTCAAGACCACCGCTGATGCGGTGTTCGGCACACCGTTGATTCCGGCCACTTGGACGGCGATGGCGCCCCCGCCGCTGATGCGCTCGCCCAGGCATTGTGCGTTGGCGCCCGTCAACCCCGAGGGATCTCCCGCTCGGGTGTCACAGATGCGCACGGGGGAGGGGAGCGGGTTGTAGAGACCGGACGGAGCGTCACCGGCCGGAGGATGCACAAAGCCCTCGACGTCGACCACGGCGTCGGATTGCGCTGAGGAGTAGATCGAAACTTCCCCGCCGGTCCCGAGGCCGACCTCGATCAGGTTGGGGACGACTTCACCGCTGACGTAGTTCAGATTCGACGCGTTCGGCAGCGGGGCGCCGGCGGGAAACACCGTGAAGAATCCCGGTGCGTTCGACGCGACGGAGGTGACATTGAGGACAACGGCTGTGGCATCGGCGGTGACGTTGAAGCTGCCGGCGACATGAATCGTCTCGGTGCCGCCGGCGGCGATGGCGTTGTCTGCACCATTGGCGCTCGAGCACTGCCCAGCCGTTCCGGTGAGCGAGGACGGATTGTTCGCCCTGGTGTCGCAGATGCGAGTGGGTGAGAGCGGCGTGTAATCACCCGAGGTGACGATGAGTCCGATCGATCCGCTCGAAGGGGCGAAGGTGGCATCGCCCGAGTACGTGGCGCTGACGGTGCTTGACCCCGGCGGCGCTGTTGTGCTCTGACACGAGCCCAGGCCCGACACAAGATTGGCGGCGCACAAGGTGATCGCCCCATCGGTGAAAGTCACGGTGCCGCTCGGAGTGCCACCTGCGCCGCTCACCGAGGCGTTGTAGGTGACCGAGGATCCTTGCACCGGGGTCGTCGAGCTCACCGAGGCCGCAACCGACGAGGCGGCCTTGTAGGTGAAGTGGTCGCTGCTTGTGGTGGCCGACGGGCCGGCAATGGTGCTCACCACGACGTCGACCGCGCCGATCTTGGTGGACGCCGGCACCACGGCGGTGATGCTCGATGCCGAGTTCACGCTGAACGACGTGGCGGGGACACCACCAAAGGTGACGCCCGACGCCGAGGCCAATCCCGAGCCGGCAATGGTCACCACCGAACCGCCCCCGAGGGGCCCGGTGTTGGCGCTGACCGACGCGACGCTCGGCACCGGAGCCGCGCTGTAGGTGAATTCGTTGGTGGTCTCGTTCGGTGTGGCGTCAGAGGTACCGGCCGCTGTGGTGACGGTGACGACCACGGTGGCTGCGTGGGCACCATTGGGGTCGAGGGGCGGCGTCACGCTCAAGGCACCGTCGGAGATGACGTGCACGTTGGTTGCGGTCCCCGAACCGAAGTGGACGCTCGGTGTTGCCCCGTTTTCGAACGCGCCAAAGTAGTTGCCTTCGATGGTCACTTTCGATGCGGTCCCCGGCGATGGCGCGGTGCCCGGGGTGACGGCGACCACTTCGGGCGCGACTTGAGCCGGGTAGGAGATCGACGAGTACGGGTCGATCAACGAATCGGGAGTACCGGTCTTGTTCACGAAGAGTTCGGTGTAGGCCCCGCTCGACGTGGCGGCATCGCCCATGGTCGCGCTCTGCGAACCATTCGATGTCCACGGGCCCAAGATGTTGTTGCGGTGCCCCCAGCACCCCGACATGTTCTGGGGCTGGCAGTCGGCGTTGGTGCCACCCACCCCGTCGTCGTACATCCAAAGAAAGTCCGACTCGAGCGGGCTCAGCGCCCCCGCCCAATTGCTGCCCCATTGGCTGAAGGGATAGCCCGCCGGCGGGCTCGGATCGGTGTTCGCCGAAGCTCCGCTGGCCGAGGCTGCGTCAAGCGTCGGGCTCAGGCCGGCGAACTCGGCCAGACCGCGATCCCCCCGTTCGAGGTTGGCCAGCACCAAGAGTTGGACCGCCGGGCTCATCTGCGCCCAGCCATTGGGGAGCACCATCGGGCCGAGCCCCTCGTCGTTTCGGCCG
>Ga0182030_10012751_pt1 | contig 16801 bp, 17 predicted proteins | sample 812S3MmetaG_FD_121299 | JGI IMG/M metagenome (GOLD analysis project Ga0182030, IMG submission 121299) | Permafrost microbial communities from Stordalen Mire, Sweden - 812S3M metaG (Illumina Assembly) | ecosystem: Environmental > Terrestrial > Soil > Wetlands > Permafrost | place: Sweden...
CTCCTGATTTTGCGTTGTATTGGGAGCCGAGCTCTTATAATATGGCTTGAGAGCTGTCTTGAGAGCCGATTGCGCCTAAATAACTCAGTCATTGAAAGCTCAGCTCCCTGTTCACAGATAGAAAGCTGATCTTGATTTGCCTAGAAGGTAGTGAGAAATCCAGGCCCCCAAACTAGACAGCTGTTAGATCCTTCTGCCCCAGGGCGACTCGATCCCCGGCACGAAGAGTCAAAACTCATTATTCCAACATCGTACGGAAGCTATGAAAACCGTGTCAATCAGCTCTGGCCGGATGCGAGGTGGGCTCGTGTAATACGAGATGAGTGCCATCTGGAAAGGAGCCCAGGTACCAAAATTTCTAGAGAAGTTCAAAAAGACCGCAATTCGGATGGTAAAAAGCACTTGCCACGCTCCTACAAAAGAGATATTCTACAAAATGCAACATCTCAATGCCCTTCCGAACTAGCGGCCAGGACTTCTGGCGAGAGCCCGCCCTTCCAGATCTGCTGTCCTTGTGTTGAACATGGCCCTTCGGGTCAGCTGGAGCTCAAAGGACAAGCCAGACTCATGATCATTCCAGAGCATGCAATACCTGCATGGGGGAACGTGGTAGAGAAATTCATAGCAGCAACGACCCTGAGAAAGACGATGGCATGAGACTTTATGTTCAATCTGAAAAATATGGTCGCCCTGTTACCAAGAAATATATTCAAGCGGCGGACTATGGGGAACTCGTCAGTCAGAAAAATGTCATCATATTGACATCCCCAACTGCATACAAGAAACACATTCAGACGTACCGGGAAAATTATTATCAAAATGGTTGTAGTATTCCATTCGGTCATATAAGGGGATGACTTTCACCTCGATAGTGAGAGAAGGTCGCCGACAATAAATATTTTGACGATCTTGCCAAATAACAACAAGCCTTATGTCTGGCTTGTTTCTAACAAAACATATGAAGAAGCTGTACCTGAATTTGAAGGACCGATTGACATATTAAAATCGGTCAGGTCAGAGGCTTGGAGCGGCCATCAAGATTTGATGCGGGCCGACGATATTGACGGTAAGAGACGCCGCTATTTGATTACTTTGGGATCTAGTCAACGTCATAGACAGCTTTTTTGAGGATTCAGAATTTCTTGCTGAATAATTCTCAACGCCCGTTCAAAAATGTAGTGGGACAGATGCTAATGAATGTTGCAGGGGTTGACGAACACCATAGAAAGCTTCTAGAATATGTAGGTTCAAGGTCCGGTCAAACTCTAGAAAGTTTCAGGAAGGAACTCCTCCATGTACTGAAAGGCTAATGATACGACGAACCATTCTAGACCACATGGTTCGGACAACCATTATATACCAAAATTGTTCCCACAATTACCACGATTTCTAGTGCCACCAAGGTTGGTAATGAAGGGTCTCTGAGAATATTGCGAGACCAGGCGCAATGGGTCCTCGAGAGTGACCTAGACAGGCGAATGGAGGAATATTCCAAAGGCTCAAATCTGGCAAAAGCCCCGATCCTGTCTGTCGATCCTTGGTCTGAACTGGCCTATGTCTTTCGATTGACTGCCACGGTGCCGTACCTGGCTAAGTGGGCGGCTCAAAGAAAGTTTCCCTTGCTGAAGGTTGGTCTTGATGTTGAGTCTCACATAGCTTGCGAGATACTGGTCGAAAATGGAATAACGACTCAACAATTTGGAGAGTAACTCACCGAGCCCGGGCAACGTCAATATAATTCGGGACAGTAACGATTTGAAGCAATTAGCAGACAGTAGCAACAAATTTGCCGGCATCCTCAAAATATTGGATGATATAGTCGCCAGGCCGGGAGTAAGGCTCGACAAGATCAGCATTTCGTCTGAGTTTCCTCATATAAACAACATTATCTTTCTAGTACAAGCCCCTTATTATTAGCGATCTGAAAGATAGCTGATTCAAGACTTTCGTAGTGGCTGAAAGGCAAATCGGAGGAGGCCAGGAAAATAAGAGAAGCTAGAGGAGAAAAGAAGTACAGTGAGAAAGAGATCCTTTACAAGCCGTACCGCATAGGTCAAATGGCGAAAAATATTGATAAGATTATAAGGGGATTCCAGTTTGAAAGGGAAGACAACGGGAAAAAGGTGTACGTACTCTAATTCAGTTGCTTGTTTCTGCTATTGACTTGGAGAACCTACACTAATTATACCCACTTCGGGGATGGCATCGCTTTTGAATCCAGTCTTGATAGCTCTTCCAGAGCTTTTGCTGAACGTCTATCCTATGTGGATTGTCAATCGCTTCATTTTTGTTGAACCAGCTTTGGACACTGCGGATAGAAAACCTCTCACAGGCCATTTAAGTAATGCTCGGCAGATAAGGCCAGCATTCGTCTACAATCTTAGATGTGCTGGAGACAAGACCGAGGACAACCTCTTGCAATATCAACAAAAATATCTTCGATCAGATCAGCTGACATTCCAAAATGCGACAGACCCCGCTAGTTTTGTAAAACAAGCTCCCCAAAATGTGTTTCCTTGCTTTGAAAAGATACAGTATGAACATGACCATGATTGGGGAAACAGAAAACGCCATCTTCCGCCCCTCAAGCCTTTCGAGACTCAAGACGAGGATGATAAAGGCTTAACCTTGGGTTTAGCTCCATCTGGCTCTTCTAATTGACGGTTTTCTACACCATCGCCAATGCGCGCCAATACAAACAGAAAAAGTCCTGCGATAGTCATAGAAGATGATGAGTATGATGGTGAGTTAATATTCTTGTGCGAGGGTCCCGCCAACCGACAGCCAGTACCCCTAGCAGGGCGTGGAACTACTACAAATCGTCGACGACTGCCCATAGAAGGAGACGATTTGGCGGCTCGCAGACCAAAAGAGCAGGAAGAGAGTCTCAGAATTGCAAAGGCACAGGATGCACAGGCTGAGGTAGAAAAACAAATGGAAAGGGAGGATCTAGAGGAAGTGAGTTCAATTCCAGTTTACACAGTAGCGCAGGATAAGAAAGCCGTGATAGCACAACGAAATAAGTTCATCAAAGAAATTGAAGCTGAAAGGGATCCCATACAAGATATTCGGACTACAGACGAGGACCGGGTAACGTTCAAGAAAATGGCAAAAGACAGGGTGCGTCGGCTAGCAGAAGCAAAGGGGAAGAAAGGCGAGAAAATCGTATGGCCTGAGGGCTTCCCATACCAAACAGTCGACGAAAATCTACACATTCGCCTTCGACAACCGGCGCGTGGGAAGCGAAGGACCCCTGCAGTAGTTGACCCTGATGGTCTAGATTTCGACTCGGAAATGATAGAAAATCCAGACGGAAACCGAGATGCTGGTAGCTGGGGCCTCGTATAGGAGGAAAATGAGACCTTTAATTTGTTCTTGATTTTTATAGGCAGTAGATCATGTGTAGTGGATGAGATGGATTAACAAACGAAAAAATTTGCCAAGTGGACTGGATAATTCAGGTATGCCAAATCATTGTAAGTTGAGCACTACCCTGTCGGCGATGCGAGAATTCGACGGAGAATCTATACAAGAATCCGATATGAGATTCTTAGTTAATGAATAGAAGTATTTGGGTCCTTATTTCCTCGTCGCGCTAAAAATTGAAGAGAGCAGGATTTGGGGGGTCACAAAGCAAAAAGCCTTCAAAATTTGAAGAATTCGAAAGTTCATGTGTCTTAATAACCATTTCCATAACGCATATCCTGGGTATTTTGAATCTCAAATGTCCAGCTCCGAAAATAACTCCGCGTATCCTGGTGTTGCATGTTCGAACCATCTTCACCGAATAGTCCCACATCAGACCTTTGCCTTTTTCCTAATCATGCCAGCAGAAAGTACATTTACAGCAGGACTATTTTCACTAGTAGAAGCCGCGGGCTGTGCATCCTTTGGATCCTCCGCAGTTCCTTTTCTTTTCTTCCTCATAAGTCCCATGTTAAGTGTAGCGATTCCAGCCGTGCCGTTCACGCTCTGAATTTGAATCGTCTTAGCACCCGTCACTAGTTCACCCCAAGCATCTTTCATCTGTCCCACCGCTCCTGATCGAACCTCATTAATCCAGCGACTGGAGCTCGAGCTGGCCAAGTCTAAACTGGCAAAGTCAAGCCTTAGGAGGAGCTCAGTAATTCGCTTGTAGTCTGATTCGTCAACGATCACCTGACCTCTGCCTTCCGGACGCCATGTATAATACGCTGTTACCTCTGGTTGATCCAAAAGATAGTTTTTGTTCTCTGTCTTGATCCGAGGTTTGCGTGGAATGATAGGCCCAGAGAGCTTCGGCTTCTTAGGTGTACGAGGCTTAGAGGGCCGAATCGACTGCTGGGGAGCAGAATATACTCCATCCTCATCAACTTTCAGCGGTGAACTTGTTGATATGACCTGACCTGAAGCATTGAAAGAGGTCGCTGGTGTCAATGGAAACGCTGGGTTACTTGCTATAGGAGGAATTGAAGAGTCATTGTCCCAGACATGACTATCAATCGTGAGGATGGTGGTCTGGCTGTCACCGATGACTGACTCCGTAGGTACTTGCTGAGTGACAGGTGTGAAAACTATCCAGATAAATCCCACCAGCCGGCCTGCTGAGCACTCCTGTCGGAAAGCCATCATATCCCAAAACTGGTCAATCGTTTTCACACTCTTCCATTGTCCGTTCTCGCCATTTCGACCCTTGCTAATTTCGTCATCAAGCTCATCCAAATATCTCGATTTAGGATCATCAGGGAAATGTGGTATCAGGCATCGTGGAGGTATATCAGTCGAATATCTTGAGATCTCTTGGAGTGGGTGTCCTATGGTCCAGGAAGATTTCGTTGCCCTCGGAAGGTAAGACATTGTCTCGTGCGTATCAAGGCCGGGAACAACCAAGTATCCCTTGATCTTTTCCCAATCTAACCCTACTGGTGCTTCGTTTCCTTTTATCAAGGGATCAAGAACCCTGCACCACCATCGAACCAGCCCCCTGTCATCAAGCACATGTTTACCACTATACTCGACACTTCCAGGAAAGAGGTATTGATCCTGAGCTCGAGCAAAGAGGGATATGACGCTTCGGATGTTTTGTCGTTGGCGTTGCTTCACTAAATGTCGTAAAAATGTTGAGCTAATATCTCGTAGAGGGGAAGGGGTCCCTTTTGGCAAGTTCGAAAGTTGTAGAAACCCTGTCGAGTCGGCTTTAGAGACAAAGAAAGTTGTGTCGTACGCCGTTGAGTAAACTAGAATCTCTATCGCAAATACCAATACTTCCAATGGTTCTAGCAAATTGCTACCTGAATTTGTTGTAATTGAGACAGACAGGAAATGGCTTTCGCAATATGTTCGGTCTGGTCGAGCTCCTGGAGGTGCGGAGTACAATGCTGAGGTCCGGGTTGGAGGGGTAGAGAGGTGATAGATCTTGAAATTGATATCTTTTGGTAGAGCAGAAGCAAGTTGCTGAAGTAATGATGGAGAAGCCATAGACGACATAGCATCTAGCCTCTCATGAGCAGCCATAATTAATAGGATACCAAAAAAATGCAGGCCATTATCCTCAAAATGTGAACTTGAGAATGTAAATTGAGGTCGTCAGCTTGATACGCGACTTGAAAACGCGGTCTTAAAGGGGCTTAGCGCATTGGGCAAAATAATTTATATGAAGGTTTAGTAGACATCGACTTCAACGTTGGCGACGATTATCAACCTTCACCGGATCAATTGCATAATGGCATCAACCACTACATGTCGATCATTACGAGCACTCTCAAGAAGAATAAGTCCACGCTGTCATTGCGCAGAAACTTCGAGAGCTGCTTCCATCTCGAGGCGATCACTGTCAACGACCTCAACTAGACAAGATGTGCAGTATGAGACCGACAACGCACAGCGGCCGCGGTGGTCGTATACGCCAAAGGCAATGATAGCCCCATATCCTACACAGCCAAAGGATCCCAGTAAGGCGTGGGAATGCAACAGTGATCCAGAGCGCTTGGATAAGTTTTACGCAAAGTTCCTTGGCCGAGGCGGAGACAGCGTGCTCACAGAGGAGGTGAAATGGCTTGCTATCACACACAAGAGCTTTGATCAAGGGCGAAGAGGATTCAATGATCGTTTGGCATTTCTTGGTATGATATTTTCCCGGCTTGATGCCATCAAATACTGAGTAAAACAGGACGACGAATTTTGAATCTTCAAACAATTGTAGCACTCCTGCATTCAGAGACAGCTACGCAGACGCAGTCACCGCCGAGTCCTTCCGATGACCGCGAACCATTTGCACATCCTGCGTTGGATGGTTTAGCAAACTTGACCGATGCATCGATTAGAGATGTTTTGACGAGAAGTAGGCTTGCTCAGTTAGCGAGTCAGATGGGCATGCGGGAAATTCTGAGATGGAAACCGAGGATGGTAAGACGATCAATTTTGCTTTTGAGGGCCGAGACTGACCTTTTTCAGCCGAGCAATTTAGATGCATCCGGCATCGAGGCGGTGCTCACAACGACACTATATGCGATTATTGGAGCGGTTGCATTACAAAAAGGAGGAGACGTAGCGAATAGAGTTGCGAGAGAAAGGGTCCTCAAGCCCCTTGGGATAGCATAGGAACACACAATGGCAGTTGAGTAGGTGTAGAATATTGTACAATTTCAGGGAACAGCTCGCAATTCTTGAGCACAGGGCGTCAAATGTGGCAGCCAGTCATAATGGCAAATTGTACAAAATTTGAGCACTCCCCTTGAATATGGTGCCACTTCATCGGTAGGTGAGCTTCTGATTTATCCTCATATCTCGTTATCTTTCAAGTTTGCGAGTCCGAATCATGTCCAAGTGGCATATAGTGAATGAGAGACAAGCAGTCATCACAATGATATACTACCACAACTGCTTTCTCTTCTTTCATCTCTCATGGAAGAAATTCTGCTACAGATTATTGTTTATTCCCATAATCAGCACACTGAGAAGCAAAGATGATTAACCCTAGGCCGTCTCCAGACCAGAATGCATGGAATAGTCGAATAGATGGCAGAGTTCTTAGCCTGGAAACCGATCTAACCCCAATCAGGAACCTCAATCTGGGAGAGTTCAAGACAGGTATCGAGAGCCTTAAGCTCGGAGACTTCAAATCAGCGACCGAAAGATCCTTAGGAGAAGCCACAAACGGCTTGAATGCGATCAAAAAGTGGAGAGTGGACCAAATTGATCCTTGGAAGCAACAAATGGATATGAGAATTCAAGATCTTTCTAATGAGAAGCTTAACAGATCGGAGTTCATCACTAATGACAATGCTATTAAGACTCTCGATAGGAACATAGGCATACTAAATACCAAACTCGGAAGTCACACTTCAGATATCAAAGACCTCCAGGAAATGAAACTCAACAAAAGCGACTATAACCCTCGATCCAAGGATATCGATAATCTCCAAAGCAATGTTCAATCTCTCGCCTCGATTGTGGGCGAAGACGGAACGAAAATCAAAAGCTTGGGTGACGATGTGAGGTTATTAGGCGCGAATCAGGTGACACTAGGAGACAATATGAAGACCCTGAGCGCGAATTACGATTCCCATAATGCGATATTGCAAGGCCTGAATAACAAGTACGAATCGCACAACCAGCAGATCAATAATAACAAAGGAAACATAATCAATATCAATACGCGAGTCAACGACGTTACTTCTTTTGCGAACGACCTGAAGAAGGACCACGACTCGGATATCTCGAAAATCAACACTCGACTAAATAGCCTGGAGAAGAATGTCAACGGTCTCGACTCGAAGTACGATGAGCTTGAGAAAAGGGTTGACACATTAGATGGTGACCTTTCGAAAGTCCGGGTCGAAATAGCAAATAATCATAAGGACTTGGAGAAGCGACTGAAGAAGCAAGACGAGAAGATGGAAGCTGGATTCTCGGATCTCAAAAACGCGATTAAAGATATCAAACCGCCGGGGAAGCCTAAGGATAATACACCTTCATCTCCGGGAGAGACTCGGAATAAGGGAGAGATTTGGAATAATGGAGGGAATTGGAATAAGGGAGGTAATTTCAACACCTTCATCCACGCGCCCAATTGTCGAGAAGCGACTTTCAACGTTTCTGGGCCTTGTTCTTGCAGGATTAATTATCCTAATCCGACCGGCCCTCCATTATATCCACCTAGTGACCGTAGAATTATCATTCCGATACAGCGCCCGGTCGAGTACGAAGTCATCTGGCCACGTCGACGAGCAAGATCACCATCCCCAATAAGATATTCTTCAAGTCGTTCCTCACGCGGATCTTCAGCCTGGAACGCTGCTGGAGGTCTCTCCTTAGAACTCAGTCGAAAGACTGGCGGTGGTCTTTTCTCAAAGCCCAAAGCGGATGGCTTTTCGTTGCAACTTGGAGGCGCAGGTGGTGCTGGAAGATCGAGGTCAATGAGAAGACGGAGAAGTTTAGAGTTCTGAATATTTTGGAATCTGCGAATGCAAAGTTTTTTTTTTTCAATAGGGCAATTTGTCTTTGCGCTGCTTTTCATGATGATCATGATCAATGGTTGAATCAAATAACGTATTATGATTTTTCAACCAAGATCCCTTTTCTCGTTTCTGCTCTGTCAAGATGTGCTATTTGCTCAAGTGTCTGTGTTTATGATGCGGTGCGCCGACAATGTGGCAGTGCTTGCTGGTCTATCTTCTGATGGCCATACCGATCTGTAGCCCTGATATTATGGTCCACACCAAAGGCAGCTGTTGCAGTCAATCCTTGATAATAGGATATTGTTTTGAGGAACTCATGTGTATCACTCAGCATAAAGTGATATGATTCATAACTAAGCACATTAAGCTATGTTTCCCTCGAATTACTTGGAATGTTTCTCGATTCGACGTCCCTCTTAAATAGCAGAAAAAACTAGGGCAACAACATGTCTCTAGATCATCAACGACTGCGCATTGACCTCGAAGAGCTCGACTCTCACCGTTATAACTTTAGTTCCAAGTTATAACCATCGAATTCTTGTAAATCTTGTCAAGCATCCTGTCACCAGATTCCCACACGCAACCAAGCGGCAACAAGAAGCCTTTTGCTGAGCTGGATTTAGTGAGAGATGGTTGTTTTGGTGAGGAGTGGCGATGTCGACGGGTGAGTTACCGATGAGAGGATTGGAGATTGAGGATTTGACCGAAATAAGTTGTTGCAATACGTCAAATTGGCAAAGTCTTGGATGAGTAGTAGTTGATTGCTTGTACCGGAGCAGTCACGGATCTCCAGCCTTGTTAAATCAGTTGTTGTCCATTTCCACGGAAGATTGATCTAGTGTAGAAATGTAGCAAATAGGGCGAAGTTCATGTCATTTGCGGGCTCATGAAAGCTGCAAGGCCACGAAAATACACGCCACCACATTAAGCTCTGCAATACATAACGAGTTATCAACTTTTTGCCTTAAAATAATGGAGCGGTACATAAAAATATAACGTCTGTCTCGAATGAGTCACGAGTCATGGACATGCTAATTCAGGACGTGGAAGCAGGCATCTTCTCACCGACTCCCCATCCGAAAAGCGCTGATCTTCCAACCTCAGATAACATCCCTAACGCGCCATTGGGGCGCTCGGTAGTAGAAGAGGACAGAAATGATCTTCCACCGCCCTTGCGATTCCAGAGTTGCTCAACCGAGTTGACCGCTTTGCTATCTTTCGCCGATTTGTTAATCTCAACATTCTCAGCGCGATCTACCTACAAGTAGAGATTGATCGCCTCCGATCAAAGTTCATTGAGCTCAACGGTAATTAGAACGATAATGTGGATATTGCGGCATTCATGGCACCTGAAATTGGACCCCAAACCCCAGAAAATGAGCTTCTAAAAGAGATTTTTCTCAAGATTATTGAGTATAATAAGCCAGTAGAGTTTCATGAGGCCTGAAGTGCAATTCAAAGAAAACAGTGGCTTAACAAACGCAGATTCAGTATTCTCGCAAGTGAAAACAACCGACCCTTCTAGCAGCTGGGGCCTCTGCAGATTTGGAATATTGACCAGCGGCATGTATACTCTTCGAGGACTAAGCGATATTGCCCAAAAGCCGTGTCAACCCCATTTCTTTCACGACCTCCTCAGCATAGCCCTGGCAAGAGTACCACTCAACATGGAAGTTTCCCAGACTTTTTTTTTTTTTTTAATTTCTTTTTTGCATTTTTGACTCTCCTTTCTACCTACTATTACCTCAACTTGATCACCGGATCCTGGGGCTACTTAAAGTCACTTGTAAGTTCAATCTAATCATACGCTTTCGTTTTTCAATTTAAAAATATAGCCTTCTGAATGTACAATGGTTGCTTCAGGTCTCCCCCCAATTCATCAAGACCAGCGAGTTGGTTGAATCGAGCGTTGGTAAAAGCCAATTAGAGAAGCAGAGAGAGCCAGCCATTACGGATCGCCTTTTCATGGCATTCATAGGAGGATCAGCTCTCATTATACCCACGATGATCATGGCCAAGCTTCCAGGGCTGAATACCAGTTTCATCACGACTAGTGTAGTAACAATCGTGTTCGCGCTCACCCTAGCAGTTGGAGCTGAAGGGAGTACTGGGAGGATGTTCTTGCGGCAACAGCAGCATATACTGCTGTGTTGGTCGTTTTCATTGAGACCAGCCTATCGTCACCGACGACACCGAGTAACTAATGTGAAACTCTCCTTCTCTCCTTAGGAAGTTATATTCTGCAACTTTGTCCTGGTTCAAAATCAAATTATCTGCTTAAATCAGTTATCCTATTGTGGTAAAAAAACTACCTTTGGAAAAGGAATTTACTAGCTGTTCTTTGCTAGCCATTGAAAATCAGACCTTAAACCGAGCAGCTAACACGATCTGCAAATTCCATGTTACCATAATTCTTAGTCCGAGGATGAGGCTTACCTCGCACGTCCTCCTCACTTTAAAAATAGCCCACAAGGCTGAAACCGCTTCCCCTGATAGGCCACCTGCAACCTTGCTCCACAGTGCATGTTGTACGACCCACGTTCTACCAACACTGGCTCAAAATTTTTGTGGCTTTTCAAACAGTTTCCAAAAATGGCTGCAATCAGCGAGCTAGGTTCAGGGTTCATGGGCGAGGTTGAATATTGTCGCGTGTTCATGATTCTAAGTGATTATATAGATGTTGAGGCTGGATCCCTGAATCCCAAGAAACAAAATTTTCGATTGAGCAATTATTAATCCTTGTTTTAAACACTTCAATTCTTAAGATTTTTAAACACTGGAAGAACACGCTGTTTACTCTCGTTCCCCTGTGTAATAAGTTTTCAATCCCCACTCAGATGGCCACATCCTCTCCGTCCGTCTCATTCAATCTCCCGACTTCCTCTATCTCCCCTACCTCGCCTACGACAGCAAATCCAGATCCCACAATCTTCACCGAAATCCTCTCAACACGCACTTCCAAACTCCACCACCTCTCCATTCCCAGCCACACATTGCCCACATCCACCACTAAAACTCCACCTATCTATAGTATAATCGAGCATGAAACCCCCTTCCAGCCCTCAAAACCCGATATTCGTCTCTATGCTGGAGCAGACAAGACACATCCTTTGGCAAGTCTCATCTTTGAGCCATAAAGCTTCCAGTTGTGCCCAATACCTGGAAGTACACTCAAATATCTCTATAGCTTGCGCTTATTCATTGCTGAGGAAGACAATGCTGACTCTAAGGGCTCTGAGCACAGGTAGGGGTCGTCAAAATGCATTCTCTGCATTCAAAGTTCCATACCATTGGACTTGGGGATCCTAATGCTCTGTACCGCGAAGATTATTTTGAGGTGGGGGAAAGGAGAGAGAGAATGGTATGGGAAAGAATAACTAGGAATAAGAAATGGAGTTACAATTCCTATACTTTCTCATACGCCGCGGCGGATGGGGAAAGAAAAACTTACACGTGGAGACGAACAGTAGATAGGTGGTATAAGCAACTTAAAGAGATGGAGTTGAGGGCTGGTAGTGTGGAGGAGGTGGAAGGAGAGGTTTTAGCTGTTTGGAAGGGAACAAATAGGTGGAATGTTAAGAGGGGAAGTTTGTTTATCAGGAAAGGGGAGGAAGGAGATGAGAAAGAAAAGAAGAGGTGGGAGGTTATGGTTATTTTGACCGCTTTTGCCATTATCGAGAATTTTCAGAGGAGGGGCAAGTAAATAGTTTTGTGACCGTTTGATCCAGTAGCGTTCGAATGTTCATTTGAAACCTTCCCTTCCTTGTAAAGTCTTCTGTTACGTATTGAGTTGCATTAAGTAGAGACACTCGGGTCGGGGGGCGGGTTCCTCACAGTACTTGTGTAAGTCAGCAAGAGTATGTTTATACCAAACTGTTGAAAAGTGACATTATATATGAGGGTATCTAGAGACTAGTAATACAATGAAAGAAAACATATCAACCCAAAACGCTTTGCAAGAACACTAGCTACAGGCTACAATAGCAATCCAAATTTCAAGAAGAAAAAAACGGCATGGGAGTGTTAAATGAGATTGAACGGAACCAGCTGGAGTTATCTCCCATCCAAAATTTGAGGTTTCCCCTTTTTATTCCCGCCAAAGTTCAAACATACAAGTATCAATACTGAGAGTCTTATTACTCAATTTGACAATCTCGTGCATCAAATGAAGATCAATGACATTGTTGGTTCTTCTTGTCCATGCCAGATTGAACATTGTATGTTACGATATATCTATGAAGGAGTGCTGTAGGTCCCTTCGGCTGTAGAATCGCCAGGCACCCGTTTAGGCTCAGCGTAGTCAAGTGTCACTAGGCCTAGAAGGGATATAAGGATATAAAAGGCCCTCTATTCAGAGTTCAGGCTTATTAAACACTATACATCTGAGTCCTTCGTGACAGTACAAATCTTTTTTTTTTAAAAAAAAAGTGATTATCAATTTTATTAAGATTCAGAAGACTACAACAGTTAAGAAATAACTATGGATTGCATATAAAGATTTATAGAATTTGTTTTGTTTATTAAAGATTTTACATATTGAAATGCCAAGTAAGCCAAGGACTTATATACGCTAGTCTAGTATTGGATAGGTAGATGTATTCTGTTAAATCATTATAAATGATTGAAGAGAACATTATTTTTCTACAAACAATATTATGTAAAACTCGAAGTCTGTCTATTAGAGCTTGTACAAAAACATTTTCCGGAGAATGATTGTCCAATGTTACAGGTGACTATTATATATTAAGAAAACATTTTGCAAAACTTATGTTTTGTTAGCTTATTAAAAATCCTGTCTCTAGATGTAAGCTACTTGGAAAGCAAGATATTTGTGATACTCTTTTTAAATCGACTTTGAAATTGAAAAAAAAAAATTTATTATTATTATCAAGGAAAGTGTGAAAGCTTTTATTTCAAAGTTGAAGTATAAAGGATACGTCTACTGAGACTTAATTAAATCTTAGGAAGAGTTTACATCAATAATTTTGGAAAATTCCTTTTACTAATCTGTACTTTCTTGAATTTGGAGTCAGAATAGTACATGTACTTTTGATATTACGGGCGGCGAACAGATACAAAAGGATTCGATATTGCATATGGGATAGGATTTAGACCTAGAAATCGCCTATGGATCTGCAATACTACGGAACCGTTGAGTAGAGCACCATAATATTAGGCCTCTTAATGTGCTGTGGAGCACTGAGAATAGAAGAGTGATGCTAGTCGATTTTGAACGGTCAGCAATTTTGAAGTGGAGATATCGCCTAATCGGAAGCGGAAGCTTTTAGATGCCAAAGGAGAAACACTGGGTAATGCCTCGCAGGGCTTTCATTTTATGCAGCTCATAGCTTCTGAGGTTATTTTAATGATAATGACCACTAGCCAAAATGGCTGCGAATGGCCTCAAAGCGGAACTGGTCGCTCCCCAAAGATACCTTTATTGTCATTCGGTTCGACTAGGGCGCGACTGCGATACGAAGCCTATCACCATCCTTGATGCTGAAGCTGCAATTCTCTCCTAACACGGAAGTAAGAAATTCGGGCACAAATCGTCCTCCAATCAGAATAAGCATTTATTGAGAGATGACCCACCCTGGCTGATGCCTAACATCTACCTTGCAGCCAAAGACACACAGGGCGAACATTGCAGACACAAATTAATGATGATTCGAGCCTCATGCATTCTGTGGACAGAATTTAATAGGCAACACTTGGTAGGCCGTGATTCACTAGTTGAGCCGCACGATTAGGTAGAGGGCCTATATAAGAGGAGTAATTTCAGCTCTAGCATTAGCATAAAGCTATTTAATCAGATCAACTCGACATTGGTAATACTGACGCCAAAAGCTGAGAAGTAAGTTAATCTTGCAGTTGATTTTACACCTTAGAAGTAGTTTTGTTGATTTAGATTTCAACAGATATCCATATCTCAGGGGGGGAAAAGAAATCAAAAGTCCCTGCCTTGCCAAACTCGGTAGTATAATGCCCAAAGTCAAAAGTTACTTGAGTTCTTTTGTTAAAGGCCACTGATTTTCTTTAGTATAATTGAACCAACCAGTAATATGTGTTGGCACATCCCTTCATTCCCGGTGACGTACACCAAATGCAGTCATACGTTTTGGCACCCCGAGAACTGGGAGATGTGCCCTGCGGGAGAGGCCGCTGGCGCTTGGTGCGATCCTATGACGGAGACGACTGCTGCATCGTCCACCAACCGAAAGTATAAATGCCCAGACTGCGCCAAGAAAGAAAAGGAAGGATCGGGCAAGGACAAAAAGGACAGAGATAGGAGAGATGAGGATGAAGGGAAGGGTCAGAAATCAGGAGGACACGATAACCGTAGGCGTGAGATAGGCGTCCATACAATCAATCAATAACTCGATACATTAGATCTAGGATATTGTGCTGCTTGAACGCTCTTTATTTGTCCACATATATCAGAAGAATGTTTCCCAGATCTGGTTTTCGTTGACCGACGAGACTTCCTGTGCTAAGTGTAGAAGTTGGAAGTATTGAAATTAAATACAAGAAAAGCTCAATTCTTGAGAATGATAATGTGATCATGTTTTTAGCTGCTGATGTATGTCTCATTGACGTCCCCGAAACTCCAGAGCGCGCTACACTTTCCTCCTAGAACGGCACATATGGTATCGTTCTAGCCCCTGATATCAAAGAGGTCAACGGACTCCTTTTAAGACGGCATTACCGCCACCACGGGAATCTAATTATCTACAACTTTTTCCGGAACGTAGTAAATTCGGCCATGCGACGAACTCTGTAGTGGGAGATTTTTTCAACGACCGGCTCGCCTTCATTTCTTTTGGGGTTTGAAGAAAGAGTTTTCTAGTTTGTCTTATTTCGGACTAGGATGGCAACTGGTCAGCAAAGTCGACTGGAACTGACACTACCGCGAGGACCTCTGTAACTGGCTGAGTGCCATATATATTTCGTCACGGACTTCCTCTATGCTCCGATATTCTCTCATCCAACATTTGAGAATTATGTCTCCGCAAAGAGCGCCCTCTGTGTTTGGAAGATCCTTGAAGCTGGGCCACTTAGGCATGAGACTTTTGTTCGAGCATTCATCGCTCGGCATTCTGGTAGCGGTTTGGTGATACAGGTTGTATTCATGTTTGTCCCAGACAACTATGGAATACATGGCAAACGCAAGGTGGAAAATATCCATATGTATAGCTGAATTGCCGCACTCATCTTTGGATGTTGTGGTCGTCGAAAGCGAGCCGGATGAGGCTACTTGTTCGTGTGACGGCAGCTCCGAAGTATCAAAGTCCAATGGCATAAGGGATGAGTGACCAAAATCGACAAAATGGAGCGACAAGTCGTCATCCACAAGAATATTTCTGAGTGCAATGTCATTAACAAAAACTCGTCGCCTGTGAATATAGCAAAGCGTATCCACAAGAGACCGCAACCAGTCTGCTTTCAAGGCGTCTTCCTCTTGTTGGTGGTTCTTGAGGTATCGATCAAGAGGTCCGTTCTTGATATATGCCATTTCGATTCCGTCTGTAGATATCTTGAAGCAAGGGACAACCCCGACATAGCTTCCTAATCTTTCATAGATTCGCTTCTCATTCTCCATCTGCTCTATGTTCATCTCATTGTTATATTCTGCATAGTATCGTGCATCGTCGGACAAATCAGTTGTGACTTGCACTCTTGGGATCTTCAGCGCGTTATTGCCCTGTCGCAAGACGATTCCCGTGAGGCCAAATCCAAGGAGGCCGTGAACAGATGTGATAGTGAAGGTTGAGCCGTCGGGTTTTACGAATATCGTAGGTTTTTTAGGTCTCATTGGATGGCTTGGTGTAAGCATTATGATTGACAAGACTCGCTAACAGTGGGGAGGGTGACATTGTTTCGAGTATCACTCAGGACTGCAAAGGAACGTCTTCCATATCTCGTTTAATCACAGCGACATTAGTACACATCACGCTAGCCACATCAGGTAGTGCAAATACGACTATATACTACTATCCAAAGTTTCCTAGTTTTTATAATTTAAATATTAATTTTCTAATTTGAAAGATTTTAAACAGATTATAAATAGCTCTAGCAAGTTGATTTTAATTGTATTTTAGATTTTTTATGAATTAACAAATAAGATCAATTTTGACTACTTAGAAATACAAGTATATTTATTTTAATTTTTGACCAATTTGATTAATTAATTATAATTATAAGTATACAAATAGTATTTGAGAAATATTATTTGCAAAATTAATATTAGTAGTTTAATTAGCTTGTTTTTTAAGCTAATAGTAAATTAAGTATATTATCTTTTTTATTTAATATAGAATTTAAAATTCAAAATAAAATAAATTTAATTTTGCAAATTAGATATC
>Ga0182030_10012752_pt1 | contig 16799 bp, 16 predicted proteins | sample 812S3MmetaG_FD_121299 | JGI IMG/M metagenome (GOLD analysis project Ga0182030, IMG submission 121299) | Permafrost microbial communities from Stordalen Mire, Sweden - 812S3M metaG (Illumina Assembly) | ecosystem: Environmental > Terrestrial > Soil > Wetlands > Permafrost | place: Sweden...
CCGTGACGTCGCCGACGCCGACCCTGACTCTCAGCGCGAGCCCGAGCACGCTCACCAGCGGCAGTGCGGCGACGCTCACCTGGTTCTCGACCAATGCCAGCTCGTGCGCGGCCTCCGGGGCCTGGTCAGGCAGCGAACCGGTCAGCGGCTCCGTGTCGACCGGCGCGCTCAAGGCGAACGCCACCTACGGGCTGACCTGTACCGGCAGCGGCGGCAACGCATCGCAATCGGCCACGATCACGGTAAATTCGCCAGCGCCGACCGTCACGTTATCGGCCAATCCGACCACCGTGGCGAATGGCGCGGCCTCGACCCTTAATTGGTCATCCACCAACGCAACGTCCTGCTCCGCCACCGGCGGTTGGGGCGGCTCCGAAGCGACCAGCGGTACCCAAAGCACGGGTAATCTGACCTCGGCGACCAAATTCACGTTGACCTGCACCGGAGCCGGCGGCTCCGCCTCTCAATCCACCACAGTCTCGGTATCGGCCCTGCCGCCCCGCATCAGCTTCAATGCGAACCCGACGAGCGTCGCGAGCGGTGCCAAGTCGACACTGACCTGGTCCTCGACCAATGCCACCGCCTGCTCGGCGTCGGGCGGCTGGTCGGGAACGCTCGCCACCAGCGGCTCCTCCTCGACCGCGGCGCTGACAGCCGCGACGACCTACACCCTCACCTGCACCGGCACGGGCGGCTCGGCCAGCGAGAACGTCACAGTGGCCGTCACTCCGCCCACCAACGGCAGTGCCAGCCTCAGCTGGGCCCCGCCCACGCAGGACACGAATGGATCACCCCTGACGACGCTTACGGGCTATACGGTTTACTACGGCACCTCCCAGGGCTCATTGGCCCAATCGGTGACGGTGAGCGGAGCCTCGACGACCAGCTATACGCTCACCGGCCTGACCACGGGGACGTGGTATTTCGCGGTCGCGGCGGATGCCTCCGACGGCACGCAAAGCGCCATGAGCAATATTGGGTCGAAAACGTTCTGAGGGCGTGATCTAGCCATACCTAGATTCTCTATCTTTTCTCGAGCGCTCGGTCCCCAACGCAGGGTTCTCGCGTTTTGAATGGTGGCGCGGCGCAACTGTTGCTTGGACTCACTATCCCTCGCTTGCATGGGCGAGCCCGCCCGCTATCTGGGGTGAACGCGCAGATTTGGTGGATCGTCACCTAGACGCGGCGTGCTAGAGTCCCCGGGGATCTCGGACGCAGACAACGCCATGGAATGATGCCCGGTGAGCCGATGCGGGCCTCTCCTGCGTCGTGATTGGCGGTAAGCACCCCGTTCAGGTAAAGCGTGAAATCCGAGGGGCTGCGACTATTAAGGTCGGTGGGGTCCATGCATAACTGGGGCGATCGACCATGAGTGGCTGAAAGAACACTGCGATTATGACCGGGTCAACCGTAGATCCCAGGGCCTGATCGGCGTCCAGGTTCATGTCGGACCGCCGATGAAGATCGAGTATCGCCAGATACTGCCGAAGGCGCTCGGTTAACACTTCGTGCTGGTGATCTCAACCGGTTGGGAGTCAAGATTTGACGGCAATTCTCCGAACTACGCACGATCTCGCTAGAGTCGTCTGGATCAGGGCGTTTGAATTGATTTCGGTTGGCCTGCTCATCTGGCCGCTCTCGAACGGGACTCCTGCCGCCACCTCCTCCAACGCACGATCCGCGATGGGAATCAATCTCGCGGCTGTCAACTATTTCGCGAGCGAACAGCCATTCATTAATGGCTTCTTGGAGTCGCAGCAGTGGATAACTCACTCAGATGCGACCTGGGATACCAAGGAAGAACAATACATTCACCTCGACGCGAACGGATGGCCCATCACGCTTACGAGCCTTCACGAGCCCTCCCCGCAAAGATTCAACTCGGTGGGGGTGATTTTTCTTCAAGGTATGCCTAGCACACCCAACGGTATCTATCCGGGTGGCCAGTACGTTGTGCTGTACGACGGGCAAGGAACTTTGGCCTATGGATTTGACGCCACTCTGGTAAGCCGCTCACCCGGCCGAGACGTGATCAACGTGGTTCCCAGCAACAATGGTATCGATCTGCGCATTGTCGAAACGGATCCCCACCATCACGGGAACTACTTGCGTAACATTCGGTTCGTAACGGCAGCCAATGAGTCTGCAGCGAAGGCGGGGCAACTGTTCAACCCGGCTTTTCTGAAGCTCCTTCAAAATTTTCGCGCGCTGCGATTCATGGATTGGTTTCGAACCAACGAAACCACACTCTCCTCCTGGTCCGAACGCCCAATCCCTACGTACGCTTTTTTCGGCACGCCCAAGGGAGTTCCAATCGAGATTGCAGTGCAGCTCGCCAACGCGGTTTCCGCCGACGCGTGGATGAATGTCCCGGTGACGGCTAATGACGAATACATCACCCAGATGGCCATGCTCGTGCACAATCAGCTAGGCAAGAGCCAAAAGGTTTATGTGGAGCTGAGCAATGAAGTGTGGAATTCCTCCTTCCCCCAATATAAGTACGCAGTGACCCAGGGCCAAGCTTTGTGGCCGAACCAGCCGTCGGGCGATACCGGATTCGAATATAACCGCGAATGGTTCGGAATGCGCACGGCGCAAATGTGCGATATATGGAGATCGGTTTGGGGGCTCGATCTTAGGCTCGTCTGTGTGCTCGGCGCGCAGGCAGCCTGGAGCTTCTCGGCAACCGAAGCATTGAGATGCCCGTATTGGACTCAAGGCGCACCATGTTCCGGGCACGCAATCAACGCAGTCGCTATCGCTCCTTACATGGGCGGCGAAGTGCCTTCGGCTTGGACTTCCCAAGCGGACGGAGGCCTCGCAAATTTATTTCAATCTTTATACTTGCAAAACGACCCGGCAGGTTACGACGGATCCTATCTTTCGCGCCTATGGAGAAAGTGGTCTCGGACTCCAACGACAATTCCCCCGGGAGGGTTCATTGCTGAGGACGCCTCATGGGAACGGGACTTCGTCGGGGTTCTCGCCCCCTACAAGCTCCCGCTATTGGCATACGAGGGTGGACAGAACTTCGCGAATGGATCGACCGACGCGCTCAATGCTCTCTACATCGCGGCCAACCGAGATCCGAGAATGGGCGAGGCGTATGCACGCTATCTTCAGCAATGGAAAGCTGCAGGGGGACAACTCTTCATGTACTTCGAGGATATCGGAGTGGAGAGCAAGTACGGCTCCTGGGGCGCCCTCGAATCGATCATGCAAACGACCACTCCGCTCCACAGCGCTCCGCCGAAGTGGCAAGCCATCCAGAATTTTCTCTCGGAAAACCCCTGTTGGTGGCCGAGTTGTTCGAGCGCGATCATCCAGTGAATCCGCGGCTGTCCTTGGCTCGAATGCGCTGTAAGCTATGTTCTCGAAGGGAGACCAACTTGAAGCCTCCGGAGCTCACAATGGCGTTCAACTGGTCAGCGCGCTCGCGTTCATAGGGTCTGGTCATGTCGTCCCTGGCCTGCGATTTGAAAAAGGTAGGAGGCGACAACTATCGGTTCGAACTTCGGGGCGCTGGCCACAGCGAGCGGCTGGTGGAGATGAGGAGAATGAAACCGTGAAACAATCTCTGCTGGGTAGCCCGTTTGGCCGGATGGCTCTATCGGTGCGCGATAAAATTCAATTGGTACGTGAGGCATGGAGTCACCCTGAAAGGGTTGGCACCAGTGCGAACGATCATCTTGCTACCTATCTTATCACCAGGTTGTGCAGGCCTAACGCTTACTTTATTGATGTCGGGGCCCACATCGGCTCGATCATTTCCGAGGTTGCACACCGCGATCGGTCGATAAAAATCGTCGCTGTCGAAGCCATACCCGAAAAGGCTGAACGGCTACGCCGGAAATTTCCCGATGTGGAGACGCATGCCTGCGCCGTAGGTGAAAGCGCCGGCAATGCCACATTTTTCATCGATATGGAACAATCTGGCTACAGTTCTCTGGGAACGCCAAAGCGAGTCGATCAAAGATCGATACGCGAGATCAACGTGCGGCTGGAAAAGCTTGACGCGCTCGTGCCCGCGCACCATGTTGATGCAATCAAAATTGACGTCGAGGGCGCCGAGCTTGGTGTACTCAGAGGAGCGACAGCACTTCTCGCGCGATGCCGCCCGCTTATTATGTTCGAGAGCGGTGCGCCGGTGCAGGACGGGCTTGGATACAGCAAGGAAGCCATGTACGAGTTCCTGTCCACTCATGACTTCTCGATAGTTGTGCCCAATCGTGTAGCGCACAACGATGACGGGCTTGACTTGCAGGGTTTCGTCGAGAGCCATTTGTACCCGCGCAGGACGACCAATTACTTCGCTATCCCCAAGGAACGGCGGCTCGCGTGCCGGGATTTGGCGCGTCGCATACTAGGCGTTCGGCCTGAAATTTGAAAAGGTTGCAAGCGGCACCTATCCTTGCACAGGGTAGCGAAACGAACTGTGGCCTCAGGGTCTGGAAGGACACTCAATTTCGGAGCGCTCGATGGCCTCGATGCGAATGGGGACTACGGCAAGGTGGATGCTGTTAGCGTTTACGGTCGCAGCACTTCTTGCCATAGAGATCCGGCTTACCCATGGCCCACGGGAAAGGATGGACACGGCGCTGCGCGCGACCGCGCGCTGGTCGTTCGTGCTGTTCTGGCTTGCCACCTGCGGCGGCGCGCTTCGGACGTTGTTCGGGGCTCGATTCAAGCCGCTCGCCGTGCACGCGCGAGATCTAGGACTGTCTTTCGCGTCGGCGCATCTGGTCCATCTCGCACTCGTCATGTGGATGTATGGGGTCGCGGACCCTCATCTGTCCGCGCGAACGGTGATCGTCTTCGGGATCGGTGCTCTTTGGACCTATTTGCTCGCGCTGCTGTCGTTCAACGAGACTTCGTCCTGGTTCGGGGTGCGGACCGCGAGAATCTTGCGCCTCATGGGTGTCGAATACATCACTGTGGTGTTCTTCATCGACTTCAACAAGGACGCCTTCGGCGGTGGCTTGAGTCGCAGCGCCTATTACGCGCCGTTTTTGATCCTGGCGGCTGCCGGGCCCTTGCTGAGGGTGGCTGCGGCCATCCGGCGGATGACTCTTGGGCCCGCATTGGCAGCCTCCTGAATCCTTGCAATCCCAGCCTGGGGGAGCGCACCCCGCTCAAGGACGTTCTATCCAGCGCGTGCGATGATGCGTCGTCGCAGTTCAGCGGCTTCTAGGAATAGGCGTTTCGGTTGACATAATAACGATCGTGGCCTCGCCGCTCAGCTGGCGCGCGCGGGCAACCCCGCACGCCATCGACACTCACTCTCGTCGGCTAGAGCGGTTCAACCGAAACTAGGCCTTGGGATGGTCAGCGTAGAGTTTCACGAACTCGCCGAACGTGACCGGAAATCGCATGTCATCGTCGGTATCGAAAGGATCGAAGCCGAGGGTCTCCTCGAGCCGCGAGACAATGAGCGCAAAACTCAAGGAATCGAGGCCTGAGTTCAGGAGCTTGAGGTTCTCCGACAGGGGAGCCAGATTCCTCTTCTGCTCCTTGGCAACTCGCTGAAACTCCGAGGCGATCGTATCTGTTACCGACATCGTGACTCCGTATCTGCGCGCAATCTTGGCTGGTGCGCAAAGGAATAGCAGAACATTCAAGTCGTTGCAATCGACTGGGTCGGTATGCGGGTGCGCGGAAGCCTAGATCGCCTGCCGTCCCACCGAGGCACTTTGGGTAGAACCCCTGGCAATGATCCTCGCCGGGATCCCGACGGCCGTGGTTCCCTCGGGAACGTCCGTGTTGACCACGGCGTTCGCTCCGACCTTTGCATGGTTGCCGATGCTCACACGCCCGATGACCTTGGCACCGGCGCCGATATCGACGTGGCCGCCCAGCCGGGGTACGCCGCCATGGCTGGCGCCGATCGTCACCTGCTGGAAGATCAGGCAATTAGGTCCCACTTCCGCATCCGGGTGGATCACGATGCCGTTCGGATGCGGGATCATAAGCCCCCCTCCGAGCTTGCAGTTGAGCGGGATTTCGGCGCCGGTCACCGCGCTCCAGTAGCGGTGGCGCAGGACGGCGAGCATACGGGGCAATATTGCCCAGAGGGCCCGCGAGGCCGAATGGCGTTGGTAGGAGCGGATGCTTGCCAGTAATGAACGGGATGGACACCACTCGAAAGGCCGCTTAGCCTCTCGTGTCCAGTCAGGCTGGTCGGCTGAGATTCCCAAGTCCATGAGATCCTCGCAAAAAATCCTGCACGGGGCCCTCAGGCCCTAGGCCGGATTGGAAACGTGAAATGACCAACAGTGTACCCCGTGCTCCAGGCAAATGATTTCGGGTGTGACGCGTCACATCGGCAACACCCGTTTGCATGGCGATCAAGCCGGTCATTTATACTTGCCAGCCATTTACTTCGGCATTGACGATGACTGAACTCGACATCGCGGTTGTGATTGTCACCTACAAGTCCGCGGCGCTGACGATTGAAGGTCTGCGGTCGGTCGCCGCGGAGCGATCGGCAGCCGGATTCCATATCCGGGCGATCGTCGTAGATAACGCCTCCGGCGATGCAGCCGCCATCGCCGAGGCGATCGAATCGAATGACTGGCGCTCCTGGGTTACATTGGTGACCGCGGCAAAAAATGGCGGCTTTGCCTACGGCAACAACGTGGGAATCGCGCGAGCTTACGAAGATCAAGTCCCATCGTACGTCTACTTGCTAAATCCCGACGCCCAGGTGCGACCTGGCGCCATCGGATCCTTGGCTCGCTTCCTGGAATCACACCCGGCAGTTGGCATTGCAGGGAGCAGCTTTGAAACTTTGGATGGAAGTGACTGGCCAATCGCCTTCCATTTCCCTGGTTTGATGAGCGAAATGCTTCACGGAATGGAATTAGGTCCCTTGATGCGCTTATTCAAGCGCCACATGGTCGCACAAATTATGACCAAGGAGGCGCAACCCATTGAGTGGATTTGCGGTGCATCCATGCTTATTCGCCCCGCGGTTCTCGAGTCGATCGGTGGAATGGACGAGAACTATTTTCTGTATTTCGAGGAAACAGATTTCTGTTACCGGGCGAAAATGGCTGGCTTTGCCACCTGGTACGTCCCGGAGAGTCGGGTGATGCACATCATGGGACAAAGCACCACGGTAACGGATTTAACCAGCGGACCAAAGCGGCTCCCGCCTTATTGGTTCGAATCTCGAAGACGCTACTTCACAATGACGTACGGCGTTGGCCGCGCCATAGCAATAGACGTTGTAGCTTTTCTTGCTTGTTCGATAGGCCTAGTAAAGCGAGCCGCTCTCGGGCGCATGCACACCACCGTTCCCCACTACATTCGTGATCTCATCCAGTACAGCGTTATATGGCCACGAAACCGCAAATTACCTGCCGTACGATGTCGATCGGCCGCCTAGTTGACGTGCTCTCTCTGCCGACATTCACCGAAGTTAGCGGTTAATTAGGTCCTGCTCAATCGGGTGGATACCTCAAGCCGATTTCCCCGGGCACTCGATCCCCCGGTGTTACCCGAGCATGGCGGCATGGCCGCGTCCGCGAATTGTGACTCGCGTACCGGAAATCGACATTGACTCGAACTGCGCCATCCACCAGCTCCGTTTAGCACGCGGAAGGTCTACCTGGCGGCTCTCGATCGAGCTATTATTTAAGGTTATGCCTGAGCTTACGTGGGGTTTCGCGACAGATACGCCATGCACTTGGGTTGGCTACCGGAGGAGCCCGACTGGGCGTACGCATGGAGCTGCATTGCTCTCCGCTCGAGCCGTTTGGATTACCTCGTATAGTGCAATTCATCAACAAACCAATCAATTCACGACACGCCCCAGTTTCAATTAGCATAATCGAGGCATATTCATGACGACTGAACAGATCTATCAACGGCTCACCGAAATCTTCCACGAGATATTCGATGATCAATCCATAGTACCTGCACCCGAAATGAAGGCTGCTGACGTACCTGAATGGGATTCCCTGAATCACATCAACCTCATTGTCGCCATAGAAGCCCGCTTCAAAATAAAATTCAAGAGCACCGAGTTGGAGTCCCTGCGGAATGTTGGCCATCTAGTCGAGTTGATAGAAAGGAAGCTGAATGCGCCGCCACAGAGATAACCCGCGTGAATGACGGGCCGGCCGACGGGAGCGAAAATTCGCGCCCAGCCGTCAAAGATGATTCGTTCCACTCCGCGACCGCTCCTTTACGTTTTCATGTCTATGTCTTCGTGATGCTGATTATTCCGGCGCTCTTCCTCGCCTCTTCGATTCCAATTGTTCGTTCCGCCTCCTTTCCGTGGGAGTCCGGCGATCCTTTCTTATTGAATCCAGATTATCCGTTCAGCCTGAAGCACGTGAATTGCGACGTCGTGATTTACGGTGACTCGACCGCGCTTACGGGCCTCGATCCCACCGTCGTGTCACGCGCAACCGGTTTAAAAACCTGCAATATCGCCCAGTCTCGCAGCATCGTCGAGATACTGGGGACGCTGGCTCTCGATACCTATCTGCAGAACAACGCCCCGCCCAAGTTTATCGTCATGCAATTTGCGCCCGAGACGTTGTCTCGTGACAAAAGTAATTTTTTCTGGCCGGAGGGCCTGACTCTCTTACTTCGAAAAAGATCCGTTATCGAAGCGTTGCCTACATTCATACGACATCCCGCGCAGGCATATGACTTCGCCATTTGGGCGATCAAGGCCAAGGTCACCTCCTTCATCAGACCCTCCGCCGATTTCGCGTCGACGCAAGCAATTTTTCGCTCGCGCGGCGGCGTGCTGATTCTCCCAAAGCCCCCCGAGACACATTGCGTCAATAACATTGCGTACGTTCAACCCTCGGCCGACTGGGTCCACCGTTTGAAAGACAGGTACTCTAGCGACCGCACACGGGTTTTGATCAATGTGTCACCTCTCCCAAGCTGCTCTCCGATTGCCTCGCTCGTCGCGGAAGGCACCCGAAATGTAACCGACAATCCCCTATCGCTGTATCCCATTGGATTTTTCTGCGATCTTGATCGGCACCTTACGCTGGAGGGCGCGGAACGCGCGTCGCTCGAACTGGCGGCGCAACTCTCGGCCGGAACAAGGCCGTAGCGGGTCGGAAGCATGGGCACATCCATACACATCCGCATGATCACAAAACGAGGCGTCGATTAGATCATGCTGTTCAATTCTCCGGAGTTTTTATTCTGCTATTTGCCGATCGTGCTACTCGGCTATGCGATTCTCGGCAAGTTTGGGCGCGCTGCCGTGGTATCGTGGTTGGCTTTCTCGTCTCTCGCGTTTTATGCGTACTGGCGACTCGAGTTTGTGTGGCTCCTTGTCGGATCCATCACCGTAAACTACGCTTGTTCGCGCGTGATTTGGCACTTCCGTGGGCGGTCAAAATCCAAGCTGACCGTTCTAACGCTCGCCATCACGGCGAATCTGGCGACGCTCGCGTTCTTCAAGTATCTCTTCCCATTGATCCATTTCATCGACGATACACTGGGCCTTCAGGCGCAATTGGCCAACGTAATCCTACCGCTCGGCATCTCCTTCTTTACATTTACTCAAATTGCCTACTTGGTCGACCTGTCGCAGGACACGGCCGATCCGCAGGATCTGATTAGCTACGTGCTGTTTGTTACGTTTTTTCCGCACCTGATCGCCGGACCGATCTTGCATCACCGGGAGATAATGCCGCAGTTCGCGAAGGGACGCGATTTTCAACTGAGGTGGCGCGACATTGCGCTTGGCTTGAGTTGGTTCACACTTGGCTTGTGCAAAAAAGTGTTGCTTGCCGATCGATTTGCGCCGTACGCAGATTCCGCGTTTGCGCATACCGCCCATCTGACGATGACGGGCGCTTGGATCGGCGTGCTGAACTACGCGCTGCAGTTATATTTCGATTTTTCTGGTTACTCCGATATGGCAATCGGTCTGGCCCGCATGTTCTCGATCGAGTTCCCATTCAACTTCGATTCCCCCTATAAAGCCACGAGCATCATTGACTTCTGGTCTCGCTGGCATATGACGCTGACGCGTTACCTGACCCTGTATCTCTACAATCCCTTTGCCATGTGGGCCAATCGTCGCAGAGCCGCGCGTGGAAAGCCCAACTCACGAAAAGCACTGCGCACAGCCGGAGGATTCGGGAGTCTCGTTGCATTTCCAACGATCACAACCATGTTCCTCGCCGGCATTTGGCACGGCGCCGGACTTCAATTCATCGTCTTTGGGGTTCTGCACGGGATATATCTTACGGTCAATCATGCTTGGCGGATCTTTCGTCGAGAAGGATCGATCCTGTCTCGGGTCATTGCACGGCCGGGCGTATGCGTAGGGCTGACTTTTCTCGCGGTTCTGATTGCTCAAGTCTTCTTTCGATCCGCATCGACACGCAATGCGTTGGACGTTGTAGCCGCCCTCATCGGTCAGCACGATATTGGGTTCGCCGAATTGAGGAACCAACCGCCCCGTGCGTTCCTTTTCGTGCTTGCGCTTCCGGTGATCTGGGGCTTCCCCAACACACAAGAGATCTTGAGACAAGTGAGCACCGTGCGGCCGAGTATTTTTGGTTCCGGTAGACTGGTGCTTTGGCGGCCGAACTGGTTTTGGGCGAGCAGCCTTGGTTCGCTACTCGTCGCCGTTCTTTGGTACATGACCGATACGAGCTCGTTTCTGTATTTCCAGTTCTAATTTGTTAGCTTTGCACTATTATTATTAACGCAGTCTTGAACGGCGCGGCTCATCAGAGGCGAAATTCCGTCTATGCACAGATCATTTTGGCACTTGACCAATTTCAAGGGAATCTCCACCTGGGCCGTCGCGTTTCGAGAACTCGGAAATGACCCCGGTGGGTAGCACGATTGATGTGGTTGTACCGACTTTTAGAGAAGCGCTTAACATCCCGCTTCTCGTCGAGCGGTTGGCCATACTGAAAGATTCGTATGTTCCGCACCTGCACCTGACTATAGTCGACGACAATAGCCGCGACGGGACGGTGGAAGAGGTCCAGCGGCTGAACCTCCCCTGGGTCAGTTTGATTGTCCGAACTACCGATCGCGGACTGAGCTCGGCGGTCCTGGAGGGGCTGAAGTGCACCTCCGGCGACATCATCATTGTGATGGATGCCGACCTCAGCCACCCGCCTGAGGCGATCCCGAGAATGCTGGAGGAACTCAGCGGGGGCTATGAATTCGTTGTCGGATCCCGCTACGCGGTAGGCGGCGTCACGGACGACAACTGGGGTTTCTTTCGCTGGCTCAATAGTCGTGTGGCGACGCTGATAGCGCGACCTTTCACGAGTATCAGCGATCCGATGAGCGGATTTTTTGCACTACGACGCGCCACCTACTCAAAGGCTGATTTTTTGAATCCGATAGGCTACAAGATCGGCCTCGAACTCCTGGTCAAGTGCCGTTGCACCAGAATCTCCGAGGTTCCTATTGCGTTCGCCGACAGAATTCACGGCGAAAGCAAGCTCAGCTTGCGCGAGCAATTGCGCTACATTCAGCACATCCGCCGCCTATTCTTGTACAAGTATGGCGCCTGGAGTGAAGTAGCGCAGTTTGTTATCGTCGGCGCCAGCGGCGCCCTTGTCAATTTGCTTGCCGTGACCGCTCTCCTGCACGTGGGGCAAAGCCCCGGCGTCAGCATCGCAGGTGCGATTGCCGTGTCGATCTGCACCAATTTCCTGTTGAACCGCCGTTTTACGTTTTCGCACTCCAAAACCGGCCATATGCCCACCCAGTTCCTGAGCTATCTGGTGTCCGTCTCGTTCGGCGCGGCAATCAATTATTTCGTTGCGCTGCTGCTGCTCAATCTATATCCGAGATTCATCCCGCAACTCGCATCCCTCTGCGGAATCGCCGTTGCGACGGTAGCGAATTTCGTCGCCCTGAAATTCGTGGTCTTTAAGCGCAAGCACTATCGCCCCAAGAACCGCGAATGAATGACCGCCGAACCGCCTCTGTTCGTCCGTTCGTCTGGTCGGTCGCGCTAGCCGGCCTGGCCACGCTATTTGGGGTCATCGCGATTCGCTTTGCCGCGCAGCAGAGCGTCTGGACGGACGAATCGACCCAGCTGAGCGGATTGAGCCTGGGTTTCCTCGATCAGTTGCGGTGGTTGGCGGGACGCCTGCCGCAAGCCTTCACCGTTCCGCTCGATCGAATGCCGCCGCTGAGCTACTGGGCCGGCTCGATTTGGGCGCATGCCTTCGGGAACAGCGTTCTGGCGGCGCGCTACCTATCGGTGTGTATCTCGGTCGCTTCGGTTTTCGCGTTATGGGCCGTTGCCCGACAATATCTGGAGCGATGGACGGCACTCATATGCGTGGCTTTGCTGGCTCTCTCGCCGAACGTTGTAGTTGAAGCTGCGGAAATCAGAGACTATGCAGCGTTCCTATTTTTTTCGACCCTCTTGATTTACAGCTATTTGAAATTGCTCGCAGCCAGACCTGCGCCCTCCACTCTTGACTTGTGGGTTTTCGCACTCGCCGCTGCGCTGTGCTCATACACCCACTTTTTCGGCATCCTGATCTCGGCCGGCGCGCTCATTTGCCTGCTTGCGGCCTACCGTCCAGTGGCCTCGCGGATGGAAGGGCTCGGGATCGTGCGGAAGGCCAAGTGGCCGCTACTTTTTTACTTGGTCAGCGTCGTTGCGCTGATCCCCTTCATCATTTCCGCCGTGAAAATATCGGGTGGCGGCGATGTCAGCACCGCGGCCGTGACATCGTCGCTCAGTATCCGACTCCACGACCTCGTCAAGCTCATCTACAGGTTGTTCAGCCACCAATCGATGCTCGGAATCCCGGGACTGTCCGCCGCGGCATTGCTGGCGGGCCTCACACTGATGGTATTTGCCGCGATCCCGGGATCTAATCCGCGTGCCCGACAGCTGTTGCTCTTCTTGCTGGTAAATCTCACGCTGGTTGCACTTGCCAGCCTGGCTACGAGCGCCTTCCATGCTTTTTCGCCATCCTATAACGTGTGGGCATTGCCGGTGACGGCATTGATTGGCGCCACAGCGCTGACCCATAGAAATCGCAACATTCGCTTGGCGAGCACCGTGTGTGTCGGCGTGATAGTCGCCGCGGATTGCTACGCTGCACAGCGGCTATCGACGGCGGGCGAGGTCTATGGGCACACCCGCTCGACGGTCGTCAAGACAGCTGTCGACAGCGTAGGCCCGAGCAACGCCATCGTCTTGTATGTCAACGACGCCCCCTCTATTTATTTCGCGTTGATGTATGAATATCGCGGTAGCCTGCGGCAATATATCGCCACGGAAAGCACGGTTAACTTGATCGGAGCTCCTGCTTCGAGTCCATCTTTAAGGCTCTGCGAGCTTAACGCAGGCACATTACTCGTCGTCACTGATCAACAATTGTCGGCCGAGACGCTTCAATTCCAACTTACGCATCCTCACGCTCATACGCAGGCTCTTCACGCCCTGGACGAATTCCTGGATACACAGCATGCGAAGCTTGCGCCCAAGTGGACCTTGGCTTCACGGAATGAATATTTGGCCCAGTCCGCGCTTGCACTTGCCGTTTTCAAGAGCCGCGAAGCCGACGTTTCGCCGAGTTCCACGAACTGCGCTGCGCAATAAAGGCGACCGCTCGCGAAATCGTCCGACGACGACCGCGAAACCAAAAATGAATCTTCTACAACTCATTGTAATTTAACATAATTTAATTGTAATTCGAGCGATTTGCAGCTCAAGCATTTAACCAAATGTGTCTTCAGAAGGAGTCAGGTTGCTTGCCTCGCTTGAACAGCATCAAATGGCGGAAGTGCCGTCGAATAAGTTGCGGCGTGGAGGTTCTGCTACGATGAAAAGACGAGAGTTCAATAAAAACATAGCCGCTGCAACTGCAGTGATCCTGTCGCCATTTCCACGGATTCGAAATGCGCGTGCTGCGACGGCTGGCGGCGCGACGCCGATCTTCAGTTACCCGAATTTCTCCTCGTCGCCGGGCAACATCGTGATGAGGAACGCAAATTACAGCGGCTCATCGATTTTGCTTATCAGCAACAATCCGCAGCATGCGGTTGGCGTAGCTTGGTACAACACGCAACAACCGCCTAACTCTTTCACGACGACGTTTTCATTCACACCACAAGGTATTAGTGGTGCAGGCGTTCTTCAGTCGGGCATGACGTTTTGCATCCAAAACGTCGTATCTCCCCCTGGACAGAGCGGATATACCGGCACTGGATATGGCGGCGATGCCAACATGTGCGGCTACAGTTCCGCCTATGGGAGCACCAACGACCAGTATCCGTGCTATGACTCGGTTGCGATCAAGTTCGATGCGGGCAACGGGTCAACGGGTCAGGATTATCCGGCCGGAGGGCTTCCGACCACCACGGGCATGTACTACAACGGCGGCCCTGCTTGCGCTCCGGGCCACACCATCGGGCTATGCCCAGAAAATGATTTAAGTCCCTACGGGATCAATCTTTATAGCGAGCACACCTTCAACGTAACCATCGTCTACGATGGAAGTCTCCTGACGATGACTATCCTTGATACGACGACCAACGCGCAGGCGCGCATCGCGTGGCCGTTGAATCTCGCGAATACAACCAACGCCACCGGAAATTACGTCGGATTCACCGCAGGGACCGCGGCGCGAGGGTATTTTCTAATCAACAACTGGAGTTATTGGTCAGGTTTCAACACGCGTGTTGCCGCGCCGACATTCAATCCGCCACCGGGGCAGTATTCCGGCTCGCAGGCGGTGACGATCGTCTATCCGGCAGGCTCCACGTGTTACTACACAACCAACGGGCTCTTGCCGACGAGTTCATCGCCACAGTACACCGTTCCCATTACGGTGAACGCGAACGAGGTAATCCAAGCGGTCGCTATTCAGAATGGCTACACGGATAGTTTGGTCGGGACCGGCGTTTATAAGATCAACACCGCGAACACAATCAATTTCCCGAGCGGTTTTTCGGCTGGCAATTTGATCCCGGTTGGCTTCGCACACCTGAGCGGCTCTGCGTACCGCATAACCGACACGACGCAAGGCACGGTAGGCGCCCTATGGTTCCCGGCTTTGGTCGATATCACCTCGTTCTCGACGGCATTCACCTTCCAGTGGGGCGGATCAGCGCAAGGCATGTGCTTTGTGATCCAGAACAATCCACCCGCGCTGACTTCCCCGGCCAATGCCAATCCGTCAGCGCCGAGCACTAAGGTGGGATGGGGAGGCGGCCCCACCGTCATGGCCGCTGAGTACGTGGCGCTCGGCTATGCGGGCTTGGATTCGTACAGCTTTGCGAGCGGCCAAGGCCACGCCTATGGAATCTTAAACAGCATCGCCATTGCGTTCGATCAAGGCACAGTGCCCAACAGCGTCGGGCTCTATACTGCCGGCAATAATCCACAAGGATCCCAAATTGCAACCGGGCTATCGTTTAGCAGTGGGCATCCGTTCAGGATCGTGCTGTCTTATTCCGGTACAACACTCTCATTGACCATGACAGATACGGTGACGTCAGCGTCGTTCACGCACAGTTGGACGATCGACATACCCAGCACCGTTGGGTGGAGCAATGGTTATGTCGGCTTCACGGGCAGCTCCTATGGCTCTGCCGCGGTTCAAGCACTCGAGTCCTGGACATACACCGAGAATTCGGCGGCGCCACCGCCCCCACCACCCGCTGTTCCCGCAGCTCCGACGAACCTTCGAGTTCAATGACGACGAAGGCGCTCTTTATCGAAAACTGTCAGGCATGGCTCGGTGACGCCACCGTCACCGAGCCGCATTCGACCGAGTTGCTCCTTGAGGTATGCGCAGGTATCTCGAGTAGCGCGATGCATAATCACACCTGAACAATCGCAACACGGTTGCTTTTCAAGCAACCGATCAAGTAGCGGGCGAGCTCTTGTGACCACCGCTCCGCCGTGGCCTGACTGACCGCCGCAATCCCAATGGTCACGGATAGCGTCATGACCATGCCCACCGAATACGACCATGTATTTCCGAGGATTCGCTCCAAAAAATACAACACTGCGAAGTGGAATAGATACATGGAGTATGAGAGACGGCCCACGTACGCCAGCCACCTGGCCGCCAAGTTCCACCGAATCGAACTGCCCACCACCGCCGCCAGCACCATCACTTCAAACCAAAACAAGGGTCGCGACGTCCGGTGAAACTCAAGCTTCGCCAGCAACGCAACGACCACCCACAACACCACCCAAATGCCAATATAAGTCCTGCTGAGCGTCACTTCCCGGTGAGTAAGGCCGTATACGAACATACCAATAGGAAATATTGGTAACTGCGTTAGAAATGAATAATAAAGAAAGATCGCATAGCTATCACCGCTGCCTAATCGCTCCGCGACGGCAGTCGCGAGCAACCCCAGGATGACATAGGTACCAAATGAAAATAACAGCAGGCGATTTTTCGGTACCAACGCGAGAAGCGGAAAGACAACGTAAAAACCCATTTCAATGCCAATGCTCCAACCGCCCGGTACGACGGAGTTTGTCGCACTGGGAAAAAACGTATGCAGAAATATGGTAGTCATGGCGACTTGAAACCACGTGACTCCTTGCAAGCCGCCTCCATCGGGTGACACGTGCCATGCCAGGATGTAAAACACCATGCCAAACCAAAAGAGCGGAGCAATCCGGAGGAATCGGCGTATGTAAAATTTCAACGTCCGCTGTGATTCCTCCCTGCGCTGGTCCCACATCAGGCACATAGTCACTGCGCTGACCAAAAAGAACAGTTGCACGCCGAGGTTGCCCATTTCAGCAAGCCGCCCCAGCCAGGGCGCCGGCCTATAAGTCACCGACACGTGGAAGG
>Ga0182030_10012754_pt1 | contig 16797 bp, 15 predicted proteins | sample 812S3MmetaG_FD_121299 | JGI IMG/M metagenome (GOLD analysis project Ga0182030, IMG submission 121299) | Permafrost microbial communities from Stordalen Mire, Sweden - 812S3M metaG (Illumina Assembly) | ecosystem: Environmental > Terrestrial > Soil > Wetlands > Permafrost | place: Sweden...
CAAGTAAAGCTTCGCCAGTGTCCAAGTTGTGTTTGTAGGGACTACTAATAACCAGTACCCTTCATAGATCAGATGTGCTCTGGGTGTAATAAGCTTCACTTGAAATATAAGCTTTCGAAATCCCAGATGGCATAGTGAAATCTAGTTTGACATTGGCCTTCTAGCAATCAATCAATCACAAAAGTCTCCTTACTGGAGAAGCTTTCATTCGCGGCTAACGTTCAGACACAGCCCAGGTGGGTGCCGGACAGGATCCCGTGTGACTTTGCGCGCTCCGGTTTCTGAACTTCCAACCTTCACCTTCCGTGCATACCTTGCCAGCTAGCCAGCTCCCAAACCACCACAACGCCTGGAACCCCCCTCATAATTTATTTGCAGACCACGCATTGCTTTTCTACAACTTGATACCCACGAACTTACTTTCTGCTGGTTTATTTCGAGTTAGGACTTTCAATATACGGCTTTCAGCGCATATCCAAACGATGTCGCAGGATCTCGTCCAACCAGTGATATTTTATGGCAACAACAACGCTCACCACTAAAATTGTACCTATTCAACTCCCTAGGTCTCAGGGAAAACATCATCCGCAGCTCCTCATCCGCGACAATTGAGCCGGTCTGCACTTTCCGTTCCGTGGCACGCTTTCCTTCCAGTCCAGTCTCACCGCCATCCTAGAGGACAGGCTGCCTTGGTATTCCATATTTCATTTCTTGAACGGGATTATCCATTTTCCTCATCTGCGAGAATCAACTTTGTTCCTCTGGGCGCCTGCTTTGCAAGATCTCGTAAGTCCAGCAAACTGGTGTTCGTGGTTGGGAGCGGACAACTAATTTACCGGGATGGCGATACAGGCACGAAAACCACCATCAACAACACAAACAATCCACGACTTGTATTGCAACGCTTCTATTCCTCATTGCATTACAATTGACGTTCTTTACTTCCCGCGCCATAAAATCATCTTTACTACCCACACCACAACTTAGTCATCCGCTTTTCATCATTCGAGACGTTCTTTGGCCGAAGCATTCGGATACCATACCCCACCCGAACAAAATACATATCAAGAAGATTCTGCGGGGGGCAAACGCAACGGCCGACCGAGATGGTAGTGTGGTCCAGGCTTTGCGGAGGCTTACCGTCTCGGCAATATGAAGAAGAGGATCTAGTTGAAGTAACGATGCCACTTCCAGTGGCATCTCTTCCAGTGAAGTCAGACGCCTGTCAGTCCCCAGCCGAGGCCGTTACTTCTGGAACACTTGTACCAGATAACACTTTTGTCGGCCTTCCCACGAATGTGTTACAAGATCCCCAGGCTGAACTTCCATGGAACTCTCTTCGTGACTTGATTCAAGCCGTCTGGCAGAGACGGCGTAGACTTCGTCTCGGCTTCACTCGAAAGGACCGCCATCTCATCCAACAAACGAACCCGCTGCCTTCCGAAGACGATAAAGAAGTCAACGTTCCGCCACATCGCTCGAATAAGATCCAACCCGAATCTTCTAAAAGCTTGGAGCAAGACCAAGTAGATAGAATCGAGGGAAGAAGACTTGGGAGTAACGTTCCGCCATCACCATCAATTCCCGTCTCTATGACAGACTTGCTTGATCAAGGAAATTCGGTCTTGAACATAAATGCCGAGCGCAGAAACGCAGGATTAGAAGCTGTTTTACTCGCTGAAGGCAAATCAACCGTAGAATCAAAACTCGTCTCAGGGTCGATGCCCACTAATGCTGGACCGTCTTCAGCCGTCAGGATAACCGACAGCAGCGACCGTGCGCACATTGAACCAGAAGCCGACCTGTTTCTGGACAATCATCCTGTTGCTGCCAGTGAGCAGCGCATGGGCACTAACTCTGAGACAGAAATCATGCAGTCCTCCGTGCAGCACCCTAAGGCACCAAGCAGACAAGACAGTGACGACTGGTGCACTTTTGCCGGGATGATCAAGGATGCTGCGGGGGAAAGCAGGGCAGAGAAACTTTTCTATGATACGGGATCGCCTGACTCATGGGTGTCCCAGAAGCTTATTGACAAATACAAGATACCAACTCGGCCTATTCTCCCGGAGAATCTCAAAGAGTATTACACCATGGGTAACGAGCTTGTCATTCCGCATGATTACGCTGAAATCGAGCTGAAGGACGATCATAACGGGATCCACCAATTCAAAATGGTGTCGTTCAACATTACCAAATCTATGGGAGGACGCGGGCTGCTCCTTGGCAGGGCATTCATGTTCGACAATGCTGTTAAACTTGATCCGAAGGAAGGCCTAGGAGTATATGTCTTTACAGCGAGAGAAGCTAGCGATGGTAAGGCACAAGCACACTTGTTGCAATACTTTTGACTGACAATCAATAGCGGCAAAGCAAGAATATAGACTTCTTTATGAGCAAAATGAAAAAGATCGATTGCTGGCTAAAGCCATCACCGCCGCATCAACCGCTGGGTCAACGGCACCTGCGGCAAGTAGCTCTCGAGCCTCTCGAGCCGAAGAGCCGGTGCTATCATCTCGGACTAGCACCTCGTCTACTGTGTTAGAATCTGATCCACCTCCCAAGTACTCATGAACGCAGTTGTTGGATTTAAATTGTAAAAGTGAGTTTTAGAACCAAAGTTTTGCCGATTTTAATGCCGGCAAGTGCCATTGCTAAATCCCGCTTCCGTAGATCTCAATCGAACAACGGACATACGTACCTCCACACATAAACAATACTGAAGTGGCGGACCTTCTCATTGGTATTAATCTTGCACTTTTTGGCAATCGGAGTAACAGATTTCATGAGAAATGACTGGTAATGGCGCATTATGGACTAGCGTAAGGATAGAGGATACAGGGTTACGCGAGCCTAATGTACCTAGCCGTAGCGTGGACGACTTCTTTGTGACGGCTTTATTTGCTCGGAAATTGCAGAGGCTGGAGATGAGCTTAGACGGTGCATTAAAATGATACCTATGTTTGCATACCGCCTTGAGCTGTAGGCCACGTGTATATTGGACTTGTTTTTTTCGCTCAGATGTTGTTTGCTCGAACCACGTAGCTCAAGATAATCGACTCTTGTCTTACCCCGGGAGATGAGCCGACTATGCGCGTCGGTTTTTTCTTCTTTATTCTACCCAAAGTAATGCTGGATATTTCAAATTGTATAGCAAACACTCCAAAGAACAATACAGATCGGGGTGCGGCAGACGGCTTATCAATGTTAATCTTAGGTAGGTATGACTCCGAGAAACGCCAGGTACTAAAATACTTTCTCATCATCGCTTAATATTATTATTTCCCTACTTCAGTCTACTTCAAGACAAAGGATTATTCAACAGAATTGACTTGAGTTTATTAATGAGAAGGTTAAGTATACCGCTTATACACCGCAATTGCATGGCTGCGGGATAATATGCGAGAATGACCTACGGGTTTCTAGACACCCTCCCGTCAAAGGGATTCTTTACTTTTGAGGACTAATCCTGACATTCACAACAGCACTCATGTGCCGAAGTTCCGAGGTGAGACTGTACGTCTGTGCTCTCGCGGTTTCAACAGTGCATGTCATCTCGATCCCAAATCCTTTCTCAGAGCATGGTTTCTTCTTAGGGATCCTTCAGGACCATACAGCATATATACCGAAGTCTTGATCTCGGTCCTTCCAAGACGCTCAGTAGTAGTCCGAGTATCTCTGTGAGTCACGACACGGAGTGTCAAATTGTGCCGCACAGATGCCACTGCTTCCTTTAGGCACAGCTATTACTCCGTCATCTTGAGCTTCGAAAGTCAGTAAAGGGAACGACCGTGGTGGGAATACAAGCCAAGTCCCCGAAATTCTTCTATTATTGTCTTTCTAGAACGTGTCATATTTCTTTTTCTCGGGAACCGATGTCCAAAGCTCGAGAGTGTGTCCTCAGAAAGACTGACTCTGCGAAGTAAGCATGGCATAATGAGAGCTCCGTCGATACAGGCAATGGTGAAGCATTGAAGTTTCATCATTCACAAAGCGGCTGCGACTGAATGGCAACGCTCGTCCGCTACCAGTATCAAGATCCTATTTCAATGGAGAGGAACCACGTCTCATTCAGCCAGTGGCTACAGTGCTGGCTTTCCCGGCTCCTCTGTGAGCAGGTCATTCTTCATGCCGCATCATTCCAGGTAATCGATCACTCATTAGATCGCAACGGTGCAGAGCTGAAGAGACATCCCCTAGAATTACAACACACTTCAAGAAAAGAAGCGACAAAGAATCCCCAAGCCAAAGACAACCATTCCATACGCTCTGATAAATCCACAACCCCAGCTATCCAAAGGACTTCTTCACACCCACAGTCTCTCGGGCTAATAAAGGGTATACTGCTATTCGAACGAATTCGAGACAAGGAGTGGACAGACATAACAGATAGAAGTCTGGGATGGGAATCTTCAGTCTTTCATTCATATCACATGAGAAATGGCTGAACAGGGCGCACTTGTGCTATTCAGGTCTCGCATTGCTGTTCTAACTAGTATCGGTTTGTAAAATGTCAAGTCCAACTTGCAGTCTCAAGTTGACGAGGCTTTCCAAGTTCGGTCGTGCTATTACTCCTGCCAGTTGGTTCTTCTATGTCATGGAGGAACTTGTCTATACATTCCCCCGCTCACTAATGTGCAATATCAGGCGACAGGCTCGATAGATCGTGAGGAGGCGCGGCATAGGAGGCTCGATATTATGTTGAGGGGTAATGAAAGCTCTCGAGGTAACCTACCCCACCACGTTCGTGTTATTCTGGATGGACTCGTACCCAAAATACATTTTTTTTTACCTTTGTGGACAGGGTCTCAAACAAGGCTACTCCAGGCACATGGGTCAATCTTGCGATGGATTTTGCTACGCCGTCAACAGAAGCAATTCAGATTGGGTGAGCGACCGTTTAGCCTTGTAAATCAGGCTGCAGCGCAGGGTGTTCCAGGCGGCAGTATCGGCGGCTACCAGCAACGTCCAAAACTTTGACTAATCGTTCGTAGAAGCGCGGCCATAAGGTATTAAAAAACAATGACCACAACCTTCTTGTAAAAGCGCACGCCTCCAACGCTGCCAGGAACGAACTCTGTTCAACGAACACTGAATACAAGCGCCCACTTCCCTCCCCAACTAGCAACACTCCCGGCACAAAGGCATGTCGCTCTCCTGTTATGTGATAAAGCTAACTTCGGTCAAAGTTTCCACAGAATAAAGATCGAAAACGAAAACGAGCTCGAGAACCCGAAGAACCACTCATTCGCGCTCCATCCAAGCGACCGCTTACATCTGTTGCACACGCGGCTTTTGGGGATATATATGACAAGCCAACGGCGGACGGTGTCGTCGATAAGGTTAATTTAATCGCGTATTGGATTGAGAAGGAAAGGTGGCCCAAGGAATGCTTCGATCAAGACGAGCAGATTGTGAAGGATTTCGAAAACGACAGCTGGTTTGAGAAATATTGAGAGCCAGAGAACAACATGAGTCACGTACTGGCAAGGAAGAAGTCGTCATCCTCCCTTCGTGGTAACAACCATTCAGGTTATTCGTTGGATTCAATATGAAAGTAATTCGACACGGCACGGAAGATTTTCTAGTTCAGCCCGTAACGACAATACCACCTTGTCAAAGAATTCGGAAGATGAATTTCACAGCCAGATAAAGAATACGCTGGTTACTTTGCCAGTAATAATACCAGCAAGCACGGAGTCGGATTCCCTACCGTACATTGTTGGGTTTTCTGCTGCTCCTATTTCACGGGGTTTTGGCATTGAAATTTCAAAGCAAGCTCTGAATATGAAAAGAGCTTTAAGCCAATCGCAGCTCAATTTTTAGACCCCTGGCGGTTTATTGAACAACAGGTTGAGTCTATGGCATGATGAACATATAATATAAAGAGGAGAAATGGAAGAAAGCAATATGACTCGGTTTCATGCATCGGTCACATCCCATTTGCGCTCCTTCCCCGCGTGCCAAGAGTCGGAAGGTGGGACGAACTGGGGATCTTCAGAACACATGCCCATGGATCGGTTCCGGATCTGCAGAGCGTCAGGCTAATGTCGGAAAATTTAGAAGTTCCTCGGGCGCCTTCTTATTCGGCGATTTCAGACGGGTCTATTAAGCGGCTGTGCCGCAAAGCGGCTCCTTCGTAGATGTCTCCCAACCACGATTTGTGAGTAACATTTTCAATATCGCACGGCGACTAGCCATGGTGTTCAAATTAACAGCAAAAATATGGAGCAGCAGCTGGCACTTTCAAACATCTGATCGATGGATATGTTCCTGTGCCTTTTGACTGCATTTGATATCAGCGGCCTTTCCCTGGAATGATTTTTTCTAGATTACCACCATTTCCTACCAGTACATTGAGAGTTCAAGTGAAGGCAAATTCCTCAACTCAGGAGACCCATTTCAAAACAAACCCAGCTTCTTGGCCAAACATCTCCGATCCTACGGCTTTCCCGCCCAGTGCTTCGCGAGGAACTCTTCAGCATTTGTAAACTTATAATCCGGCAATAGCCGATTCCAGTCATCAGACACAGCCCAAGAACTATGAAAACCACTGAGGAGCACCCCGGTAAGAACCACCCTGTTGAAATAAGGGAGTTGCTCTTCAGGGATACCAGGGTATACGTTTGAGGGGGTCCAGGATGACTTGATGTTGCCGGCACGAACATCTTCTTCCTTTAGGGAGGTAATGTCCCATTTCTTTCCGCCTATTTAACATCAGCCATGCTATTTCTTCCAATGATTGCAAATAATGTTTATTTACCTCGCACTTTGGTCCCAATTTCTAAGAACTTTGAAGTTGAGACAGTGGTCCCATGAATTCCCCCAATGACAGGCCACTCGCCTTCGTACTCGATAGCTCGTGCCACAACATTAGCAATGTCATTCAGCGACGTCAAAGTCCATACTATGTCAATCTCTTCGAGAATGATAGCTCGGCGATTTTGGAAGTCGATCGGAAGCTCTGCAGGTTGAAAATGTTTGGTGGATGCGCCTTTAGGTGCGAAGTAATCCAAGATGAGCCCTGGTTGAAAGAGGGTGTATTCGAGAACCTGTGGGCTTGTGATGAGCAGAATCTTACTGACAACGGGGTTTCAAGTATGAGCTTACATTCTTTTCTTTGTTAATCTCTTCAAGATATGCCTTTACGTTAGCTTTCTCTGCATACCACGGCAATTCCTCGTAGTTAGAACTTCTCTATAGTTAGATAGTATTTGGATTACGTTCTTTCTCGAAGGATACTTGCGTTGACCACTCGCTTGGTGCAAAACGCTTGACGCCGGCAAGGACTGCTGCGTCAATGAGGGTTTTCTGAGTCACGCTGCCTGCATCGCTAACCGCATCAACGAGAGATAGGAGGGTGTTAACGCCCCCTAGGATACTGGCTAGTTGCGTTTTATCTCTGTAATCCGTCTTGACCCAGGTAGCACCTGGGATACTTCTGGCTGAGGCAGGGTCCTAGCATTGAGTCAGCACTCGAGACAATTTACATGATGGAGTATTTCAAAAGTTCACACACCTTGCGGGAAAGAATCAAGATCTCATGCTTGCGAGTTGCTGCTAGGACATCAATAATTTCACTGGCAATCTCTAAGAATGATGAAATTAGCATTTTGTTACGGAAAGTAGAAGACAGGAGACAAGTATGGGGTCACATACGTCCTGAACCACCAGCCACTGCGACTTTGACCATATTTGCGGAGGCCCTTTGGATTGGGAATTAGGAGCTGGTATGTTTGTTTGAAAAATTAAGAGCCAATCTCCTCATCCTTATATCCGAGCAAGCTGTTTGATCCTTAAGGCACATTGGTAATACGGCAGGAATATTGACCCGGACGCGCTTTGCTCTTTGGGCCACATTATTGCGTGACTAATAAAGTTGCGGAAACCACTGGTGGATTTAGGATCAACCTGTATATAATTGTTATGTCAAACGTGGTCCTAGTCCACGAATCCAACCACGTGATGCCGACGGCTTAATATGAAGCCGAAGGCTTGGGGCTTGAACAGATAATCGAGAAAAGAACCACGATCAAAACCACCTACATCTTTATCCACATGACACGGAGTCCAAATGTGCAGCCTAATCAGCCCTGGGCGAGTCCTGAAGCTGCCGGATTCATTGGATCCCTACCTCATAATGCTTGACGAGCCTGTAAGGTTACCGGTATGCCGGGCTTGCCAAGCCGCTTTGTTGCCGAAGAGCCTCATGGACCACCTCCGAAAACACCACCAGCTTCCCCAAGAGCTCCGAAAGACAGTCCGCTTTTTTTTGTCTTTGATCTCGACGCTTCCGCCCCTAGATTTCGATGATGTCCCTTGCAATCCGGACGGGTCGGCCCCGGTTGAAGTCCTGCGGGTAGTGGACGCATTCCAATGCAATCACTGTCCCTTTATCCGTCGCGATGTAACGGACGTACGCAAACATATTAACCAAGAGCATGGGATTTCTGCGGCCAGTAGCTATGATGAGATCAAGGCCCAGTCATGGTTTGGGGGGCGGAGGGCTGTCTATTGGCGAGTTTGCGATGGATCAACAGCGGAGAAATCCGAGTGTTTACCAGCAGAGGAGACATCAAAGGAGACGAACCTGTCGTTGGAGCCCCCCACGGATACTTTGGCGCTATGTCAATGGGGATTTTTCGGAAAAGGCTTTGGGAATAGACTGCCGAAAAGTTGGAGTGGTGTGGACACGACGAGACCGTGGGAAGTCTGATGTTAGAACCCCTCATTCATTCTCGATGTCGTCCAGTCGCTCCTTTCCCTTGTGGTACATCACAGCCGCTGATTGCCCCGTGGTGTTTCGAGAACCTGAGCATTCAATGTCTGGACCTGGATTGAAAGTGGGGCGAAATTGACCAGAGGGGGGGGGGAAGAGAAAGGGAAGAATACGAAATTAATGTATGGGATACTGAGCTTGGCTTAAATCGCTTGATAATTTTGAGAGTGCATGGTTTCAAGAATCCACACAGATTAGAAGATAGTGGCGAGGCAAATTCTGATGCAGAGCGGTCTTAAGGAGGAATGCGAAGAGAATTTTCTTTCAGCTTTATAATGACAATGAAAGTCCTTTTTCAATCCTCGTGGACAACTTTGATTCACCCTGTCTTTGGATTACGGACTTTGGCAGTGAATCCCACCAGAAGGGATCAACTACAGTGATTTCACACCTCAATCTGCAGCCCCGGAGCAAGTGGATGGTAGGAAACATACGAGTGTGATCGATCTTTGAGCTACCAGTCTAGTTGCACTGCTCTTTGTGGGTGCCGTATTAAGTTAGGGACCGAGTGTTGCTAAGTAAGAAGATTGAAAACACTACTCCCCTCTCGAGGGGTATGTTTTTGCGATGAAAGGGTGCTTTAGGGAGACGTGAGACGCCCAAGAAACAGAACCCAGCGCGAAGGCGCTTACCAACCTGAAAGCTTGGAGAGAGATTGCACAAAGTTGAAAAGAAGGTGGAGGATTCGGAGCTGGAGAAGGAAGTGCCAGCTACATACGTCGAGTCAAATTTCCAGGTGAAGACGCTGTAAGACGGTCAAAAAGAGGACCCGTGGCGAACCCGCCTTGTTTATTGGGTGTTAATTGTACTGGGAATTATCAGTGAAATCGGACGGAAAAGACTGCCTTCTAAAGTTCCAGAAACTTGGAGACAATTTGTGGGCGCTTTTTGATCTAGAACTTCTAAAATTGCAAATATACTAGAAATACTGGGGATGAAATAGCAGAATTATAGACAACGCTGCCTGCAAATTTTCTAGAAATTGAAATAAAATAGATACTGATTTCAAAATTGCCTGATACAAAACTAGACTGGTACTGTCAAGATTTACCTGAAAGATTCCTCTGAGTCACGTGCCATTGGGCTCTTAGCTAGGTATCTAGGTAGGTATCCATATAAAAGCAGACACCACCTACGTAGCTAGCTCTTCAACATTTAACCCTACGCTTTATACACATCTTCGAATTATTCATAATAGGCACATCAATAAAAAAGCCAACTTAAAAAAAAAAAAAATATGTTTCTCTTCGCTATAGCCCCTCAGCGAGCCATATATGAAGGAAACAGTGGAGGTCACCGCAGGTAAACATGAAAATTATAAGTGTAACTTGATTATAGAGACTTTCTCGATACGATAATTTTACGACCGGCCATATGAAAGAGAATTGGCTGCTGAGAACTGGAAATGCCCCCAAAATCACGAGCGCGCGGCCCTCGTAATCGCATCGGCCTCAAAACTCTTTTTCTTGGATGAAATGGATGGTGGTACAGAAGGCAGGATCTAGACGCCAGTTCGGAAATTTCTTATTCGGGCTCACCGCACAAGATCAAGTGCCCACACGATGCGAGTGATCGCTGCTTTCAGCCGCCAATATAGGTAGTAAACAGTGCGCTTGCTTCAGGGGACTAGACCCCAACCCCACGTTTTCTGAATCCTGCCATCGATGTCCCGTCTTCGAAAAAGAACATGTCTCATTTGCCCCAGCAAGGAATATCGCCGCAATTTATGCAGACACGGCGTTTGATAGGTGAAAAATTTCATCTCGAGGCGCAGAAACAACACGACTCGGGTCTCTTAGCTAATGCTGCAGCCCAGGTTCCGCGGAGCGCATCCGCTGCGTCCCTGCATGGCCGTATCTTAGTTGCCGCGCCATGATGAGATGCACATAGAAGATGACAGAAGTCTTCAACGCCGCGCAATTGGTCCTCAAACAAATCCTGCAAATGAATACAAATACTTGAATGCAATGTAATGCAGTTTACAGATACTGGAAACCCGTCAAATGCACGGGGAAGGGGGATGCATGTTAAATCCCAACATCCAGGGGCAAATACCTGAGGCTCACTTCTACAAACAAGAGCTCCAGGCAAGAAGTCTAAGAGGGCGAATGCCTGGTTTCAATAAGGTCTTCTCAGGTTGAAACAGTTTTATCCCTGACTAAGTCGGGAAGTCTCCATTATTGCTACCAGATTTGCCGTTGTCAGATCTGATGGATCCAAATCATCGTCACAGTGGCGCTCCCGAACACAGCAACAATCAACGCAGGGCTGTCTCTTTTCTGTTGGAAGGGCAGCCAAGAGTAATACCTCCAGACTGCGGGGAAATTGGATCTGTTGAGTTCGATCTCAACAAGGAATGTTATAGTAAACAATGCTGAGCTCCAGTCAATGTCATGGAAGTCCAATTATTCGCCCTTAGCCTCCCCCGCTTGTGTCAAATTTGTATCCTGTCGATGATCTGTTGTACTTCTTGATAAAGACCCTATCCCTATATATCGAGTTCCAATGCTTATCGATTTCAATGTTCACGAAAAGTTGTTCCTTACCTCCATTCCTTTGCCACAATGAGATCTTCAGCATTACAGAACGAATTCCTGAGAGAAAGATCTACTATCGATAACGGAGTAATGGCAATATCGTTGCCAGATGACGACGAGATAAATGCCTGGTTAACATCAACACCCTCCACCAAAATTGTCGCGACGAGAGATCTCAGCTACTTTAGAACAACATCAGGCAAACAATTTATGGAACTAACTGCACAGTCGCCCAAGAGATCACCTAGAATACATCGAGCAGTCAAATCTCTCCCTTCTATTGAAGACATGATAGACGAGCCATTTTCCTCAGATTCGTCAGACGCCTCTCTCGAGGAAAAATACAGATACTTGGCAGAAGAGGGATGGGACGACTACTGGTCATCCCCCGATAGCTCTCCTTCCTACACAGTTATCACATCCATTAAACCTACACGTTCCCAAAATTCGAACCTCTCTCCCGACAATCGAAACAACGCAACCCTCGACTTTTCACAACTCACTTGTCCAAAGTCGTCAAACGAACTACATCGTTCTGATGCGATTCGCACATCCCGTCAAATTCTGCAGACTCACACAGCCCGACCGCATAACTACTCCCCATTTCCACCTGTCGCACCGCCTCCTCCGGCGTCACATCAGGCTCGAAGGACATGGCCACAAAGAGGAGACTCAAGACAGAATCGTGCTCGTGCGAATACTACGCCTTCGAGGCCACCATCCAACCTTAGCATATGTAGCACCGTTCTCTCCAACCTAGAGCCACACTCGCGCAGCACTTCTTCTGGCGCGAGCTCACCACTATATATGTCATCACGACCTCGTACGCCGCATTTCAACCATCAGCCTTCTGCACTTTCAGAAATCGAAAAAGCAGTGGGATCGTGCTTCGATGATTCAGATGATGAGAAAGAGTCTACGAGTATGAGGCTGAAACACGTCTTTCACATTCGAAGTGGAAGTTCGAATCATGAGGGGGCAATAGAAGCTAAAGAAGAGGAGAAGCCAAGAGATAGAAGCCTAAGGAAGATGGTCAGGATGAGGAAAAGTTTGAGTGACGCGGCCGAGAGGTTAGAGGGTGTGTTCAGGGGCAGGGGAAGAGAAGAGGGTGTGGCCTAGAATGGAATTGGGCCGGAAATACCGGATAGCAAATTACGATGAGATGTATTCAGTTTGTGGTTTATGATTTACGAGTGATTCTGGGGCAGAGAGCGAGTTCGTATGGGTATGCCAATAGGAATCTTTGAGGAGGGTTTTGCTAAGCATAGCATTGGTGGGTTCATGAACTTTAAGATTTTATGATGATCAAATATTATTATTTATCCCAAATTACTTTGAGACTCGCACCCTCAGGCTGTCGAAAACAATATCAAATACTAGCATCACATCTCGGAGTTCCACCGACATCTAAAAATGACTGACCGAAGTACCTGCGGAAACAACCGTGCAGAGCCGGCCGCAAGGAAGACCATGCATAGAGGTACCGTACCGAAACACGAATCTGCAAATCGAAAACCTGGATTCGGAAAATTCCAATATTAATTCCACGAACAACCAAATAGAGAGGCTGGAAATGACAACAATATGTGCCTTACATCGATCTCCCACTAGCTGTGCCTTAGGTAAGGATGTAGAATGTTTCGCAGACTACCCTTAGATCTCCTAATAGGAGGTACTTCTCGTGCGGAGAAGCACCAAATAGAAATCATTGTTGCGCAATATCCCGTTCCCCGCGGCCAACCCCTAGATATCTGGGGTAGACCCATCGTCAACTGTACCAAGTGAGTACAGTATCAAAGCAAAGAATATCGCCCTATCGTCGCAAGGTAATTCATTCGGTCCAATATAGAATATATTAATTACGAAACAAACATTTCTACTTGTTTTCCCAGCATGTATGAGGCGTTTCTTGCGTAACCTAACAATTCTGGCCGTACTGTGCACGCTGTGCCGCGCTGTGCCCCCTCCAAGCCCGCACTCAGCCCACCTTCAATACTATTTCCAATATGATTGCATGATGCGCGCGGCTGCTGCGGCAGATCCTGACACCATGTTTTCCTTACAAAGGCCACGAGGACACACCTTTCAGGGAGTGCACACGTAAGATCCCTCCTCGCTCTGGTCTGAAATGGATATTGCCCACCTCGCCCCCTCTTCGGTAAAAGGAAGCAAACCTTGGATACTGTGCCTGCCCCCTCTTAATTTCATTTACTCATTCCACTGTTTCGCATTATTATTTATATCTATCACTGTATTTAACCCACAAGGTGGGCCCTTCTATGCAAGCCAGCGCACGTGATCCTGTACTTCCTCCCTACCTACCTTTAGGTACAGTACACCCCTCCCGCTTGGGCAAGAAACAGATATATCACATTCCACAACACTCCACCGAATTTTTCAGCTCGACGCCATTTTTCTCTACATCGGCATTGCTCAACCTTCGTTATAGAAGACATACCGATTTTCCCGCCTTATTTCGTTGTTAATTCGGGGTTTGTACTGTTTCTTACGGTGCTGGTTATTATGCTAGTGTTGGCGAAGGTGTTTATGATGATTCGAGCGCTGCCGGCGACGAGGAGGAGCGAGATTGAGTTATGTCCTTGTTGACCACTGAGGATGTGGAGGGTTTACTGGTAGCGAGGGTTGAATGGTATGTATCTTGAGACTTGTATGGGAGTGCAGTGTTGACGTGAAGTAGACGCAGAAGCTGCCGTCAGATTACGATTGAGAAAGGGATTTCCTTTGAAGCTAAGGGGACAAGCCAGCAGTACTATCTCTGCTGGAGGATCTTGAATGGATTATTGCGACAATGGTGTGGACCATTGTAGTCCGCATTTTTGATCTTTTGCTTTCGATGAACTCATCAACCTTCTTCGAAGAAGGAGAAGGCTTGCAAGCCCATTCCACGCTATTAGCGGTGGATTATTCTATTTCAAAGTGTGTGCAAATGTTGATACTCGCACTCAACACGGCACTCTCAATGCTGTTTTCCATCACCTCATCGGAGCATGTAAGGCCATCGAATAGGCTGTCGATAGGCTCCAAAAAGAGAGCGCAATCAACAAGGCACGAAAATCGAAGGAGGACAGAGAGAATGGCCGAAAGAAGAAGTGGCGATGATATCGATTCATAAGACTCGCTCACGTCGCCAGCGAGTCTTGGAAGACTGTGCCAAGCGAAGCAAGTCCAGGATGAATCCAGAGACTGCTACATTGGGGAGTTCGGCAATGTTTTTGAACCCGAAGCCCAAAAGCCCGTATTCAGGATGACTACATAGGGCTGTCTCATTACTACCCTCGTTCGCACGGCCGTTCATGCCACAATCGTATGGCTCCTCCGATAGGGGTTCATTCACACCTTGTCTCAATCTGCAGGCATGGTATGACAATTGAAACGATTGTTCAAAGAATAGAGGCACCGCGTCTCGTTCATAAATTCTCACCATTACCACCGCAGAATGACGATAACACGAAGGAAATCTCGGCATCGGGAGACCAAAATACAGAAGAATTTCGAGCTGCGAGCAAGCTACCCAACTGTTTGCTGCTACAATCCAAGATCACAAAGTGGAAATGGGAAGTGCGAAACAACAGGACAATCACGATGATAGCGGCACAGTCGCGATCGAATCTGACAGTGGAAATTCGGCACCATCCATTGGAACTTACGCCGTCGCCGACATTGAATATGATATCTTCGGCGTACCATCAGACAGAACCGATCAAAGTACCTTATCATCACCAACAAAGGTCAAGGAAAGGAAAATGGATAAATTGGTGACATCGCCCATATATCATCAACGTTTTCTTATGGAGAGAGAAGCTCACGTTATTACCTCCACTTCTCCGCCGGACATCTCCGACTTCTGATCACCAAAGTGGAGAACGGGGTAAGTTCGCAGGAAAGCAAGTTCAACGTCGATAATCTTCGAATACTGGGGGATCTTGCGCGATGGGTTGCTCAATTGGAGTGGGATAATTTCGCGGAGAAGGAGCAATACGCAGTATGGGGTCACTTTAAAAGTTTTGCAATTGTAGTTTTAGATATTAGCACCACTCATCGTTACTATAGCATCATGACATAGATATTCAATCCTCTAACAAAGTTTGTCTAGAACTTCTTGCTTCACTGGTCCCGTTCTCTAGCCTCCCGGTTCTGACATCGCGGCAATTGACGCTGTGGTCGCTGAATTTTAGCATTATTAGGCTGTTCTGCCGCTGTGATTTAGCGTACTTCGTTAGTGGAATTAACCAACGTCTGTCCCTACGTAGCAAGACACACCCTATTACAAGACAAACTATAGATACTTCAAATTCAAGCAATTCTAAATCTACAAATATATCAAAAATTCTATATATTTTTATTTTTATTATGTTTTATATCTCTTTCAAATACTTCTAATCTAGATATTAATTCTGAAATATTTGATTACTAGTACATTATTACTATTTACCTAAATAATAAAAAGCCTCTTATTATAGTATAATAGAATCTTTTAACTAATAATATTATTATTAAGTTCTTTTGTGACGGGACCAGCTGGACTACAGCCCAGGAACTGAAATCGAGTATATTTGAGAATCTAAAACTAAAGAAATAAGAGGATAAAGAGTAATGGACGTATATATATTCTCTTATAGGTCACCTGACTGTCTGTAAACCCTTCTAACAGACTATAAGTCTTGTAATAAATCTGTAGTTCTACTAGAACTATCACATTACCCCCCTCTTCTGAAAAAGCTTGTCTGTAAGCTTTAGAAACTAATAGTACTATTATCTAGATTATTATAATTCTTCTTCTTTTTCTTTTAAGCCTATAATTACTCTTTTAGCTTATGTAATAGACCTGATAGTTCTAAATAGTAGAGATAAAAAGCTTTTAGTTTATATAAAATATACTTAAAATTAGAGACTAGATACTATTTAGAATCTTTGTTATAATCTAGCCAATTTGTATAATAAAAGAGTTGATTTCTAGTTTTTTTTATAACTAGTAAATTATTAATTTTCTACTTATAGTTGTTTATAATCTATAATAAAAGCTCTGATTTATATACCTGGTCTAATAGTAGATTGTTCTTATTCTTACAAAGTAGATTTAGTATAAATATTAAATAGATTTTTATTAAGGCTAATAGCTGTATCTAAAAAGAGTATTCTTTTTTGACTGTAATTAAATAAAAATCTATTATTTAATAGTTTAGTTTTTTACTTAGACAATTTGTTTTTTAGTTATAAGTAAAAATATAAACTAAGTTACTAATTTTAAAGTCTACTTTTCTATAGTATTGGTTTATATTCTGTTATTTCTTAACTTAAGCTTTTTATAAAAAGTCTTTAACTATTATTTAGGTATTATATATATATATAATTAGGACTTTAGTATCTGTAATATTTACTTTCTTATAGATTATTACTGGCTTTTGTGAATGGTTTTAGTTATAAGAAGTTAAGAAAGTGTATTTGTAATTAAGTTTAAAA
>Ga0182030_10012755_pt1 | contig 16796 bp, 19 predicted proteins | sample 812S3MmetaG_FD_121299 | JGI IMG/M metagenome (GOLD analysis project Ga0182030, IMG submission 121299) | Permafrost microbial communities from Stordalen Mire, Sweden - 812S3M metaG (Illumina Assembly) | ecosystem: Environmental > Terrestrial > Soil > Wetlands > Permafrost | place: Sweden...
GACCATGGAATACGGGATTCAATTCGCCGAGACGGGCCACCTCGTGCTCGCGACCCTGCATGCCAACAGCTCCAACCAGGCGCTCGACCGCATCATCAATTTCTTCCCCGAGGAACGGCGCGAACAGCTGCTCATGGATTTGTCGCTCAACATCCGCGCGCTCATATCGCAGCGCCTGATTCCGCGCGAGGCGGGCTCGGGCCGCATCGCGGCGATGGAGATCATGCTGGCGTCGCCCTTGATCTCGGATTTGATCTTCAAAGGCGAAGTGGCGAAGATCAAGGATGTCATGGCCCGCTCCAACCGGTTGGGCATGAAGACGTTCGACCAGGCGCTCTACGAGCTCTATGAGGCCGGACTGATCTCCTATGAGGATGCCTTGCGCAATGCCGACTCGAAGAACGAGCTGCGGCTGCGCGTGAAGCTGGAAAGCAAGCGGGAGATGAAGAACCCGGAGGACGGGGGGGCGGCGCTGCAGATTTTGGAGGAAGAGGAAGGGCAGGTTTTTTAAAGCTGATTTATTCGTGAACGTTCGATATCCTCATGCACGGAGACCGGATCGGGAAGGCATTTCCCGGACCGCCGTGAATCCATCCCTGGAGGCTGCGGGGAAAACATTGGGCTGCGCAGTCCCCGCTGCGCCCAAGCCCGGGGCGGCCATCCATGGCCGCCCGCGCGACGCATGCGTCGCGCCCATGTTTTCCACGCTCCGGGAAATGCCTTCCCGATCCGGGCTGCTTACCGCGTATTCGTCGTTCACGAGTGGATCAGAGTCAGTCCTACCGGTTTCCCAAACATGGATGGTGTAGAGATGTCAGCGGCGGTGCCGGCGCAGGTGATGAACACCAAGCCGTTGTTCAAACTGATGGTGGAGAAGAAGGCTTCGGACCTCTTTTTTACCTGTAATGCGCCGGTCAAGATCAAGATCGAAGGGAAGATTTTTCCGGTCAACAAGCAGGTGCTGAGTCCGGAGACGGTGCGTCAGGCGGCGTTGGGGCTGATGACGGCGGAACAGATCGAGCATTTCAACGAGGAGCTGGAGATCGACTTCGCGATCTCGGAGTCGGGCCTCGGGCGATTCCGCGTCAACGTGTTCTACCAGCGCGGGTATCCCGCCATGGTACTGCGCTACATCACGGCGGAGATGCCGAAGCTCGAGGATCTGGGCATGCCCGAGATCCTGAAAGAGCTGGTGATGCTGAAGCGCGGGCTGATCCTGATGGTGGGCGCGGCGGGGGCCGGCAAGTCGACCACGCTAGCGGCCATGATCAACCACCGCAACGAGACCTCGTCGGACCATATCCTCACCATCGAGGATCCGATCGAGTTCCTGCACTCCAACAAGAAGTCCATCATCAACCAGCGCGAGGTGGGGCTCGACACAAAGAGCTTCGCGCGCGCGCTGCGCAGCGCCGTGCGCGCGGCGCCGGATGTGATTCTGGTGGGCGAGATCCGCGATCGCGAGACCATGGAGGCGGCGCTTGCGCTGGCCGGCACCGGTCATTTGTGCATCGCCACATTACACGCCAACAATTGCGCCGAAACGCTGGACCGCATCATCAACATGTTCCCGCGGGACCAGCACAATCAAATATTCCTCGACCTGTCGCAGTATCTGCGCGCCATCCTGTCGCAGCGGCTCGTGGTCGCGAAGTCGGGCAGCCGGGTGGCGGCTTCGGAAGTCATGATGAATACCCCGCATATCTCGGAGCTCATCAAGAAAGGCGATGTCGTGGGCGTCAAGGAGGCGATCAGCAGCGGCACGGAGAGGGGCATGCTGAGCTTCGACATGTCGCTCTACAATCTGGTGCGTGAAGGCCGGATCGAGCTCGAGGAGGCTCTGACGAGCGCCGATTCGCGCACCAATCTCGAGGCGAAGATCAACTTCGGCTGAGACTGGCGGGAGTCTGCTGCGGACCCTACTGGCGCTCCCGCCGATCGCTCGCCCAGGACGGGCAGGCACTCTGAGCCGGTGGAGTGGCACGGTACGAGGTTGGCCTCGAATTCCCGGGTGATCACATCCCAGCCATATTGCAGAGCGTGCCTGCGGCAGGCCTCTGGATCGAGCGTCAATGCGCGCTGCGCGGCGCGCCCCAGGTCCTCGTCGAGCGCGCCCGTCACCCCGTCGTCGATCACGTCGATCGGTCCGGTCACGGGGTACGCGGCCACCGGCACGCCGCAGGCCATCGCCTCGAGATTCACGAGCCCGAAGGTGTCGGTACGACTGGGAAAGACCATGATGTCGGCGGCGGCCAAATGCCGGGCGAGATCCTCCTGGAAGCGGTACCCCGTGAATCTCACGTCCGGATACTGGCCTTGGAGGCGCACGCGCTCGGGACCGTCGCCGATCACGATCTTGCCGCCGCTCCAAGGCATCTTCAGGAACGCCTCGATGTTCTTTTCGATCGCAACGCGCCCCACGTAGGCGGCGAGCGGCCGTGGCAGGTCGAGAAAATCCTTTGACCGAGGCCTGAACATCTCCGTATCGACTCCGCGGCGCCACGCGGCCAGATTGCGGAATCCCCGCTTCGCCAGATCCTGACGGAGGGTTCGGGTCGACACCATGCAGCGAGCGCCCGCCGAGTGGAAACGGCGCATCGCCCAATACGAGGCTTCGAGCGGGATCGGGAAGCGCGCACGCAGGTACTGCGGAAACTGCGTGTGATAGGAGGTGGTGAAGCGCATGCTGCGCCGCGAGCAATGGCGACGGGCCGCGAGACCCAAAGGGCCCTCGGTGGCAATGTGCAGGGCCTGCGGAGCGAATGAGTCGATGGCATCGCGCACCCCTCGTCCGGGAAACAGAGACAGTCTGATCTCCGGATAGGTGGGACAGGCAATGCTGCGAAAATCCCGCGGGGTCAGCGTACGAACCTCATGGCCGAAGCGGCCGAGCCATGCGGCGGTTTGCGCGAGGGTGCGTACCACACCGTTGGTCTGGGGAAACCATGCGTCCGTTACGATCATGATTCTCATGCTGCCGCCAAGGTCTCATCGAGCTGTGACGATGAGATGAACGACGTGTCATCGGCGTGTAACCAAAATCCTATATTTGTTTCACCGCGAATTCACGCCGTCAACTCCCGGAGTTTGCATGCAAAGCTTCCTTGAAGAACTCAGAACGCAGCGCTGGGACGACCACCGCTACTACCATCACAGCCGCATCAATCAATCCCTGCATCTGGTAAGCGCCTTCAGCTTTCTGATCGCGTACGTCATGATGTTCAAGGACCCGGTGGCCGCCGCCCTCATCGGCTGGCTGGTATCCATGGTCACCCGGCAGTCGGGGCATTTTTTCTTCGAGCCGAAAGGCTACGACGAGGCGAACCACGCCACCCATGAGCACAAGGAAGCGATCAAGGTGGGCTACAATTTGAGGCGCAAGGTGATCCTGCACGCGGTCTGGGCGCTGGTCCCGCTGATCGTATGGCTCAATCCCACCTTCTTCGGGGTCTTCGCTCCCGCGAGCGGCGGGTTCGTGCGGCATGTGGGCGAGATCTGGCTGGTGGTCGGCATCGGCGCCCTGGCGTTCCGCACGATCCACCTGTTCTTCCTGCGCGACGTGCAGACCGGACTCGTGTGGCTCACGAAGATCATCACCGACCCGTTCAACGACGTGAAGCTCTACTTCAAATCGCCGCTTTACCTCATGCGCGGCGAGCTGATCGAGCCGGCGCCGAACGGCGAGCGGGCCTGAAGCATCTCCTTCAGAACGCGGCGTTTGATGGATTTGTTCGTGGTGGTGGGCTCCGCCCACCACCACCCATCCGCCTGCATCGCGCGGGCGGCAGACAGCAGCCGCCCGGCCACTTCCTCGAAATCTGCGGCCGTGTAATTCAGGCTGAAGATCAGGCGGCCGGTGCCCACCCAGCTCAGGGCGACTCCGGCCTCGCGCAGATAATATTGAAACATCCAGTGGTACGGAGAGGGTTGCTCGTAGCGGATCGTCCATATGGTCGACAGATTCGCAACGCGCACCGGCAAATCCTCCGACACGAACCTCTCGTTGAGAGTTCGGGCCCTCGCGTTCCACGTGTCCTCGAGACCATCGTACAGCGATCGTATCTGTGCGCCGTCGAGACGCTCGAGAAACTCGCACATCGCACCCATCACATAGGGATGCGAGTTGAACGTGCCGCGCGCGAAGCAGATATCGGCCGGGCGATCCTCCCGGAAGCGCTGCATCTGTCCGCGCCGGCCGCACAGCACCCCGATGGGGAGCCCGCCAGCCACCGTTTTGCCATAGGTGACCACGTCGGCGCGTACGCCGAAATACTCCTGCGCGCCACCGGGCGCGAGCCTGAAGCCGACGAACACCTCGTCGAAGATCAACACGATGCCGCGTTGCGCGCACACGGCGCGCAGCTTCTGCAGCCACTGCGTGTATGCCGCGCGGTCGAAATGCGCCCTTCGGCCGCCGTCGAGGAGCGCCGAATCCCCGGGCGCGCTGGAATTCGGATGCAGCGCCTGCAGCGGATTGACCAGCACGCAGGCGATGTCGCGGCGGCTTTCGAGCACGCGAAGCGAAGCGTCGTCCATGTCGCGCAAGGTGTAGGTCTCGCGCTCGGTCACGGGATTGCCGACTCCCGGCTGCACATCGCCCCACCATCCGTGGTACGCGCCGCAGAAGCGAACCAGGTGGCTGCGGCGCGTGTGATATCGCGCAAGGCGCACCGCCTGCATCACGGCCTCGGTTCCCGACATGTGGAAGGAAACCTCATCCATGCCGGAGATCTCGAGCAGTCGGCGTACGTTGTAGGCGATCACGGGGTGGTAGCTGCCGAGCACCGGGCCCAAATCGCGCACGCGCTCGCTGCCACGGGCGATGCACTCCTTGTAGAAATCGTTCCCAAAGACGTTGACACCGTAGGAGCCCGTGACGTCGTAGAACTCGGTGCCATCCAGATCGGTCAACATGACGCCGGAGGAGGACGACACGAAAGCGCCGCCCCTGATGTGCCGGCGAACGAAGCCGCTGAATTGATACGGAACGCGGTATCGGCTGGTGAACTGCAGATCGGAAATGCCCTCGATCACCTCCGCGGTCAGAGCGGCGTTTTTGGGGGAACGGTCGGTGAGAGCCGCTGCCAAGCGCATGAAGCCCGCCCGACGCAGTCCGGCAATCCCCTGCGGAGGGTCGTCCACCTTGAACACCCGGTCCTCGCCATATTCATAGAAGGGAATGAGGCGCGCGAGGCGGCGCGCCATGCGCGCATGTCCCGTCACCGAGCGGTGCTTGGCGTGCGAAAGCTGCAGCCGCAGCCGGATTTTGGGGAGCGCCGCGGCCAGCGTGCACGCCGCCGCCGTCCAAATGATCGTCGTATGGGTCACCTTGAACCTCCGCGCGGACTGTATTTCAGCCGAGTGACACTTACATGACCGCCCGCGCTAGGCTGATGCGCATCCTGCAGCAGGAGGACCTCAACTTCCTGCTCACCAACCGGGTTCCGCGCCGCTGGCTCACCCTGTTCGTCGGCCGGATGAGCCGAGTCGAGCGGCCATGGTTTTGTGCAGCCGCCATCGCGGTTTGGCGGCTGTTCTCCGATCTGGACTTGAGCGAGGCCAAGACGGAACGTTTCAACAGCCTGCACGAATGCTTCACGCGCGAGCTCAAAGCGGGAGCCCGGCCGATCGACGCTGACGCCACCGTGCTCGCGAGTCCCTGCGATGCGCTGGTGGGCGCCTGTGGGCGGGTCGAGGACGGCTCGGTCCTGCAGGCCAAGGGGTTCCCCTATCCCCTGATCGATCTGCTCGGCGACGCAGAACTGGTCGATTACTATCGCCGCGGCCAATTCGCGACGCTTCGGCTCACCTCCAGCATGTATCACCGTTTCCACGCTCCCTACGACTGCCGGGTGGAGCGGGTGAGCTACATCTCGGGCGACACCTGGAACGTGAATCCGATAGCGCTCGCGCGTGTCGAGCGGCTGTTCTGCAAGAACGAACGCGCCGTCATCCGCTGCCGCCTCTCATCGGGCGCAATCGTGACCCTCGTGCCGGTGGCCGCCATCCTGGTGGCGAGCATCCGGCTCAAGTTTCTCGACGTGCGGCTGCATCTGAAGTATCGCGGCCCGAACGTCATCCGCTGCGACGTGGCAGTGCGCAAAGGGGAAGAGATGGGGTGGTTCGAGCATGGCTCGACCATCATCGTTTTCGCGCCGGAGGGCGTGGCGCTTTGCGACGGGATCGGCGCGGGCGGGCGGGTGCGCATGGGAGAGGCGCTGATGCGGCTGGGTTGAAGCGTCACCCAGCGGTCGCCGGCAGGTTACGGTAGGCTGCCACTCCCATGAAGTCGAGGTTGTTGTGGGGCGGCGCTGCGCTGTTGTTTTTGCTCGGCATGCCGCCGGGTGTTGGGCAGCTGTTGCCTCACCGAGGACATCCGATGGCTCACACCTGGCCCCTGTTGGCGGGTGTCGAACCACATTTCATCACCAGCATCACTGACGGGCGAGACTTTTGGCCGGGGTTCTCGCCGGATGGCATGTGGGTGCTGTTCAGCCGCATGGCGGATGGAGACCATTGGGAACTGGTCCGTGTTCCAGTCTCTGGAGGTCGGACAGAGAAGCTAATTCGATCGCAGGTTACGATCTCGGCGACGCGCGCAAGCTGGTCACCCAAGAACGATCTGATAGCGTTTACTGGAACATCCGCGCCCGGCAATGCGGCGATATGGATCGTCAATAGCGACGGTACTGGCGCGCATGCGCTGAGCGGGTCCGGCTTGTCTGAAATGTTCTATCCATCGTGGTATCCCGATGGCAGTCAGCTGGCGGCGATGGATGGTCGTAACCTGGTCATCAAGCGCTTCGATCTCGCAGGCGGCGCAGCAGTGACCGTCACGGACCACGCGAAAGTCTTGACCGGTAAGCCGAGCGTTTCTCCCGATGGCAGGTGGATAGCGTTCGCCGGCCAGCAGAATGCCGGCCAACCTTATGATCAGGAGCAAAACGTGATCTGGGTGGTTGGTGAGGGCGGCGCTCTCAGCACGCTCGAAGCCATTCCAGTGCAGGGCCGATCTCCGGCTTGGTCGCCTGACGGCACGCGTCTAGCATTTGAATCCGATCGTGGCAGCGATGAGGGCCGCTACGCGGTGTTCGTCATTGGCCGAGATGGCAGGGGCTTGATTCAAATCACCGATTACAACTTGAACGCGACACACCCAGCCTGGTCTCCGGACGGAAAACGCCTGGTATTCGATGCGCAAGACCCAAGAAGCAAAAATGTATTCGGTATCGCGATCATCGACGCTCCCCTCGTCAAATAGCAAGCGGCGTTCAAGGGTCACTTCTTGGTTTTACGTGATTGCGAAACATCAGTAATGCCGCAAGCAGCATCCAAACTGCTTGACCGGCAACCAAAATCAGAACTTCATGCGCGCTGATGTATGCGGATCCTCCTATCAGCATTGCCATTCCCGCAAGACAGACCACGGCGCCGACCCAAGGCAGCCCAGCGCTGAGTCGGTTGCGGTAAATCACCCAAGACCACAGTGACACTGCAACGGCCCCCAAAAGCAGGTAAATACGCGTAAGAGAGCTTGCCGCAAGCACGCAAAACCGTACCAGCTCCTGCAGGTCGCGTCCTCCGGCATTGTCTGCATTTGTCCACTCCTGCGCGAGCTTAGGTATCACAAAGCCATCGAGTGCTGCCGCTACCACGACGGCCACACTGGCCAGCGCAAAGGCGGCCAGCGCCGCCATCACTGTGACGCGCTGCAGTCCCAGCATCCGCGACAGACCTATCAGCCCCAGCATCACGAGCCACGTTCCGAGGACCGCGAGACTGTGTGCGAAAGCATCGATGGCCGCCAGCCGAGAGAGCGCTACATCGTCGCCCCAGGGAATGGCGATAGGGTGCATTGCACCCATCACAAGCAATACCACCGAGCCAGAGAGCAATATCGCGCCGTATGCATTCTCGTGTCGCAATCGAATCTGCCAGCGTGCAAGGCCTGAGACTATATGCGAGCCTTGAGTCCTCGTCTGCGCGGGCAAAGGGTTGCGAGACACCGAGGGGTCCACTGTGCCGAATCTCATTCCGATTCCTCGACTCATTGACCCGTGCGCGCAAAACCGAGTTCATCATGAAGGTTTGGCAAAACAATCTTGCCGAGGTATTCGAGCAGCGGGTATTGGCAATACGCGGTGGTGGATCAACACCGGCCGCGACACCGGCGGTGCTTCTAGCTCAACATCTGGCTGGAACCCTGATGACCTTGATGGTGTGGTGGATAGATCATCACTATCCCTTCGAGGAGCAGGAGATGGAGAGGCAATTTCAAAAATTGATTGCGGGAATTGGACGCTGACGTGGGGCACCCGCGCAGGAGTCGGACAATCCTTAACGATGAGAGACAACCGGCCAGGTCCCGAGCTGGCAACGGTCGCCGACCGGGCCATGACCGGTGAGTCAGGCGTTCAAAGTGACGACACCGAAGCGGCCTTTCGCGGATAGGGGTAGCCTAGTGGCACTGCGAAGTAGAAACTGCAGCCCGGGCGACCAAGCCAAGGTTGCTACCAGAATTGTCGGTGGACTAGGCTAAGGCTCCAGGAAATTCCGACCGGGAGAACTTGGGATGCTAATTCAAGAGATGACCAAGGACGAATGCGGTGCCGCACTTGGGCAGACAGATTTTGGCAGATTGGCGTGCGCACGAGGCCATCAACCCTATATCGTTCCAATCTATTTCTCATACGATGGAGAACACCTTTACGGTGTCACCACGCTGGGGCAAAAGATCGAGTGGATGCGCTCCAATCCGCTCGTATGTCTGGAGGTTGATGAACGGACGAGTCACTGTCAGTGGATGAGCGTTATTGTTTTTGGCCGCTACGAGGAATTACCGGAAGCGCCCGAATACGAAGGCGCGCGCACACACGCTCTCGAAGTTCTGCAGAAACGCGAGATGTGGTGGCAGACTGCTTGCGTCGCCACTGAGCACCGGGAACAGCGATCGCCGATTTTCTACCGCATTCACATCCTGCAAATGACAGGACACCGAGCGACGCCCGATGCGATTGAAGTCACCACGATGGGTGCACAGGCAACGCGGGCTTATGTTGCCACGTAAGCTGCCGTTGGGGCCGCGCGGCGATCGGATCATAGGATCAAGGGCTAACGGGAAGCCACTTGCAAGGAAAAACGGAATGTTACGTCCCACTGTGGAAGCAACGGCTCGGGTATCACCTTCACGTGTATGCGTAAGGAACTGGATGCTGTTGGCTGTTTCGACGATTTCCGCGGCTTTCCCAGTATTCGGAGCGGACGCCCCAACTCAGCCCTCTGAACAAGACGCCGGCAGTAGCGCCTATCACCGACTGACCGAGGAATGGGCTTGCGCGACCGTGCGCCTCTATTCGCACATGCAATCAGCGGCCGCTGCGGAGATACGCGACTGGGGTGAGCATTGGCGCATTGTTGAGGTCGAGAAAGCTCTACAGTCTTTGCCGGATCGTTCTACGTGCATTTCGGTGCCCGAGCTAGAAGCCATCAAAGCGCTTATGAAGAAGCAGGCAATCTCGGAGTTACGCGAACAGGAGTTCCTGCGGCTGCTTTGGTTGCGCGCTAGATTATCTCAAACGAATTTCGATCCACGATATCCAGACAGTCCTCTTGTACCTGCAACGATCAAGGGCATGCAGGCGCAAGGTTGGGGCGACAAGCAGATTCTCGGGGCAGTCACGGGCGAGAATGCACTCGAATCTCGCATGCTTACTAACGCTCTGTTCGAATCGGTATTACAAGAAGTCAAGTTGGAACAAGAGCCGTACCGAGACCCAACGATTGAGGAACTCCTGCAGAAGCTACCGGCAACGATTCGTGCGGCCGCCGATGCTGCTCAGACAGCGGTGAAGTCGACGCAGCATGAGCGGCCGGCGCAGTCGCCCGGAGCTTCGCCTCCGCCGGTATCTCCGTAATTTTGTGGTAGAAGTTCGTAGGTTTCGCATTGGATCGAATCAGGGCGTTGGTCACGCCAGGTCAAGGGTGGACCGTCGCCGAGCCGGGATTCGGCGCAGGTTGCCACCGGCCAAAACCAATCATTGTGACCCGTCCACGGGACTCGTCGCCTCCATCATGGCGCTGTCTCTGTCTTTTGGAGAGGTGTCGGCCGCAGCGACTCATCCTGCCGTCAGCCCATATCAAGAATTCTCAAATCCCATACTTCAAGTACACGCGCCAGACTCTGATGGCTGGTCCGGGATTACTCAAACGCCCGATCGCATAGCGTTTGGAAAATCAGGTTCGACGGCAGGCGAATCATTCGTTGCCGCAGTGGTCCTCTTTCGCATTCCTGAATTCCCAAATTCCGAGGCTTTCACAGAATACATAAGGGAGGGCGTCATCAAGGATTTGCCGTCGGATCGATTCGAAGCGACCGACTCCAATATTCAGTATTCGTCTGAGCGCGGATATCCCTGCGTCAGATACCACGCCATCGCCATTGATCGAAAGGCACGAACGTCAGTGTTCGTCACGAAGAAATTGCGACTTGAGGATTTCGCATTGTACTGTCAGCATCCCACGAAGCCCGGCCTGGGTTTTAGTGTGAGTTTTTCTCACCGGGGCGGTGATGCCGATGAGAAAATCGATGCCGAAGCTGCGGCCTTTATGGACTCGGTCCAGGTGACATCCCCGGCCAAGGCGCCCTGAATGATCTGGCCGTCAGGAATTGGATATAGGATGAAGCGCCTTTTCCCGCTCTGCATTGTTCTGGTGTTGAGTTCCTGTATTTCCGGCGCACCCACGCTCAACGATGAACAAGAACGCAGACTCTCAACGCTAACGGTATATCCTCCTGGGGACCTGCCGACTAAGCCGTACTCCGTGCTCGGAGACATCATCGCGGCAGATTGTTCGGGCGCTCCTTGGGGTGGCCGGGTGACTGGCAACGTGAGCCGCGCGCTGGACACGCTCAAACGCAAGGCCGTTGCAATAAACGCCGACGCAATTATTGAGGTTAGCTGCGGCGTCGCCCCTACCGTGGTAAACGATTGTCGGAAGGCTCAAGAATGCACCGGGCGCGCCATTGCCATTACGGAAGTGCTGTCTACCGCCCACTCGGAATGAACACGGGCACGACAATGCTAGGTGTCGCCGCCACCGAGGCCCCCGCCAGGCTTTGTCGGCGACGGAACGTCGCTGTAACTCAGGTCACGTCGCGGTGCATCCGCCAGCTCACGATCCAGCATCGTTCTGTACCGAATGCAGCCCTCCATGAATTTCGGCCACGTAGGCACCCACGGCCGCAGGTCGCTTTGTTCAGGCAGTAGGCCCCACAGGGCCGGGTGGTGCCAGCATAGGTCGTGTCCCGTGCTATCTCGATGGGAGCGAATACCAGCGCGGAGGCGCTTCACCTCGGTCATCAGTTGCTCCTTCGTCAGTGCCTCCAAGTCTTCGTCCATGCAATCACCTTTCGTCATTGGCCGGCAGGCGGTTCCCATAGCTCGACCTTGTTTCCTTCCGGATCAATGACCCAAGCGAATTTTCCGTACTCGGACTCGTCGATCTTTTCGAGTACCTTGCAGCCCTCCTCGCGCAGAGTCTTGACGAGTGCGTGGACATCCTCCACGCGGTAATTGACCATGAAGGGGGCTGTGCTGGGCGCAAAGTGGTCACCCTGCGCCGGACCAATAGACCAGGCGGTCGTTCCGGCAACCGGCTTGCCCTCGGCGTCGGTCCAGGTGAACGCTGCGCCACCCCATGATTGGACATCGATTCCGAGATGTTGTTTGTACCAAGCTTGTAGCGCTGGAGCGTCTTTGGCTTTGAAGAAGATCCCGCCAATGCCAGTGACTCGCTTCATGGAACCTCCGAGGTCGGGTGGCGGGGAAACGTAGCCACAACCGCTGCGCCGCGTGATCCTAGCATGGGGTCACTCCACGGTGACAGTTGGGGATTTGCCGGCGCCGCATGGGAGCGCATAATTTGCACATGGCGTGGAGCGCGACAACGACCTTCGACGGCAAAGCGGGCCCGACTCTCCTCCTTGGGATGACGGGGTTGCTCGATGCAAGCTGAGATTCGGATTCGGCGAGCGCAAGACGATGATGCGCTTGAGCTTTCCATGCTTGCTGAAAGAACATTCCGCGCTGCGTTCGCAGAGTCGAATACCGCGGCGGATATGCAGGTACATTGCGCGTCACACTACAGTCACGCGTTGCAACTCGCCGAGATTCGTGATCCGGATCGCGAGACCTGGGTCGCCGTAGCCCGTGCTCAATTGGTCGCGTACGCACAGCTGCGGCTCGATGCCCCATCGCCGCTGATCTCGGGCGAGCGATCGGTCGAGATCCAGCGGTTCTACGTGGACGCTTCGCATCATGGAACTGGATTGGCTCACCAACTCATGACGCACGTTCTTGTTCGAGCCGAAGCGGTTGGCTCCGCAGTGCTATGGCTCGGAGTGTGGGAACGAAATCAAAGAGCGTTGGCGTTTTACCGAAAATGGCGGTTCGATGTCGTGGGAGAACACACCTTCAAGGTTGGCGACGATCCGCAACGCGACTTGCTCATGTGTCGCGACATGTCATCGACCAAGAGCGCGCGGGAGGCCGGCATGGCGACCCGCGGCTCAGGCGGAATTTAGCGGCAAACACCATCCGCTAAAGCGGCCGGCGGTGCCGCGTCAGCGTAGCCGCAATGGCCGCGAGCACAGCCATACGCACTGCCACCCCGTTGTTGACCTGTTCGCGAATCACCGAGTTCGGGCCGTCGGCTACCTCCGAGGAGATCTCGACGCCCCGATTCATGGGGCCCGGATGCATGACGAGCGCGTCGGGCTGGGCCAGCTTCAAACGCTTGGCGTCCAGTCCGAAGGTGCGGAAGTAGGCGGCATCGTCGAGCGAGGCTGCCTGGGCCATGCGCTCCTTCTGAATCCGCAACATCATCACGACATCGGCGCCGTCGATGCCATCCTCGATTCGGGTGAAGCGCAGAGCTCCCTGAAATTCGTCCTCCGCGGGAAGCAGCGATTCGGGAGCAACCAGGCGCACGTCCGAGGTGCCGAGCGTGCGCAACGCGCGCGCCGTGGAGCGAGCGACGCGCGAGTGCCTGATGTCGCCGACGATCGCGACCTTGAGGCCCGCGAAGCGGCGCCGGTGCGCCCGAATCGTCAGAACGTCGAGCAGTCCCTGGGTGGGGTGTGAGACGTGCGCCTCTCCCGCGCTGATCACCGAGACATGCGGCGCCACGTGGTCGATCAGAAATTCCGGCATCCCCGCTTCGGAGTCGCGAATCACGAAGATGTCGGTATTCATCGCTTCGAGCGTGTAGATGGTGTCCAGCATGGTTTCGCCCTTGACGCGCGAGCTGGATTGCATCTCGAGGTTGAGCACATGCGCGCCCAGCCGCCGGCTGGCGAGATCGAACGACGCGCGGGTGCGAGTGCTGGGCTCGAAGAACAGATTCGCGAGCGTGACGCTGGCGAGCTCGCGTCCCTCGTAGGCCGGCTGTCCTGGGAAACGCCGGTAGCTCTCGGCGCGATCGAGGATGGACGTGATCGCCTCGCGCGTCAGCCCGTCAAGGGAAATGAGATGCCGCAGACCCCCGGCGCCATCGGTTTGTGAACGCATTCGCGCCTCATGTTTTTTCGCTGAACCAACGTTCCAAGATGACGCACGCGGCTGCCGCATCGACGTCGCCTTTCGTGACGCGCCGCTTGCGCACGCCCGACTCGCGCGCTCCCCGCAGCCGCTCCTGCGCCTCGAGCGAGGAGTAGCGCTCATCCACGAGCTTCACCGGCAGCGAGTAGCGCTTGCCGAGCTCGGCGGCGAAGCCGCGCGCCGCGCCCGCCGCCGGGCCCTCGGAACCGTCGGCATTATACGGCAGCCCGACCACGAGCATGGCGGGACGCCAATCCTGAATCAGGGTGTCGATGCCGCCCCATTGGGGCCCCTGCGGCCCGGCGGCTACGCCTCCAAGCGGCGAAGCGGCCCGGCTGACGTTGTCGCCGCAGGCGACGCCGATGCGTCGCTTGCCAAAGTCGAATGACAGCACCAGGTGACGCCCCGAGCCCGGACCCAGCCCGTTGCGCGGGGCCTCATCAGGCATTGCCGCTGATCGACGAGATGCGGGAGAGCTCCACGCCCAGCAGGCGCCCGGCAGCGAGCCAACGCGATTCGAACGGAAGGTCGAAGATGAGATCGCAATCGGCCGGCGCGCTGAGCCACGCATTTGCCTTGATCTCCTCCTCGAGCTGGCCGCCGTCCCAGCCTGCATAGCCGAGCGCGACAAAGGCCTCCATTGGACCCTCGCCCCGGGCCATCGCAGCGAGGATGTCGCGCGATGTGGTGACGTGGATCTGGTCGGAGACCTTGAGGGTCGAGTCCCAATCCCCCCCGGCCCGATGCACGACGAAGCCGCGGTCGGTCTGCATCGGACCGCCGCGCAGCACTTGGCGCTCGCTCAGCGGTCCGCCCGGCACCTCTATCTCGAGCTGCTCGAAGATCTCGCTCATGCGCATCGGCAGCGGTTTGTTGAGAATGAGACCCAAGGCGCCGCGCGGACCGTGATCGCAGATGAGCGCCACCGTCTGAGCGAAGTTCGGATCGCCCATCGCCGGCATCGCGATCAGCAGCTGATTGGTGAGGTATTCCGCCTGGCTCATGGGCCGATCAGTGAGCGCCGGACGTGGGAGCGCTGGGAGCCGCGGGCTCAGCCGGTTTGGCGGGGTCCGCGTAGTAGACGCTCGAGCCCTGCGCCGTGCCGTCGAGGAATTGCCATTCGTAAGCGATCCGAATCTCGTCGTGCCGTGCCGACAGCTCGCCCGGGAAAGGGTCGTACGGGGCGGCCAGCTTCAAAATCCGCATGGCGGCTTCGTCGATCTCCGCGTGCCCGCTGCTCCGGCGCACGACGCTTTGCAGGAGCTTGCCGTCCGCGCCGATCGTCACCTCGATCACCGGCGTGCCGGAATGCCGGTCGCGGCGTGCGACTTCGGGGAAATTCACGGTGCCGACCCGTTCCACCTTGCGCCTCCAGCTATCGAGGTACACGGCCACGTCGGATTCCCGGGTATCGGCGGCGACCCATAGCTGTTGCCGCGCCTCGCCGCGCATCCGCAGCATGATGCCGTCGTCGTTGGGCGCCATGCCGAGATCGGGCCGTTTCTCGAGCAGCAGCGGCAGTTTCGACGGCTGGTCCGCAGCGGACACCGAGGCGAAATATAAAATCTTCGTGGTCGGCGCGTGAGTCGCGAGAACTTCGTCATCGCCCAAATCCCGTCCGGTCTGATCCGACGCATCGCCCTCGCCATTGGGAATTCCTTCCCGCTCCATCGGACTCAACGACGATCGAGGGATCAGGGCGCGCTCGCGCTTCATGGTGTTGCCGGAGCCGAGCTGGCTGCGCTGCGCGAGGTAGGGGGCGTTGGGGTTCTTGGCGATGCTCGGTGCCTGCTCGTTGACCAGCACGACTTCCAGGGCGGGACCATCGCCTTGCTCGCCCTTGTTCCCCGGCGCGCTGAAAGTGACGCCCAAGATCACGATGCAATGAACCAATGCCGCGAGGAAGCACGTGGTCAGCATGCGATCGTTGGCCGGCGGGAGGCCCGCTTTGAGCAAGTCGGAACTCATCGCGCGTCCAAAATCCCCGCAATCGCCTTTACCAGGAGTGCCCCAATGTCGACACCATGTTTCTTGTTTAGTTCGCGGATGCCGGTCGGACTTGTGACGTTGATCTCGGTGACGAAGTCACCGATCACATCCAAGCCGACGAAGACCATACCGGCTGCCTTGAGTTTCGGACCGATGACAGAGCAAAGCCAGCGGTCCCGGTCGTTGAGCGGGCGGCTCTGCGCCGTGGCGCCCGCGGCAAGGTTTCCTCGATGGTCGGCGGCGTCGGGCATGCGCTGCAGCGCGAAAGGCACGGGCTCGCCGTTGATGAGGATCACCCGATTGTCGCCTCCCGTGACGATTTGCGGCAGGTAGCGTTGGACGATGGCGTAATTGCGCCCGTAGTCCGTGAGGGTCTCGAAGATGACGTTGCGATTCTTGTCACCCTGCTCGAGCACGAATATCGATCTGCCGCCCATCCCGTGCAGCGGTTTGCAGACGGCTTTGCCGTGCTCCTTGAGGAACTCGCTCATGTCATGCATGTCGCGCGTGATCAGGGTCGGTGCGCAGCATTCGGGAAACCAGGCCGTATAGACCTTCTCGTTCATGTCTCTGAGGCCCCTGGGGTTGTTGCACACCAGGGCGCCCTGTTCGCCCGCACGATCGAGGATGTAGGTACTGTAGATGTACTCCATGTCGAACGGCGGATCCTTGCGCATCAGGATGAGGTCGTAATCGCCCAGCCTCGCGGGGACGCGTGCGCCGCGGGCGAACCACGCCTTCTTATCGTCCATCACCTCGAGCGGCGCGAGGCGCCCCCAAGCAACGCCGTCGCGCAGGCTCAGGTCGCCGAGCTCGGCGTAATGGATCTCCCAGTCTTCGGCTTGAGCCGCCAAAAGGATCGCAAGCGTCGAATCCTTGGCAGGATTGATGTTCTCGATGGGGTCCATCACCACGACCAGTCGAACTCCCGAAGACATGTCGACAACCTCCAGCGATCCCAAGAATTCGCGCAACCCTCCGCCAGTCTATCGCAAGCGGCCGATGCATCGTTCGGTGCGAAAACTGTGAACCACGCCACCGTCCTTTGAGCCGAGTTACCTCGAAATGTCGACTCCGTACCGTGGCTTGCGGGCCCCGGATATGTTAAAAAGCCACAAGATTCCAGCACCTACGCACGCATAGCTAAAGGTCGTCCAATTCCATGCAGAGCATGATCAGCAACGGAAAGCCCAAACTCTCGGGACTGAA
>Ga0182030_10012756_pt1 | contig 16796 bp, 12 predicted proteins | sample 812S3MmetaG_FD_121299 | JGI IMG/M metagenome (GOLD analysis project Ga0182030, IMG submission 121299) | Permafrost microbial communities from Stordalen Mire, Sweden - 812S3M metaG (Illumina Assembly) | ecosystem: Environmental > Terrestrial > Soil > Wetlands > Permafrost | place: Sweden...
ATTCGGATCGACACTGGTCTACCGGCTCCAGGCGTCGGCGCAGCAGGTGCGGGTGCGCTATCCCGAAGACGTCAGCGTCACGGCGACCGCGCAGCTGGCGCTCAGCGGCACTTCCGATGCCAGCACCATCTCCGGAAGTGTGACGCTGACCCGGGCCGCGCTCAATCCCCACGCCGATCTGGGTAGACTGATCGCGGAAAGCGCGAAGCCCTCTCCCACGCCCGAATCGCCCAGCGACTATCTGCGCGGCATGCGCTTTGACGTCCGCATTCAAAGCTCGCCCGTATTCGAACTGGAAACGGCGCTCACCAGAGACGTGCAAGCCGAGGTCGATCTACGCCTGCGCGGCACGCCGCTGCGTCCGGTATTGCTCGGCAGCGTCTCCGTGAATGCGGGCGAGATTCAATTGTTCGGCAACAACTACACGGTGAACCGCGGAAACATTCGCTTCCAGAACGCGGTCCGCATTGAGCCGATCTTCGACGTCAATCTCGAAACCAAGGCTCGCGGCGTCATCGTCAGCATCAGTCTTTCGGGCACCACGCAAAAACTGAACGTAAACTACAGCTCCGATCCCCCCCTGCAGACCCGCGACATCATCGCCTTGCTGGCCGTAGGCCGGGGGCCCACGCAAAACACCGTGACGGAGAGCACCGCGCTCTCGGCGGATTCGACCAGCTTCGTCGAAGCCGGCGGAGGCCTGCTAGGGCAGGCCGTCGCCGACCAGCTTTCGAGCCGTCTGCAAAGATTCTTCGGCGCAAGCCGCGTGAAGATCGATCCGCTGTTGACCGGCGTCGAAAATATTCCGGAAGCGCGCCTCACCTTCGAACAGCAGGTTTCGCGCGACGTCACGCTCACCTATATCACCAACCTCAACCGCACGCAGGAGCAGATCGTGCAAGTGGAATGGGATGTCAGCCGCCAGTGGTCGGCGAGCGCCGTCCGCGACAGCAATGGACTCTTCGGCATCGATTTCACATTCCGCAAAAGATTTAAATGAAGGGCTCACAGATGGACCGTGACGCCGCGGCCGCGATGATCGAGCATCAATTGCGGCGGCGGGGCATCCGCGATGATCGTGTGCTCGAAGCCTTGCTCGAGATACCCCGCGAGGAGTTCGTGGCGCCGGAAGACCGCTCGCAAGCCTATAGCGACGCTGCGATGACGATCGCCTGCAATCAGACCATCACGCAACCCTACATGACCGCGCTGATGGTCGAATGTCTGGAATTGAAGGGCTCCGAGAACGTGCTCGAAGTCGGGAGCGGGTCCGGCTACCATGCGGCCGTGCTGGGCCGGCTTGCCGCGAGCGTAGTCACAATCGAACGGATCCCGGAACTGGCCGAAACCGCCCGCGCGAATCTGGATCGCACCGGGCTCGGCGCGAACATCACCGTGATCTCGGGCGACGGTTCGTTGGGATATCCGCTCAAAAGTCCATATGACGCGATCTCCGTCGCGGCTGGGTCGCCGTCGGTCCCGCCTGCCCTGCTCGAACAATTGAATGATCCCGGAACGCTGGTGATCCCGGTGGGCGATCGCGAGGATCAGAAATTGCAAGTGATCCGGAAAGAGAGCGGTAAGATCACCACGCGCGTTGCGTCAGGCTGCCGGTTCGTGCCGCTGATCGGCCAGAACGCGTGGGAATCCTAGACGCGTGAGAATGTGACGCGTGGGAATCAAAGCCGCGTGAGGATGTGACGCGCGGGAATCGGAGGCGTCTACCAGCCACCGATCTACTTACGCGCCAGATGCAGCGCCACCGCGCCACCGGTCATCCGCTCGAACTCGACGTGCGAAAAATTCGCCGCCCGCAGCTCGGCGGCGAGCTCCTCGGCTCCCGGGAATCTGCGAATCGACTCCGGCAAATACGAATACGCATCGTGCGATCCCGACACCACGCCGCCCACCCAGGGCAGCACTTTCGCTGAGAAGAATCCGTAGACCATGCCGAACGCGCGGTTGGTGGGCTGTGAGAATTCGAGAATTGCCACTACCCCGCCCGGCTTCAGTACTCTCCACAACTCCTGCATCCCTCGCCGGTAATTCGCCAGGTTCCTGAAACCGAACGCGACGGTGATGAGATCCAGAGATCCGTCGGCCAGCGGCAAGCTCAATGCATCGGCTTCAAACAGGGGCGATGAAATCTTCCGGTCCGCGATTTTGCGCTGCGCCTCCGCCAGCATGGGATGGCAAAAATCGCTGCCCATGATCGGCTGCGGCCGCGAACCGTTCGATCGGGTTCGTGCCTCGATCGCCAGCAGAAGATCCCCCGTCCCGCAGCACAGGTCGAGCACGCGAGCATCGGCCCTCGCGGCGAGCGGCGCGATCTTTTCCACGGTCCTCGCGCGCCAGCGCCTATCCATATTGAAGGAAAGCAAGTGGTTCAGCAGATCGTAATGGCCCGCGATCCGGCCGAACATCCCCCGGACCCAGTTCGATGCGGACTGCTCTCCGCTGACTCCCGGCGGCGCGGTTCCGGTCATGCGCGGACCGCTTCCATCGATTCTTCGATGGATTCAAGAATCATACTGTCGGCGAGCCCGGTGGCGATTTTGACGTCGCCGATTTTCACCGGCAGCACGAAGTGCACCGTTCCCTGCACGGTTTTCTTGTCGGCGCCGAGACGGGCCAGAAGATTCGCGCTCGAAATCCCATCGAGCGGTGGAATCGGCCCGTACTTGTAAATCACGCGATGGATTGCGGCCGCGTCGGATGGCTGAAGGTCGCCCGAACGTTCGGCGAGCGCGGTCGCGGCGTGCATTCCAAACGCTACCGCTTCGCCGTGGAGAAAACGCGTGTAATGCGTTTCGGCTTCGAGCGCGTGGCCGATCGTGTGACCGAAGTTCAGGATGCGGCGCAGATCGCCCTCCCGTTCGTCGGCCGTGACCACTTCCGCTTTGATGCGAACCGCATCGGCGATGATCCGCTCCACCGTCGCCGGATCCTGATCGAGAACGCTCGCATCGCGCTCATCGAGAACCTGAAACAGATCGGCGTCGCGAATGATTCCGCACTTGATGATTTCGTACAGTCCCGCGCGGTATTCGCGCTCCGGCAGCGTCTTCAACACATCCGGGTCGATCAGCACGGCCAGCGGCTGATGAAACGCGCCGAACAGATTCTTGCCAGCCACCAGGTTCACGCCGGTCTTGCCGCCCACCGCTGCGTCCACCTGCGCGAGCAGCGTCGTGGGTACCTGAATCACCGGCACGCCGCGCATGAACGAGGCCGCGAGGAAACCCGCCAGATCGCCCACAATGCCGCCGCCAAACGCGATCACAACGCTTGAGCGGTCGCCGCCCGAATTCACCATCTGCTCGGCGAGCGACTCAACTTCACTGAGCCGTTTGCGCGATTCGCCGCCGGGAAAGAATAAAACGCTGTGCGATTTGCCTTCGAGCGTCCGGGCGAGCGCAGCCCCATGCAGGCGCCAGACGTCTTCCGTCGTGACCACGAAAATCTTCCCCGCGCGCAACGGCAGAAACTCGGGAACCCGCGCCAAAACCCCTCGCTCTACGATGGCATCGTAGCTGCGCTGCGGAGTTTCGACGCGAAAACGGGGCATACGTTCGTTGTACCACGGGCGCCGCGATTAGAGCCCTTCAACGGTAGACGGCGCTCCGCTCTGGACGCGGCCGTAAGCAGCGCTGCGGCTTGGCCGCGCTGTGTCACGGGCCTGATCCAGGAACACCCGGACCTCCCCGGCGAGTTCCCTGCTGTAAGCGGGGAGAAACATCGAGTGGTGATCTCCCGGCACTGTGCGAACGACGAGCGGCCCGTCGCACAGGTGGTCCCATCCGAATCGCGAGCCGGCCGCCCCTCCTGGAACCTGCTCCTCCGTTTCGAAGAAGACGATGGAACCACGATGAACCGCGGGAACGTATTTGGCCTCAGCCGCGGCGATAAGATTTTGCAGAATATTTCTCGGATCCGTCTCGTGATCTGATGGCTTTACCTCCGGCTCTCCGGTCCCGCGGCGGATGAAAGACCAGACCAACCGCGCGAGGTGCCTTAGGTGCCGCAGAATGCCACGTATATCCTTTTCGCTGACGCGCTCCCAAACCGCGTGTGTGTATGCTCCGGCGCGCAACAGGGGCGAGAACTTGCGTCGAACCGGCAGAGGCACCTGCGTATCGAGCAAGAGTAACGCGGCTATCTTCTGGCCTTGCTCCCGCAATTGACGTGCGGCTTCCAGCGCCAATAAGCCCTGGGCGGAGTACCCTCCCAGAACATATGGGCCCTCCGGCTGAAAAGCCTGGAGAGACGCGACCAACCTCCGCGCGATCTCCTCCATCGGACAGAACGGCGCCAGCCAGGCCAGATCTTCCGACTCCAGGTTGATCCCGAACAAGGGCTGCTCTGGCCCCAATTCTCTAGAGAGACGCCGGATGTCCGCTCCCGCGCCAAAACAAAAGAATCGTGCGCCTGATCCGAACGGTTGAATCGGCCGGATGTTTGGCGGGTACTGGGCCATGCCCGCACCCTCCACCAAGCGGGCAAGCTGCGCGATCGTCGGAGCCTCGTAGAGCGCCGTCGCGGGAATGCCGACGTGGAGCCGCTCCTCCATCAGCGCCGCCATCCGAGCGGCAATCAGCGAGTCGCCTCCCAGATCAAAGAAATCGTCGTCTCTGCCCATTGGTCCGCAGTCGAGCAGTTCCTGCCACATCGACTGCAATCTCCGCTCGGTCCGGCCAATCGGGAGCGATGATGCCGGCACGCGGTCCTCTGGGCCAAGCGGGCGATCGGCCAGTTCACGCCGGTTCACCTTGCCGTTGGGCAAGCGCGGAAAAAGAGGGACAAACACAAAATGGGACGGAACCAGGTAATCCGGCAGCGTCTGCTTCAGAAACGCTCGTAGATCGCCTGCGCTCAGCTCGCCGGCCTGGTGAGAAATCACCCATGCGAGCAGCTGCTGTTCGCCATGCCGGCTCTGCCGAGCCGTCACGACGCACTCGCGCACGCCGGGATGCTCGTTCAATGCGGCTTCCACTTCGGCCGGTTCAACGCGATTTCCGCGGATCTTCACCTGCTGATCCATTCGTCCGAGGTATTTGAAGCCGCCGTCGGGAAGGCGCCGGCACAGATCACCTGTCTTGAAAAGCCGGGACGAGCCGGTTTCATCGAATGGGTTCTTGAGAAAACGCTCGGCCGTCAGTTCCGGACGATTCAGGTAACCGCGCGCCAATCCGCCCCCGCCCATGTATAGCTCTCCGGTCATTCCATCCGGCACTGGCCTCATTCCCGGATCCAGCACATAAGCCCAGCTGTTGGGAATCGGACGCCCGATCGGAACGGCGTTGCCTTGCCACGCCCGCGGCACTTCGAACCACGTGGCGTGATTCCCCAGTTCGGAAGCACCATAAAAGTTAATCAGGATGGTATCCGGCAGTGCTTCCTGGAACCGTTTCACCAGCGGCGCAAGCAGCACCTCGCCGCTTACATAGCAATACTTCAAAGGAATGGCGTCCCGGTTGCCGGGTGCGCAATCGAGAAAATGGGAAAGAACCGACGGCACCAGGGTGATGCGCGTGATCCCGTGTCGCTCCACCGCGCCCCACAGCTCGCGCGGCGACCCTCGAATTTCATCGGGAATGATCTCGATCTCCACCCCCTGAAGCAGCGGCGCAAAGATTTCATAAATCGAATCGACGAAACTCAGGGCCACAATCTGGCAGCACTTTTCCCCTGGCTCAAACGGATATTTTCCCCACATCCATCGCAACCGGTTCAACAAACCCGCCTGCGGACACAGCACCCCCTTGGGCTTTCCCGTGGAACCGGATGTGTAAATTGCATAGAGCAGACTCTGTGAAGTCGAGACAGACCGCAACTCCCCAAGCTCCCGCCCGGTCTCCGGTGAGCTCCCTTCGTCGCCTTCGATGTCGAGAAAAATCGTCGCGGGGCTATTTTGGGAACCCAGGCGTTCCGAAAATCGGCTGTTGGCGATGAGCAGCGGCGTTTGGGAATCCTCCAGCATGAAGCGTAAGCGCGCTGCAGGATATCGCGGGTCGAGCGGCAGGAACGCTCCCCCCGCCTTGAGGATCGCGATCAGCGCGACCAGATATTCTGGCGATCGATCGAGGCAGACGGCAACGATCGAGTCCTCGCCAATACCCATTGATCGCAGCCGCCGCGCCAAGCGCCTTGACCGGACGTCCAGTTCGGCGAATGTCAGCCGCTCTCCGGCACAGCTCACCGCAGTGCGATGCGGATGCTCCCTCACCTGGCGATCGAATAATTCGTGGAGCGTGGAATGCGGCGCACTCGCACCCGAAGCGAAAGGGTCCGCTACGAACCGCTCCGGACCTTTGTGTGGCGCATCGTGCATGGGATCGCCTGCGTTTGTCTCCGCGGGAGGTCTGCTCAGTTTGGTTATCTCACAAGCGGCCCGCGTTCGAAAAGTCCCCCGCCCCCCGCCGGAGGGAGTTGCTGCGTATAATGTTTTCTTACCTCTTGGTCGAAAGTTAGTCGAAAGAAGGAAACAGTGTGCGTTTGATTCCTCTCTTGCTGCTTGTGTGCTTCGGCATCGCCAACGGGGAAACTCCCGCGAATTGGAGCGCGAACTACACACCCTGCGACCGGCACTCCGAGCTGCTCACGCAAAAACACATGGATATCGGCGTACGGGTGGCGACCGCCAACCCGGTTCTCGCGGAGCAATTTCGGCGCGCCATGGATTCCTGGGCAAGCGTTCTCGACCTGAGCTGGCACGAAGACGATACGCGGAGTTGCGCGATTCAAGTGGTTGATGGTAGCCGGGATCTGTTCCAGCCATCCTCCATCGCGGCACGATCACAGCTGCCGGACCGGGCGGATTTCCAAGGTTGGATTGCTTTCAACCCGGGCCAAAAACTAAGTGAGAGTGACTTCTACCGGATCTCGCTGCACGAAATCGGACACGTGCTTGGATTGCAGCATAGCTCCGACGCGGAGTCGGTGATGTTTAGTTTCGACCTGGATGGTCAGGAATGGCTGGATCGAGCGGATCTGGCCGCGTTGGCCGCTCGCCACAAACTGCGGATCAAGGCGCTCGACAGACCGGTGAAATTGGCCGAGCCGGCCCTCCCGTATCCCGCGGGCGATTAAACTCCGCACTTTGTCTTCCCGCGTAATCTCGCGACGGCGCGCGCTTTCAACTTTCTAATAGCTTCTTTATGCCTTCCTTACAATGCGCGTCCTATACTGCCTAAAGCCTCGAATCTTCACCCGTCGTTAAGATTCCCCGTTCGGTAAGCGTTCGCAAAGTTACACTCTCTCCGTCGAGATTCCCCGTCTGACTTAACCCAAAAGAATTCGATTTGAAGCCAGGGGATACGTGTGTTCACCGGTCCCGGAAAGGTATCCAGATGAAAAAGATAATCAGAACGGGGTTCTTGACGTTATTCGCGATCGTGGCGCTCGTAAATTCTCGAGAGTACCTTCGCGCTCAATCCACGTTCGGAAGCATTCGCGGAACCGCGCAGGATCAAACCGGCGCCGCGATTGCAGACGCGAAGATCACCCTCCACAGTGTGGATGAGAATTCGGATGTCGCGACCGTCAGTGGACCCACCGGAGATTTTCTCTTCGAAAACATTAAGGCCGGGCACTTCCGTCTGACGGCGGTGAAACCGGGTTTCGCGAATGTGGTGATCGATAACGTGAGCCTTGCGGCCCGCCAGGAGGTTCGGCTGGACGTAAATTTCGATCTGGCGGCCACAACGCAGGAAGTCCTGGTGACGGCGCAAACCGTCGCGGTAAATACGGAAAACGCTACGCTCACCGATTCCAAGGTCAGCAGCGAATTCAGCCAGCTGCCGCTCAATTCGCGAACCGTCTCCACCAGCCCTCTGTCCGCTCTCGCCGTGTCACCCGACGTGACGAAGGACTCGCAAGGTAACATCGCCATCGGCGGCGCGACCTCGGCGCAGACCGGATTCTCGGTGGACGGGATTTCGACGGCCAATGTGCGCCTGAACGGCTCGCTCCAGGACGCCTACCCGTCACTCGAAGGAATCAGCCAGATGAGCGTCACCGCGTTCAACAACAACGCCGAGTTCGCGCAGATTGCCGACGTCACTTTCGTCACGAAAAGCGGAACGAATCGCTACCACGGCAGCGGCTTTGAGTATTTCCAGAGCAGCGCACTCGATGCGAGCGTTCTCAATTTCACGACGAAAGCGCCGCGAACGTTTAACACCTTTGGCGGCAGCTTTGGCGGTCCGGTCTTGATCCCTCACCTGTATCACGGAAAAGATAAGACGTTCTTCTTCGTCGATTATGAAGGGAACCGGAAAACCCAGTCCTACCCGGAGGAGCTTCTGGTGCCCACCGCCGCGGAACGGTCCGGTAACCTGAACGGACTGGTCAGCCCGGGGACGCCCCTGCTTAATCCATTTACGGGCACGCCCTTCCCGAATAACACCATCCCGACGGGTTCCTGCGCTGGCTGTATCAATCCATCCGCGCTGGCGTTGTTGAAGTACTATCCGCTCCCCAACGCCAACCTGGGTGTCGCGAACCCCTCGTTTAACTATCAGACCCTTGTGCCGATTCCATCAAACTCGGACGCATTCGACGTCAGGGTGGATCAGAACATCACGCCCAATCAGCAACTCTACGCGCGCTTCAGTTTCAAAAACGCTTTTTATACCGAATCGAACAACGCCGGGGTCGTTTCGTCCGCGAATGATTTCCTGCCGAGCGACGGCGCGAGTGAACAGAATCGAAGCTTGGTGGTCTCGTACAATTACGCGCTCACCCCTCGCCTGCTGAACGAATTCCGTTTCGGATTTACACATTTCACCGAAAATGATTCGTTCCCGATCCAAGGATCCCAGGCGCTTTCGCAGCTCGGATTGACGCTCAACAACGGGATCAATCTCAGCGCGCATCCCAACGGCGACGCCTTTCCGACATTTACGTTCGGCGACGGCACCGTGAGCTCCATCGGGCAGGACCGGGTGGGACAGACCATTTCCGGACACACCCAGTTCACCGACAATCTCACCCGCATTATGGGCAAGCATACGCTGCGATTCGGATTCGATGTTCGGCGCGAGCTCTACAACGCCCTCCTGTACTACGCGCCGTCCGACGATTACGGAAACTTCGCGTTTAACGGGACGTTCACCAATTACTCCATCGGCGATATGCTTCTCGGTTTGCCGACGACTTCTTATTTCGCCATCACCAGTCCGCAGGCCAATGCCTACACCTGGCAGTGGGGCGTCTACGGCCAGGATCAGTGGCAGGTGCGCAGCCGCCTTACGGTCAATTTCGGGATGCGATGGGAACTGCTTCCCGCGTTTGTCGAAACGTCGGGCGACCTGGCCAGTTTTCTGCCCTCGTCCAATAGCATCGTGGTTCCGGATTTGCTGCTCAAAACCGTCGCCAATAGCTCGCTCAATCAAACCGTCTACAATGCGGTGCTCGAATCCTACAATGCGTGCACCCTCCCGAACCGAAACACGTCGATCGCATGTTCGAACGTCCAGACCGCCAGTCAGGCCGGACTTCCGCAAGGTCTGCGCCATACGCCGATGCGCGATTTCGATCCGCGCGTCAGCGTGGCTTGGCGGCCGTTCAACGACAACAACACGGTGGTTCGCGCGGGCCTCGGCCTCTTTACCGCGACGACGCTTGGTCCGATGTCTTTCAACAACGCGGGGGTTGGCCTTTCGGACCTGTTGACTTTCAACAATTCGGTCACGTCCACCGGCACGACGTTCCAGTTCCCAAACACGTCCTATTCCTATGTCCAGTTGGGCGGCGGCTCTTTTGAGGAGTCCAACAACCCCAACTTCAAGGACCCCACTTCGGCGCAATGGAACCTCACCCTTGAGCGGCAGTTGACGCCCAGCTCGAAGATCCGGATGAGCTACGTCGGGCAGAGCACCTGGCATCTTCCGATCACCGTGGATCTGAATCAGATTCCGGCGAGCACCATACCGTTCAACCCGGTCAACGGATTCGCCGATCCTCGCTCTCCGTATCAGAACTTCGGGATGCTGATGTATTCCGACAGCATCGGGCATCAAAACTATGAGGCGGGCATTTTCGAATATCAGCATCGGTCCTCGAACGGGCTGACGTTCCAGGGCAACTACACCTGGGCGAAAAATATCAGTGACGCGCAAGGTACCGATGCGCCCAGCGCATACGCGGGCGAAGAACCCTACGCCGTGGAGGTCGCCGACCGCTTCAATCTGCGGTCGGACCGCGGCAACGTCGTGGGAATGCCTCGCCAGCGCGTCCTCCTTACGGGCGCGTATCAATTGCCCTTCACGGGCGGCGACAATCGGCTCCTGCACGCCGTCGCAGGAGGCTGGACCCTGAGCACGGTAACGACGCTCCAAACCGGCCAGTGGTTGACCGCGACAATGAATCCGGCGCTCGATCAATCCAACACGAATCTGAACAACCTGCGAAATCTGGGCGGTGCCGTCGCGCGGCCGGATTGCGTAGGCAACCCGTACGCGGGTCAGACGCCTCAAAGCTTCTTCAACCCCAATGCCTTTGCAAATCCGCCGCTCAACGCCGGACGATTCGGCAATTGCGGTATCGGTAATTTGCAGGGCCCCGGCATGATCGACGTGGACTTGGGGCTGGCCAAGACATTCCCGATCGGGGAGCGTTACCGGCTGCGTGTCGAGGCCACATTCACGAATATCCTGAACCACACCAACTACGCGCCCCCGGCGATGAACATCAGCAGCCCTTCGTTCGGCGTGCTCCAAAGCGCGCTGCCCCAGGGGTCGGGTGGAAATCGCACCGGGCAGCTCGCGTTGCGGGTCGATTTCTGACCGGCGCCCGCGGATCGTAGCTCAACGTCGCCATCCAGCTTGGTTTCTTTGGAACCCAGGGTTGGGTGGCGACGATCATCGGCGCGTTAGCCCCGGGCAGCCCTTGGGGCGCGGGACGTCACTGAACCGTGGTCCGGAACCGGCCTGTGGTCGTCAGGATCTCCTGCGTGCGCTGGTACTCCTTCTTGGTCGCATTCACTTGCGCATCGCGGACTTGCCGCAGTCCCTGCTGCACCAGCCCGAGCACCACGTACGATCCCACCAGAGCGATCCCCAGCGGTTTGATGTATCCCAGCAATCCATGGAACCGCAGCAGTGGTGAATTCCACAAAGCGTGCAGCGACATGGGAATCAGGAATACGCGCAGAAACAGCGGATCCACCAGCATATTGAATCGGAATTTCTCGGCGCCCTTGACGCGCCATAAGGCGCCAGCGGAAATCGCGGTCCACAGTGGATGCGTGAACGGCGCAAGATACGAACGGCTGTGGATCTGATCGAGCATGCCATCGTATCCGAACGACAACGCGTGTCCGACCAGTTGCTTTACCGGTTCGTTGTTCGGATTCTTCAAAAAGAAATTTAGGAATCCGTCCACGAATCCATCATTGAACGCGTAACCCGCGGTTTCAAACGCGGAGAAGCCCGCGCCGATCGCCGCGCCGAAGACGATGCCGTTCAGGATGTATTTGTATTTCGTGTTTCGGACCACCAGCACCACCGCGAGCAGTTTCCCCGACTCCTCGCAAATTCCCGCGCTCGCCGCCCCCAGCCAAGCCAGGTTGGTAATGTCGAATGCGATCAAACTCACGAACAGCGAGATGACGCCGCCCAGGCACACCAGCATCAGCACCATCGCGAAACTGACGTTTCTCGGCGTGTTCAGCTCCCAGAAGAAGAACGCGGTGGCCAGCGGAACTACCAGGGATCCCATGACAATTAATCCCGGCACCAGCCGCGGATTTTCGAAAACGTCGAACATCTTATAGAAGCAAAAATACACGCCGGCCATGAATAGCAGGACACGCATGAAGAACCACGGCTTGGGCCAGCCGGTCTGAACGTCGTCGATCGGCGGCGTGGTCTTGCTGGTCCCCACGACGAAATACTCTTCCAGCTCGTCAGGTTTACGTCCCTTGAAAACCTCCGAGAACATCGCGCCGACGCTGAACCCTTCCAGCTTGTTCGTGCTGGTCAGTTGGTTTAGACGCGACCCGAGCGTTCCCAGCAGATGCCCCAGATCCACCGGCGCCGATCCCACTTGCCACGTCGACAACCCCATCTGAAAGGTTTGGCCGTTCGATAACGTTCCTTGCGTCACGTCGGTGGAGGCGACGCGTAGCCGCGACCCGGGGAACGCGCGGAAATACAGCACGTTATTCTGCCACGAAAGCACCACGTGATTTTCCGAAACCTGAGGATCGTTCTGTCCGATGCCGGAGACCCGTCCGAGCGATACTTCCGGAGCGCTGATCATGTATGCCTTGCCTTCGTCGGGTCCGGAAATACACTGCACTTTGATCGCGTAGGTCGGCGGCTGCGCCGCGGCGTGCACGATCCCTTGTGGCTGCCCGGCGGCGCCTAACAAGTGCGATAGCGCCACCGATGCGGGACTCCACGTGGTCCAGCCGGCCTGCGCCACCTGCGTAGTCGGGCTCAGCGAACCGCCCTTCACCAGTTGCGCGATCTGCATCGCGGCCACCGGCCCTCGTGTTTCTGCGCCGTCCAGGTAATACCATTGATCGGCGCCGCCCATTGGTGTTCCGTTAGCCGCCATAATTTGCCTCGCGAAATCTCTAGCTCAGATGCTTTTCGAAGAACGCGGTCAATTTATTCCAGCCGTCTTTAGCGGCTTCTGGATCATAGCTCGGCCGGTAGTCTGCGTGGAACGCGTGCCCCGCTTCCGGGTAAACGATAATCTCCGAGGGATTTCCCGCCGCCTTCAGCGCCGCGCGCATTCGTTCCACGGAATCGAGCGGAATGCCCGCGTCCTTGCCGCCATAAAGCCCCAGGACCGGCGCGCGCAGTGATCCGGCAACATCGATCGGATGCCGAGGCATGAGCGGCGTGCGATCGCCTTCGAGACGCCCATACCACGCGCCCGCCGCTTTGAGCGCCGGATTGTGCGCGGCATAGAGCCACGCAACGCGTCCTCCCCAGCAAAACCCCGTGAGCACAACCCGATCCGGATCGCCGCTCGATTCCTTCACGGCCCACGCGACCGCCGCATCGAGATCGCTCATCACCTGCGCGTCGGGAACTCGCGCGACGATCTTACGGATCTCGTCGATGCTCGCGAGCTTCGACACGTCGCCCTGGCGCGCGAACATCTCCACCGCGATCGCACAATAACCTAACTTCGCGAAGCGCCGGCACACATCTTTGATGTATTCGTGGACCCCGAAGATCTCCTGCACCACCAGAACTACCGGAAATTTGCCGCTCTGATTGGGGCGTGCGCGATAGCCCGGGATCTCGACATCCCCCGCCGGAACCCGCACCTCACTCGCGGTCAATCGGTCTACGTCCGTCTCAATGGCCGCAGCTGTCACCGGCCGAACCGCCGCCGCAAAGCCCCTCGTCAAACCACTCACCGGGAGATCCCGCCCACCGGACGCAGGACTGGGGATGTCGTGAGAGGCCATTGCGATATTTTAGGAGATTTTGCCCGACGGCGGATTTACCGCATGCTCCCAGTACCCTCTATCGGATCGTGAATGTGGCGGGATCGCGAATGTCAGAGAATGAACTTGTCGGAGAATAATCTCTGTCAATGAAATCTGCCGATGCCTGAGAGTTCGCTAAGTCATCCTCAGCCCGGACACCCGCCGGCCGCGCCCAACGCTCCCGCGCCCGAACCGCGCTGGCCCGCCGTCATCGCCATGGTCGCCTCCGGCGGCCTCTACTACGCCTTGCCTCCCGGCCTGAAGGTCGGTCCGGATTGGGTTGTGCTGGTGCTGGTGGTCCTCTTCATTACATTGGGGGGGATCTTCCGCCGCAAAGGCCGCCATGAGCTGACCCAATGGATGGGTCACGCCGCTTCCGGTACCGTCACGCTGGCGATGATCGTTTCGTTATCTCTGCTGGTCGCGCGGCTCCCCGCTCATAAGGAATCACCTCTCGAATTGCTCCATGCGGCCGTCGCTCTGTGGATCTGCAACCTGATCGTGTTCGCGTCCTGGTATTGGCGGCTCGACGCTGGAGGCCCGCACCAGCGCGATTTGGAGCGCTCCCATACCGACGGGGCGTTCTTATTTCCGCAAATGGTGCTCGATCCCGATCTGCGCAAGGAGATGGGTGAAGACCAATGGCGGCCCGGATTCGTCGACTATCTTTTTCTGGCGTTCAACACCAGCACCGCTTTTTCGCCCACCGACGTCCCGGTGCTCTCGCGTTGGGCGAAAGTGCTGATGATGATGCAGTCGGTGATCTCGCTGATCACCATCGCGATCCTCGCCGCGCGCGCCATCAACATCCTGTAATCGCAAGCGGCGTTCCTTCGAACCAAAAGGATCGTGCGTTAGTTCACGCGAAGTGAGCCTAGCCCGAAGCCCATTGCGACCCGCCCGCGGCCCCTTCGCAGATCCGGTTCGTCATGCATGATGCGGAAAGGCTCGCCCCGGAATCCGGGGAGTTCAAAAATCAGCACGGATTGCGCGTGACCGAACAGCCGCACGGATGCCACCTGCCCCTGAAACTGCCGGCCGGGCTCGCCGAGGTCGAATCCCACTCGCGTGCACACCGCCTCGCCGCGAAAATCAGGTTGCGGATAGAGACACGCACCATCGCCCGCCACTTTCCACATCTGGTCGCGATCGTCCCAATACCGGCCGAAGCGATCCGGCCGAGTGCGATCGTCGGCACGGTCGCCATCGCGGTCGCGATCCCGATCCATGTCGCGGCGCGGTTCGTCCCGGCGAGGCTCATCGCGCCGGTCGTCTCCCCCGATGCGCCGAAATACGAAGACCTGATTGCCGCCGCCGTTCTGATCGTAAACCTGAAGCCGAGCGCCCTCGCCGCCCGTTCCGCCCGGAACGTCGAGCGTCCATCCGAAACTCGATACGATCATCGCGTTGCCGTCGCGCGATGGTTGAATGCGCCACAACTGACCGCGATTGCGGTCGTCCGGCGGCGCCACCACCATTTGCGACTTGTTGCTGTTGCGGAACAGTTGCAGCACTCTTCCGTTGATCGCGTTATGCAGAACGAAAAATCCCCCCGGCACCGGCTGCACATCCCAGAACTGGTGTTCGCGATTTACCGGCGAGGCCTGCACCACCGTGGTCTGCTCGCGCGGATCCACCTGCAGCACTTTGCCGTTTTGTACGTTTTTGATTTCGTAGCGGCCCGGCCCGTCAAAGCCCCCTTGAGCGAAGACGAGCGAAGCTGCGAATGTCCCCAACACAGCCACAAATTTGTGTTTCATGTCCCCATCCTAGCAAGTGCTTTAAACTGGACTGATTATGGTCCTCTCCGACACAGACATCCGGCGCTATCTCGAACTGGGAAAAATCAAAATCTCGCCGGCCCTGCCACCCGAGCAGTATGGGAGCTGCTCCGTCGACTTCCGTCTCGGCAATGAATTCAGCGTCTTTGAACACAGCAAACACGCATTCATCGATCTGAAGGAAAAAACCTCAATCCAGGATTTGATGCGCCCCATCATGGTACCCGCCGGTGAACCGTTCATTCTGCAGCCGCACGAATTCGCGCTCGCGATCACGGAAGAAGTGCTCGAGCTTGACGACGAAACGCTCGGCCGTCTCGAAGGCCGCTCCAGTCTGGGCCGCATCGGCATCATCGTTCACGGCACCGCGGGATTGTTCGATCCAGGGTGGGCCGGCAAAGCGACGCTCGAATTGAGCAACCTGGGCCGCATGCCTGTCGCGCTCTATCCCGGCATGCGCATCTGCTCATTTACGTTCGAGCAGCTTTCGTCGCGAGTCGCCGTCCCCTATGGGAAAAAAGCCGGCAACAAATACTCCGGCCAGGACCGTCCTCTGGCGAGCAAACTGGCGAGCGAAACCAGCCGCTAGCCGGCTCTATCCCTAAAGGGCGGGAACGGGGGACTGCCAACTGGGCAGCGATTTTCCGGACAAGGGAATTACCGCTGGAACTCCACGATGATGCGAGCCTGTCGCGCGGTCATATAAAAATCTCGCCGCGCGATCACCTCTCGCTCCCTCCGATTCTCATCGGCACGCCTTGTAAAGGTGTGGGAAGGAACCCCAGCGGGTTCTCCTGGAAGATCGCCTTCCGGTGGGCGATGTTTCAGATTTTTTTTGGTTTTTTCTCGAAGCTCGATTAGAGGCGGACACTTCGCCGGAACCCGTTCATCTGCCGGAAGATCCGAATCCGCCCTCGCCTCTTCGCGAGTCGCTCAAATCGCCTTCTTCCCACGTAACCGGTTCGTAGCGCGCGATCACCAGTTGCGCGATCCGGTCGCCTTTTTCAATCACGTAATCCGCGCGTCCCAGATTGAACATGATCACGCGAATCTCGCCGCGGTATCCCGGATCGATGGTCCCGAAATTCACAGTGACGGAATGCTTCAGCGCCATTCCGCTGCGCGGCCGCACCTGCGCCTCCGATCCCGGCGGCAGTTCGATCGCGATTCCGGTGGCGACGCCTTGCGCCGCGCCCGGCGAAAGCACCACTCGTTCTACCGCGCGCAGGTCCATGCCCGCGTCCTCTTCGGGACCGTGCGCGTAGCTCGGAACAATGGCGTCTGGATGGGTTTTCTTCAGTCGAATTTGCATGAGGTCGAACGAGCCCTGAGGTCGATCAAGCTATGATAACCGTTTGAGCCTCCCAAATCCTCCGCGCGTACTCGCCGTTTCACCGATGCCTCCCGAGAAGATCGCGTACGCGCTCGCCCGCTATAGCCGGTCTCCCGACTCCATTCGCGCTTCCATTGACTGGGTCCGCACGCACGATTCCACCAAGTTTCTCGAAAGCTTTTATTTCCAGTACGGGCACGCTTCGATCGCCGATCTCGGCCACGTCACC
>Ga0182030_10012757_pt1 | contig 16796 bp, 12 predicted proteins | sample 812S3MmetaG_FD_121299 | JGI IMG/M metagenome (GOLD analysis project Ga0182030, IMG submission 121299) | Permafrost microbial communities from Stordalen Mire, Sweden - 812S3M metaG (Illumina Assembly) | ecosystem: Environmental > Terrestrial > Soil > Wetlands > Permafrost | place: Sweden...
CCCAACTGCGCCGCCAGCCCAAACCCGCTGATGCCGTACACGATGCCGAAATTCACCGCCTTGGCGTCGCGCCGCGCCTCCGCCGTCACCATCATCGGCGGCACGCCCATCACCTCCGCCGCCGTCCGCGTGTGGATGTCCTCGCCCTCACGGAACGCCCGCACCAGCACCTCGTCGCCCGACATGTGCGCCAGCAGGCGCAGTTCGATCTGCGAATAGTCGGCCGTCAGCAGCTTCCATCCCGGGCGCGGCACGAAGGCGGCGCGGATCTCCCGCCCCAGCGCCGTGCGGATCGGAATATTCTGCAAATTCGGATTCGAAGACGAGAGCCGCCCCGTGGCCGCGCCCGCCTGGTTGAAGCTGGTGTGCAGGCGGCCGGTCACCGGGTCGACTAGCGCCGGCAGCGCGTCCACGTAGGTGCCCTTGAGCTTGCTGAGTTGCCGGTATTCCAGCACCTTGCGCACGATCTCGTGATCGGCGGCCAGCTCGTCCAGCACGTCGGCCGCGGTCGAGATCGCCTTCCCCCTGGCCTGCTTCGGCGCCGGCAGCTTCAAATCCTCGAACAGCACCCGTCCCAACTGCTGCGGCGAGCTGATGTTGAACGGCTTGCCGGCCAGCGTGTGGATTTCCCCGGTCAGCCGCGCAATCTCCGTCTCCATCAGCCCCGAAAGCCGTTTCAACTCGCCGCCGTCGATCCGTATTCCGGTCCGCTCCATGCGCGCCAGCACGCCCACCAGCGGCCATTCGATTTCGTCGTACAACTTGCGCAGTCCGCGCTCGTCCACCGCGGGCGAAAGCTGGTGAAAAAGCTCCAGCGTGATGTCGGCATGCTGCTCCGGCGCCGGCCCCAGATTCAGATCCATGCGCCGCCGCGCCTGCTCTTCCAAAGCGCACCCCGAAGGGTCGGCATCCAGCAGGAAGGCGTACAGCATCACGTCGTGAGCCAGGCCGCGCGCTGCCATTCCCAGACGCGCCAGTTCGAGCAGCGCCGCTTTCACATCGCACGCTACCTTCACCGCGCCCACGTCTTCCAGCCAGGGCCGGAGTTCCGCGAAATGCTCCGCCTGCACCGCGCGCGCTTCGCCCGCCCGCCACGCCAGCCCGATGGTGTCCAGCGCGAACTCCCCTTCCGCCGATTTCGATATCGCCACCGCCACCGGCGCGCCCCGCGCCTCCCGCAGCCAGGCGCGCAATTCCTCCCCGCTCGCGATCACGCCATATTGCCGCTCCCGCGTATCTTCGCTCGGGCCCAGTTCCTTCAGCAGGCTGTGGAATTCCATCTCCTTATATATGGCCTTCAGCAATTCCGGGTCGGGAGCCTGCGCCCGCACCGCTTCGGCGGTGAACTCCACCGGCACATCCGTCGAAATGGTGGCCAGGCGCTGGCTCATCCGTATGCGCTCGACGTTATTTTGGAGGCTCTCCCGATACCCCTTCTTTTCCACTTCTCTCGCGCGCGCGAGCGCGACGTCGAGCGACCCGAAGCGCTCGATCAGCTCTTTCGCGCCCTTGTCGCCGATCCCCGGCGCGCCCGGAATATTGTCTACAGCGTCGCCCTTCAGCGCCAGCAGGTCCGCCACCTGGTCCGGCCGCACGCCCATGAAGACCTTGACCTTATCGGCGTCATACCGTTCATCGTCCTTGGCCGGATTGAGCATCGTGACGTGCTCGTCCACCAGTTGCAGCATGTCCTTATCGCTGGAGACGATCACCACGTCCATGCCGGCCGCCTCCGCCCTCCGCGCCATGGTACCGATCACGTCGTCGGCCTCGAACCCCGGATATTCCAGAATCGGAATCCGCATGGCTTCCAGAATGCGCCGCACGTAGGGGATCTGGTCCAGCAGGTCGGGCGGCGTTTCTGCGCGGTTGGCCTTGTACTCCGGGAACTCCTGCACGCGGTGGGTGGGTTCGGCGCTCTCGAAAACCGCCGCCGCGTAAGCCGGGCCGTACTGCTTCCACAGCTTGCGCAGCATGTTGTTGAAAATGTAGACCGCTTCGGTGGAAAACCCCGTGCTGGTCCGCATCGGCGGAGCGCCGGACCGCGCCCGCGCGTGGTAAGCGCGAAAGATAAATCCGAACGTGTCAATGAGAAACAGTTGCTGTCTGGCCACTGCGCCCATCATACGATAAGGTGGGGCAGGCTTCAGCCTGTCGGTGGGGCAGGCTTCAGCCTGTCAATCCGCTTCGAAGCTCGGACTCTTCTTCCTCCCCACGCACCGGGAAGATCCACTCTTTCCCCATTCCATCAAGTCTGGCTCTACAGGAAAATCCTCGGCGCGCCGATAGTACTCCTGAGGCGAGGCTGGCAGGTTGTCGACGGATCGGCATTTCCAGAAACGGCTATGAAACTCATCCTTCTTCTCGCGCTGTGCGCTCCCTTGGTCCAACCCCAGGGTCATGTAACTCCCAACCCGGAGGCTGCCGCGAATCTTCCGGCCCAGAAAATCGGGCCGCGCGACCTGATTATGGTCCAGGTGTATGGGTCGCCGGAACTGTCCCGCAGCCTGCGTGTCGGCGCCGACGGCATGATCCGCCTGCCCATGCTCAAGCAGCGCCTCATGGCCGAGGGCATGATGCCCAACGATCTTGAAGCTCTGGTCGCCCAGGCGCTGGACGAAGAGGGCCTCATCGTCGATCCGCTGGTGACCATCACCGTGGCCGAATACAGCAGCCGCCCGATCAGTGTCGCCGGCGCCGTGAAAGAGCCCCTCACCTTCCAGGCCAGTGCGCCGGTGACGCTGTTGGAAGCCATTACCCGCGCTGGCGGGCTGACCCCCGCCGCCGGTTCGGAGATCCTGGTCGGCAAGACGCAGACCGCGCCCGGCGGCCAACCCGCCTCGCTCATGCAGCGCGTCTCCGTCAAGGCCCTGATCGACGGCACCGATCCGGAAGCCAACCTGCGCCTCACCGGCGGGGAGGAAGTTCGCGTTCCCGAAGCCGGCAAGGTGTTTGTCGTCGGCAATGTCAAGAAACCCGGCGCGTTTACCGTGGGGGATGGTTCCGAAACCAGCCTTCTCAAGATGCTCGCCATGGCCGAAGGCCTCGCGCCCTTCGCCGGCAAGCAGGCCTATGTCTACCGCCGCGATGCTTCCGGAGGCAAGAACGAGATTCCCGTTGAACTCTCTAAGATCATGGATCGTAAAGCGCCGGACGTTCCCCTGCTGGCCAATGACGTCCTCTACGTTCCCGACAGTCGCAACCGCCGTTTGGGACTCGCGATCCTCGAAAAGGTGCTGCTCTTCGGCGGCACCGCGGGGGCGACTGCCCTGGTTTATGGCCGGTAATTCCCATGGCTGACAGCAATCTCTTTACCACCCTGCCGGCGTCCGTCGAAGGCGTGCCCCAGAGGAATCTCCAGGTTCCCTTCGAGGCCTTCCGCGCCGCCGCCATGATGCCCGATGCGGAACCCGCCGCGGCATCCGTGCCGCTCTCCCACTACCTGTGGATTTTCCGCTGCAACTGGTGGAAGATCCTTCTCTTCGTCGCCTGTTCGGTGGCGGCCACGGCGGTGATCTCCATGCGCCTCACCCCGGTGTTCGAATCCACCGTCACCATCGATATCGATCGCCAGATACCGAGCGGCATCATCGGTCAGGAGGCGACGCGTTCCGCCTCCAACGATTCCGATCAGTTTCTGGCCACCCAGGCCAAACTCATCCAGTCGGATTCGGTCCTCCGGCCCGTGGCCCAGCAGTTCAAACTCGACCCGGAGACCGAAACGCAGGACGCCCAGAACCCGAGACCGCCGGGAGCCGACGATGCTCCCGTGTCGCTCAAAAGCCTGAAGGTCACCCGCCCCCCCAACACTTACCTCCTGCTGATCGGCTACCGGTCGCCGGATCCCCGCCTCGCCGCCGATGTAGCCAACGCCACCGCCCGTTCCTATTTGGAGCACACCTACAATATCCGCTTTAAGTCCTCCGCCAGCCTCTCGGCTTTCATGGAAAAACAGTTGGAGGAGCTGAAAGCCAAAATGGAACGCTCCAGCGGCGCCTTGGCCCAGTTTGAACGGGAACTCAACGTCATCAATCCGGAGCAGAAAACCAGTATCCTTTCGGCGCGCCTGCTGCAATTAAACACCGAATACACCAACGCCGAGGCGGATCGCGTGCGCAAGGAGTCGGCCTTCAACTCCGTCAGCGGCGGCTCGCTCGCTTCCGCCCAGGTTTCCTCTCAGGGAGAAGCTCTCAACCACCTGTCGGAGCGGTTGGACGAAGAGCAGCAGAAATTCGCCGAGATCAAATCCCACTTCGGCCCCAACCATCCGGAATACCGCAAAGCCTCCGCCCAACTGGCCGAATTGCAGCGGCAGTTGCAGCGCACCAGGGAGAACATCGGCCAGCGTGTGGACGTGGAGTTTCGCGAAGCTCTCAACCGGGAGCTGATGTTGCGCAAGGCCGTAGCCGAAACCAAGGCCGAATTCGACAGCCTCAACGCCCGTTCCTTTGAATACCAGTCGCTCAAACGCGAGGCCGAAGCCGACAAGACTCTTTATGAGGAACTGGTGCGCAAAATCCGCGAAGCCAGCATCAATTCCGGCTTCCAGAACAGCGCCATCCGTATCGCCGATCTGGCCCGGCCCGCGCTCAAGCCGGTCCTCCCCAACATTCCGCTGAATGTTTTGCTGGCCTTCCTCTTCTCCACTCTCCTGGCAGCCGGATGCACCGTGGTCACGGACATTCTGAACAACACCGTGCGCGATCCGGAACATATTGAACGCTCGCTGTCCACCGAAGTCATCGGAACTCTTCCGGCCGTCAAAGAGTGGCGCGGCAGGGCGCTTCCGGCGCCCGAGCCCAGCACCGCGCTGGTTCCTTCCGGACGAAAAGAGGGCGGCGGGATGAACAGCTTCGACGAAGCCATCCGCACTTTGCGTAACTCCATTTTGCTGGCGGATTTCGACCGCAGAATCCGATCGCTCATGATCACCAGCTCCGCGCCGTCGGAAGGCAAGTCGACCATCGCGGCGCATCTGGCGATTGCCCACGCCCAACAGGGCCGGCGCACCTTGTTGATCGACGGCGACCTGCGGCGCCCCAGTATTCACCGCCGTTTTGACGTGCCCAGTGTGGTCGGGCTCTCCAACGTGCTCACCTGCGGGCTGCCCTGGCGCAGTGCTCTGGCCAAGTCTGTGGAGTTCCCCACCCTGGATATTCTGCCCGTGGGTCCGCCCTCGCGGCGAGCCGCCGATCTCGTCGGCCCGCAACTGTCGGCGCTCCTGGAGGATGCCTGCACCGAATACGACCTCGTGGTGCTCGACACGCCTCCGCTCCTCGGCTTCCCGGAGCCGTTGCAGATGGCTGTGGCGGTCGATGGTGTGCTGATCGTGGCCGTAGCCGGGCGCACGCACCGCAAGGCACTCGGCAGCGCGGTTGCCACCCTCAAACGCCTCCGGGCTAACGTCGTCGGGGTCGTCCTCAACGAAGTCCGTGCCGACAGCAGCGATAACTACTACTACTATCACTACAGTTCCAAGTATTACAAACACTACAACGTGGAAGCCGAAAGCGAAACTTAGCGAATCGCGGTAGCTGAAAGAGGGCCTGGACCGGCTCTGGGCGGCACAAGAGCCCGGAATTTTTCCTGAGATCCGCAGGCGATTGATGCTACTAGCCCGATAGCAGAGTAAATACGTCGGTCGAATGGGAGTGAAAGAGCGGAAGCTTGCCTTCATTTCCATTTGCGTGAAGCAGGTGCAAGGAAGTGAATCTGCAAGCCTTACCGGCGCAGGCGTAAAGTTCCGAGTGAGGGGCGCCGATATATAGATGTACGTTTCCTGGGGCTTTGCAGTTAGTGGCAGCAGAATCCAAGGGAATGCGAATGTGGCTAAAAGGGCGGTAGCTTGCCCGGTCCACCGGTTTTTCACCATGAGTCTTAGACAGCGCAGAGACCGGGTTGTGCTTTTCCACTCAACCGGATACGAACACCAGTTACTGGGGGAGATTCGTAAGGCGAAAGGTGGGCATCGGGGAAATCGGATCTTCGACAGCCCCTGCGCCCCGGGGGTTGGCCGGCCATGAATTCAGCCACGAATCCTCTGCCCTGGTATGGGTTGCGGGTGAAATCCAAACACGAGCAGGTGGCCTCGGCGGTCTTGCGGGGGAAAGGGTATGAACCCTTTCTGCCATCCTACCGGGTGCGCCGGCGGTGGACGGATCGGGTGAAGGAGACGGAACTGCCGCTTTTCCCCGGCTATCTGTTCTGCCGGATGGATGCGGCCGATCGGCTGCCGGTTCTGATGTCCAGCGGTGTGGTCGGCATTGTGGGGACCGGAAAGGTGCCGGAGCCCATCGAAGAACGGGAGATCGCCGCCATCCGCGCGGTGCTCGATTCCGGTTTGCCGGCGATGCCTTGGCCTTTCGTCCATCCCGGCGACAGCGTTCAGGTCGAATGGGGTCCTCTGCGCGGTGCGCGAGGCGTCATAGAAAAGGTCGATAACCGCCAAAGGCTGGTGGTCTCCGTCACGCTTCTGCAGAGGTCCATCTCGGTGGAACTGGATCCCGCCTGGGTGGTCGCGTATCAACCCAAAGCGCACGTACCAGGGAAATTCGCCGCCACGGCGCGCGTGGGCGCCGGTGTCAAGGATGCCTCGGCGATGGCCCCGCCGAAACGATCATGAACGATATCACCGGGGACGCCGGCGGCAGCGGGGACGGGGCGCCTGAATTCGACAGGTCCTTCGCGGATGACGTAGCTGCAGCGGAAATCCAGCGGCGAGCGGGGCGCTCTTGACACCGGCGGAGATCAAATCGTGGTACGGCGCTACCCAGGCCATCACCGGGGTATGGCGTGCGGATTCCCTACGCGGCCGCTTCGCCCGAGGCGCCGTCTGGTCCCTTATAGGGGCAGCGATCGCGCAGGGGACAAGTCTTGCGGCATCGGTGGTCACGGCTCGACTCTTGGGACGGGAGCAGTTTGGCGAGTACGGCATGATCCAGAGCACGGTGGGCGTGTTTGGGATCCTGGCCGGAATGGGACTTGGATTGACCGCGACCCGGTATGTGGCGGAGTTTCGAGAGTCGGACCCGGCCCGCGCCGGACGTGTCGTCGCTCTTGCCACGGCAGTCGCGCTGGGCACCGCGGCCATCGCCACGGCGGTACTGTTTGCCACGGCTCCATGGCTGGCCGCCCACACCTTGAACGCTCCTCGCCTTTCCGCGGAGTTGCGCATCGCCTCCGGCATGCTGTTTCTGAATGCCCTCACCGGTACACAGGCCGGCGTGCTTGCCGGTTTCGAAGCATTCCACGCCATCGCTCGTGCGAATCTCGTCCGGGCGGTGCTCACTTTCCCGCTGGCCATTGCCAGCGTTCTGTTATGGGGCCTCCGCGGAGCGGTCGTGGCACTGGTCGCCGCGGCTGCCGTGAACTGGGCCGTCAATTCCATCGCCATTCACACGGAATGTACGAAGTGGGGTGTCCCGGTGCGATGGGCAAGACTCGGGTCCGACCGTTTCATCCTGTGGAAGTTCTCCGCCCCCGCGTTTCTGGGCGGCGCCCTGACGAGCCTTGCCATGTGGGCCGCCAGTTCGCTGCTCGTGAACCAGCCGCATGGGTATGCGGAGATGGGCATTTTTAGTGCGGCGAACCAGTGGCGGATGGCGGTCGCGTTTCTACCTTCGCTCCTCTGCCAACCACTGCTTCCCATGCTGTCCAATATCGGCATCGGCAACGTCAGGTCCTTCCGGAAGCTCTTCACGGGGAACCTTCTGCTTAGTTGCGGGCTCAGCGGGTTCATCGCCGCGCCGGTTGCCCTTTGCTCCCCTTGGATCATGCAAGCCTATGGACGCGATTTTCGCGACGGATCGGCTGTCCTGATCCTCCTGGTCCTGGCGACCGTGATCAGCTCCACGGCGGCGGTGATCGGGCAAGCGATGGCCAGCCTGGACAAGATGTGGTGGGGATTCAGCCTCAACGCGGTTTGGGCGTTCGTGTTGATGGCCAGTGCGTCTCTCGTGGTGCCGCACTATGGCGCCCTCGGTCTGGCCGGGGCGTTCCTTGCTTCGTACTCGGTTCATGCGCTCACTGTGGGCGCCTGCGTGCACGTCCACTTCCGAAACCGCAGCGTGCAAGTCCAATCCGCATTTTCTGGAAAATGACCAGCCTCGTTGACGTATCCCTGCCTGTGCTGCGCCGCTGTGCCCGGCCCATCCTCTGGAGCTATCGCACCCTTCGCGCCGTTCCGGCTGGCCGGGTGCCCCAGTGGAGATTCGTGGGCGGGAAGTTCTACATGAAGATCGATCCCAACGACCCGATGGACCGTGCGTTCCGCCTCGGTTCCTACGAACCTCAATTGGTCGGCTTGATTGCCGCCATCGTCCGGCCAGGCGACGTCTGCCTCGATGTGGGTGCGCAGAAAGGGTTCATGACGCTGCACATGGCGAAAGCCGCCGGTCCGGGAGGCCGCGTGATCGCGTTCGAGCCCGATCCACGAGCGATGGAAGCGCTGGAATCGAACCTGCACCGCAACGGGCTGGAGCGGGTAAGCCTCTACGCTTGCGCACTGGCCGACTGCGAAGCGCGCTGCCAGTTTGCCCTCTCCCGCCAGCTTGGCTGGTCGAGCAGATTCCCGAACGATCTCGCGAAACCTGTTGTTGCCACGACGATCTCAGTCCGAACACGCCGTCTGGACGATATCGTCGCCGAGATGGGCGTCGAGCCGCGAACCGACTGCCTTTCCTTTATCAAAATCGACGCGGAGGGATCGGAGCCTCTGGTTCTTCAGGGCGCGCAGGAAACGCTCCGGCGCTTTCAGCCGACCCTCCACATCGAAATCAATCGGGGATCCCTCAACGCCGGCGGCTTCTCCGTGGAATCGGTGGAGGGCTTTCTTCGCTCGCGGGATTACGATCTCTATGCCATTCGGTCCCGCAGGACTGGAGCTTTGCAGCAGCGCCGTCTTTGTTTGACCCCGGTCGCGTCTCTCGCATCTGAAATCGGAGACTGCGAGGACGTGCTGGCGGTGAATGCTCCGGCGCGCTCACGGGGGTTGCCCGCCAGCTTACAGGGAAGACGGTGCTGACCCGTGCCCGCCCCAACTCCACATATCGCCCGCGCGTCCCCCAAACCTTGCTCCCGGCCTGGCCGGCTCCATGCCCGGAGCGCCCGTGGTGAACCTTGAGAAGACTCTCCCTCTACACCTGCTGGTTTCTCCCTAAACAACGCCCCCACCACTTCGTCGAAGTGATGCTGGCGGAAGGATACGGCATACGGATCTTCGCTCCGCGAAGCCTGAGGGCGTACAATCCTTTGCCTCCCCGCCGGTGTCCCGCACGCCTGTCGACGCGATTCATGATCTCGTCGCGCCTGGAGCACCTCCCCATGGTAAGCGGCTACAACTCCACCCAAAGGCGACGGCTACTGGACGATTTTGTTTCATCCGCGTCGGACTGTCACATCTTCCAGGCGCCGCCACTGGAACTTCCGCGCAAGCCGGACTACTTGATCTACGACTGCATGGACAACTGGGCCGCGTTTCCGGGCGCCTCCGACGACATGGCTGACCGGGAGGTTCAACTGTGCGAGGCCGCGGACCGTATCTGGGTCACGAGCAGAGGACTGGCCGCTCGCCTGGAGGGGAAGTTTGCGAGCAAGCTGGAGTACTTGCCAAACGCGGCGGACGTCGGGCATTTTCAGCCCGTGCCCTCCATGAAAGTACGCACGGCTCGGCCGGTTTTGGGCTTTGTCGGTTGGATGGGGGAATGGTTTGACGACGAGTTGGTGGCCTCCGTCTCCCGGCTGTTGAGGGGTTGGGATATCCTCCTTGTGGGCCCGGATCGCCGGACTCGGGCGCAGAAAGCGCGGTTGATACAGCCGAACATTCACTACCTCGGCGTCAAAGCCTACGAGGATCTGCCGCGGTTCCTGGCCAGCGTGGATGTCGCCATGATCCCTCTCCGGCTGGACGATCTCGTGCGCTGCGTGAACCCGGTGAAGCTCTATGAATATCTGGCAGCGGGAATTCCCGTCGTCTCAACGCCGCTACCCGAAGTTGTGCCCCATGAAGCAGAGGGAGTTCTGGAGCTCGCCAGCGACCCCGCGGAGTTCGCCAGCGCCGCCCAACGCCTTCTGGGGAGCGCGCAAGCGGCAAAATGCCAGGAAATTGCCCGGAACAACAGTTGGCGCGCCCGCTTTGTGCCGGCGGTCGCGCGGGTGGCTCGTCTGCGAGAGTGTCAAATGAACTCGCTTCACCGGGATGGTGTGGTGTGCCGAACGGCATAAGCGCTGTAGCTGCGCCGGCGAGCGGCAAAGCGATCGGAACTGAGACCGCCAAGGACTGCTTTCTCTGTGCCTCGCCTGGGATCCCCCTGTATGATGGCCTGCGGGACGGGCTCTTCGGAACCCCGGGGAACTGGGGCTTTTCCCGCTGCCCCTCATGCTCTTTGTTGTGGCTGAATCCCCGCCCAAAGTTGCAGGATCTCGCCGCGGCCTACGAGAACTACCACACTCATGCGGAAGACGGTTCTCCGCACAGCCGAAGCCAGGCATGCCTGCGATGGCTCCGCGATGGACTGCTGGTCTCAAGCTGCGGTTACCGCCGCCTTCCAGTGAGCCGCGCCTGCCGATGGACGGGAACGGCTCTCGGCTGCCTCCCGGCGCTCCGCGAGATGGCCAGGGCCAATGTCATGTTCCTCGACCGCTCCCGCCCCGGCTACCTTCTCGATGTCGGGTCGGGAAACGGCAGGTTTCTTCACAAAATGCGGCGGCTGGGCTGGGAGGTGCTTGGCATCGAGAACGACCCGCGGGCCGTAGTTGCGTCGCGCCGCGGCTACGATGTTCCGGTGATCGCTTCGACCCTCGAAGAGGCCAACCTGCGCGGCCAATCGTTTGATGCCATCACCTTGCGCCACACCATTGAGCATGTGTACGCCCCGCTCGGTCTCCTGGCCGAGTGCCGCCGCCTGCTGCGGCCGGGCGGCACGGTGGCCGTGCTTACGCCAAACGTGGAGAGTCTGGCTCACCGCTTTTTCGGACCCTGCTGGCGAGGCCTCGAACCCCCCAGGCATCTGCACCTGTTTTCACCGGGCTCGCTGACCAAAACGGCGGAAGCAGCCGGCTTAACTGTCAAATCCGTGACGACTTCGGCGCGCGCCGCCTACGGCATCTGGGCGCTCAGCCGCGCCATCGCGCGCAACGTATCGCGGCCCGCGGGCGCCTCCCTTCCGTCACCGGGTATGCGGCTCGATGGGCTGGCGTTCCATGCGTTAGAACAGTGTCTCGTCGGTTCTTCGAAAGGCTGCGGCGAGGAAGTGGCGCTGGTCGCGACCGCCGTCCCATAACTGCCACTCGACGCCGGCTATCCCCGGCCAACCCCTTGGGGTTTCGTCAGATGCTCCATCTATACATTCTCTCTCTGCCCTTCGTTGACGTTCTCTCCTTTCATCCCTGGGCTCCGCTGCCGCTGATGATCGGTATTTTGCTTTTCTTCCGTGGCATTCCCAACTATAAGTTGCTCACGCTGGAAAGAGACGATGCCCTCCTGCTTGCCATCTTCGTCCTGGGAACCATCCCTTACCTTTGGTCCTACGACTATCTCGGTCCCAAGGTGACGAACCACTTCCTGGCCCTCGCGACTGTCATCATGCTCTTCTATTGGGTCCCGCGAGAATGGATGCGCGTGGAACTGGCTTCCAGACCCGGCTGGGAAACCATATCGAACCTCCTCGCGGCGGGACTCCTGATTACATCCGTCTACATCATTGCGGAGTTCATTGCAACCAACGCGTTCGGAGTGTCGCGCGACGGCCTGTTGCCCCACACGGACGTGACTTATAAGTTCGACCCGCTAATTCTCTCCTATAGACGCCCCCGCGGCTTTGCCAGCGAGCCAGGCCACATGGCGCTCTTCTATGAGTTGTGCGCGTTCATCGTGTGGAACCGGCTGCGCGCCAAGACGCTGCTTTTCCGGCTTGCATACTGGTCTGTGGTGCTTGCCGGATTCATCCTTCTTTCCAGCACGGCGGCTGTCGTTTCGCTCACCATCGGCGGTGTCGTGTACGTTGCCTGGTTCGGCCTGAAGCGCCCTCGCGAAGTGCTCGGCGGCCTTGCCGTCGCGGTGGCTCTTGCCGTAGGACTCTACTGGCTCACCGCCGACCAGATTGGCGATTTTTTCCGGGACACGGCGCTGATGAAAGTGGATGACATGCTCTTCGGAAGCCGCACGGTGGGCCTCGACCGCAGCAGCCGGCACAGCCAGTATCAGGTAGTGCTTGACCTGGCGAGGCGGTATCCGGCCGGAATCGGCTACGGTGTCACGTCCGAGACCTTCGCTCAGGGAAGAACCTACGAAGGGATGGAGGTGTTCCCCGGCCAAATCAGTCTGATCGGGTACTTCCTGGTAGCTGCCGGATACCTTGGGGCGCTCCTCTTCATCGTTCTACTGGCCAGGCGGCTCATCCGGGCGAACCGCTGCACCCACTTGCAATCGGCGCTGGTTCCCACCGGAATCGCCCTGTTTACGCACCATATGTTCGTCGCCGAACAGAGCTTGCCGTTCTTGTGGTTCTATCTGGCGCTGGTCGATGCGGCATATGGCTGCCGGCGGCACTATGCGGTCGCAACCGTATTACGGGGACCCTCATACTTTGGCCGGGTGGAACGGCACGCCGATTTCCTGGTGCAGGTTCCGTGCCGGAACCGTTGACTTGCGGCATTCTGGTCGGCCCGGATTAAGGTTGAAACGATGATTCCATCGATATTTAAGAAGATATATAACTACAGCGCCGAGTTCATCCAGCAGGTTGACTCGATCGCGCAAATCGCCGCGGAGAGGGCTTTGGCGGACATTCGCATGGACCAGAAGTACCGCGACCGGCGGCGCCTCGCGCACTACGAGCATACCGTGTTCTCGCAAGCCGGAGAGGACGGGATCCTGCGTGAACTCATGCGGCGCGCGGGCGGCCCGAGTCGAACCTTCGTTGAATTCGGCGTTGGCAACGGATCGCAGAATAATACGAAATTCCTGCTCAAGACCGGCTGGACTGGACTCTGGATCGAAAGCGGCGCCGCGCAGGTCCGGGTGATTTCCCGAGCCTTTTCGGATGCCATTGCAGCCGGCCAACTTACTGTGCTGCATAAGTCAGTCGAGCCGGCAACCATAGTCGGCCTCTTCCAGAGAGCGAAAATCCCGAGTGAGTTCGACATCCTGTCCATCGACATCGATGGCCATGACTATCACGTCTGGGCGGCCATTGAAGGTTACCGGCCGCGAGTCGTCGTCGTAGAGTATAACTCGATCTTCTTTCCGGACGTCGAGTGGGTAGCACCGTACAGGGCAGGTTGGCGGTGGGATCGAAGCCGGGACTTCGGCGCCAGCCTGAAGGCGCTGGAACGGCTGGGAGAACGCAAGGGATACAAGCTGACCGGGTGCAATCTGGCTGGCGTGAATGCGTTCTTTGTAAGGGAGGATCTCATATCGGATGCGTTCTGCGGCCCGTTTACCGCGGAGAACCACTACGAGCCTCCGCGATATTACCTGACCATGCGCCGCACCGGGCATCGGCCGGCGTCCCCCGGCCTGTGACTGCGACGCCGCGGGCTGACTCATGCTTCCCGGCGATTGCGCCCCTGGCTGGCGGCGTCGCCGCGGGGCGCCCGGGCTTCGACCGCTGGCAGTCCGGGGCGCGGCCGGAGTTTCGGCCTGTGGACGGAAGAGAATATGCAGATCGGGATTAACGCAACCGTCGTGGGTCCCGTAGTCACGGGGGTGACGCGGTACATCACGGAACTGGCGAACCACCTCGCGGCCGGCGATGCGTTGACCGTCTACACGCAAGCTTCGCCGGAAGCCTCACTCTGCTTCGACCGCGGCGCCAGAGTGCGGCCGCAGGTGTGGGCCGGTAGCAGGGTTGGGCGCGCCGCGGGCCGGGCCCTGATGTTCCCCCACCTGGCGCGGCGCGACCGTATCGACGTGTTCCACGAACCCGGCTACTTCGTTCCCCTGGCGATGCCCTGCCCGACAGTGGTGACCGTCCACGATGTGCGCAGCATCGTCTGTCCGGGCCTGAGTCCCGTGCTTCGTGGCCTGGCGATGCGCATCACGCTCGCCAAGACCCTAAGGCGGGTCACTCGCATTATCGCCGTATCCAACTTCACCAAGTCCGAGTTACTCAGGACGTACGACCTTGACGAGTCGAAGATTACGGTAGTGCACCACGGCTGCGATCCCGCGTTTTCGCGGGAACCAGACCCGGCTGAAGTCGCCCGGGTTCGCGCGAAATACGGCCTCCCGGATCGTTTCGTACTGACCGTCGGGCGGCACGAACCGAGAAAGAATCAACCGCGCCTTGTGGAGGCTTTCAGCCGCCTGCGGAGTCAAGGTTGCGCGCACGGCCTGGTGATCGCCGGCGAGGAGTCGTTCGGTTCGGCAGCACTGTATCGGGCGATTGAAGCATTCCATGCCGGTCCCTACGTACGGGTCCTCGGCCAGGTCCATGACCGTGACTTGCCGTGCCTCTATCATCTGGCGGACGCATTCGTGTTCCCGTCGCTGTACGAAGGGTTTGGCATACCCCTGCTGGAGGCGTTTCACGCGGGCGTGCCCGTCATCGCCTCTCATGTCTGCTCGCATGAGGAAATCGCCGCTGGCGCGGCGCTGTTGTGTGACCCGATGGGTTGCCAGGACATGGCGGCGGCCATGGATCGCGTTCTGTCGTCCCCGGGCGAAGCCGCCGAACTGGTCCGCCGCGGACGTCTGCGCGCGGGCGCGTTCGCCTGGCAGCGGACCGCCCAGGCAACCTTGCGGGTATATGAAAGGGCGGTCGCGTGTGCCTAGCGTTTCTGTCATCGTCGTCACCTGGAACAGCGAGGAGGTGATCGTCCCGTGCCTGGAGTCCCTTGGCATGGATCCGGAGGTTCTGGAGGTTGTCCTGGTGGACAACGCATCCTCCGACCGGACGGCCGCCATCGTCGAGAGGAAGTTCCCCCATGTCCGGGTGATTCGAAATGCCGGGAACGAAGGTTTTGCCAGGGCCTGCAACCAGGCGGCCAGAACCTGCCGGGGCGAATGCCTCTTCCTGTTGAATCCCGACACCATTGCCGCCCCGGATCTCGTGCGCCGTCTCTCACGCGCGCTCTCTCTCGATCGCAGTCTCGCCCTGGTTGGGCCAGTCCTTACGGATCCGGATGGCCGGGTGCGTCACGCCGGGCAACGCTTTCTCACGATTGGCGGGCTGTTGTTAACGCGCGTAATCCCGCTAAGCAGGATCGTGCCTGTCCGCGTGCCCGCCAGTACCGCCGTCGTGGATTGGATTACCGGCGCCGCCATGATGGCGAGAAGGGACGTGTACTTAAACGCCGGTGGTTTTAACGAAGTGTTCTGGATGTACGGCGAGGACATGGAACTCTGTTGGCGCCTTTGGAAGACAGGCTGGCGCGTGGCCGTCGTCCCGGAAGCCCGCGCCACGCACTTACACGGCGCAAGCACCAGACGCAATCTCGAAGCCGCGCATATGAGCGGCGCCAACGGCGTCAAGGTGTGGCTGGACTTGACGGGCCGCCGCTCGCTTTGGCCCTTGGCACGCTGCGTGCTGGCACTGGCGGCCCTGGTTCAAGGGTGCCGCGCGGTTCTTAGCCGGTCGCGGCGCTTGCGGGATGCCAGGACCTACTTACGTATTTCCGCCAGAATTCTCAACCTCCGTGGACACGAATTGCAGTAGCACCGCGAGCGACGTCATGATGGGCAGGCGGGGAGTCCTCGTGGTGTCGCTTGATTTCGAGCTGTTCTGGGGCGTGCGCGACTCCCGCACCGTCCTGGCGTACGGGCCTCACGTGCTCGGGGAGCGCCTCGCCATACCCGAGATCCTCCGGCTCTTCTCGCGGTTTGGCATCCACGCCACATGGGCCACTCTGGGCTTCCTCTTCGCGGTCCATAAGGACGAGTTGATGGAATGCTGCCCTTCGATCAAGCCATCGTACGCCAACCGCCGGATGTCGCCATACTCCTACATCGCCAGCATCGGCGAGAACGAAGATACCGACCCGCTCCACTTCGGACTGTCCCTGGTCGATCGCATCGGCGGCTCGGCCAATCAGGAGATCGCTACCCATACCTTTTCCCACTTCTACACACTGGAGGCCGGCGCCGATTCGGCGGCGTTCTCCGCCGACCTGGAGGCCGCCCGGAAGATCGCCGCGCGGAGAGGCTACACGACAGACTCTATTGTCTTCCCCCGCAATCAGTACGACCAGAGCGCCCTCGCCGTCTGCCGCCGCCAGGGCATCCGGGCCTACCGTGGAACGCCCCCGCACCCGTTTTACCTGCCCAGACCCCGCGGGGAGGAGAGCGCCCTGGTGCGGATCGGGCGGAATCTCGATAGTCTGTTGCCGTTAAGCGGCCGCAATTGTCATCGGCTCCGGCCTTCGGCGGAGTTGCTGAATATTCCTGCCAGCCGGTTTCTCTACCCTCATCGCCGCAGTGAGTGGTTACTGGTGAAGCGCAGGCTCAAGCGCATTTCGGCGGACATAACATATGCCGCGCAGAGTGGATTGGTTTACCACTTATGGTGGCACCCGCATAACTTCGGTTTGGATGTAGCCGACAACATCGCGCTGTTGGCTGAGATCCTCGGCGTCTACGCGCGGGCCAGAGACCGGTATGGAATGCTCAGCCTGAACATGCGGGACTGCTGTGCCCTGGCTCGGGTTGATGGATCTGCACGCTGCAGCGTACAAACTTTGGGTTCCTATCCCAAAAGTGTGATTAGCGTTCGAGAGGGAGCGGCAACTTCGCGCAGCAGTGATAGATCGCCGCAATGAAGTTCTCCGCCGTCCGGAACCCGAACGAGCGATGGCTGATC
>Ga0182030_10012758_pt1 | contig 16794 bp, 15 predicted proteins | sample 812S3MmetaG_FD_121299 | JGI IMG/M metagenome (GOLD analysis project Ga0182030, IMG submission 121299) | Permafrost microbial communities from Stordalen Mire, Sweden - 812S3M metaG (Illumina Assembly) | ecosystem: Environmental > Terrestrial > Soil > Wetlands > Permafrost | place: Sweden...
GCTTCCCGGCGCCTAGCTTCCCGGCGCACAGCTTCGCGGCGCGCAGCGTCCGGGCGCGCAGCGTCCGGGCACTCATGTTTGCACGCGTTTCGTGAAGCCGTTGTCGGCCACGATGTTCGACCCGGTGATGAGGCTCGCCGCCGGGCTTGCGATGAAGACGATGACGCGCGCGATCTCCTCGATCGTGCCCATGCGGCCGCCGGGAAATTGCTTCAGCGCCCAGTCGTAGAATTTGGGCTGTGTACCCTTGATCATCTCCCAAGCCCCGCCCTCGAAGTAGATCGGGCCCGGCGATACGGTATTGACGCGGACCGATTTTTTTCCGACGTACTGCGACAGCTGCTTGGCGTAGGTGATGAGACCCGCCTTGATGGCGTTGTAGGCCATGGGCGCGGCGAAAGTTTCCACCGCATTGGTCGAACCGATGATGACGATGGACCCCGTGCCTGATTTCTCCAGGTGCGGCATCAACGCTTCGCAGCCGCGCACCGTGTGCAGCATGTCGATTTCGAAATTGCGCACCCAGTTCTTTTCGCTGTCCATGCCGCCGCCGCCGCTCACGCCAGGGATGAAAATATCGCAGCCGCCCAACGCGGACGCGGTGCGTTCCAGCCACGCCTTGTACGCTTCGCCGTCGCGGACATTGACCGCCTCGCCGATGACCTCGCTGCCGGGCCGCTTCAGCGTCGCCACGGTCTCGGCCACTTCGTCGGCCGTACGCGCGCAGAAGGACACTTCGGCACCCTCGGCCAGCAATAATTCGATCACTCCGCGCCCGATACCTTTGGTCGCCCCTGTTACGATCGCCTTCTTGCCGCGCAACCCAAGATCCATTCTGACACCCCCGAATTCATACGCTTGAGGCAGCGGCGCCCCGGCTTTGCCGCCGCGAGAATTGCGCCGCACTGGAATCACGCAGTATAGGCGCCGCTCCGATCTAAAACAAACAGTCACGACTGTTTTTATTGCAGCCAGCGCCTGGCGCTGCCGACGCTGTCGAAATCTCAGATATTCCGAAGCCTTACGCTACTGACTTAACAAACCATTGTCGATCACGATTTCGGTCGCATTGACGAAACGCGATTCGTCGGACGCCAGGTAAAGCACCAGATTCGCGACGTCCTGCGGTTTGCCCAAGCCCACCGGCGATTGCTCGTACGCCGACATCTGCATGCCGAGTTCGTGGCTGGCCTTCACCACCATGGGCGTCTCGATCGCGCCCGCGTGGATCGAGTTGCAGCGGATATTGTAATGATTCATCTGGCAGTGGATGGCGATCGCCTTGGTCATGGAACGGACCGCGCCCTTGGCGGCACTGTAGGCGTAGAAAACCGGGTAGCCCAAATGAGTCGCGGTCGAGCACATGTTGATGATGGATCCGCCGCCGGATTCCTTCATCAGCGGGATCCCGTACTTGCACGCCAGAAACACGCTGTCCGTCATGACGCGCAGATGCGCCTGGAATTGCTCGAGAGTCGCCGACTCCGGCGTTCCGATGACCACCATGCCCGCGTTGTTGACCAGCACGTGCAGGGCACCGAAGCGGCGGCGCACCTCGGCGAATACTTCCTGCCAACGGCTCTCGCTCGACACATCCTGCGGCATGAAGTGGGCGCAGCCCGGATGGGCGGCGTTCAGGACCGACTCCAATTCGCGGCCCGCGGCCTCGTTGATGTCGGTGATCAGCACCTTCGCGCCCTCCTTCGCCAGGAGCGTCGCGTCCGCCTTGCCCAGCCCGGAGGCCGCCCCCGTGACCAGCGCTACCTTTCCGCTTATCCGTCCCATGCTATGCTCCGAGCCGTCAGGCGATTGATACGGGGCGTCGAAATTAACAGTCAATGCATCCGGTTTCAATCAATCGTGACTTTTTCAAGCAACCAATATAAGTTTGGTCTTTAGGATTTTTTTTGGCCGACCCGTCCTAACAGGAATCGTTTGACGCATGGCAGCAAATGAAGCGATCGCGCCCACCGGATGGCAGGCTCAGAAGAGCGCCTCCACCCGTACCCTGATCATCGAAGCGGCAATCAAATGCCTGGTGGACTTAGGCTACGCCCGCACCACCACCACCGTCATTGCCGAGAAAGCCGGCTTGTCGCGGGGCGCCATGCTGCACCACTTCCCCTCCAAGATGGGCATCATCAGGGCGGCCGTGGACTATTTGCACGCAAAGCGCCTGCGGGCTTTTCGCAAGGCCATGGCAAAGGAGCCCGTCGACGGCGACCATGTCCGCTTGGGCGTCGAAGGCTATTGGGCGCACGTCAAGCATCCGTGGTTCGTCGCTTTCTTCGAGATGGCGGTGGCGGCGCGGACGGACAAGGAGCTGGCCGCGATCCTGTTTCCGGCTCAAGAGGCATTCGAACGCGAATGGTACGAAGCCAGCCTGGAGCTTTTCCCCGAGTGGAAGCGCAAGGGCGAGAAGTTCGTGCTGGGCTTCGATCTCAGCCGCTACGTCATGGAAGGCATGGCGATCAGTTTTCTGACGCACAAGGAAACCGAGCGGGACAAGCGCGTGCTGCGCTATCTCGAAGAGAAGCTCAAGGAGCTTGCCGGCGAAGATCGCTAGCGGACTCGCCGCTTCAGCTCCTCCAATCGAGGAGCTGCAGGTCCATCTCGCCTTCGACGCACGCCATGATCGGGGGCACCAGCCAGTCGTGGAAGCCGCTCGCTTGATGCGCCTGGAACGCCGCCTCGTCCTTGAAACGTGCGTACACCACATAGGTCTGCGGTTTGGAGCGGCTCTTGATCACGTCGTAGACCAAGGTGCCGGGTTCTGCCGCGTGCGTGAGTTCGGATAGTTCCTTTTGCAGGCGCTCGAATTGCGCCTCCATGCCCTGCTTGATCTTGAGCGTAGCGATGAAAGTCGTCGACATGATGAAGGAGTTCCTTGAGGTTCAACCGAGTGGATCGAAGTATTCGCGCACCCATGTGCCGTCCAGGCAGGCGGAAATCCGCGGTGCGATATCGGCGAGGATGCTCGAATTCATATGCCGGTGCTCGGCGTCCTCGCTGCGGAAGGATTCCAGAACGGCATAGCGGTCGGCTTCGCGCAGTTTGAAGAATCGGTACAACAGCGTGTCCGGCTCGTTCGCCTTGACGTAATCCTCCAGCTCGCGGCACAGCCGGATGAATTCAGCTTTCTTATCGGGCTTGCAGGTCATTTTCGCGATGAAAGTGATTGTAGCCATGGCGGCTCATGCTCCTGATACGATCGAAGTTTGTGGATTGGGAAATTGCCGATGTCGATGCCGAAGCCGCTCCCCGTCTGCGTTCCGCTCGCCGAACTGCCCGCGGGGGGCATGCGGGCGCTCCAGGCCGAGGGCCGCGAAATCCTCGTCTGCCGCACCAAAGATGGAATCTTCGCAGTGGACAATATCTGCACGCACGCCTATGCGCGCCTCAACGAGGGCCGGCTGCGCGGCACGCGGTTGATCTGTCCGCTGCACGGCGCCGCATTCGACGTGAGGGACGGCCGGGCGCTCGGTGCGCCGGCGACCCGCGCGCTGGCGACCCATGAAGTGCACGTCGTCGGCGAGCGAATCGAGGTGACCGTCGCGCCCGGCATATTCAAGGCACCCACCGCCTGACCCGGGGCCGCTCACGCGCGGCCTCGTTGGTCGAACCGCCGGCCCACCATGGCCGACGCGATATTCACCTTCTGGATGTCGATGGCGCCGCCCGCGATGCCCCAGCCCCACGCATCGCGCAGCCGCCGCTCCATCGGATATTCGCGCGAGTATCCGTATCCGCCCATGAGCTGCACGGCATGCCCCGTGACTTCGCGCGCAATTTCGTTGGCGAAACATTTGGCCACCGACGATTCGAGGACGCTCGGCAGCCCGGCCTGTGCGTTGCAGGCAGCACGCCAGATCAGAAGTCTTGCGGCATCCACCTTGATGCGCATCTCCGCCAGACGCAGCTGCACGGCCTGGAATTCCACGATCGCCTTGCCGAACTGGCGGCGCTCCTGCACATAGCGGACCACGTCCTCGAGCGCCCCGCTCGCCTGCGCGAGCGCCATCGTCGCGTTTCCGCAGCGCTCCAGATCGAATGCCTCCATGAGCCGCCTGAAGCCGCCGGCGGCTACGATGACATTGGCCGCGGGCACGGAGCAGTTGTCGAAATACAAATCCGACGAGGGTACGCCGCGAAAACCCATCAGCGTCTCCGGCTTGCCGAATGAAAGGCCGGGGGCGTCCTTTTCCACGTAGACGGCGCCGATGCCCTTGGCGCCCGGTGCATCCGACATCCGGCAGTACACCACGTAGCCGTCCGCGTGTCCTCCGCCGGAGCACCAGCGCTTGCTGCCGTTCAGCACCACACGATCGCCGCGGATCTCGGCGCGGGTCGCAAGGTCGGTGAGCGCCGATCCAGCCGCCGCTTCCGACATTGAAATCGCGACGACGAGTTCGCCGCGGCATACGCGCGGAACCACGCGCTCCTTCAAATCGGCGCCGGCGAACTGCTCGATGGCGCGCACCGGCCCGACGCAGGATTCGAAAACCGGAAACGCGACGGCCGAGGAGATCTTGCCGAACTCCTCGAGCACTATCAGGGCCTCGAGATTGCCCAGCCCCATTCCGCCGAGCGGCTCGGGAATATTGATGCCGAGAAAGCCGTGGCTTGCAAACTCCGCGATGAGCGCATGGGATGGCGGCTCGCCGCTCTCTTCGATCTCGCGGGCGATCGGCGGCAGCCGGCCTTGTGCGTACTCGCGCGCGGCCGCCTGCAGGGCATGCTGTTCTTCGCTCAGGGTAAAATCCAACGGACACCTCTCACGTGTAAGATTCCCATCATGAACGAATCATCCCGCACGCCGCCCGATATTTCCCGCAATGTGTTGGCCAACGTCCGCGTGCTCGACTTCGGCCGGTATGTCGCCGGTCCGTATTGCGCAACTCTACTCGGATACCTGGGCGCGGAAGTGATCCGCATCGAGCGCCGCGAAGGCGGTGAGGATCGATACATTGCACCGGTCGCCGCCGGCGGCGAAGGCGGCGTATTCTTCCAGACGGGCTGCAATAAAAAATCAATGACGCTCGATCCGGGCAAACCCGGAGCGCGTGAACTGGTGGCGCGGCTCGCCGCCACCGCGGATGTGGTCGTCGCCAATCTTCCCACCGCCCAGCTGCGCGTCATGGGAATCGACTATGAATCGTTGCGGGCCATCCGGCCCGATATCATTCTAACCACGCAGACCGCCTTCGGCGACCGCGGCCCCTATGCGCATCGGGGCGGCTTCGACGGCGTCGGGCAGGCCATGTCGGGCGCCATGTACATCTCCGGTGAGCCCGGCGCACCGGTCAAAGCCGCGGCGCCCTACGTCGATTTCGGCACGGCGGTGCTGTGCGCCATGGGAACGCTCGCGGCCATCCTGCACCGCGAGCGCACGGGAGAAGGCCAGGAAGTCAAAGGCACGCTGCTCGGCACGGCGCTCGCCGTCTTCGGCTCGCACCTGGCTGAACAGGGAGCCACGCACATCGACCGGATCGGAAGCGGCAACCGCGTGCAGACCTCGGCGCCCTCCGCCGTGTTTCCGACGCGCGACGGCCATGTGCTGACGCACGTCGTGGGCAACGGCCTGTTCCGCCGATGGGCCCGGCTCATGGGCGACGAATCCCGCTGGACCGGCGACGAGCGCTATCGGGACGACGAATCGCGCGGATCCCACAGTGAAGTCATTCTGGAAAGGATGGCGGCTTGGTGCGCTTCCCGAACCACGGCCGAGGCGCTCGCGGCTCTCGACTCCGCCGGACTCCCGGCCGGCCCCGTCCTCACGCCGCAGCAGGCGCTCGATGACCCGCAGGTCGCCGCCATGCGGTTTTTGCACTCGATCGCCGACTATCCCGGGCTGCGTTTGCCGGTCCCGGTCTCGGGACTGCCCGTCGATTTGTCCGCGACTCCGGGCATCTATCCGGCGCGTCCGCCGCTTCTCGGCGAGCACACCGAAGCGGTGCTGCGCGAACTCGGCTACACCGCCGCCCAAATCGCCGCGCTCAAAGCGGAGGGAATCGTCTGACGGCGCCGGCCGCTTCGCGAGGGAAGCGGCCGGTTTCGCCTTATTTCTGTCCGAACTTGAAGCCAATTTCGCCGCCGACGAACAGCGGCTCTCCGTAGAACGACCAAACCCACAAGGGATCGACGTTCTGCCCCGACTCCTTGTACAGCTTGTTGGTGAGGTTGCGGCCGTAGACCCGGGCAAACCAGCGGTTATCCGGCGCGTTGTAAGTCACCGACGCCCCGAGCAACGCTCGTGCGTCCGCATAGGTCTGCGTGAAGGAGGAATACGGCAGCGCGATCGAATAGGTATCGAGGTTCTTCGACACGTAATTGTCGTTCACATCGATCACGATGCGGCCGTCGGTCCACGCCACCGGCAAGGTGTAGTTCAGATCGAGGGTCGCGGTCACGTCCGGGCAGCGATTGACCGGCAGGCCGGACAAATCCACCACGCTGCCGTTCCCATTGGGATTCAGGGTCGTAAAGCTTCCATACTCGCAATGCTGGAAGCTGAACGGCGCGCGCAGAGTCAGTCCGTCGGTGATCCGCACCGTCAGCTCGTTCTCGATGCCGTAGGTGGTCATCTTGGCGGCGTTCTTGAACAGCGTCTCCTCGCCCTGCTGTCCGTTCGCATTGGTGATGGGCGAGACGACCTGGCGGATGAGGTCGGTATAGCGCACGTAGAACAGGGCCTCGTTCAAGCGCACACGGCGCTCGAACAGCTCGGTTTTCGCGCCGACTTCGAATGAGTCCGCCTTCTCCGGATTGGTCGGCTGCTTTTCCGCGTCGGTGATGGGCGTGCCGCCGGTGCCGACTTGATCGTTATAGCCGCCGCCCTTGAAGCCGTGGGAGAAATTCACGTAGCCGAACACGTCCTTATCGAATTGATGCGACAGGGTCACCCGGTACGTGGGCTGCGTCCACGAATGGCTGTCGGTGACTACTCCGTAGGGGTAGGCGCTGAAATTGCCCGCGTTCATCAGGTCGCCGAGCTGCGTATAGGTGAAGCCCGGAACGATGGCGCCGGTGGGCGAAGGCAGCTGCTGGACGAATACCTGCTGGCGGCCGATCCAGTCCTTGCTGTCCTGGGTGATGCGCGCGCCCACGGTCAACGTGGTCGCATCGGTGAATTTATAATTGGTTTCCCCGTACAGCGCCTTGGATTCCTCGGTCTGCTCGTTGCACAGGACCTGCGGATTGTTGTTGTAGCCGCCCGGCTGCAATCCCGGAGGGGTCGGCACGCCGAACAAATCGTAGATGCCGAGCACCTGAGCGACGCAGAATTTCGTGTTGTCGTGCTGGTAGAAAGCGCCCGCGACGAAATTGAAATCGCCCATCTGCTTCGAGGCGAATCTCAGCTCCTCCTGCCAGGTCTTGCGGCGGTCGGAGCGGTTGGCGTCGAACACCGAAATCGGTCCCACCACGCCGGTATAGTCGGAGGGCAAGCTCGAATCCTGCGCACGATAGCCTTGCACCCAGGTGAAGGTGCCCGGATCGATGGTGTAGTCGATGTTCAGGTGCTCGCCCTGGGCATCGACGCGATGGCCGTTCTGCTCGTCGATCAAATAACCCACGCGATTGTCGACGCCGGCATTGCCCAGGGGGTTGCTCCCCGTGTAGCCCGGCAGCCCGAGAAGCGCAAAATCGAAGTAGGGAATGGCCGCGCCGGGTGCGGCATTGGTCGGAGTCGCATTGACCGCTCCGGGCGTACCGGACCGGTCGGTGAGCATTTCGTAGGTGAGCAGCATCCGAAGATTATCGGTGGGCTGCCAGAGCAATTTGGCGCGCCCGGTAAACACGTCCGTGCCGCCGACGCGCTCGCCGTTGCCGGTGTAGGTCGTGCCTCCGATGGTATCGCTCGCGCCGTCGCGCACCCAGCCATCCTGGTGTTCCTCGCTCGCCACGAGGCGCAGGGCGAGCTGGTTGGAAATGATCGGGATGTTGATCGCGCCCTTGCCGTTGTACTCGTTGTAGCTTCCGCCGCCGCCTTCCACGTCCACCGTCATCTCGTCGAGCACGGGTGCCTTGGTCTTCACGACGACGGCGCCGCCGGTGGTGTTCTTGCCGAACAGGGTGCCCTGAGGTCCACGCAGGACTTCGACCTCTTGCACGTCGAACGGATCGAGCAATTGCGTCTGGGTGCTCGGCATCACGAAATCGTCGATGAGCACCGCCACCGGCGCTTCGTTGTAAACGATGATGTCGGTGTTGCCGACGCCGCGCATCGCGAAAGAGGCGGCGTTGAAACCGTTGATCTTGTTCGCGGAAAAATTCGGCACCAGCAGCGCGACGTCGGCGAGCGTACGGGGCGTGAAATCGGACATGATCTGCGAGTCGATCGCCGTCACCGCGATCGGCGTGGATTGCAGGTTCGACTCGCGGCGTGTCGCAGTGACCACGATTTCTTCGAGGCCTCCGGCGGATGCCCCCGCTGCGGCACCGGCCGTTTGAGCCTGGATACTGGTGGAAACCATTGCCGTTGCCGCGGCGAGCGCGCTTAAGATGCCGCGCCGGAGCGCGGCGCTGCCGCAGCGGCCGTTACCGTTGATGATCGTCATATACTCCCCCTCGAAAAAATCGTTACGTCTTTCTGCGAACGCTTGTCGACTCGACGCCTCCCCCGATGGGGTGGCTGAAATTGTCCAGATGCGCAACCTACGCGCGACAGCCAAAAAAAACAAGCATGACTGTTTTTTTGAAGGGTAACATAGGATAAATCGCCCGGCTACGGGTCAAATCGGACCAGCGGTCCACATCGATGTGGCGCACGCGCATCAGAATTCCCAACCCAGGAGTACGGGACACCGATCATGAACCAGCGAATCTTTCCGATGACCATGCCGAAGTGGGGAATCGAAATGCAGCAAGGAACCGTCACCGAGTGGCACGCGGTTCCGGGCAAAAGCATCGTGAAAGGCGAGCCGATCGTGGACGTCGAGACCGATAAGATCGTCAACTCGGTCGAAGCACCGGTCAGCGGCGTGCTCCGCTTGATCGTCGCGGACAAGGGCGCCGTCGAGAACGTCGGTGCGTTGATCGCGGTGTTCGCCGACCCGTCGGTGCCGGATGCCGAGATCGAGGCATTCGTCCGCGGTTTCAAACCCGCGGACACGAGCTTCGAGCCCGGTGAAAGCACGGCGTCCGCCGGCATCGCCGCGCCCGCAGCCGCGCCCGGTTCCGCGCGTGCCGCCGCGCCGATTGCCGCCCAGGACAACGCGGATGGCGACACCCGCGTCAGCCCGATCGCACGCCGCATCGCGGAGCGTCTGGGCGTTGACTTGACCAAGATCACAGGGACGGGACGCAACGGCCGGGTGTCGAAAGAGGACGTGGAAGCGTACGCGTCAGCACGAAGCGGCGCGCCCGACGGCGGCGGCGGCGGTCCCGGCCAAAGCGCGGCACCGGACATTGGCGCGCCGCCCGCCCGCGCAGGTACCGAGCCCACCCGCACACGCTTAACCGCGATGCGGGTCAGCATTGCGAAACGCCTGGTCGAGTCCAAGCAGGGCATTCCCCATTACCGCTTGGCCGTCGACGTCGATTGCTCCGTCCTGCTTTCCCACCGCCGCCGGCTCGCGGCCCAAGGCGCCGCGGTGTCGGTCAACGATCTATTGGTGCGCGCCACCGCGCTCGCCTTGGTCCGGATGCCGATCATGAATTCGCATCTTCTCGGCGACGAAGTGCTGACCTATCCGCGGGCGGACATCTGCATTGCGGTGGCTACCGACAACGGCCTCATGACGCCCATCGTGCGCGCCGCGGAATCCAAATCGCCCGCCCAAATCAGCGCCGAAACCCGGGAACTCGCGCGCCGCGCGCGTGGCGGGACGTTGACCCGCGAGGAGATTACCGGCGGTACGTTCACGATTTCCAACCTGGGAATGTTCGGCATCGATCGCTTCGACGCCATCATCAACCCGCCGCAAGTCGGGATACTGGCGGTCGGCGCCGTCACGGATCGGATCCTCGCCCGCCACGGCCAGCCCGCGGTCTCGAAGTGCGCGACGCTGACGTTATCGGCGGATCACCGGGTCATCGACGGAGCGATCGGCGCGCAGTTCCTCGCGTCGCTGAAAACGCTGATCGAATCCGCCTCCTTGCTCTGATTCCGATCTTTCGACGCCGAGACGGCTTGGCATGCTTAGCACCATCACCGGCCAGGTTCTACGTGCCAAGGCCGAGGCTTCCCGCGGCAAATAAAAAAACAGTCAGTCCGGCTTTTTTGTATCATGCGGCGGGAGGGGCAAACCACCGGCGATCAGGGCGGAACAATGAAAAAGCTGATTCTGGCGTTGATCTTGGGCTGTGCAGGAATTTCCGCATCGGCCTCTGCCGCCGTCCCCTCCCCGCCGGCTGCGGCAAACGACGCAGGTTCGCAAAGCATCACCTCGCTGCGCGAAAAGATGGATGCGTCCAAGAGCGGTGTCGATCGCGAACAGCTGCCGGGAGCGGCGATCTATCACGGCCGCTGCCGGTTGTGCCACGAGGGCCAAGCCCCCAAAGCTCCTTCGCGCACCTTCATCGAAATGATGACCCCGGAAGCCATCCACCGCGCCCTCTCGGTAGGCATCATGCGGCATCAAGCACAGGGCCTGAGCGACGAGGATGAACGCCATGTCGCGGAATATCTTTCCGGAATGCCGTTTGGCGCGCCCAATCCGCCGACCGCGCCTGCATGCACGGGCGCCGCCGCACGGTTCGACCTTTCGCTCAAGCCCGACATCGTCGGCTGGGGTTTTGATCCGCAGAACGATCACTTCATTCCAGGCAAGGCAGCCGGACTCGCGGCCGGAGACATCCCGCGCCTGAAAGTGAAATGGACTTTTGCCTACCCGGCCAGCGTGCGCGCCCGGTCGCTCCCGAGTTTCGCCTACGGCGCGCTTTACGTCGGCAGCCAGAACGGCGTGGTGTATGCGCTCGACGCGAAGAGCGGATGCATCCGCTGGACGTTTTCGACCACGGCCGAAGTACGCACGCCCGTCGTCGTGCCTGCCCAGCCGGGCGACCTCAAGCGCGCTTATTTCGGCGATCTCATCGGGCGCGTCTATGCGGTCGATGCCGCCACCGGAAAGGAACTTTGGCGCCGGCGGGTCGATGAACACCCGAGCGCTACGATTACGGGAACCCCGCTGTATTTCGACGGCACGCTGTATGTGCCCGTGTCTTCGCTCGAAGAGGCGACGGCGGACCCCTCGTATCCCTGCTGCACCTTTCGAGGCAGCGTGGTGGCATACGATGCGGTCACCGGCAAGCGGCGCTGGCAGCGCTACACCATCGATGAGTTGCCGCGGGAAACCGGGACGACCAAAAACGGCACGAAGATTTTCGCGCCGTCCGGTGCGGCCATCTGGAATGCGCCGACTCTCGATGGCAGGCGCGGCCTGCTGTACATCGGCACCGGCAACAATTACACCGGACCTGCGAATGGACGCAGCAATTCAGTCATGGCGCTCGACCTGAAGTCGGGACGCATCGTCTGGACTTGGCAGGTGGTGGCCGGCGATGCCTGGAACGTGGGCTGCATGATCGGGCTCGGCAGCTGCCCGGAGAATTCCGGACCGGATTTCGACATCGGATCGGGCGTAATGCTCGGCCGCCTTCCCGGGGGCGAGGAGCGGCTGTTCGTCGGGCTGAAGAGCGGCACGGCGCTCGCACTCGACCCTGTACGCCACGACCGCGCCTTGTGGACGAATCGCGTAGGCCGGGGCTCCATCCAGGGCGGCATTCAATTCGGCATGGCTTACGACGGCGAACGTCTCTATGTGCCCATCGCCGACATGTCGAACGCCATGGACGACTCGCAGAAGGCGCGGACGTCGAATGCCGGACCGCCGCGGCCGGGACTGTACGCGCTCGATCCGGTCAACGGTAAGTTGCTGTGGCAAAGTCCCGCCGACGACGTGTGTGCCGGCGCGGCTTCCTGCGATCCCGGCATCCTCGCCTCCATCGCCGCGATTCCCGGCGCGGTTTTCGCCGGCCATATGGATGGACGGATTCGCGCCTATGCCGCGGCGACGGGTCAGGTACTGTGGCAGTACGACACGGCGCATGAATTGGCCGCGCTCGGAGGCGCCAATGCCCACGGCGGCTCCATCGGCGGCGGCGGCCCGGTGGTGCACGACGGCATGGTTTACGTGAATTCCGGCTATGGACTCTACTTCCACATGGCCGGAAACGCGCTGGTGGCCTTTTCCGTCGATGGAAGGTGAGCCGGGCCGCGCCCGCCCCGGGACGGGAAGTTGGTTATGATGGCCGGGACGGCGGATAAAGAAAAAAACAGTCAAGTCTGTTTCTTTTTTAGCGTGCGGGTATAATCTTTCCTATGGACACCGCAACTGTTCAACGCTTTTTGGACGGCATGAAATTCGAGTCCGAGCGTTCCGGGCCGCGTGAGGGATTTCCGCCGCTTCCGGACATCCCCGCGGGCCGGTATACGGACCCCGATTTTCTCAAGCTCGAGATGACCTACCTCTGGCGCAAGAGCTGGCTGTATGCCTGCCACGTGGATGAATTGCCCGAGCCGGGCAGTTTCATTCTCTGGAAGAAGACCGGCGCCCCGATCCTGATCGTGCGCGGCAAGGACGATGTGATCCGCGCGTTCTACAACACCTGCCGGCACCGCGGCGGGCCGTTGGTGAAGACGCCATGCGGCAAAGTCGATGGGTTGGTGTGCGGTTATCATGGCTGGACGTATTCGTTGGACGGCAAGCTGGTGAATTTGCGCGATAAGCGCGATTTTCCGGGCCTCGATCTGTCGACTCGTCCGCTCATCGGCGTGCGCTGCGAGCGCTTCTACAATTGGGTGTTCATCAACGAAGACCCGGCGGCCGAGCCGCTGCTCGCACACGTGCATCCGTTCTTCGAGTACTTCAAGCAATTCGAACCGGAGTCGTGGCGCTTCGTCACGCAGCAAAATTTCGACGTCAAGTGCAACGTCAAGGTGCTGCTCGACGCCTTTCTCGAGGTCTATCACTTGAAGTCGATCCACCAGAACACCGTGGACCGATTTCTCGATCATCGAGGCACGACGATCGCCCTGTACCGCAACGGGCACTCCATCATGGTGACGCCCAACCGCCGTCCCGACTGGCAGGATCCGGGCACCCGGGGCATGCGCCGGATCGAATCGGCGAGCGTGATTTCGTCCCGGAATAATCCGTCCTTCAATTTTTTTCCCAATCTCGTGGCTCCGGTGGATCCCTCCGGCGTGCCGTTCCTGACGTTCTGGCCGGTGTCGGACCAGAGCATGCGGATCGAATGCCATTGGTTCGCGCCCGACTGGGGCGGCGGACCGCCGCCGGAATTGTGGAAGACCCGCATCGCGAATTTCGACCGCATTCTCGATGAGGACCTGCAGTTCGGTCCGCAGATCCAGGAGTCGCTGATGTCGCCGGGTTTTCGCGGCATACCATTGAGCTACCAGGAACGGCGGATCTACCACTGGCACGAGGAACTCGACCGGCGTATCGGTGTCGAGCGGATTCCGGCGCATTTGCGCGTGGAGCCGCTGCTCGAGCCGTTCCATGAAGGCTAGCGCCACGCCGCTCGGATCGGTCTTGAGTGTAGGGGCGCATGTCCCGCGGTTGCGGCTTCCGCGCGCGGCGATCGCCGAGGCAATGGCCTGGGCCAACCCTCCCTCGCGCGCTGCCGTTCGCGGGAGCCGCGCTGTCGCCAATTGGGACGAAGATGCGCTCACCATGGGTGTCGAGGCGGCGCGCTGCTGCCGCGTGCCCTCTCCGCAGTCGCTTTACTTTTGTTCGACCACCTCGCCGTTCGCGGACCGCAACGAGGCGGTGTTCCTCGGCGCGGCGCTCGGATTCCCGGAGGAACTGCAGACCTTGAACCTGGGTTCCTCGCTGCGCGCGGGCACCAATGGCCTGATCGCCGCGGCACGGCGAGCCGATACGAGCACGCTCGTTGTGGCGAGCGATGCACGCCTGACCCGCGCCGGCAGTCCGCAGGAATTGAGCTACGGCGATGGAGCCGCGGCCGTGCTGTTGGGACCCTCGAACCCCGCGGCGCTCGCATCCATCGTCGCGACCCGAAGCATCGGCAGCGACTTCGTCGATCATTACCGCATGAACGGCAAGGATTTCGACTACGCGCTCGAAGAGCGCTGGGTGCGCGACGAATCATTGATGAAGCGGGTGCCCGAGGTGATCGCGCAACTGCTCCTGGACGCGGGCGTCGGCGCGGACTCGGTCAAGCACTTTGCGATACCTGCTTCGGCATCGACCGCCGCGCGCATCGCGGCGGCTTGCGGCTTGGCCGGGGCGCGGCGGGATGCATCGGTGCTGGCCGAATGCGGCGATGCGGGCGCCGCCCTGCCCTTGCTGCTGCTGATCGCCGCGCTCGAAGCGGCACAGCCCGGCGACTGGATCCTGGCAGTGGGCATCGGCCAGGGGGTCGATGCCCTGCTGCTGCGGGCGCAGTCCGGGGCGGGTGCGGCGGAGCCCGCATTGGCGCGCAGCCTGCAGCACCGGCACGAAGAAACCAGCTACGTGCGCTACCTGTCGCATCGCGGGCTGCTCGACGTCGATTTCGGCATGCGCGCCGAGCGCGACCAGCGCACCGCGCACAGCGTCTCCTACCGGAAGCGCGACGCGCTGAATGCATTCGTGGGCGGCCGCTGCGCGCGCTGCGGCACCGTGCAATTTCCGCGGTCGCGGATATGCGTGAATCCCGATTGCCGCGTGACCGATGCCCAGGAGCCTTATGGTCTCGCGGACTCGCGCGGACGGGTGAAGACCTTCACCGAGGACTGGCAGGCCTACGCGGCGCGTCCGCCGTATGTCTACGGCAACATTGAATTCGCCGAAGGCGGGAATTTGCTCATGGAAGTGACGGACATCGATGCGGGCGAGTTGAAGGTGAACGATGCGGTCCGTTTCGTATTCCGCATCAAGGATGAGGATCGGCCACGCGGCTTTCGCCGCTACTTCTGGAAGGCAGCGAAGGCCTGAGGGCCCTCAAAGGGCGCGAGTATGGCAAGCGGAATCAAGGACAAAGTCGTGATCGCCGGAATGGGCTGCTCGCGCTTCGGCGAGCGCTGGTCGTGCGGAGCGGACGATCTCATGGTGGAGGCATTCGAGGAAGCCGTGGCGGATGCAGGCATCGAGCGGGACCGCATCGACGCGGCGTGGCTCGGCATATTTTTCGACGAACAAAGCACCGGCAAATCTTCTTTGCCCATGTCCATGGCGCTGCGCTTGCCGAATGTCCCCACGACCCGCGTCGAAAATCTCTGTGCGACCGGCACCGAAGCGCTGCGCGGCGCGGTGTATGCGGTCGCCGCCGGCGCCTGCGACATTGCGCTGGCCATGGGGGTGGAAAAGCTCAAGGACACCGGCTTCGGCGGATTGCCGGAGCGCACCAAGGGCACCTTCGAGGATCTGTACCTGCCGAGCAGCACTGCGCCCGGCGCGTTCGCCCAGCTTGCGAGCGCTTATGCCGAGCGCTACGGTATCTCGATGGCGGATTTGAGGCGCGCCATGGCCCACGTCTCCTGCAAGAGCCACGAGAATGCCGCCCTCAATCCGAAAGCGCATCTGCGAAACCGTATTACCGAGCAGCAGGTGCTCGATGCGCCCGCCGTCTCGTATCCGCTCGGTGTGCTCGACTGTTGCGGGGTCAGCGACGGAGCCGCCTGCGCCATCGTCACCACGCCGCAGATCGCCCGCAGCCTGGGCAAACGCGATCTCGTCTCGGTGCAGGCGCTGCAGCTGGCGCCCAGCAACGGAGTGGAGATGAGCCATCGATCCTGGGATGGAGCCCACACCCTGACGACGCCGCTGGCCGCCCGGCGCGCCTACGCGGAGGCGGGCATCCGCGATCCGCGCGTTCAAATCGATCTGATCGAGGTTCACGATTGTTTCTCGATCACCGAACTCGTGCTGATGGAGGATCTGGGCTTCTCCGATCCCGGCCGCGCGCCGAGCGACATTCTCGACGGCCGGTACGATCGCGCAGGGGCGATTCCCTGCCAGGTCGACGGCGGGCTCAAATGCTTCGGCCATCCCATCGGCGCGACCGGATTGCGCATGGCCTACGAGATTTATCTGCAGTTGCTGGGCCGCGCCGGCGATCGCCAGCTGCACGCACGGTCCGGACGGGGACCCACGATCGGCCTTACGCACAATCTGGGAGGGATTCCCAACCGCAATATCGCCAGCGTGTCCATCCTTGGACTAATTGCCGCCTGAACTCGGAGATGTCATGACCGACACATTATTCACGCAGATCGACCGCAATCGACTGGCCCCGCCATGGCAACCGGCGTGGGACACCATGAACAAGCTCACGGGCGATGCGACCTTCGTCGAAGTCTTCGCGCAAGCCCCCGCGCTGCTGGATTTCGTCATGCAGCAGTTCTACGCCAAGGTGTTTTTCGGCGGCAAGGTCGAGCAACGCTACAAGCAGCTCGCCCGGCTCAGGCTGTCCATCATTCATGGCTGCCGCACCTGCAACAAGCAGAACATTCCCGGCGCCCTCGAAGCAGGCTTTACCGAGGCGCAGATCGAGGCTCTTACGCACGGCCGCGTGGAATCCTTCACGGATGCGGAACGCGCCGTCATCGAGTACGCGGAACAGATCGCATTGTCCAACATGGAAGGCCGCATGACGCCGGCCCTGTTCGGCAGGCTGCGCGCGCACTTCTCGGAGGAGCAAATCCTGGAGTTGGGCACGGCCATGGCCGTCATTTCCGGAATGGCCAAGCTATCCTTCGTGCTCGATCTCGTGGAGCGCGAAAGCTACTGTCCCTTTGCCACCGCCGCTGCCTGATCTGCCGCCGCC
>Ga0182030_10012760_pt1 | contig 16794 bp, 10 predicted proteins | sample 812S3MmetaG_FD_121299 | JGI IMG/M metagenome (GOLD analysis project Ga0182030, IMG submission 121299) | Permafrost microbial communities from Stordalen Mire, Sweden - 812S3M metaG (Illumina Assembly) | ecosystem: Environmental > Terrestrial > Soil > Wetlands > Permafrost | place: Sweden...
CGCGAGAAAAGTCGAATTGAACGATTTTGAGGGTTGGTGTCGGAAGCGTGAAAAGATCGGCGCGCAACACCTGATTTGCGTGTCCTCTTGTGGGTTCCCTGAGTCCGTGACCAGCGATGCTCTTGCCTACGGAGACTCTGTACGTCTGATGACGCTTTGCCAAGCTGATGAGTTTCCCCCTTTTCTCGCATGTCGCAGCTTTATCTTTGATGTCCAGTATCGCTACGCAAGAGAGGTCCGAATTGTCTGGTCTGATCATCCCGATGTTTACGAAGCCTCGATTAGCGCAGTGACCTGGAGAACGGAGGGATCGAAGGATCCCGTTTCGTTGGATTCATTGATAACAGCGGCTAGGAAAGCTCGCTCGATAGACGACCTGGACGAGGTATCGCATGGCTCCGGTGTCCTCGTCCGCACCTATCGCGTACCATTCCAACCGCCAAACGCCCGAGTTTGGTCCGATTCTCCTAAAGGACGCCTGTATGTTGCCGAAGCAATTGTTCACGAAACCATCAAGGCCGCCAAAGAGAGAAACGAACTGAAAGTCCTGGCCTACGAGCAGAAATCCTTCGACGGCATTGTAGGGTGGCTTGTGGCTGCTCAGTCGGACTTCGACGGCAGGCCAGTGAGCGTGCAGATGGCCTGTATTCCAAATCCCGACGGAACAACTCGGATCTCTGTGGGTGAGTTCCAAATTCCGGGAGTTAGGCTTGAGAAGTGTGAATTTCAGGCAGACATTGGCGGACTCGAAATGAATGTCGCGACTGAGTGAGTCGGCATTGACCGTTGGCGGGGGAAGTTCCCGAATCCTGTATTGGCCGAATGGTCGCGGTCGGCATTTCCCAAGTCTCCATGCTCGGGGCAAGATTCCCGCAAAAACTGGTGGCAAAGAGTTGTTCGTGGACTGAATTAAATCCTAGTCTCGGTCTGCATTTAGGTAGGCATGTGCTACAACAGGGCTGGACGCACGGCCTCGGGGAGCGAGGTCGACTTCCTACGAAACTTCATTATGGGACTACCAGAAACAGCCCGCGAGGTATTTGTTTGCGAGTTAGTAGCAGAAGCAATCAACGTCAGCGAAGGAACAGACTATCGCGCCCATCCTTACAAATCGGACCCGCCAGATGTCTTATTGGTGAGCGAAACGGGCAGGTACGCCACACGCCAAGTCGAAGTGGTGAGCACACCGCAAGATCCCGCCATTCGCTACGATAACAAGAACAAAAGACACTTTGAGCACACGTTGCGAATCGCACTTGAAAGACTGGGTGTAGCGGAGTGTCAGGTGACGGTGAACTGGACAGAAGCAGCGATGCGGTACGGAACTCAGGATCGTCGTATCGTTCAGTTTGCTAGGATCATCGCGCATCGACTTCCGGCCGACGGCCATCTGTCGATACGCGGAGTTGAACTTTACGACTATTCTCCCGAGATTTCAGAGATAGTGAACTATGTGAGCATGTTCCGTCTTCAAGGCATGACTCTCTCTGTAAACAGCGCATGCTCTTGGTGGGCCCCACGGGACGGGCAATGGATTGAGGCCGCGCTCGCGAAGAAGCTAAAGAGGTATGGCGGAAGAGAGATTAGCAGCTTGACGCTTGTGATTGACGGCCTCGCGCATCTTGACGCAGAACAGATGTCTTCATTCCGCGCCAACAATAAGCTAAACGAGATTCCGTTCGCCGAGCTGTGGGCCGTAACGATGGGCAAGGCATATCGCCTTAAGCCGTGAACAACCTCTCAATCTGGCAGTGGCCATCGTACCGGCAATCCCAGGACATCCCGCGCCTGTCGCCCGGGATGTGTGAGGATTCGTTTCCCAAGAGTATCGATTGATCGCTGCGGCAACGGCCATATGTCTTTGGGCAAGGGCTTTCGACCACAGGGATTGTGAATCAGCACTGGAGTTTCGACGCCAATCGTGGTCGGAGTAAGGTTGTCTGCAATGAGGACGCCACTCACACCCGGATTTCTAGGTCCCGTGCTTGATGTCCAAGCACCATTGGGTGCCCGGCGCGTCGTGTGGTGCCAGATTCCCCGAGGCTGCTGCCAAGTCGTAACTTCGATGCGACCGAACAATCCGTCCAGCATGTCATCAAACTCTAGCAACTCGCTATTGATGACGTTGATAGCGATGATATAGGGCAGGTCCATATCCCCATAGCATTTAGCTTTTCGGATTACAGCTTGCCGAATGTCTTCATGTGCATTGCACTCAGAAAGGAGGTCTGGCGAAATAACGCCCAAGCGTCTGGCTTCCGAGCTACGCTGATCGGGTGATTTTGGATGAGCAGTGATCGTAAATGTGAGACTTCCGCACGACTCGGAAAAGACGGGCAATTCGGTATCGGATTGTGCCTTTGCCGTGGAAGCTATCTGGTCAACGTTTAATGTCGCTAGCCACTTGTCGAGCCGGTCGCGTACCCTAGCGACAGGAATATTCTCGGTGGCTGTACCGCTGGTGTCGAGCCAGAGCCAGAAGTCCGGGCAGCAAACCCGGTCTATCTCGTCTTGCAGTTGTGCAAGCCTTCTATTCGCGGCTATTTCGGTCCTTGACGGTTGCGCGAGCGTCGCTTCTATGTAGAACACAGGCTTCCCGCCAAGCGAGAGACGGAAGTCGGGATGGCTCGTACGCCTGTGCTGCTCCATGCCGGGATAGATCTCAACAATAAATCCAAGACCGCGACACAATTCGCACAGGTAAAGCTCGAAAAACGCACTCTGAAAGCCTGTCTCATCGCCGGAACGAAATCGGCCCCGGATGTCGGCCTTGCCGTCGCGGGGAAATTGTCCATACCACCGCTCAATCAGATCACGAATGGCAGCCATTCCCGGACGAGCCGAGGTGCTGTAAAACTCAAAAGAGGATTGGCTGTACCGCCTTGGTCGGCGCTCAGTGCGCTGGATGTCTTCGAAAATGCGCTCCACGGGCAAGCATTTCTCCTGTGATTGCAGCGTAACACGCATGCTGCAATCAGTTGAGCTGCCACTCGCGCTGTCCCAAGCCCCCCCGCTAACGCTGATTGGTGCTTCGCTGTTTGCGTCTCTAATGAAAACAGTTCCGGCTGGGAACACTAGATCGAGCTCATTTGGTTTCGGTAACGCTGTCTCGGGTCCATTCCCCCGCACAAAGTTCCGGCCGGAATGGTTCTCTCAAACTCACTTGTTTTCGGTGGTGTAATTGCAATCTTGAGCAGAATTCGTGCCAGATAATCCTACATGGCATCAGTGGACAGTAAAGAGATTCTTGGCAGTCGGAATCTAATGCCATCCATGTGTCACCAGTGACAGTTGGTCGACCGAGATGACTGAAAGCCCATGACCGACAATTGACCTTTCCAAGCGGGCGAGCGCTGTCTCGGGTCCATGCCCCCGCACAAAGCTACGGCTGAATGGTTCTCTCAAACTCGCTTGTTTTCAGTGATGTAGTTGCTATTGTGAGTAGAACTCATGCCAGATAAACTTACCTGGTGTCAGTGGACAGTTAAGATATTCTTGGCGGCCGAATCTAACGCCATTAATGTGTCACCGGTGACAGTCGGTTGACCGAGCCTCCAAAAGCCCAGGACCATAGACCTTTCCAAGCAGGCGCGCACACTGCTCCCCGCCAATCAATCTTTTCAGACTCTGATCTCAGGAATTCCAAAGCTTCCACCAAGCGCTTTCACTTCTTCGTCGAACAGGCTCGCTATTGCATGAGGAACACGTTCCTGAGGACTCCAGCGTCGTGCCTTACCAGAAGCGTGTTTTCCTTGCCCATTCCGAGCCGGGATAGTTTTTATGGAGCAGCCTAAATACATCGCGGCCATATAGGTTCCCTTTTCCGTCATCGCACCCGTAGCGCACAGCACGCTCAGCATAGTGCAGAGCTTCGGGAACCCGAGGATCTTGGGGATGCGTTTTCGCCCACGCAATCACAACGCGCGGAAGATACCTTTGTGCGATGCCCAGCGAATGCAGATGTTTCCATTCAACTGCCGCTTGCTGTTTTTGAACCGAGCTTAGAAATGCTGGGTAATCAACGGCAGGACCCTGGCGCGGAGTTGGGTACTGAGCGTTCTGCTTGTAGTAATTGATCTCTGCCGGATTTCCTCCCACATCGGCGCACCACCAGTTATCTCTGTAATCGTCGATCTTAGTATCGTCTCTTAATCGTGCGAAGGAACTCTCTACGAATGGTCGAATTCCCGGGAAATGCAGGATGGCAAATGCGGCCACAAATTCACGTTCGTCAGCCTTTTGTGCGCGAGAGTAATCGTCGATATATCGTTTCAGGCGAGGCTCGGCCTCTACAGCATCCTTTGCTACGGCTGCCGCTACCGTCGACTCGTTTAGCAGTGCAGCCCGCATCCAGGCCGTCGGCAACATCCTCTTTCGAACGTTTTCAGGAATTGCTTCGGAACGTGCAATCTGCACGTAAGTGCTGACTGGAATTTTGGTATTCAGGATGACAGCGGTTGTTGGGTCGATCTGTGCCAAGGGCGAGCGTCCTTTAGGTTTCCCCCCGCCCCAGAAATATTGCGCACAGAGCTTGCTGTTCTCTTCATCCCAATCGTCGCAGTCCAGACTCAGTTCAACTGGGGTACGTCCAACCAACGTTGTGAATGCATCGAGACTGTCAGCCACGCTGGACATTTGGTCCCGCAGCAGATTAACCGTCGAGAGAGGTAGGTCGGCGCGGTGGGTGAGCGCATCAGCCAGCGTTCGCCTTGCTGCTTCATCATGTCCCTGCTCGTGCTCCAACCGTGCTTTGTGATAAGCGAGGGTCGCATACGCGGGAGAAGACGAGGGCACCTCAGCAGCTGCAGCTACAAGGTCCACTGTCGCCGCATTGACGCCGGTGGCTTTGCTGATCGCAATCGCAAGCCACGGCGTCGATCTGTGCTTACGCCAACGTGCGATGGCATGTTCTTTCGCCGCAACGCTCGCCGATTGAAAAGTGATCAACCAATCGCCCAGCTCATCCGAGCGCTCCTGCTTCAGTCCGTTGTAGCGCTTCAGCTTCCATTCCGCTCTGAGACGATCATATTTTTCGCCCCAATGTTCAACCCCGGGAAAATCAGGCTCTGCATCCAAGGTCCGGTTCAGCATCATCGTAAAGTCGCGTAAATTCTGGCCGAAGTTCCCTCCTGAACGATCTCCAGAGAGGAGCGCGGCAAGTTCATGCAAGCGTTGCTGGGGATAAGCGTGGTAGCGAACCAACGCTAAGAGCCGTTGAGCATCATGGTGCATCGAAGATTGATGCGGATCATGGAGGATAGCTTGCAACACCGGTTCGGCATCCTTAAGAATATCGGGGTCGAAATCCCAATCCTTAGGCGCCGCTTCTTCCGCTTGCCGTATCCATGTGCGGGCGACCATATACGGCGCAATCTCATGCCACGGCGAGATCTTATCTTTCGCGATCTCATCGAACTCTCTCCGTGCCATGGCCGGGTCACCTTTGTAAAAGTGTGCAGCTGCAATCTGATAGGCGCGGTCGGCGCGGAGTATCGGGCTGGCCGTTTCCGGCAAAGAAGCTGGCTCGACGCTTCCATCCCTACAATTCCGAAAGACCGCGTCCTGCCCACTGATCCATTCAGCTAGGTCGGGGCTTCCTGCTCCATATTTCTTGACCCTGTCGCGAAGGGTCGCGGTTGCCGTCCGAAACGCAGGCGGTGCGCAGTTGCTGACATACACAAAGCCGGAAGACTTGAATTGCGAAAGTTCCGATGGCGGAGCTCTCTTTGTATGCTTCGACCGCTCGTTCAGCCACCCCTCAATCGCCTTATCGTCTGGAGGGCGGCTGCCCTCGCCGCTGTCGTCCCAGAACTCCATGAGTGACTGCTGCTCGCTTTTGTGCAGCGGCTTGCCGGCAAAGTACCGACAGGCGACCGCAAGATACGCGCGTTGCCAGGTCGGAAGAATGATCCCGATCTTCCCTGCAGCAAAATCCGTCATCGGCTTGTCAGGCCCGCTACTGCGCGTGAAGATGGCCTTGGGGAATTCCGGGGCACAGGTATTCAGTGTCTTTGGCAGGCAGATCACTGCCCCAATAATGCCGATCACAAGCAGGGACTTCGAGATAACTCTCATTGCGCTGTCCAAGTTTTCACGTTTTGCAGTGCAACTTCGTTCCACGACTTCGGGTGAAACACGTACAGCCGCTGGTCCTTGTGGACCTTCGGCCAAGGCTCATCGGTCGAGATTCCGGCGCTGGTCTCGCAGAGTGGTTCGCGGATTGTGTATGTCCAACCGGGTTCTTGAGGTGATCGTTCGTAGCCTCCCAACCGAAAATACATCGGTACCGCCTCATCGATGGGGAGGTTCTTGATCCAATCATCGCGGCCGCACCATGACAGGAGGGCCGTGATCGACAGTGGCATGTCGGGCGCCATTCGTTTGCGAATCTCGGACAACAACGAACTGTAGAATTCGCGTTGCGAGCGGCCAGCGTCGAAGTCGACTTGCAGGGCTGCGACTTGTGGCTTATGCGCTGCCGCAACCACCAGGTCCGCCACGGTGGAAGCCAGATTGGGAGCTGCCAGTTGGGCGCTCTGGACAGGGGCCTCAAGGCGAATGACAGCAATGATCTTCGCCGAGGGAGCGACCAGGAGCCGTTGCATCCGGGGGTGCACAATCACGTGGTCGGTGATGAATATGGTCTGGTCGAGATAGGCAACAGCGGTTTGTTGCGGGTCGAGCGAACGTAGGTCTTCCGGACGCTCCCAGGCCCATAGCGTTACGCGAGGGAACGATTGGAAGGGATGCGATACGTGTTTTGCGCGTAACAAGGATCCCAGCGCAACAAGAGCCGCTAGGGCCAACAAGGCAGTTGTCCACAATCTGGATCGGCTTTTCAACGCTGCCACCGAGCAGGAAGATAGATAGACGCTAAGTCTAGGCTGCACAGGCCGACAGTTCAAGCTGTGTAAGCAGATCCCTTCCTCCAATGTCCAGCTTGCAATAAGGTCACGTGTGTTGGCGTGGGCTTTTGGCCTCCGTTAGAAGTGGATTCCAGTCCAGGTGACGACACTTCTGAGACCTGGAAGGTACAATGTCGCAGTGTCGGACTGACCGCCTCGGAGCACCTATGCGACGTTTGATATTGGTTGTTTTGTTCTCGATATGCGCGAACATCTTGGCCTGCGCACAGGAGCCCTGTCATTTCGGAGCTGGCGATGTTGCTTTTGACCTGGGCGGCGAAAGACCTTGAAACGCGAAATCATGCGACCAGGCGGTTGCAAAAATGCGTGACTCTCAAGGGGAATTTGAGGATATGAACGCGGATTGATGTACCTCATGCAAATACCTGATTATCAGGGTAGTTCTTCGCTTCCACAAGATCTTGCAGAGTGAATAGAGTCACTTCAGCATTCTCAATAGCGGTTCGCGGTCAGAATCACTGAATGCATATTTTCGGCCTCCCATAATGGCAGCTCATGGATTGCTCACGTTCTTGCGTTCACTCCCGGGCCGCTCGCCCCATATCGGTTTCAAACCAGCCGACGACGGAGGCTGTGAGGTGCATGCGCTTCGCGGCGGCGGCAAGCCGTTCCGGAGAATATTTGAACTCAGTTACCGGAATTCCACGTGCTGCCATCTCAAGCATTACATGCGACATAGAAGACATACTCCAGTTAATCGCGTCTTTGCTGGGCTTGAGGGGCGAGTCCTTTAGTAAACTGAGTGACGAAATGCAGAAGATTTCATCAAAGCGCTCGCGCAGCTGTTCCGCTGTGAAGCCGACCATATACGGCTCGCGTTTGTACTGCAGCTGCCAATGCTCGGAGCGCTTCATATGTTCAGGAATGTGATCGATAGACCGAAACGTTTGTGTTTTCAGGTCGGAATGATACAGCTGAACCCCATTCCAACTTGCCCACCGCCTCGTAAACATGTCTAAGACTTCACTCTTCCAGGCCGCACTGGTCATAGAGTGCCCTTCGATGGACACAATCGGAAAAGCGATTTGTTGATCGAGGGTGGTAGCGTGGCGTTCGCTTAGAAAGATCACGGCATCGATGTGCGGGTAAAGCAGTACTCCGTTGTGCCGCCGCAGCAGGAGCCGTTGTGTCAAGTACGCCATCACCTCGGGGTCGTAAACTTCATGATCCTCATTTGCTAGAACCACAAGCCTGAGCATGTTCTTCCGTGGAAAAGCGACCCAGTGCGCAGCCAACTGCTTGTCTGCCTTGCTCACGTGGTCCTTTACAGCTCGACCAATACGGTCCATGAAGCGGCGCTTTACCGTGTCTGCGTCCTGCAGGTGTTTGAGTATGGATTCGACCGGGGCCGAGCCGTAAAATACTGGCCAATCTTCTCGCTCACTAAGTTCCGCCGTAAGATTGTCGATTCGCTGAGATGCATCTTTTTCGAGGGTTTTTAGTTCAACAGCTAGTAGCCCCCGAAGACACCTAAAGTCGGCTTTGCGAGCCTCGGAATGCTGAATGTCGTCGAGCGACTCACCGCCGAGCGCTTCGACGAAAAACCGCTTTAAACGAGGCGTAAGTCTTGCTACCGGTCCTTTGCGTTCAATCCTCATGGACACATTATCAGTCATCTCATCCACGATGCCGTCTCAAGTCGTTGCCGGCGAGGAATTCCTGCTGATGCCGTGGAAGGTTGGGGCGAATGGCAAGTCCTGGTTGGGCTCAACCCACAAAGCCGAAGGAAAAGGAGGCGAGCACTCTCAAACGTAAAAGCTCAATGATCGGAAATCAACGGAGATTATTCTTACCAAGCTACTCAACAGTGACTTAGGTGCAATCGATCGCGATATGCGAGATTGATAAGCTCACGACGAGGTAACTTTTCGGCCGCGAAGTTTTGGATTCTTGTAGCGCATGATTCCTATACTATGATCTTCAGGTGGAGCAGAAGAGTTCTTTCTCTCGGTGCCCCAATAGTTTTCGAGTGTCTTCTTTTCGCGCTGACGCAAAGCCGACCGCGGATGCGAGTTATTATTGCCAGCCGCAGGGAATGGATCAAATTTTCACTCACGAGCTCCCGACATGAGTCAGGCGTGCTTTGCGTTCAAGGCTCGACTATCCACAATCCGGAGCAAACGGCTGGCGAGCATAATCGCTTCGGCAGCTTCGATAGCGGTCAGCTCTACTTCACGGTGACTTCCTGGATTCTTGAAGTACCCGATTGCGCCGGCGAACAACTCCATCAACGCAATCTGCTCCCCTGGCACCTCGTCTGCATCAATCAGGGGCCCGTTCTTTGGCGTAAATGCTTCGCGCATCAGCGCACAACCAAGTCGATCATTGCCGAGTTGTGCGGCACTTCGGACTGAAATCTCGACTTCCTTAAATGCCTGGAACACCGCAGTATCATAGTCTCCGCGAAGAAACATTGGATAGACGCTGGACGCTATGGTAGGGTGCAACTCCGCGAACGGTAGAAGTGTGGTCTTCCGATAAACAGCCACTCCGTTTCGGTTCGCTGCCCTTTTTGCCCGTCGACTAAGATCCAGCCAGCCATATTGGTCGCCACCTAAACGCGGTATGAGGAACCCCTCGCGCTCAAGCCACATCCACGCCTCGAGCATCGCCTGAGCTACTTCTCCGCCGTGCGTGTTTGGATAGGTCAAGGTTGCCATAAACTGGTTGAAGAAGTTTCCACGATGTAAGAATTGGCGATCACTGCCATCTATCTCAAGAAGAATTTCGAGAAGAACTCCGGCCAACTGCTCGGGCTCTAGACGCAGCACATCATCGCAATTTGGGATCAAATCAGAGAGTTTCTTCATCCGGCCTCATTACTGGAAGCTTCCTTGGGGGAATGCCCTCCGTTAGGATTTCACCATCTTCCTTGGCGGGCAAGCGCGCTACCAACGGGCGTGGCTAAATGTAAGTTTGCAATTCCCGCACGTTGAGACGATGCAAATTACCGGCAACGATTGTGCAGTACAGGGGGCGGCCCAACTGGAAATGCATGTCCGGATGATATGTAATTGATTAATTACGGACACTAATGGCCGTATGGCATGGAGCAAGTAATGGCCGACGGAATAAGCCCAGCGTCGAGCGGACCAGCAGGCAGCCACTTTGAGGGCCAAGTGGGCGCCTTTTTCCTGCTGTCTCTGCTCGTGCGCACGGAGCCTAGAGGGTTGCCGGGAACGATTATTGATCGTGTGCAATTCCAACGGGCACCCGAAGGGCATCCGCTGGATGATGTCGTCGTGCATGCGCATGACGCGCGGGGGAAGCCCGCCATCCTAGAGGTTCAGGTCAAAAAGGGCATTAAATTCACGCCGAGCGACCCAATCTTCCGTTCAGTCGTGGGCCAGATCGAGCAAGCGTCACGCAAACCGGAGTTTCTGAACGGACGGTATGAACTGGCAGTCGCCATTTCCAAAACATCGCACAAGATCGACGGCGCTTACCAGGATGTCCTGACCTGGGCGCGCCAGTTGGACGACGCCGCGACTTTCATGAGCCGGATCAATCGCCAGGGCTCCGCCAACGATGACATGCGCACGTTTGTGAATACATTCAGATCGCATCTTCGTGAAGCGGGAGCGGCGCACGATGATGAGACAGTATGGCGGCTATTGCGCAGACTCCAGATTTTTGTTTTCGATTTTACGGCGACGGGATCAATCGCCGAGGAGCTTGCACAAGAGCGTGCCGTTCGCGCGCTTCATCCTGACGATGCGTCGCGTGCCGGTGAGCTTTGGACTGTCTTGACGGAACTCGCGATAAAGATTTCGGCTTCAGGCGGCGATCGTTCGCGCGACCGCCTGATCGAGGATCTCCGGCAAAAATCCTTCCGCCTTGCTGCGGACCGACATAACTTCTCCGCGCGCACAGCCCTGGCCGAAGCGTCTCGGAATGCTCTTGCCGACATTGGCGACCGCGTTGGCGGGACGCTGCTGACGCGCCATGAGCGGGTCGCATCCGTTCGCGCGGCTCTCGATGCAGGGCGATATGTGGAGCTTCGGGGCGATGCAGGCGTCGGAAAATCGGGAGTGCTTAAACACTTCGCCGAGCAAATATTCAGCGAGTCTCAGGTCATTGTTCTCAGCCCTGGCCGCATAGTGCCCAGGGGCTGGCTGGCGATGAGAGCAGTGCTCGGCTTCGATGGCACCGCGCACGATCTTCTCTCGGATATGGCCGGTGACGGCAGCGCCGTATTGTTCCTGGACAGCCTGGACTTCTTTGACGATGAGGAGCGCTTGACTGTCACCGACCTTCTCCGGGAGGCAGCCAGAGTTCCCGGCATGTCCGTCATCGCCACCGCACGCCGAGATTTTGGCATTGCGGAGCCAAGCTGGTTGCCCGCTGACGTTGTTAATCAGTTGGGGGCCGCCGAACCTGTCGTGATCGATGAGCTTTCCGAAGCTGAAACTGAAGAATTGCGAAATGCCGCTCCACAATCGCGGGCATTATTAGGCGATAACCATCCAGCTCGCCAGGTAGCCAGGAACTTGTTCCGCCTTTCCCGTCTGGCCAGCCTTCCCTCCGATGCGCCGGTGGTGCGCACAGAGGTCGAAATGGCTGAGCAATGGTGGCAAACTGCCGATGGGCGGAGAGACGAACACTACCGCGAGCGCGCACGCGTACTGAGGACGCTGGCGGAACAGGCTTTATCAAGCGTCGAGCCACTGGATATAAGGGACTTTCCGGCGGCGGCAGTGGACGCGCTCGTGAAAAGCCAAACTTTGCGCGATCTGGGAAACGATCGCGTCACTTTCCGTCACGATGTTCTGCGGGAGTGGGCAATTGCCAATCTCCTCTTCGCCGACTCTGCGCTCGTCCAACAGTTGCCGCTCGATCGGCCCGCGTCTGCTGGCTTGGCAAGGGGGGTGGAACTTGCGGCTCGGATGACAATCGAACACGCCGCCGACAGCGCGCGCTGGAGTGCTTTTGTCGATGCTCTTAGTCAAACGGGAAATCATGGCTCGTGGCGACGGGCTGCCCTGTTGGCTTTGGTCCGCTCTGAAATAGGCAATGTACTGTTGAAACGGGCTTCGGGATACTTGCTCGACAATAGCGCGGAACGGCTTCGGGAACTCATACGGCTGGTAATGGCAGTTGACGTGGAGCCCGGAGCGAAATTCTTTTCAGCGCTTGGAGTAGATCCCAAACTGATTCCCGTACACCTCGACGTTCCCAAAGGACCATCCTGGGGCCGGCTCATACTCTGGCTCTTAGCGCTCGGAGAGTCTTTGCCGCCTGCGGCGATCCCCGATGTCGTGGACCTCTACAACTCCTGGTCGATTGGGATGCTTGGTCAGGACCCGTACACGCCGTTACTTGTGCCCTGGCTTCATCGGTGGCTAACGGAGATCGAGACCGAAAGAAGGCCCTTCAACGGTGAACTGACCGGTGACCAAATTGGCGCCTTGGCGGGCAATCTCAGGACTAGCTTTCTCACATTCTGCAATCACGCCCCGCGGCTTGCCCAGGAATATTTGCAATCGTTAAGAACACGCGAGCACAGCGAGCACGTGTTGCGCGGAGTTCTGAAATTTCGTGGCGCTCTCGCACAGGCAGCGCCGAAGGAGCTGGCCGAGATTACAGCAGAACTCCTTATTCCGAAAGACGAGGAAGATGACGAAAGAAGCAGCCCCTTCCGTGAGGCTTTCGGATATCACGATACAGATTTCATTCCAGCATCGCCGTCGCAGGGGCCGTTCCTGGAGCTGCTCATTCATGCTCCGGAGCATGGCCTGAAGCTTATTCGGCAACTCATGGATCACGCGATTTCATTTAAGAGTGGAGGAAGGGACTTTGGGGACAATGCCATAAGGATATTTTCGCCGGACGGGAGCGAAAGAATTTTTCCATGGGTTCAGTCCTACAATTGGTCGCGGGATGTTGGGTCGGGACCGACCATTGCGGCGTGTACGCTCATGGCTTTGGAAGCCTGGGCGCATCGACGTATTGAGGCCCAGGAATCTTTCGACAAGGTGCTAGCTGATGTTATCGACGGGCCAAACGCGCCAGCTGCTTACTTGCTGGTGGCGGTCGATTTGCTGCTATCTCATTGGCCGAATTCGCGTGTTGCCGCCATACCGTACCTCGGGTGTCCCGAGCTCCTTTGCGTAGATCTCCACAGAAAGGTGCACGACGGCATTGAGTTTCCCGATTTGTTCGGGCTTAAAGGTCTACAGAAGGAACCGGTCGGCCCCGCCAGCCTTGATAGCCTAAAAAAACGCCCTTCTCGACGCTCTACGCTCGATCAATTATTGTCATTTTACGCGTTTGATGACTCGACCGAGAACCGGGGTGAACTCGCTGAGTTGCTGCGCCGTGCGGCGACGCGGCTCGGTCCGCCCCACCCGCAAGCAGATTTAGGAGATCCCGAGTTCATGGTCGTTCACGCGTTGAATCTCATCGACCCGAAAAACTGGCGGGACACAACCATTCAAACAAAAGACGGCCCAACTGAGGTGCGGGAATATGTGCCGCCAGCTGAGGAAACCCAGCACCTTCAGCCATTGCAGGACGAACTCCGCGAGCGCCAGGCAAACCACGCCATGGATGCGAGTATCAGGATCGCCTTGAACAACGCTGACCGCTCGTCACCCGCCTTTGCGGCTATGGCTATTGAATGGGCGCAAAAGCAGCCGATAACCCCAGAGAATGACAGTACGGATGGCGATGATTACGAGAAAGAGCATCGTCGCTTGATGCACGAAGAGACTATTGCTACCGCTGCGATGATTGCCGTCCGCGACGGCGATGCTGACCTGGTCGCAAAGCACGAGAAGTGGATGCGCGACACATTCCTTCGCGCTCTTAAAGGCAAGAGCGACTCTGTGCACAGAGTGCGGTCGGGATTGCAATTCAACCCGATTGCAATCGCATTCGTGGGAATGGTCCTGTTGCTGAAAAAGCGCTTCACGATGGAAGATGCCCGCATCCTGCTCGAAAGCGCCGGCGACGACAATCCTGCTGCCGCCCACGGTTTTGCCGCATCGGCTGGAGTGCTCGCGGAAGTCGATGAATGTCTGCCGCGCGCGCTGCTTCGTTGTTCCTTCGCTGCGTGCGTCAAACCTCATCGGGAATGGAGAGAGCCAGAGACGGCGTATATCGCGCGGGCTGAACTTTACAGACAAAAAGTGAGACATGCGATCGATGCGGAGCTGGCTTGGTTGACAGGCAAACAAGACGAGCCTGAATGGCCGCAATTTCCATCCAGCCCGGCTCGCCCCCGGCGACGCTTTGTTTTAGGGCGGCGAAAAAATAAACCTGTTGAGGAGATCCCTATCCCTGAGCCGGATGCGTACACCGATTATCAGGCCGCCGCGATGTGGCTCGGCAGCGCCGCAGGTCTTTTTGATGTGGCGAAGCGGCCTTGGTTGCGCGACATCGTCAAAACGTATGGCTCTTGGACAAGCGTCGCAAATGGATCTGAGCTGGAGGAGGATGAGAACACAGATCGCCGTCCGACAGAATGGAACAACGCCTTCTTCAAACTATTGGCTTCTTGTTTACCGGGGTTGACTTCGCCGCAAATTGACGAGATTGCGCTTGCCGGTATCACCAGCCTGCCGGACGAAGCCTTCTTCGATGCTACGACCGCGTTCTTGCGAGAGGTCGATGATGTCTATTTCAACGATGACGCTCTGCAGGGTGCCCAAGCCGTACAGGTACGATCTGCGTTGGCGCATAAAATAATGACAACACGGACTTGGGAGCGCCACGTTCGGGATCGGTCAAAATCGACTGAAATCCACTTCGGACCGGCAATAGCGGTGGTTCTGTTCAACGATTACTGGAGCCTCCAGCCGCCAAAGTGCTACCTGAACCCGAAAGGCATTGATCGCCTGGACCCATTTCTTTCCTTGCTGAAGGAAGTGGCAGAGAGCGGCCAGTTTTTCCTCGCCGTTATCGCGTTACTCAACCTTCTTGAAGTAGCGCCACGATTGGCCCATTTGCCCGTGATCGTCGTGGCCGGCAAAAATTGGCTGGCCGCCAATCCGGATGAAAAGGATTTCTGGGTTGATCAGGGTATCGGACGCCGACTGTGCGCCCTGATGGAAGCGATTCTCGCCCTCGACCCGAAGCCGTTCGGTCTGGATCAGCCGTACAGGAAGAATGTAGATAGCATGTTGGCCAGCCTGGTCCGCATGGGCGTCGCGGAGGCCCATCGGTTAGAAGAACGTCTCCATCAGCTTTAGATCGCATGGGCTCGGGTCGCTGAGACGGATCGCGCCGAGGTTTCCGTCCGATCAACTGGAGGCATTCATGGCAACAAACCTTTAGCTTTGTGACCAGAAGATCCTGACAATGGCGGCCACCTGTTTTCAATCATTTGCAAGCTGGTTTTGATGAGCCCTTTGTGGCTCCCAAGGTCGATGACAAATCGCAGCCGGGTTCACCCAGTCATGGCATGCCTGCAGGATTACCACATAATTACTGACGGCGTGCCCGTCATCCGGAACAGTGCCGAGCCGTCGCTGGATCCGCGGCTTTCATCGGGCTTTTGCGGAGCCCATTTGCATTTGAACCAAGACTATGAACAAATACCGTTCGAATCGGCGATAAAATCTCGATGTGAAGCTGACGAATGTTATCGCACCGTGGTGGAGATTGGCCGCTGGGACGCGCGGGGGGTGCTTGCGTTTCAGAACGCGGCCCTCAAGGTTTGAGTTCGAGATGAAGACCCTCGGGGAGTTTCGCCTGAGTGCCGAGCAGTGGACAAATTGCAGGCCGCTCTCGATGCTCCACCGCGAGTTCTGCCGCGCATGAAGGAGCTTCTGAACGAGCCAGAATTCTTCGAGTCAGGTCTTGAAGACACGATGGCCTGCAATGAAGGGGGAAGCCTGATGAGCACTAAAGACATCCTGAGGCAGGAGAGGGACGAAAGCACAGGACAGGGCTTTCAGGTCTACAACGAGATCTTCGACGAGGAAGGCGATGTCTATCTCGAGTTGGAGGGATTTCATTTCGAAGCGGCCAGCTCGGGATACCTCAGCGCGATGAACGGAAAGCCACGCCTGGTGGTTCAACTGCCAAGGGAGTGGGCGCAGAAGATCGGCTTACTAGAGAAAGCGAGAGAGAGGCCGATGCCAAGCGACGGCACGAAGGAGTGATGGCCAATAGGCCTGGTCGACGGTTCACATTGTGAACCGGTACGAGATTATGCAGTTTCGCAGAATCGAAGGCGCGTCTTCCAGTACTTCTTCATTGGGCGCCTTCGGCATTCTCGCGGCGCCCACCAGCCACCTGGGTGCCCGCTAGCCCGAGTTCACTCGCCATGCTCCTCATCGCCTCTACGCAGAAAGCAATGTCCAGATCGAGTCCCATTTCCACCGCGCCGGTTCCCCGTCGAAAGAGGGTGGGGCATCGAAGTTCGAGCGGAACTGAATGGCCGTTGCTCGGCCATCAGTCGGCGACGGAACAGAGATGGAGCATGCTTCATGCGCCCAGCATACCTCGGGCTTTGCGCATGGTAAAGGACAACCTTTGTACCTTGGCCGGAGTACGGTCACGGTACATTCTATGAACTAAGGGAAGGGGCCCTTCCAGCTTCGAACAAGAGAAAAAGGGGATACGCGGCGGATTGACATCATTCCCGTGCTAAAGGAATTTCTGAACGCTTATGCATTGGCGTTCACGCGCTATATAGTTTTACCTCACAAAGCCCACACTTACCCTCATGAAAGCGAACGCTATCATACCTTTTTATATGATAGATTTTTATATGATATAAGTGAATGACATGAAAAACCCTTTCCAGTTTGGAAGGGAGCTCGGTATTGGCTCTCTTGTCGATCGCAAAGAAGAACTCGCGGCAGTAAAACGAGTGATTAGCGAAGGTAACAAACTCTTTCTGGTCGGTCCACGCCGATTC